>Ga0308174_10001771_pt1 | contig 10283 bp, 7 predicted proteins | sample PhyPR2_FD_203894 | JGI IMG/M metagenome (GOLD analysis project Ga0308174, IMG submission 203894) | Soil microbial communities from UC Gill Tract Community Farm, Albany, California, United States - DLSLS.P.R2 | ecosystem: Environmental > Terrestrial > Soil > Agricultural land | place: USA... | reverse complement strand
CCTTCCGGCGCAGAGTCCGGCCGCCGCGGCCGGACTGCGCCCCGGCGACACGCTGGTCGCGATCGACGGCGACCCGCTCGAACCGAAGGCCTTCGACAGCTGGACGGCGGTGCAGGAGGCGATCCGCAAGAGCCCGGGCACGCCCCTCGACCTCACCATCGAGCGCAACGGCGCGACGCGGGACGTCACGGTCACGCCGATCGCCAACACGGTGTACGTCGACGCCCAGAGCTCGCAGACCACCACTGCCGGGTACGTGGGCGTGAGCCCGGCCATCGGCTTCGCCCGGCAGGACTGGCGCGCCGTCCCGAGCTACTTCGGCATGGTCGTGTCCAACTCCGTGGAGAAGCTGGTGCAGATCCCGGAGCGGGTACCCCAGCTGTTCCGGGCCGCCTTCCTCGGTGAGAAGCGCGACCCCAACGGACCCATCGGCGTCATCGGCGTCGGGCGGATCTCCGGTGAGGCGTTCGCGCTGCCCAAGCTGTCAGGCCTGGAGAAGCTCAGCTTCCTGCTCAGCCTGCTGGCCGGTGTGAACCTCGTGCTGTTCCTCTTCAACCTGCTGCCGATCTACCCGCTGGACGGCGGCCATGTCGCCGGAGCGCTCTACGAGAAGGCCCGCGCCACCGTCGCGCGGGTGCGGGGGAGGCCCGACCCCGGCCCGTTCGACATCGCCCGCCTGATGCCCGTGGCCTACGTCGTCGCGGGGCTGTTCCTCGGACTCTCGGCGCTGCTGTTCATCGCGGACATCGTCAACCCGATCACCCTGAACTGAGGCGGTCCGGACCGGGCCCGTGCCGGCTGTGCGACGGCAGTGGACGCAGGTCACAGCCGCGTCCCGGGCCTCGACGCCGGCGCGGGGGATACTGGCGGTCATGGCGATCCCTGTCAGCCTCGGCATGCCCGCTGCGCCCCCACCCGTTCTGGCTCCCCGTCGCACGACCCGGCAGCTCGACGTGGGCGGCGTCGGAGTCGGCAGCGACTTCCCGGTGAGCGTGCAGTCGATGTGCACGACCAAGACCGCCGACGTCAACGCGACCCTGCAGCAGATCGCCGAGCTGACCGCGTCCGGCTGCCAGATCGTGCGGGTCGCGGTGCCCGACACCGACGACGCCGAGGCCCTGCCGATCATCGCCAAGAAGTCGCAGATCCCGGTCATCGCCGACATCCACTTCCAGCCGCGGTACGTCTTCGCGGCCATCGACGCCGGATGCGCCGCCGTCCGGGTGAACCCGGGCAACATCAAGAAGTTCGACGACAAGGTCGGTGAGATCGCGCGGGCGGCGAAGGATGCCGGCGTCCCGATCCGCATCGGCGTCAACGCCGGCTCGCTCGACAAGCGGTTGCTGGCGAAGTACGGCAAGGCGACGCCGGAGGCGCTGGTCGAGTCCGCACTCTGGGAGTGCTCGCTGTTCGAGGAGCACGACTTCCGCGACATCAAGATCTCGGTCAAGCACAACGACCCGGTGGTCATGGTCCGGGCCTACGAGCTGCTCGCCGCGCAGTGTGACTACCCGCTGCACCTGGGCGTCACCGAGGCGGGTCCCGCCTTCCAGGGCACGATCAAGTCCGCCGTCGCCTTCGGTGCGCTGCTGTCCCAGGGCATCGGCGACACGATCCGCGTCTCCCTCTCGGCTCCGCCGGTCGAGGAGGTCAAGGTCGGCACCCAGATCCTGGAGTCGCTGAACCTCCGCCAGCGCGGCCTCGAGATCGTCAGCTGCCCCTCCTGCGGGCGCGCCCAGGTCGACGTCTACAAGCTCGCGAACGAGGTCACCGCCGGCCTCGAGGGCATGGAGGTGCCGCTGCGGGTCGCCGTCATGGGCTGCGTCGTCAACGGCCCGGGCGAGGCCCGCGAGGCCGACCTCGGAGTGGCCTCGGGCAACGGGAAGGGGCAGATCTTCGTCAAGGGTGAAGTCATCAAGACCGTCCCCGAGTCGCAGATCGTCGAGACCCTCATCGAAGAGGCGATGCGCATCGCCGACGAGCAGATCGCCGCCGGGACGCCGTCCGGTCAGCCCGTCGTCAGCGTCAGCTGATCCGCGCCCGTACCCACCGTGCTCCGTACGTCGACCGCGCGAGTCCTCGACGAGGACGACGAGGCCGCCGTCCACCGGCTGCTCGCCTCCGACCCGGTCGCCACGTGCGTCGTCGCCGGCCGGGTCGAGGCGTGCGGCACCGCTCCGGAGTCGCTGGGCGCGCCGCTGTGGGGGTTCGGCAGGGGCCGTGACCTGGAGGCTGTCTGCCTGGCCGGAGCCAACCTGATCCCGTTCGCCGTGCCCGGCGCGGAGCGCGCGGCGGCTGCCGCCTTCGCCGACCGCGCCCGGCGCGCCGGCCGCCGGTGCTCCACGATCGTCGGGACGGCGTCGTCGGTCGAACCGCTCTGGGATCTCCTGGCACCCGCCTGGGGGCCGCCCCGCGACCACCGCCCCCGGCAGCCGCTCCTGGCCATCGACGGGCCGCCCGCGATCGCGCCGGAGCCGCGAGTGCGGCCCGTGCGGCCGGACGAGCTGGAACAGCTGCTGCCCGCCGCGGTCGCGATGTTCACCGAGGAGGTGGGCGTCAGCCCCCTGCGCAGCGACGGCGGAGCCGGGTACCGCGCCCGTGTGGCGGAGCTGGTCCGTGCCGGGCAGTCCCTGGCCTGGTTCGACGGCGACCGCGTGATCTTCAAGGCCGAGATCGGTGCCGTGTGCCGCGCCGTCTGCCAGGTGCAGGGGGTCTGGGTCGCGCCGTCGCACCGCGGCCGCGGCATCGGCGCCGCCGGAACCGCCGCCGTCGTCGAGTACGCGCGCAGGACCATCGCGCCGGTGGTCAGCCTCTACGTCAACGACTTCAACACCGTCGCGCGGGCCGCCTACCGGCGGGTGGGGTTCCGCGAGGTCGGCCGCTACGCCAGTGTTCTCTTCTGAGGGGTTCCGCCGTCCGCCGGTGCCGGCGTGACAATCTGGAACCGTGCGGACACGTCGGGGAACGGCTCTCCTCTCCTGCTTGCTGATCGCCTCTCCCGTCCTGGCGGCCTGCTCCGGCAGCGCCGAGGACGACGTCCGCGCGGCCGCGCAGGAGTTCCTCGACGCCTGGGCCGCAGGCAAGACCGCGGACGCGGCGGCCGCCACCACCGACGCGAAGGCGGCGACCGCGCTGCTGGACCAGACGGCCGCGGACCTGCCCGATGCCGTCCTCTCCAGCAAGGTCGGCGCCGTGACGGTGAAGGACGACGCCGCCACCGTCGCCTGGACCGCGACGTGGGACCTCGCCGCCGCCCCCGACTGGAGCTACCCGGCATCGCTGCGACTGCGGAAGGGCGACCAGGAGTGGCAGGTCGTCGCCGAACCCTCGGTCGTGCACCCGAAGCTGGGGAAGGGACAGCACCTCGAGCTCGACCGCAGCCTTCCCGAGCGCGCGGCGATCACCGACGCCGACGGCAAGCCGCTGTTCGCGCCCACCGAGGTGGTGAACGTCGGGGTCGACACGTCGAAGGTGACCGACCTTCAGGCGCTCGCCCAACGCCTGGCCGCTGCCACCGGTGCCTCCGCCGAGAAGATCGTCGCCAACGTCCAGGCGGCGCCGGCGGGTCAGTTCGTCCCCGTCATCACGTTGCGGCGTCCCGCCTTCGAGGCCGTCCGCGCGCAGATCTACGACCTCCCGGGCGCCGTGTTCCCGACCGCCACTCGCCTGCTGGCACCTTCACCGACCTTCGCCTCCGCCCTGTTGGGGCGGGTCGGCGAGGCGACGGCGGAGGTGATCGAGGAGTCGCAGGACCACGGATCGCCGCGCTACGCCGCCGGTGACCAGCTCGGCCTGTCCGGCCTGCAGCGCGCCTTCCAGGAGCAGCTGGCCGGCACTCCCGGCTTCACGGTCTCCGTCGTGCGCGCCGACGGGGGCACCGGCGACGACGGCCAGGTGATCGGCTCGGTCGACCCCGTGGCCGGCACTCCGCTGCAGACGCCGCTCGTCCCGGCCGTCCAGAACGCGGCCGACGTCGCCGTGGCCGCGCAGAAGCTGCCGACCCACGTGGTCGTGGTGCGACCGGGCACCGGCGAGATCCTCGCGGTGTCCTCGAACGAGGCGGCCGATCCCGGCAACGCCCTGAAGGGTCGTTTCCCGCCCGGCTCGAGCATGAAGGTGATGACGTCGACGGCGCTGCTGTCCGCCGGCGTGCTCACCCCGGACACCCCCGTGCCGTGCCCGGCGACGACGACCGTCGAGGGCCGCCAGTTCAAGAACGCGCACGACCTGGCGCTGGGCACCGTGCCGCTCACCGAGGCGTTCGCCCAGTCCTGCAACACCACCTTCATCCAGGAGGCGCTGAAGCTCCCCCCGGGGGCGCTCACCGACGCGGCCGCCTCCTACGGCGTCGGCACCGACTGGAAGCTGCCCGTCGACATCTTCAGCGGCAGCGTGCCCGCCGACAGCACGGGCACCGGCAAGGCGGCCGACGCCATCGGGCAGGGGCGGGTGGAGATGAGCCCCGCGCAGCTGGCTCTGGTCGCCGCGGGGGTGGCCGGCGGCAAGCCCGTGCCCCCGGTGGAGGTGGTCGGCGCCGATCCGCCCGGTGCCACGCCGACGGGGCCCGACCAGCAGGTGCTCGGGGCCGTCCGGAAGCTGATGCGGGCGGTCGTCACGTCCGGGACGGGCGCCGCGCTGGCCGACCGGGGCGAGGTCTACGGCAAGACGGGCACCGCGGAGTTCGGCAGCAAGACCCCACCGGACTCGCACGGCTGGTTCATGGGCTACCAGCTGGGCGGACCCGCGGGCGACATCGCCTTCGCCGTCCTGGTCGAGGCCGGTCAGTCCAGCAGCGTCGCCGTGGACGTCACAGACGCCTTCCTCGGCGCGCTCCGCTGAGGCCCCGTTCGGAGGCTCGGCCCGAGCCTGCGAGGGCTGACGCGGGACGGTCTTAGGTCGGGGGCAGCCCGGGCAGTGCGCTGGTGACCGTCGGCTTGCCCGCGGCCCTGCGCCAGGCGACCGCCCGCACCTCGGTGTCGCTGAGCACGCCGACGGCCAGTTCGCGGGTCGCCCGATCCGCGGCCTGGTCCAGAACCCGGACCCAGGCCGCGGCGACGCCGTCCTCCAGGACGACGGCCAGCGACGCGGCGTCGACGGCGGAGAGCACCGGGAAGGGCAGCGCGTACCCCCCCTGCGCGCCCACCGGATCGACCTTGCGGTCCTCGAGCAGGGCGACGACCCGGTCGCGGACGTCGCGGTGTGCCGCCTCGGACGTCTCTGCCGGAGCCTTGTGCTCGGCGCCGAGCGCGGACCCGACGACGCCGTAGCCCCAGATGGCCGCGTGCTCGGCCGCCAGTGCCTTCTGCAACGCGTCGTTCTCCGTCTTCCGGGTCAGCTCGCCGCTGCCCGAGGTGTCGTCAGCCATTGTCGCCGGGCGCTCCGTCCGAGGTCGTCATGCCAGCAGCCCGTCCTGGCCCCGCAGCCCGGCGGCGATCGACCCGAGCAGCGCGGCGCGCGGCCCCGACTGGTCGACGCAGGCCGTGGCGTGCGAGGTGGCCGCCGCGGCGACCTGCTGCCGGAGCCAGCCCTTCGCGGCGGCTCCGGCGGGCGCCGCAGCCGCCGATGGCGAGGCGGACGGGGTGGCGTCGGGGGCGGCATCGCGCAGCCGGTCCAGCTGCTCGCCCGCCTGCGCCGCCAGCTCCTTGACGCCCGCGGCCAGGGACGGATCCGCCTTCGCGGCCGTCTCGTATGCGGCCACGAGCGCCTCCTGGACGCCGAGCTGCGCGGCGAGCTCGTCGGCCTGCTCGCTCGTGACCGTCTTCCGGACGTCGGCCGGCGAGGCCGTGCAGCCGGTGACCAGCAGCGCCAGCCCGGCAGCCGAAGCGCCCAGCAGGGTGCGCCGGGAGAACCCCGGGGGACGGAGGGCAGGGGTCGCGGACATCGCCCCCAGTCTCGCAGCACCGACCGCCCGAGGCCGGTCTTCCCGTCCAGGCGCGTCCCGGGTTCCGGCCCCGCCGCGTCCCGGCGCTCCCGGCCGCACGGTTCACCTCGCGGCTCCCTCGCGTACCACGGGCGCCGCCGGTGCCGGCCTCCATGCGCGGTCTCGGTCCCTCCCGGTGGGCGGTAACCTGACCTTTCCCCTCGTACCGGATCCGACCAGCGCCGACGGCCCGGTCGGCGCCGGAGCGGAGGGGCCTGCCCGCCACCCGGCGCGGCCGACCGAGCCTGGAGGAGGAAGCCGTGCCTGCCTCTCGCGGCACCCAGCGGACCGATCCCGCCACCTCGCGGCTGACCGGCTGGATCGAGCCCGTCGTCGGCGCTGCCGGTTACGACCTCGAGGACCTCGTGGTCACCCCGGCCGGCCGCCGCAGCGTCGTGCGGGTGGTGGTCGACCGCGACGCGGGTGTCACGCTCGACGACATCGCCGAGGTCAGCCGCGCCGTCTCCGAGGTCCTCGACCGCAACGACGACGGGATGGGCCGCACGCCCTACGTCCTCGAGGTCACCAGCCCGGGGGTCGACCGGCCCCTGACCGAGCCGCGGCACTGGCGGCGCAACATCGGCCGGCTCGTCACCGTGGCCGTCGGGCCGGCCGGATCGGCGGAGACGGTCACCGGCCGCGTCACCGCGGTCGACGGTGCCGGGGTGACCCTCGCGGTCGAGGCGAAGGGGAAGCCAGGAGCGAAGAAGCGTCCGCCGACCCCGCGGCAGGTGCCGTGGGCCGAGCTCGGGTCCGGACGGGTCCAGGTCGAGTTCGGTCGCGGTACGGACGAGAGCCTCGCCGACGACGACCTCGCCGACGACGACCTCGCAGCCGACGACCTCGCGGACGACGACGGAGGAGAACAGTGAACATCGACGTCACCGCGCTCAAGGCGGTCGAGCGGGAGAAGGGCATCCCCGCCGACACGGTGATCGAAGCCATCGAGTCAGCCCTCGTGACTGCCTACCGGCACGCCGACGGCGCCGCGAAGCACGTGCGCGTCCACGTCGACCGCAAGAGCGGTGAGGTGGCCGTCCTCGCCCAGGAGCTGGGCCCGGACGGCGAGGTCGTCCGCGAGTGGGACGACACCCCGACCGACTTCGGTCGGATCGCGGCCAGTACCGCCAAGCAGGTCATCGTCCAGCGCCTGCGCGACGCCGAGCACGAGCAGACCTTCGGCGAGTACGCCGGCAAGGAGGGCGACATCGTCAGCGGCATCGTGCAGGCGCACGACCGCCGCAACGTCCAGGGCACCGTGCTGATCGACATCGGCAAGGTGGAGGCGGTCCTCCCGCAGCCCGAGCAGGTACCCGGGGAGGTCTACTCCCACGGCAGCCGCATCAAGGCCTACGTGGTGTCTGTGTCGCGCACCTTCCGCGGTCCGCAGGTCACCGTCTCGCGCACGCATCCCAACCTCGTCCGCAAGCTCTTCGCGCTCGAGGTGCCCGAGATCGCCGACGGCAGCGTCGAGATCATGGCCGTGGCCCGCGAGGCCGGACACCGCTCCAAGATCGCCGTCCGCACCAAGGTGCAGGGGCTCAACGCCAAGGGCGCCTGCATCGGCCCGATGGGCCAGCGGGTGCGCAACGTGATGAGCGAGCTGCACGGCGAGAAGATCGACATCGTCGACTGGTCGGACGACCCCGCCTCCTTCGTCGCCTCGGCGCTGAGCCCCGCTCGGGTGTCCAGCGCCCGCGTCGTCGACCCCCAGGCGAAGGCCGTGCGGGTCGTCGTCCCCGACTACCAGCTGTCGCTGGCGATCGGTAAGGAGGGCCAGAACGCCCGCCTGGCGGCCCGGCTCACCGGCTGCCGCATCGACATCCGCAGCGACGCGCAGGACGACGACGACGCCGCGGCGCCCTCGCCCGGCGTGGGCCGGCCGCCGCTGCGTTCCGGCGCGCCCGCGCCGGCGGGCGGGGGTCGGCCCCCCTCGCACGGAGCGCCTCCGAGACGCGCGGAACACCCGGGCCGTTCAACGCGCTAGAGTGCAGGGTGGCCGAAACGTCGAACCCGGTCCGCACCTGTGTGGGGTGCCGGACGCGCGCTCCGGCCACCGAACTGCTGCGTGTCGTCGCCCGGAACGGGACCCTGGTCCCCGATCCTCGGCGGCGGCTCCCCGGCCGGGGTGCATCCCTGCACCCCACGCCGGAGTGCCTGCACGCGGCAGAGCGACGCCGGGCCTTCCCACGCGCGCTGCGCCTCCCCGGAGGCGGCGGTGCGCCGCTGGAGGCCGGTCCGCTCCGGGCCCACGTCCTCGGTTCCTCCTCGGAGGCAGCCGGACTGCGGGCCTGAGCGGGCGAGAACCTGAAGTTCACAGTCGGACCGGCACCAGGCCGGACCGCACGTCGACAGGACACCGTCGGATGAGTCAGCCGTGAAGTTCCCACGATGACCATGCACAACTAACGACGAGGTCGAGCGGGCAAGCCGCCGGCCTCACCCATGAGGAGACCCGTGCCAGGCAAAGCCCGCGTACACGAACTCGCCAAGGAGTTCGGTGTCGACAGCAAGACCGTGCTCGCCAAGCTCAAGGAGCAGGGCGAGTTCGTGAAGTCCGCGTCCTCCACCGTCGAGGCCCCCGTGGCCCGGCGGCTCCGGGAGGCCCTGGGCAGCAGCACCGGTAACGGCGCGGCAGCCGCCGCGCCCGCCGCCAAGCCCGCTGCCCGTCCGAGTGCGCCCGCCGCTCCGGCGCCGGTCGCTCCCGCGCCGGTCGCTCCTGCCGCCGCCGCACCGGCCGCGCCGGCCGCTCCCGTGGCTCCGGCTGCGCGTCCGGCGGCGCCGACCCCGGCCCCGCGTCCGGCCGCTCCGGCCCCGCAGGCCCCGGCAGCCGCGGCTCCCACCCAGCAGCCGGCCGCCCCGCGCCCGGCCGCGCCTCGGCCGGCCCCCGCCGGCGGTACCGCCCCCGGCGGCGCCCCGGCCCCCGGCGGCGCCCCGGCGCCCGGACCGCGTCCGGGTCCGCGCCCGGCGCCGCGTCCCGGCAACAACCCCTTCAGCAGCACGCCCCGGCCCCCGGCGGCCGGAGCCCCGGCCCGTCCCGGACCGGCTGCTCCCGGCGCCCGCCCGGCGCCCGGCGGCCCCCGTCCCGGTCCGGGTGGCCCGCGTCCCGCGCCCGGTGCCGGCGGTCCCCGCCCCGCGCCCGGTGCCGGTGGTCCGCGTCCGGCGGCCGGTCCGGGTGGGCCGCGTCCCAACCCGGGCATGATGCCGCAGCGCCCGAGTCCGGGCATGATGCCCGGTCGGTCCGCTGGTGCCGGCCGTCCCGGTGGCGGTCCCGGTGGTCCCGGCGGCCGCGGTCGCCCGGGTGGTCCCGGCGGCGGTGGCGGTGGCGGTGGCGGTGGCTTCCGTCCCGGTGGCGGCGGTGGCGCTCCCGGCGCCGGCGCGCCCGCCGGTGGTGGCTTCCGCGGTGGCGGCGGTGGTGGCCGCGGTCGTGGCCGCGGTGGCTCGGGTGCCGGCACCGCCGGTGCGTTCGGCCGTCCCGGCGGTCGTGGCCCGGTCCGTGGCCGCAAGAGCAAGAAGCAGCGGCGTCAGGAATTCGACTCGATGGCCGCGCCGAGCATGGGCGGCGTCCAGCTGCCCCGCGGCAACGGCCAGACCGTGCGGCTCCCGCGCGGTGCCTCGCTGACCGACCTCGCCGAGCGCATCAACGCCCAGCCCGCGGCGCTGGTGACCGCCCTGTTCCATCTGGGCGAGATGGTCACCGCGACGCAGTCGGTCAACGACGAGACGTTGCAGCTGCTCGGCGCCGAGATCGGCTGGGTCATCCAGGTCGTGAGCCCCGAGGACGAGGACCGCGAGCTGCTCGAGGACTTCGACCTCACCTTCGGCGACGAGGAGGGCGAAGAGGGCGACTGGGACATCCGTCCGCCGGTCGTGACCGTCATGGGTCACGTCGACCACGGAAAGACCAAGCTGCTCGACGCCCTGCGCAACACGAACGTCGTAGCGCGCGAGGCCGGCGGCATCACCCAGCACATCGGCGCCTACCAGATCGTCACCGAGCTGGAGGGCAACGAGCGTCCGGTCACGTTCATCGACACCCCGGGTCACGAGTCGTTCACCGCGATGCGTGCCCGTGGCGCGAAGGTCACCGACATCGTCGTCCTGGTCGTGGCGGCCGACGACGGCGTCATGCCCCAGACGGTGGAAGCGCTCAACCACGCGCAGGCCGCCGAGGTGCCGATCGTCGTGGCGGTGAACAAGATCGACAAGGAGGGGGCCAACCCCGCCAAGATCCGCCAGCAGCTCACCGAGTACGGACTGGTGGCCGAGGAGTACGGCGGCGACACGATGTTCGTCGACGTCTCCGCGACGGCCCGCACGGGCCTCGACGAGCTGCTCACGGCGATCCTGCTGACCGCCGACG
>Ga0308174_10001770_pt1 | contig 10284 bp, 11 predicted proteins | sample PhyPR2_FD_203894 | JGI IMG/M metagenome (GOLD analysis project Ga0308174, IMG submission 203894) | Soil microbial communities from UC Gill Tract Community Farm, Albany, California, United States - DLSLS.P.R2 | ecosystem: Environmental > Terrestrial > Soil > Agricultural land | place: USA... | reverse complement strand
AACGCGTCGCGCGACACATCGCCATAGGCGGTTGCGTTGCTCTTCGCCGCGAGCACCAGTGAACCGAGCGTTACTTGCGCAGGCCTCAACAGGATTATCCAATGTTCAAACTCCCGGATCACGGTTGCCGGATAGCCAAATTTGTCGATCGTAGGATTCATTTGCCCTCGCTTGCGTTCGCGTGCGCCCGACCCTAAGTGGCGCCAGCGCCGAAGGAAACCGCACGAGAGGGTGGTCTTCGAGGCGTTCCCGTGGCGATCGTAGCTCAGCTGGTTAGAGCACTGGTTTGTGGTACCAGGGGTCGGGGGTTCAAGTCCCCTCGATCGCCCCATTCTTCTCTTCAGAAGCCGGACAGTTCACGCCAATGACAACGCCCTGGGGCCTTGCTGATTTCGACGCGCACGAAGAAGTGCACTTCATCGACAACGAGGAGTGCGGGCTGAAAGCGATTATCGCGGTCCACTCTACGCATCTGGGTCCTGCAGGCGGCGGCGCGCGCGTTTGGCATTATGCGAAGGACGACGACGCGCTTGTCGACGCTCTGCGCCTGTCACGCGGCATGAGCTACAAGAACGCGATGGCTGGCCTGCCGCTCGGCGGCGGCAAGGCCGTGATCCTCGCCAATCCGGAACGAACGAAAACGCCGGATCAACTCCATGCCTTCGGCAAGGCTGTCGAGCATCTCGGCGGTCGCTACGTTACTGCCGAGGATGTCGGCATGAGCGTTGCCGACATGATCGAAGTCGCCCGAAGCACGAAGTTCGTTGCGGGCCTGCCGAATTCCGCTGGCGATGTCGGCGGTGATCCAGGACCGCACACTTCGCTCGGCGTTTTTCTGGGTATGAAGGCGGCAGTGAAACGCGCGCTGCGCAAGGACAGTCTGGATGGTTTGCACATTGCGCTGCAGGGCGCGGGCAGCGTCGCCAGTGGAGTTGCGCTGCATGCCTGCGCGGAGGGCGCAAAGCTATCGATTGCCGATGTAGATCAGGCGAAAGCTAAGAACCTCGCCGATAAAACGGGCGGCAAGGTCGTCTCTCCTGATGAAATTCTCGGTCTCGAAGCAGATGTGGTGAGCCCGAACGCACTTGGCGCCATTCTCACAGAGCAATCGATCGCCGCGCTCAAGACGTCGATTGTTGCGGGCGGTGCAAACAACCAGCTTGCGACGCCTGAAGACGGGCAGCGGCTCCATGATCGAGGAATTCTCTACTCGCCGGACTACGTGATCAACGCTGGTGGCATCATCAACGTCTGCACCGAGTACGTGGGCGACGGTGACGCGAGTCTCGTGCGGCAGCGGATTGAAGGTATTCCAATCCGCCTTGAGCAGATCTGGACTGAAAGCGCCGCGACGGGCCGCAATCCCGCCGATGTCGCCGACGCGATGGCCCAGCGCCTCATCGGAAGGGCATAAGGCCGGGCGCAGATGCACGCGCTGGCCAATCCGACAAGATTCCTGCGCTTCGCCCGCCCGGCGACGGCGTGGTTTCTGCTGGTTGGCCTGGCACTCTCCATTAGCGGCATGTTCGCCGGACTGACGCTCACGCCGCCTGACTATCTGCAGGGTGAGACCGTCCGCATCATGTACGTCCACGTCCCGTCGGCTTGGCTGGGCATGGCGGGCTGGGGAGGAATTGCTGCCGCCTCGATCAGCCAACTGGTCTGGCGCCACCCTTTAGCAGCGGTCGCCGGGCGCGCAGTTGCGCCTGCCGGTGCGACATTCGCCGCTATTTGCCTGATTACGGGGTCGATTTGGGGTCGCCCGACTTGGGGTACATGGTGGGAGTGGGACGGCCGATTGACGTCGATGCTCGTGCTCTTCTTTCTCTATCTCGGCTATATCGCACTCGGTTCGGCTGAGCACGAGCGGGGTGGCGAGGGACGGGTTGCCGCCATTTACGGGCTTGTCGGTGCGATCAACCTGCCGATCATCCATTATTCGGTGCTCTGGTGGCGCACACTCCACCAGGGCCAGAGCATCAGCGTAACGGGTTCCACGATCGATAGTTCGATCCTGTGGCCGCTGCCGCTCACGATGGTCGGCTTCACCTGCCTCTTCGGTGCCGCTGTCTTGATGCGTATTCGTACGGAGCTTGCACAAGCCAAGGTCGAGGCCCGCATGCGCAGGATGGGCGCGGAATGAACCCTTGGCCGTTCGTAGTCGCAGCCTATGCCGTCGCCGTGGCGCTCACGCTTGCGCTGCTGCTGTGGAGTTACGCGTCAATGCGGCGGTCAGAAGCGGCCGCCGAGGCGCTGAAACGAAAATGAAGGCTAAGAACCAGCGGCTCGTGCTGGTCACCGCCGCCATGGTTGCCGTCCTCGCGGCGGTGCTACTTGGCATGTTGGGCCTGAAGGATCGAGCATCCTACTTCTACACACCTGCCGATGTGGTGGCTGGTAGGGCTGCTCCAGGCCAGGTGATGCGGCTCGGCGGGATGGTCGAACGCGGTTCTATCCAGCGCCAGAGCGATGGCGTGAGTATCCGCTTCGTGCTCACTGACGGGAAGGCGAGTACGCAAGTCATGTATCGCGGCATCGTGCCGGACCTATTCCGTGAGGAAAGTGGCGCAGTAGCCGAAGGTCGGCTGGAGAACGGCGTCTTCGTAGCGGATACGATCCTCGCAAAGCACGATGAGCGCTATATGCCGCCGGAGCTCGGGAATCTTTCCGCAGAGCATAAGGCCGGAAAGACACTGCAGAAGTGATTGCCGAAACTGGCCTCGCCGCTTTGTGGCTCGCCGCCGGCTTGGCGGCCCTGCAATTTCTGTTGATGGTGCTAGCGCTAAGGACTGACCTTGACCTCAATCGCACGATGCGATCCGTCGCGATTGTCCAAGGCGTCCTGACGCTGATCTCGTTCGCGATGCTTCTGCTCGTCTTCGCGCGGAGCGACATGTCGGTCGCGCTCGTCTTCGAGAACAGCCACAGTGCGAAGCCCTTCATCTACAAAGTGGCGGGCGCGTGGGGCAATCACGAAGGCTCAATGCTGCTTTGGGTGACGGTGCTGTCCGTCGCCGGCGCCTTCTTCGCCATGCTGTCTCGGCGAACGAGCGAAAGGACGGCCGTGGCAGCACTTGGAGCGCAGGCCACATTGGCTCTGGGATTCTACGCGTTTCTACTCGTCGCCTCCAATCCGTTCGCGCGCCTTTTCCCGGCACCGGCAGACGGGCAGGGGCTCAATCCGTTGCTGCAAGACCCTGGGTTGGCGTTCCACCCGCCGACGCTTTATCTCGGTTACGTCGGACTCTCAGTCGCGTTCAGTCTTGCCGTTGGCGCGCTGTTGACCGGTGAAGTTGATCAGCAGCTCGCGCGTGCAATGCGTCCGTGGGTACTTGGTGCCTGGGTCCTCCTGACGCTCGGCATCACGGCCGGCAGCTATTGGGCATATTACGAGCTTGGCTGGGGCGGTTATTGGTTCTGGGACCCCGTGGAAAATGCGTCTCTCATGCCTTGGCTCGCCGCCACGGCGCTGCTCCATTCAATCAACGTACTGGCAGCGCGTGGCGCCCTGAAGGCGTGGACGATGATGCTCGCAGTGGTCGCCTTCTCGATGTCCATGGTCGGCACGTTCCTCGTGCGTTCGGGCATCCTGACGTCGGTTCACGCTTTCGCGATCGATCCGCAACGAGGGACTTTCCTCCTCGCATTGCTGGCAATCTATGTCGGCGCGGCATTCACCTTGTTTGCGGTGCGCGGCGCGTCGCTCAAGGAAGGGGCGCCGTTCGAGCTGGTTAGCCGCGAAACAGGGTTGGTCATCAACAACCTGCTGCTCAGCGTCATCCTCGGCATCGTCTTTCTGGGGACGCTCTATCCCCTGATCGTGGAGGCGATCAGCGGAGAAAAGCTTTCGGTGGGCCCGCCTTATTTCGACGCGGTCGCTGGACCGCTCGCGCTCATTCTCGCCGTGCTCATCGGTGTCGGCCCCCTGCTCAGCTGGCGACGAGAGCGACGCCCCGTGTTGACGCGGCTAATCGTGCCGGCGCTGATCGGCGTCACCGCCTTGGTCATCACGATCATTCTTTGGCCTGAAATGCGCGTCCTGCCGCGCCTTGGATTGTCGGTTGCGGCGTATCTCGCGACGGCGTCGGTTCTGCCGCTCATCGGGCGTAATCCACTCCGCACACCCGTCGCGACGTGGGGGATGGTCGCCGCTCATGCCGGTATCGCGGTCGCACTCGCGGGAATTGCTGCGAACGCGGGGTTCACGAGCGAGAGGTTGGCCATCGTCAAGCCGGGGGAGACGCTGGCCGTTGGGCCGTGGACGGTACAGTTGCACACCATCGAGCCGACTGCCGGTCAGAACTGGACTGCGCTTGAAGGCGAACTGCGGGCGACGCGGGGGCAGGGCGTTGTCGTCCTTAAGCCTCAGACGCGCTATTTCAGCGACCCCTCGATGGAAACAAACGAAGCGGCCATCCGGACATTCTGGAATGGCCAACTCTACACTGTGCTCGGTAAGTCGGATCCGTCCGGCGGCTGGCAGCTTCGCCTTTGGTGGAAACCGTTCGTCACTTTGATCTGGGCGGGCGGAGTTCTGATCGCATTTGGCGGAGCGCTAGCACTGCTCGGCCGCCTGTGGCGTCGCCGCCGTGCCCAATCTCCGCACGATTGGCACTCGGCGCGTTACGCATGAGCCGTTCGCTTCGCTTTGCGCCGCTCGTTCTGCTGATTCTCGTCGTCGTGGCGCTCGTTTGGCGTCTCGCAACGCCGGCTGACACGACTGTCTCGTCGAAGCTCGCCGGCAAACAGGTCCCCATGTTTCAACTTGCGGCTGGCGTATCGTCCAAGCCGGGTCTCGCCTCCGGAGACTTGGCGACGGGTTCCCCACGGCTGCTCAACATCTTCGCGAGTTGGTGTGTGCCGTGCATCAGTGAAGTGAAGGTACTTCAGGGACTGAAATCACGAGGCGTTGCGATCGACGGGATCGCGGTTCGCGACCGCCCGCAAGACATCGCCGAGTTCCTTGCCCGGAATGGCGACCCTTATCAACGGATTGGCAGCGACGTGCAGAGCCAGGTGCAGATTGCGCTGGGTTCGTCCGGCGTACCCGAAAGCTTTATCATCGATGGGAAAGGCACCATTCGCTACCAGCATATCGGTCCGATCGAACCTTCGGACGTGCCGCTGATCCTTGCTAAGTTGGAGCGGGCGCGATGAAAGGGCTCACTATTATTGCTGCTTTGCTCTTCGCTCAGCCGGCATTCGCGGACAGCGATCTGCCACCTGCTTATTGGGCGAATCGGCAATTGCCGAATGCGCGGCAGGAGGCCGAGGCGGAGGCGCTGATGGAGGAGCTTCGGTGCCTCGTTTGCCAGGGTCAGTCTATCGCCGACTCAGATGCTGAACTTGCCGGCGACATGCGCGACCTCGTGCGGCGGCGGATTGCAGCGGGCGAGCGTCCGGCGCAGGTCCGCTCATGGCTCGTGCAGCGTTACGGAAGCTGGATCAGCTATCGTCCGACCGCGGAGTTCGCCGCTTGGCCACTATGGCTTGCGCCGCTTGCGCTGCTGTTTGCGGGTGCTTTGCTTATCCGCGGACGCATCAAGGCGAAGAGCTGATGGGTTGGCTCGTTCTCGTTTTTCTCGTCGGGCTTAGCATCGCGTGCCTTTGGCTCTTTGGAGTTCGTTTCGGTCTGTTGAAGGCGTGTGCCGCAGCGTTGATGGTGGGGGCAGCGGGCTATGCTTTCCAAGGAAGCCCAGACCTGCCTGGGGCGCCCGCGCGCAACACTGAGGCTCGGCAGGTGCTTCCCCTTACAGAAGCCCGGCACGCTTTCTTCGGTCAATTCACGCCATCCGAGAGCTGGCTGCGTATGTCGGAGGCGCTCGCGCGCGACGGCGAAGGTGAGGAGGCGGTCGGCATCCTCCAGAACGCCATTGGACGTTATCCTGGCGATCCGCAGCTTTGGATCGGTCTTGGCAATGCCTTGGTCGATCATGCGCGTGGGCTTACGCCAGCAGCGGAGTTTGCCTACCAACGAGCTGCGGAGGCGGCACCCGGCCACCCCGCCGCGCCTTTCTTCTATGGTCTAGCGCGCGCTCGTTCCGGCGATCGCCGGGGCGCCGTCGAAATCTGGAAACGACTCCTTGAGCACGCGCCGAAGGACGCGGCATGGCGTCCCTTGGTAGAACAGGGCGTGGCGGCGCTCAGCAAGCCGAGCGCCGCACAACCTCAGGCGGTGACGGGCTCGTAAGGCAGATCGAGCGCTTCGGCGACAGCCTGGTGCCGGATCTTGCGGCCGGAAACGTTAAGACCCTTCGCAAGGTTCGCGTCCTGGCGCATCGCCTCATCGGCTCCCAGGTTGGCAATTTTGAGCGCGAACGGCAGCGTAGCGTTGTTGAGGGCAAACGCGCTGGTTCGCGCAACCGCGCCCGGCATGTTCGCCACGCAATAATGAATGATGCCATCGATCTCGTACACTGGGTCAGCGTGGGTCGTCGCATGCGACGTCTCGAAGCAGCCGCCCTGGTCGATGGCGATGTCGACGAGCACTGAACCCCGCTTCATCGTTTTCAGCATCTCGCGGGTAACGAGCTTCGGCGCAGCGGCACCGGGGACCAGCACCGCGCCAATGACGAGCTCGGCCTCCTTGACCGCATTGGCGATCGCCGCGCGCGACGCGTAAGCCGTCTTGATCTGGCTAGAGAAGAACATGTCGAGCTCGGCCAGCCGGTCGTTGTTGATGTCGTAGATGGTGACATCAGCGCGCATGCCCGTGGCCATCTGCGCAGCATTCACACCGGCAACGCCGCCGCCGAGAATCGCGACTTTCGCGGGAGCGACGCCGGGAACGCCGCCCAGAAGAACGCCACGACCGCCCTGTTCCTTCTCAAGATAGTGCGCGCCAACCTGCACGGACATCCGACCTGCGACTTCGCTCATAGGCTTCAGCAGAGGTAGCGAGCCGTTCCGGCCAGTGACGGTCTCATATGCGATGCAGGTCGCACCCGACTTTATAAGACCTTCTGCCTGCTCCTTATCGGCTGCAAGGTGGAGGTAGGTAAACAGGATGTGCCGTGGCTCCAGCATCGCGATTTCTTTCGGCTGAGGCTCCTTCACCTTCACGATCATGTCCGACGAGTTGAACACGGAAGCGGCATCCGGGAGGATCCTCGCGCCCGCTTTCTCGAATGCGCCATCGGGACAATCGATGCCGTTGCCGGCGTTTGTCTCCACAAACAGCTCGTGGCCGTGCGCCACCAACTCGGCCACGGAGGCCGGGGTCAATCCGACACGATATTCGTGGACCTTAATCTCCTTAGGCACCCCAATACGCATTTAATCGTTTGCTCCGGTAATGATGTTTTCCGGCGCCTATAGACGGGCAAATTGCTCTTGTCGTCCCGCATTGCGCTGTCCTCACAGCAGCTATTTGCGGCTGTTCACGCCCGGTGCTAGTGCGGCGCACCGCCATGAGCGGGGCCCAGGGGCAACTGAGATGCGCGTCCGCGCCTTTTCGAGTTTGAATTTCGGTTCATGAACATCACTGCGACTGGAGCCGCCGTAACCGGATCGCCACAGGAGGGCACCGACGGGCACTCGCACGGCCCTATGTACAAGCTGGCGATCGGCGCGATCGGCATCGTCTTCGGCGACATCGGCACCTCGCCGATTTACGCGTTCCGGGAGACGTTCGCCGGGCATCACACGCTCATTCCCGACCGCCTGCACATTTTCGGCGTTCTGAGTCTCATCTTCTGGTCGATGATGATCATCGTGACGCTCAAATACGTCACCATCATAATGCGAGCCGACAACAAAGGAGAGGGCGGAAGCCTGGCGCTCCTTGCACTGATCAATCGTACCCTGGGCGGAAAGAAGAAATGGACGAGCGGCATCATCATGCTGGGCGTCTTCGCGACAGCGCTCTTCTACGGGGATTCGATGATTACGCCGGCCATTTCGGTCCTTTCGGCCGTCGAAGGTCTAACGACGGTAAATGCCGGGTTGGAGGCCTTTGTTATTCCCATAGCGGTCGCGATCCTGATTGGACTCTTCGCGATCCAGTCGCACGGTACGGCTCGCGTCGGGCTCATGTTCGGTCCTGTGATGATCATCTATTTTCTAACGATCGCCGTGCTCGGAATCATGCACATCGTCGACGATCCGTCAGTGATCGTGGCGATGCTGAATCCGCTCAACGCTTATTACTTCTTCGCTGCCGACTTCGTGCGGGCCTTTATCGCGATGGGCTCAGTGGTTCTGGCCGTCACGGGAGCCGAGGCGCTTTACGCCGACATGGGACACTTCGGTCGTAAGCCCATCCGGACCTCGTGGCTCTACTTCGTCCTGCCGGCGCTTCTCCTGAACTACATGGGACAGGGTGCAATGATCCTTTCGGCCGCGCCGCATGAGGCGCTCGCCAAGGTGAAGGACCCATTCTTCTATCTCGCCCCCGACATGTTGCGGCTCCCGCTCGTTCTGCTCGCCACAGCGGCGACCATCATCGCCAGCCAGGCAGTCATTTCGGGAGCGTTCTCGGTAACCCAGCAAGCGATCCAGCTTGGCTTCGTCCCGAGGTTGAGGATAGCGCATACGAGCGAAAGTGCAGCCGGACAGATTTACATTCCGGCGATCAATTGGGCTTTGATGACGATGGTCATCGTCCTCGTTCTAACGTTCCATAGCTCCTCGAATTTGGCGGCAGCGTATGGGATAGCAGTGACCGGTGCGATGCTGATCGACAGCGTACTGATTTCGGTTGTGTTGCGGCAGATGTGGAACTGGAACCGGTTCGCCGTTGCAGGCCTGATTGCAATCTTCTTCGCCGTCGACTTCTCCTATCTCTCAGCCAACTTGCTCAAGATCCCCGCCGGCGGATGGTTCCCGCTATTGGTCGGTGCGATCGCCTTCACCCTGCTTACCACTTGGGCGAAGGGCCGGCAGTTGATGATTTCCCGAATGGACGAATCCAGCCTGCCGATCGAGGTTTTCATCAAGTCCGCCGCGGCAAGCGCCGCACGCGTGCCCGGCACCGCGGTTTTCATGACCAGTTCGGCGAGCGGAGTGCCCCATGCGCTTTTGCACAACCTCAAGCACAACAAGGTGCTTCATGAGCGCATCATCCTTCTGACGGTCAGGATCCAGGACGTGCCCTACGTTCCCGAAGGGAAGCGTGGCGAGACAATGGACTACGGCTCCGGTTTTCACCGAGTGATCCTGCACTATGGTTTCATGGAGGAGGTGAACGTTCCTGCCGAACTGGTCAGGGTCGATCGCTGCGGTCCTGCCTGCAAGATGATGGACACCAGCTTCTTCCTCGCGCGGCAGACGCTCATTCCTTCGGCGCGGCGACCCGGGATGGCGATTTGGCGCGAGAAACTATTCGCCTGGATGCTGCGCAATGCGGAAAGCGCAATGGAGTTCTTCAAGCTGCCGACAAATCGTGTCGTTGAGCTCGGCAGCCAGGTGGAAATCTGAACCACCGAGCCAGCTGCGCATTCCGGTGAGCATGGCTGATACGATTTCCTGGATTGCAACGGTGGCGACAATCGTTGCCGCTTCAATGACCGCGGCCAATCTCGGCTCACGAATCACCGGCTTCGGCTTCGTCATCTTCACGTTCGGGGCGCTTTGTTGGATGGTGGTGGGCGCGGCGACACACCAGCCCGCACTCCTATGGACCAACGTCGTCCTCACGGTGCTCGACATGTTTGGGGTTTGGCGTTGGCTCGGTCGGCAATCACGCGTGGAGGAGGGCGCTCGAGCGGCTGCGGAAGCGAGCGAGAGCGAACCCGGTGAGGCTCTATTTCCGGTGTCGCTGCTGAACCGAGCACCAATCGAATCCGAGGGGGAGGAGATCGGGCATTGCATCGAAGCAATGGCTGGCTCCCACACCGGACAGCTTGCCTATATTGTCGTTTCCCAAGGCGGCATCGGGGGTGTCGGAGAGACGCTGCGCCGCGTGCCGTGGCGCGATGCACGGCTGGAGGGCGAGACCCTCATAGTCCAGATGAGACCGGCGCAAGTAGAAGCCTTGCAGGAGCTTGAGCGCGACCAGTGGCCGGGGCGTTGATCATCACTGCCGAGCTCAGCGCAGCGGACCAAGCTTGGCTGGATCGTCTGCGGAGTGCGCATTACCCCGTTGATCGCAATCAACTGCCAGCGCACCTCACCATGTTATATGCACTGCCGCCATCCTCAGAGGCTGAGGCACGTGCGCGATTATCGAGGCTCGCTAGTGCAAGAGCACCAGCGGCGACGATAGATGGAATTATGGATCTAGGAGGGGGCGTCGCCTTCCGGGTCGCCTCGGACGATCTCGACCGCATCCGCGACGAGCTCGCT
>Ga0308174_10001769_pt1 | contig 10285 bp, 8 predicted proteins | sample PhyPR2_FD_203894 | JGI IMG/M metagenome (GOLD analysis project Ga0308174, IMG submission 203894) | Soil microbial communities from UC Gill Tract Community Farm, Albany, California, United States - DLSLS.P.R2 | ecosystem: Environmental > Terrestrial > Soil > Agricultural land | place: USA... | reverse complement strand
CATCCATGCATCGAGCGTGCTCCGCGCATCACGGCGCACGCGCCGCGCGAGCCATCCCGACAGGCCCGGCAGCACGGCGACGGGGCCGACGGCCATGCGCAGCCAGCGACCGAGGTGGAACGCGTCGCGCTGCGTCACGATGCGTCCGGCGCGGAAGGTGAAATCGGAATGGATGCGGTTGTGCACGCGCCGACCCGTCGCCGCGAAGGTGTAGCGCGCATCCCAGTCACCCTGCCCCGACGCATTGCCCGCCTCGACGTTGCGCCATTCGACTGCCAGATCCCTGGTCCGGCTGCAGAGCATGGACCACATCGCGGCGACTTCGCCGCCACGCAGGTCGAACACCGGATCGGTGAACGTCGCATCGGGCGCGTAGCACGCGGCCATGGCGGGTGCGTCGCGCCGGCTGAGCGCGTCGTACAGCGACTCGACGAGAGCGGCGTTGGCGTGCACGCCGCGCGCGATCAGTCTTCGGCCAGTTCGCGCGAGAGCGCGTTGGACAGCAGCTTGGCCGTCACGTCGACGATCGGAATGACGCGCTCGTAGGCCATGCGCGTGGGGCCGATGACGCCGAGCGTGCCGATGACCTGGCCACCCACTTCGTAGCGCGCCGTGACGACGCTGCATTCGTCGAGCGGCACGAGGCCCGATTCGCCGCCGATGTAGATCTGCACGCCATCCGCGTTCTGCGACACGTCGAGCAGGTGCAGCAGCGAGGTCTTCTGCTCGAACAGGTCGAACAGGCGGCGCAGGCGCTCCATGTTGGAGCTGAGATCGCCGGCGTTGAGCAGGTTCTTCTCGCCTGTCACGACGAGCGCCTCGCTGGTGGCGAGCGCACCTTCGCCCGCATCGACGGCCGCGTTCATCAGTCCCGCGATGTCCTCGCGCAGCGCACGCAGCTCGTCGGCCATGCGGGCACGGATGGTCGCGAACGGCTGGCCGGCGAAATTCTGGTTGAAGAAGTTCGTCGCTTCCATCAGCTGCGACGGCGTGTAGGCGCGGTCGGTGTGCAGGATGCGGTTCTGCACGTCACCGTCGGGCGAGACGATGATGAGCAGCACCCGCCGGTCGGACAGGCGCAGGAATTCCAGATGCCGGAACGCGGCTTCCCGCCGGCGCGGTGTCATCACGACGCCGGCAAAGTGCGTGAGTTGCGACAGCACCGAGGCGGCCGCGCTGACGATCTGGTTCGGCATGTCAGCCGCGAGCTCGCCTTCCACCCGGTGCACCTCGGAAGCCTCGAGCGGCTTGACGACCATCAGCGTATCGACGAAGAACCGATAGCCCCGTGGCGTAGGCACCCGCCCGGCGGAGGTGTGCGGGCTGGTGATGAGTCCCATCTCCTCCAGGTCCGCCATCACGTTGCGGATGGTCGCCGGCGACAGGTCGAGACCGGAGTGCCGCGACAGCGCGCGCGAGCCCACCGGCTGGCCCTCGGTGATGTACCGCTCGACCAGGGTCTTGAGCAGGTGCTGGGCGCGCGCGTCGAGCATGGAGCTTATCTTACCGTGCAGCGCGCCTTCTGACGCGAGGCGTGCGATCGGCCGTCCGAGCGATCCGGGAACCCGTGGCCCCTGTGGTTTAATCGCCCCATGCCCGCGCCGGCCCCCGTCCGCTTCCCGCGCATCGCGCTCGTCGGGCGCCACGGCAGTCCGGACGCATCCGAGCCGCTCGCCCATCTTGCCCGGCTGTTGCGCGGGCGCGGACATGACGTCGCGGTGGAGCTCGAAACCGCACAGTGGTCGCCGCTGCCCGGTTGCGCCGTGGTCGACCCCGCCGAGGCGCATGCGCGCGTCGACCTCGTGATCGTGCTGGGCGGCGACGGCACGATGCTCTCGATCGCCCGCCGGCTCGCGCCAACGGGTGTCCCGCTGATCGGCGTCAACCTCGGCCGGCTCGGCTTCCTCACCGACATTCCGCTCGCGCGCATGGAGCCCTCCGTATTCGAGATCCTCGACGGCAGCTACGTCGAGGAGCGCCGCTCGCTCATCGCCGCGCGCATCGAGCGCGCGGGTACGGGCGGGCACGTCGAGCACGCGCTCGGGCTCAACGACGTCGTGGTGAATCGCGGCGCGCTCGGCAGCCTGATCGAATACGCGATCGACATCGACGACCGCTTCGTGTTCGCCATGCGGGCCGACGGCGTGATCGTGGCCACGCCCACCGGATCGACCGCGTATGCGCTTTCGGCCGGCGGACCGATCCTGGCACCCGAGGTACCCGCGTTCGCGCTCGTCCCCGTCGCACCGCACGCGCTCACGCATCGGCCGATCGCCGTGCCCGACACGGCCCGCATCGCGATCACCGTGCAGCATGGCCGCGATGCCTCCGTCCACTGCGACGGCCAGGCGCACTTCGAGCTCGGCGAAGGCGATCGCGTCGTGCTCAATCTCGCGCCCTATCACGCCCGCTTCCTGCATCCGGCGGGCTACGACTACTTCGCGATGCTGCGGCAGAAGCTGCACTGGAGCGAGACGCCCGAGCGGCTGCGCCAGACCTAGGGCGCCCGCGCGATGCTGCGACTCCTGTCCATCCGCAACTTCGTCGTGGTCGAATCGCTCGACCTCGAGCTGTCACCCGGGTTCACCGTGCTCACCGGCGAGACGGGCGCCGGCAAGTCGATCCTGCTCGACGCGCTCGGCCTGCTGCTCGGCGACCGGTTCGAACTGCGGCAGCTGCGGCCTGGCGCCGAGCGCGCCGAGCTCGCCGCCGAATTCGACATCGCGGATGCGCCCGGCGTGCGTGGCTGGCTCGCTGACGCGGAGCTCGGCGAAGACGACGCGTTGCTGCTGCGCCGGGTGCTCGACGCGGGCGGGCGCAGCCGCGCCTGGATCAACGGCCGACCGGCTACGCTGGCGCAACTGGCCGAGCTCGGCGAGCGCCTCGTTGCGCTGCATGGGCAGCACGCGCATCAATCGCTGGCAGCGGCCGACGCCCAGCGCGCGCTCGTCGACGGCTTCGGCGGCTTCACCGCCCTCACGCGCGACGTCGCCGACGCGTGGCGAGCGTGGCGCGCAGCCGTGGAACGGCGCGACGCCGCCGCCGGTGCGGCAGCCGCGATGGCAGCCGAGCGCGAAACGCTCGAAGAGCAGGCACGCGAGCTTGCCGCGCTCGGCGTTTCGGACGACGAATGGCAGGCCCTCAACGCCACGCAATCACGCCTCGCGCATGCCGCTGCGCTGATCGAAACCGCCGAGGCGGGCGAAGCTGCGCTCTACGACGATGACGACGCGCTCGCGCGTAGGCTGGCGCAGCTGGTCCAGCGCATCCAGGCGGCAGCCGCGCACGACCCCGCGCTCGGCGACATCGCGGCGTTGCTCGAACCGGCATCGATCCAGCTCGAAGAGGCGGCGCGTGCGCTACGCGATTACCGGCGCAGGCTCGACGTCGACCCCGCCGAGCTCAGCCGCGTCGAGCAGCGCCTGACCACGCTGCATGACGCCGCGCGCAAGCATCGCGTGCGGCCGGACGGCCTCGGGGCGCTGCTCGCGCAAACGCATGAGCGTCTTGCGGCGCTGGCCGAATCCGCGGATGCGCAAGCGCTCGAGCGGCGTGCAGTGGAGAGCGAAGCTGCCTACAGGCGCGTCGCGAACGATCTCGCCGGCAAGCGACGCTTCGCTGCGAGCGAGCTGGCGCATCGCGTCACGGACGCCATGCAGGAGCTCGCCATGGCAGGCGGTCGGCTCGACATCCTGTGCACGCCGCACGAGCCGCCGGCGAGCTTCGGCCTCGAGGACATCGCGTTCGCCGTCGCCACGCATCCCAAGCAGCCGGCCGGACCGCTGTCCCGCGTCGCGTCGGGCGGTGAGCTGTCGCGCATCGCGCTCGCCATCGCGGTGGTCACCAGCGAAGTGGCATCCGTGCCCACGTTGGTCTTCGACGAGGTCGATACGGGCATCGGAGGCGCGGTTGCTGCAACGGTCGGACGCCTGCTCCAGTCGCTCGGCGCACGGCGCCAGGTGCTGTGCGTCACGCATCTGCCGCAAGTGGCCGCGCACGCCGACCAGCACTACCGCGTCGCCAAGATGGGCAAGGGCAGCCACGTCACGAGCGAAGTCGTCGCGCTCACGCGCGCCGCGCGCGTCGATGAGCTCGCCCGCATGCTGTCCGGCGCCGAGGTCACGGCGAAAACGCGTGCGCACGCCAAGGAGCTGTTCGAGCAACACCAGCGCACGGGCCAGTCGTAGGTGTTGCGCACGCGGAGCGCGCTAGCGCAACTCCGCGAGTTCGACCACGCCGCGCTCGAAATCCTCGGCGTCTACGCGGACGCAGCATTGCATCACCGCAAACAAAGAAGCCCGGCGAGCCGGGCTTTTTTTGGAACGGCGCGCAAGCGCGGTCAGTGTTGGCGTGCGCTCGTCTTGGCCAGGCGGGCGGGGAAGGTGCCGCTCACCCGATGCCTGAGATGCGCACGCGACGCGGCGCCCTTGATCCCGCCGCGGGGCGCGCGTTCCGCCATCACCGTCGAAGCGGGCGCCGATTCGCCGGTTTCGAGCCAATGCTTCACGCGCTGCGCGTCGGCCACGCGCGTGTACTTTCCGAGTGAATCGAGCAGCACGATGACGATCGGCTTGCTCGCGATGGTAGCCATCATCACCAGGCACTTGCCCGCTTCGCGGATGTAGCCGGTTTTTTGCAGCTGGATGTCCCACTGGCCGCTCTTGACCAGCGGATTGGAGTTGTTGAAGCCGAGCGTCTGGTTGGTGCCTTCGACCTGCACGAATTGCGATGGCGTGGTGGTGAACTCACGGATCGCGGGATACTCGGCGGCGCTCTTGACCAGGCGCGCGAGGTCCTTGGCCGTCGAGACGTTGTGCGGCGACAGGCCCGTCGGGTCCTCGTAATGGGTATTGGACAGGCCCAGCAACGCCGCTTTGGCGTTCATGGCCTGCACGAAGGCCGCCTTGCCGCCGGGGTAATGACGCGCGAGCGAGCTGGCGGCCCGATTCTCGGAGGACATCAGCGCCAGCTGGAGCATCTCGCGGCGGGGCAGCGTGGCACCCATGCGCAGCCGCGAGCTCGAGCCCTTGAGGAAGTCGAAATCCTGCATGTCGACGTCGAGCAGCTCGTCCATGGGCTGGTTGGCATCCAGCACCACCATGGCAGTCATGAGCTTGGTGACCGAGGCGATCGGGGTGACCTCGTCGGCCGCCTTCGAATAGATGGGATTGTCGCCCTCAGCATCGAGGACCAGCACGTTGGCCGAGGCGAGCTTCAGCTTGGCCGGGTCGCGGGCAGGCTGCGCCGCGGCCAGCGCCGGGACGGACAGGACGAGAGCAAAAACAATGGGTAACCAGCGATTCATCAGAACAAGCCTCAGGACGAGCTGCCTTATCGCACGAAGGCAACCTTTTCGTCAATGCCCGTCCGAATCAAGGGCTTGTAGACTTCAGGTGGCGCTCCTCAACGTGGCGGCCGCCGCTGCGGCGGACGCTGCGTTGGGCTCGGTAACGGCCGGAGGGTCCGGACGGTTGACCGATTCGTCGCCGGGCGGCGACGCAGGCTCCCGCTGCTCGTCCTGCTGGAGACGCCACATGCGCGCGTAGGCGCCGCCCGCAGCGAGAAGGCCGGCATGGGTGCCGCGCTCCACGATGCGGCCGCGGTCGAGCACGAGGATCTCGTCGGCGTCGACGATCGTCGACAGGCGGTGCGCGATGGTGAGCGTCGTGCGATCGCGCGCGATCTGCCGCAGCTCCGCCTGGATGAGCTTCTCGGATTTCGAATCGAGCGCCGAGGTCGCCTCGTCGAAGATCAGCACCGCAGGCTGCTTGAGGATCGCGCGCGCGATCGCGACGCGCTGCTTCTCGCCGCCGGACAGCTTGAGCCCGCGCTCCCCCACGGGCGTGGCGTAGCCCTGCGGCAGGCTGGCGATGAAGTCGTGGATCTGCGCAAAGCGTGCGGCCGCGACGATCTCGTCGTGGGAAGCATCCGGGCGTCCGTACGCGATGTTGTACTCGATGGTGTCGTTGAACAGCACGGTGTCCTGCGGGACGATGCCGATCGTCGCGCGCAGGCTCGCCTGCGTCACGTGGCGGATGTCCTGGCCGTCGATCGTGATGCGGCCGGACGACACGTCGTAGAAACGGTAGAGCAGGCGCGCAAGCGTCGACTTGCCCGAGCCGGACGGACCGACGACGGCCACCGTGCGGCCCGCGGGAATGACGAACGACACGTCGTGCAGGATGCGCCGGTCGGGCTCGTAGTGGAAGTCGACGTGCTCGAAGCGCACCTCCGCGCCGGCCACGCGCAGCGGCCGCGCGCCGGCCACGTCGGCGATCTCGGCGTGCTCTTCGACCAGCGCGAACAGCCGCTCCATGTCGGCGAGCGCCTGCTTGATCTCGCGATAGATCACCCCGAGGAAATTCAGCGGGATGTAGAGCTGGATCATGAAGGCGTTGACGAGCACGAGGTCGCCCACCGTCATGCTGCCGTTCACCACGCCGACCGTCGCGCGCCACATGATCAGCGTCACGGCGGTCGCGATGATCAGGCTCTGGCCCACGTTGAGCGCGGACAGCGACGTCTGGCTCTTCACCGCCGCGGTTTCCCAGCGCTGCATGCTCTCGTCGTAGCGCCGCGCCTCCCATTCCTCGTTGCCGAAGTACTTCACCGTCTCGTAGTTGATGAGGCTGTCGATCGCGCGCGTGTTGGCCCTGGAATCGAGCTCGTTCATCTGGCGGCGAAAATGCGTCCGCCATTCGGTGACGCCGACCGTGAAGGCGATGTAGAGCACGAGCGCGGCGGCGGTGATGGCGACGAACGACCAGTCGTAGCGGGCGAGCAGGATCGCGGACACGAGCCCGATCTCCACCAGCGTGGGCAGGATCGAGAAGAGCGTGAAGCTGATGAGGCTGGAGATGCCGCGCTGGCCGCGCTCGACGTCGCGCGTGAGGCCGCCCGTCTGGCGCGCGAGGTGGAAGCGCAGCGACAGCGCATGCAGATGACGAAAGACCTGCAGCGCGATCTTGCGCACGGCGCGCTGCGTGACCTTGGCGAACAGGAATTCGCGCAGCTCGGTGAAGGCCGTGGTGGACAGGCGCAGCGCGCCGTAAGCGACCAGCAGGGCGAGCGGGACGTACAACGCCGCGCTGCGCGGATCGAGCGCGTCGACGATGCGCTTCAGCAGGAGCGGCACGCCGACATTGGCCAGCTTGGCGGCCACCAGGCACGTGACCGCGAGCACCACGCGCACCTTGTATTCCCACAGGTACGGCAGCAGCGTGCGGATCGTCTGCCAATCGCCGCGGTGCGTGCGGGGAACGCGACGCTCGGCGGGCAGCGGCAGAGAATCGTGGCGGCGCACGTGCCGATTCTAACAGCGGGGCATGGCCAACGACTGCGCCGGGACGACCGCGGTGGCCGTCAACCGCGTCCGCGCCACCATTCGTTGCCGCCGTAGCGCAGCATGCCCATGGCGACGCGCACGACGCCATACGCGATCCACGACAATGCCTTCTCCGCACGGGACCGATGAGCCCACCGCTCCGTCGGCACCGCGCTCGAGCCGGTGTCGACGATCATGCCGAGGTCGAAGCGCAGCTGCTCGGCGAACCATGCGTCGCGCACGAAGACGTTGGCCTCGCGGGACATCAGGAACGAATAAGGATCGATGTTGGATGATCCGACCGTCGCCCAGCGGCCGTCGACCACCGCGACCTTGGCGTGCAGGAACGAGCGGTGATATTCCTGGATCGCGACGCCAGCATGCAGCAGCTGCGCGTAGAGCGCGCGCGACGCGTAATGCAGCAGGCGGTATTCGACGCGCGCCTGCAGCACCAGCGTCACCCGCACGCCGCGCGCGGCTGCAGCGATCAGCGCCCGGCGAAAATCCGCGCCCGGAAAGAAATACGCGGTCGCGATGACGATCTCGCGGCGTGCGGTGCGGATCGCGGCCATATAGGCGCGCTCGATGTCGCGCCGGTGGCGCAGGTTGTCCCGGATGACGAACTTGGCCGTCTGCGTGCCGACCCGCTGCGCTGGCGCACGGTCCGGGAACAGCCGCACGTCCGTGCGCCGCAGCTGGGCGATCTCCACGATGGCCCAGACGCGCTGCATCGTGTACATGATCGGCGCCAGCAGCGGGCCTTCGATGCTCACCGCGAAGTCGACGCGCGGCGGCTTGTGGCCGGGCGTGTGGAGGTCATCGATGATGTTGATGCCGCCGACGAACGCAATCCGCCCATCGACGTGGCACAGCTTGCGATGCAGGCGCCGCAAGCGGTTGCTGCGGAAATCCCATGGCTTGATCTCGGGCCGGTAGGACATGAGATCGACGCCGCCTTCGAGCATGAAGCGCCGCAGCCCGTCGGTGAGGTAATGCCGGGCGCCCCACCCGTCGACCAGGACCCGCACCGCCACGCCGCGTTGCGCGGCGCGCACGAGCGCATCGGCGACGAGGCGCCCGGCCGGGTCGTCCGCGAAGATGTAGGTCTCCAGCCAGACTTCGCGCTGCGCCGTTTCGATCGCGGAGACCAGCGCCGGAAAGTATTCGCGGCCGCTGCGCAGGAGTGCGACGCGGTTGCCAGGCGTGAAGCGAGCCGTCAGGGCGCGCATGCACGCAGCCTAGCGGGCGTGACGATCCGTGAGCTCGAACGTCGCCGCGAGCGCGGCGTGATCGGACATGCGCGATGCGGGCCATGCGTAGTGCACGCGCGCGTCGTGCACGTTGAGTCCGCGCGCATAGATCCGGTCGAGGCGGAACATCGGCATCATCGACGGGAACGTGCGCGCCGGCCGTCCCGTGACGTGCTCGAACACCTCGACCACGCCGAGGGTCTCGCAGAGCGTGCGATTGGCCTTGCGCCGCCAGTCGTTGAAGTCGCCGGCGATGATGAGGGGATCGGTGCGCGGCACCATGGCGCGGATGCGCTCGACCAGCGCGCCGATCTGCCATTGCCGGCCGCGCTCGAACAAGCCGAGGTGCACGTTGAAGCAGTGCAGCACCGGCAGGTTCTTGCCGAGCTCGAGCTCGCAATGCAGGAGGCCGCGCTCCTCGAACGCATGCGCCGAGATGTCGAGGTTCTCGTGCCGGCGCATGTGGAAGCGCGACAGCAGCGCGTTGCCGTGATGCCCGTGCTGGTATTCCGCGTTCTTGCCGTACGCGACTTCCTGCCACACGGAGCCCGCGATGAACTCGTGCTGCGGCCGCACGGGCCATTCGTGATAGCGGACGGCATGGCGATCGTTGGCGCCCAGCACCTCCTGGAGGAAGAGCACGTCGACGGCCAGGCCGTGCAGGCGCTCCTTCAGCTCGTGGATCACCATCCGGCGGTTGAGCTGCGAGAAGCCTTTGTGGATGTTGTAGGTGGCGACCGTGAAGCGCACGACAGGAGCGTCCGGGGAAAGGGCTTCATCTTAGCGCGGCGGGCGGAGCGGTCCTTGCTGCCCGTGCAAGCAGGAACGCGACATCGCACCCGGATGGTGCGCAGGCCCGAGTCGGGTAATCTGTTCCCTGCCTGTTGGGCCATTGTGCTCAGCAGGCGCACAAAGACCTTCCATGCGTCTTCTGCGCCATCTGCCGGTCTTCGTCGCAGCGCTCCTGGCAGCCGTTGCGCCGGGTGTCGCGCCGTCCTTCGCAGCCGTCGTCGTGGCGGACACCATGGAGGCGCGCGCCGCTCCATGCATCGCCTGTCATGGCAGCCGCACCGAGCAGAACCGCGACGGCTTCTCGCCGCGCATCGCCGGGAAGCCGGCCGGATACCTCTTCAATCAGCTGGTGAGCTTTCGCGACGGTCGCCGCACGTATGGCGCCATGGTCTACATGGTGCAGTACATGACCGACGACTACCTGCGCGAGATGGCGCGTTATTTCAGCGCTCTGCAGTTGCCGTATCCGCCGCCCGAAGCCGCCGCGTTGTCCGCCGATGCGCAAGCGCGCGTTCGCACGCTGCTCGAGCACGGAGATCCCGGCCGCCAGGTGCCAGCCTGCATCGCGTGTCATGGCGAAACCCTCGCCGGGGTCGATCCAGCGATTCCCGGCCTGCTCGGATTGCCGCGGCATTACATCAATGCGCAATTCGGCGCGTGGCGCCAGGGCCGCTTGCGCTCGATCCCGCCCGACTGCATGGCCGAAGTCGCCAATCGCCTGGCACCCGAGGATGTGCCGCTGATCGCGGCATGGCTCGCCGCACAGCCGGTGCCCTCCGGCATGCATGCCGCGCCCTCGATCCGGCAGCCGCTCCCGCTTGAGTGCGGCAGCGTGAACGCCACGCGATGATGCGCCGGTCGCAAACCACAGCGCTGCTGCTCGTCGCGCTGCTCGTCGTTGCCGGGTTGGTGTATTGGC
>Ga0308174_10001768_pt1 | contig 10290 bp, 9 predicted proteins | sample PhyPR2_FD_203894 | JGI IMG/M metagenome (GOLD analysis project Ga0308174, IMG submission 203894) | Soil microbial communities from UC Gill Tract Community Farm, Albany, California, United States - DLSLS.P.R2 | ecosystem: Environmental > Terrestrial > Soil > Agricultural land | place: USA... | reverse complement strand
GGAATTGTTTCGCGAGATATCGAAGGACGTGCCGCCGCTGCCCGGCGCCGTGGAGCTCCTCCAGGAACTCACCCGCCAGAAGCTCGGCTGGGCAATCGCGACCAGCGGACGGATGCGCACTGCCGAAACCAACCTCCGGAGCCTGGGAATCGACCTGGAGAAAGCGACCATCGTGACCCGCGACATGGTCCAGTATGCCAAACCGGACCCCGACCTGTTCGTCGAGGCCGCGCGCCGGCTCGGCACCACGACGCAAGGCAGTTACGTCATCGGCGACAGCATCTGGGACATGATCGCGGCGGCTCGCTGCGGCGCCCTCGGAATCGGGCTGCTGTCCGGCGGCTATGGCGCGGAGGAGCTGGAGCGTGCCGGAGCCCTGCGCGTCTACGCCGACCCGGCCGACATGCTGGAGCACCTCGACGAGATCGCGCCGCGGGCGGGAGACTAAGCTCGGCGCCAGCTTGCCCAACGTGCCGGAACCAGCCAGAGTGCTACGGAGGCATCGGGGGATCTGCCGGGTTGTTCCTTTCTACAAAACCGCTTCGGCGTGACCTGACTGCAAGTGCCTCGAACTCAACGGTAGAGCGCTTCCGCTGGCTCTCGATGTGGATCGTCTTTGCGAGTGCGCTCATCGCCCTTGGGATGACCGTGTACTTCAGAGTGCGCGTCGATCCGACCGGCACCTATGCGCTCGAATGGCTGATCGCGGCGCTGCTGCTCGCATCCCGGGTGTGGTGGCGTCGCACCGATCATCAGCGCATGGCCGATGCTTGCGGCACCGTTGGCACCGTGGCCCTCGGCGGAATGGCTTGCGGCGCGATCGCCATGCTTGAGCTTCGGCTTCATTTCCCACTCGCCGACGGCGCCCTCAGACGAGCGGATCTTGCGCTCGGCATCGACGGGGTCGCCATCGTCGACTGGCTCGAACGCACGGGCCACTGGATCTTCTGGCTGGTGGCTCCGCCCTACAACCTGACCATCCCGGCCTTCTTCGGGTCGATGCTGCTGCTGTCCTGGACCGGCGATCGGGTAGAAGCCTGGCGAGCGGCCTTCTGCTTCGTCGGAACGCTGCTCACGACCTGCCTGATCGCCATGTTCTTCCCCGCGAAGGGGCTCGGTATGTGGGCTCCTGCGACGCTGAACGCGCGTCTTCCAGAGCAGGCGATGCAAACTTTCTGGACGCATTTCGACAGCTTCTACTCTGGCTCCGATCCCGTACTCAGGCTGCAGGTCGTGGACGGCGTCATCTCATTCCCGTCCTTCCACTGCATCGTCGGCTTCCTGGTGCTCGCCATGTGGCGCAGGAACGTCGTCACGCTGGTCGCCGCCGGGGTGTGGCTCGCAATCATGCTGCTCGCGACGCTCCCCGGGGGGGGGCATTATTTCGTCGACCTTCTCGCCGGATTCGCAGTCTGGGCGGTCTGGTTCGCCCTGTCGCGTTACCTCGAGCGAACCGCGCCAGCAGCCGGTTAGCGCGGCGGGAGCGCGGCTCGCAGCTTGGCCGCGATCGCCTGCATCTGCTCCGGGGTGGCCTTCTCGACCTTCTGCTCGGGCGTGTCAGGGATCACGTGGAAGTGCGCGTGGCAGACGCTCTGGTGGCGTGCGTTGTTCTGCTCGACCGAATAGCCGGTCGCTCCAAAGGCGCGCTGCTGCGCCGCGGCGACGCGGCGAATGAGGTGAAACACTGCGAGCATCTCAGCGTCGTTCATATCGTTGAGACTGCGCACGTGGCGGTGCGGAATGATTAGCGCGTGCCCCGGATTGTCCCAGCCGATCGGCACAAAGGCGATCACCAGCCGATCCGAATAGATGATGGCGGGCTTGCCCTCTCCGCGGATGATCCCAGCGAACGGGTTGCGCGCATCATAAGGCGCGTCGAGCGGACATTTGAGCGCTGGGCTTTCAGCATGCGTCGGAGTCGCCACTAGCGCTGCCGCCACAGCAATCACGAGTGAACGCATCACCAACCTCCCTGCCTTTGCCGACCATTACGGTGACATAGGTGACGGCAATGGCGACAGGCCTGTCGGCCTCTGGCAGGTACGGGCGATGGACACGGAAGCGAGCCAGACCGTACTGCCGCCACACTCTCTCGCGGTCGCCGCCTTTTCCACGATCGTCGAATGGTACGACTTCACCCTCTACCTTTACTTCGCAACCGTCCTGTCCCGCGTCTTCTACGGCGGCGGCAGCGGCTCCCTCCTCCTGACGCTAGGCGGTTTCGCGATCGCCTATTTGATGCGGCCGCTCGGTGCCGTCTTCTTCAGCCACATCGGCGATCGTCGCGGGCGGCGGCACATGCTGCTCGTCTCCGTCGCACTGATGACCGCGGCAATGCTCGCCACCGCGCTGCTCCCGACGAGAGCGGCCATTGGGCCGGCGTCCGGATGGCTGTTGCTGGCGCTCCGTTGCGTGATGGGGTTCTCTGTCGGCGGCGAGTATACCGGCGTCGTCGCCTACCTCCTCGAAGGTGCGCCCGAACGGCGCAGGGGGTTGATCACCTCATCCGCGTCGGCCGCAAGCGAAGTCGGAGGCCTTCTCGCCGTCGGCATCTCGGCACTGACCGTCAGCCTGATGAGCGCCGCCGATCTCGACCAGTGGGGCTGGCGTATCCCGTTCTTCGTCGGCGCCGCTCTTGCAGGCTCCGTCGGGATCGCTCGCTCGACCATGCACGAATCACCGGAATTCCGGCGCCAACAAAAGCATGGCACCGTCCCCAGGCTGCCGCTCCGGCACGCCCTAGCCAACCACCGCGTAGGCATCGCCCGGGGTTTCTCGATCTCGGCGCTCGGCTCGATCACTTACTATGTCGGCATCACCTACGTGCCGGCGTTCCTGACGTCCGTTGGCGGCATGAGCGAGCGGCAATCCCTGTGGCTCTCGACCATCGCCGCCGTCGCCGTCATCCTCGTCACGCCGCTGATCGGGGTGCTCACCGACCACGTTGGCCGCAAGCCGGTGCTGGTCGGCCTGTGCGTCGGCAGCGCTGCACTCCCGATCACGATGTTCTCGCTGATGACGGCAAGCTCGGGCGCACAGGCGCTTGCCGCCGCCGTCATTCTCGCGCTTTTAGCGGGAGCAGTCAGCGCGGTCGGGGCCGTAGCCACGGCCGAGCAATTCCCGGGCGAAGGGCGCATCACCGGCCTCGCGCTGGGCGCAACGATGGCAACGGCATTGTTCGGCGGCCTCACGCCTTATGCCGCGCAGTTGCTCGTGGAGCGGATGCACTGGCCAAGCGCGCCCGGCGTGATGATCGCGCTTGTCGCCATCGCGGTCCTGCCTGTGATGCTCACGATGCGGGAGACCGCGCCCGCGGTGAACCGTTCCGGCCGACGCGCCTAGCGCGCGCCCCGGCCTGTCAGCATGGTCTTGATCGTCCGGAACACGATCAGCAGGTCGAGCCACGGCGAGAAATATTTGATGTAGTAGAAGTCGTAATAGAGCTTCTCTTTCGCGTCATCGACGCCGGCCACATGCCCCTGGTTCACTTGCGCCCAGCCGGAGATTCCAGGCTTCACGACGTGGCGGTACCGGTAAAACGCAATTTCGCCAGTATACCAGACCGACAGAAGCTGAGCTTCGGGACGCGGGCCGATCCAGCTCATCTCCCATTTGAGGATGTTGATGATCTGCGGAAGTTCATCGATGCGCAGCTTGCGGAGCACCCTTCCGACGCGAGTTATCCGTCCGTCATCCTTGTCCGTCATCAGCGAATGACGGTCCTCGGCGACGTCGACCTGCCGCATGGTCCGGAACTTGTAGACGGTGATGGGCCGCCCGGCATGGCCGGCGCGTTTTTGGCGGAACAGCGCCGGCCCCTTGCTGTCCATGCGGATCGCCAACGCGACAACCGCCATGATCGAAAGGGCGAAAGGCAGCACCACAAGAGCGAAACAGAAATCGATGATGCTCTTCAGGTAGAAATATCCCAGCGACGGCACGAGCGAACCGAAGCTGTTTTCGGACAGATGCTTGATCTCGACGCGGCCCGTCAGCGACTCCGACAATTGCTTGACCTGGTAGACGATCCGGCCCGCCAAAGCCGCGTCGGCCAGAAACGCCTCCCATTCGCTCGGTAGTTTGGCACTGAAGTCCGCAACGATGGCGCTGCAACCGCGCGCATCATGAAGCTGTGGACGTTTCATGATGTGCCAGTCGACGCCGGCGATCTCGACCAGGCCCTCGATCTCGCCGAACGGCACGACAGCGATGCGCCGGCGCAGCTTCCGCTCGGCGCGGATGTACAGGACATAGAGCCAGGCGACGTGGAGCAGGAACCCGGCAGCAAGGCCGAGGCGGTCGTACGGAAAGCGCGTCAGCAGGAACCAGACGACCGTGACACCGTGCCCGGTCAGCGCGGCCGGCAGGATCACCGAGCTGCGGCGGATGCCCGGGTAGGTCTCGATCGAAATGCGAGTCCAGAAGGCGATGGCGACCGCAACGGCATTCGCCTCGAGCGTATTGAGGCTTGCCGGTTCGAACATCGACCCGGGGAGCAGCCACCGCGCGAGCCAGGGAAGCAGCGCGCCGATCAAGAGCGCCCCGGCGAACTGAAACCGTTTGCGGACCAGGATGGAGGTCGGTGCCGAGCGGACCCGATCGTAGCGCATCAGCCCCTCACAGCGTCCACCGGTCGAGCGAAGCGTCGAGCTCTCGCTCGCGCCACATGCCCTTGAGGTCGGCGAGCGTTCCGCCCGGCGCGACCATCCGGTTCAACTGCTCGTCAGGGAGGTCGCGATAGGCACCATGCGCCACGGCTCCGATGACCAGGTCGTACCGGCGTCCATCCAGGTGGGTCACCTTCAGCCCGTGCTCGCGCTCGACCTCCTCCGCCGGAGCGATCGGGTCGGTGACGTCCACATCGTAGCCGAGCCATTCGAGCCGTCGCACCACGTCGATGCTCCGGCTGTTGCGAAGGTCCGGCACATTCTCCTTGAAGGTGAGGCCAAGCACCAGTGCGCTGCCGGCGCCGTTGTTCATCCGCCGGCGGCGGTCGTGAAGGCTATCAGCAATCCACGCGCCCATGTTGTCGTTGGTCTGACGCCCCGCGAGGATCACCTGCGGATGATGTCCGACCCGCTCGGCGAGATGGCTTAGGTAATAGGGGTCGACGCCGATGCAGTGGCCGCCGACGAGGCCAGGCTCGAAACCAAGGAAGTTCCACTTGGTCCGCGCCGCCGCAAGCACATCCCAGATCGACACGTCGATTCTGGAGAATATCTGAGTCACCTCGTTGATGAAGGCGATGTTGATGTCACGCTGGGCGTTCTCGATCGCCTTTGCAGCCTCGGCGACCTTGATCGAGGCCGCGCGGAAGACGCCGCCGCTGGTCACTGAGCCGTAGATCTGCGCGAGCTGCTCGACGACTTCGGAGTCCTCGCCGGCAATCACCTTTGTGATCCGGTCGACGGTGTGCTCGCGGTCGCCCGGGTTGATCCGCTCGGGGCTGTAGCCGAGGCGGAAGTCGCGGCCGCGCTGAAGACCGCCGACCTGTTCAATCGCGGGGCCACAAAGTTCCTCCGTAACTCCCGGATAGACGGTGCTTTCGTAGACGATTGTCGGCCGCTGCGCAGGATCGATCAGTTCCGGGAGCATATGCGTTGCGGCGAGCACTGCGCGGAGATCCGGCCGATTGGATGAATCGACGGGCGTTGGCACGGTGACGATGTAGACATCAGCACCAGCGCCATCCCGCGCGTCGGCGGTAAGCCTCAGGGTCGAGGACCGGAGGCCGTCTCCATCGACCTCCCGCGTTCGATCATGCCCGTCGCGCAACTCGCGCACGCGTTGCTCGTCGATGTCGAAGCCGATCGTCTCGAAGCGCCGCGCCAGCGCGACGGCAAGCGGCAATCCGACATAGCCGAGTCCGATGACGACGATACGCGGTGCAGCCCCCATATGGCTGCTCTATAACGATTCAGACCGCATCGGATATGGTTACTGCCGGAATGCGGGAGATTCAGGCTGAAGCGTGGCGGTGCAGACGGCCGCGGCCCACTCCGAAGTAGGTCAGGCCGGCTTCCTCCGCCTCTGTGCGATCGTAGACGTTGCGCAGGTCGACGAGCACCTTCCCTCGCAAGGCTCCCGCCATCCGATCGAGATCAAGCGCACGGAACTCATCCCATTCCGTCACGATGACCACAAGGTCGGCGCCGGTCGCCGCCGCGTAGGCGTCATCGGCGAACTCGATGCCTTCGAAAATCTTCTCGGCCTGCTCACGCGCCACCGGGTCGAAGGCGGCAACCTCTGCGCCGCGATCGATCATCGCCTTCACGATCGGGATCGAGGGCGCCTCGCGCATGTCGTCCGTATTCGGCTTGAAGGCGAGGCCGAGGATCGCGACGCGCTTGCCCTTCAGGTCCCCACCGGCGGCCTCGGCGACGCGCTCCGCCATCTCCAGCTTCCGGTGATCGTTGACCTCGACCGTCGTGCGCACGATGCGCTGGTCGACGCCCGCCTCGTCGGCCGTCTGCAACAGCGCCAGCGTGTCCTTTGGGAAGCAGCTGCCGCCATAGCCTGGGCCCGCATGCAGGAACTTCGGCCCGATGCGATTGTCGAGTCCGATGCCGCGGGCGATGTCCTGCACGTCCGCGTCCACCGCTTCACACAAATTGGCCATCTCGTTGATGAAGCTGATCTTCACGGCGAGGAACGCGTTCGCGGCGTACTTCGTGAGTTCCGCGGTGCGGCGCCCGGTGATCAGAATCGGCGCGCGATTGAGGAACAGCGGGCGGTAGATCTCGCGCAGTACTTCCTGTGCGTGATCGTCCTCGGCGCCTACGACGATTCGGTCCGGGTGCTTGAAGTCCGCAATCGCTGCGCCCTCGCGCAGGAACTCGGGGTTGGAAGCGACGGAAACGCCCTCCACCCCTTCTTCTCGCAGAATAGCTTCGATGCGGTCACCAGTCCCGACGGGCACCGTCGATTTGGTGACGACAACCGCGCCAGGCTGGATGAACCTCGCCAGCTCGCGGACGGCCTCGAACACGAACGTCAGGTCGGCGTGGCCGTCGCCCCTGCGCGCCGGCGTGCCCACGGCAATGAACACCGCTTCGGCTTCCTTAACGGCGCTGGCAAGGTCAGTCGTGAAGGTGAGTCGGCCCCGCTGCGCGTTCGACGTCACCAGCGCCTCGAGGCCCGGCTCCCAAATCGGCATGACGCCGTTGTTCAGCCCGTCGATCTTGGATGCGTTCTTGTCTACGCAGCAGACCTGATGACCGAAGTCCGCGAAGCAGGCGCCGGACACGAGCCCAACGTAACCGGTGCCGATCATCGCGATGCGCATGCTTACTCCTCGGGTTTCAGGAGCGGCCCTTAGCCATGCTTTGCCTCGATGAACAAGCGTTCAGCGGGCGGCCTAGTTTTCGCCCCAAAAGCACTATATTGGCGCGGCCCTTCCGATGAACGTCACCACGCTACCCAAGCCCCCGCGCGTCGGGCTGGTCTCACTCGGCTGTCCCAAGAACCTTGTCGACAGCGAGCGGATCATGACCAAGCTGCGCTCCGACGGCTACGACATGTCGCCCGATTATGCCGGTGCCGACGTGGTGCTGGTCAACACCTGCGGCTTCCTCGACAGCGCCAAGGAAGAGAGCCTTGAAGCCATCGGCGAAGCCATCGCCGAGAACGGCCGAGTGGTCGTCACAGGCTGCATGGGCAAGGAAGCCGAGGTCATCCGCGAGCGCTTCCCCGACGTGCTCGCCATCACGGGCGCGCACGAATATGAGCAAGTGGTCGCCGCCGTTCACGAGGTCGCGCCGCCGGCCCCGTCGCCGTTCGTGGATTTGGTGCCCGAAGCCGGGCTCAAGCTGACACCGCGGCACTACAGCTATCTGAAGATCTCCGAAGGCTGCAATCACCGCTGCGCCTTCTGCATCATCCCGCACCTCCGCGGCGACCTCGTCAGCCGCCGCCCCGACGCGGTCCTGCGTGAGGCGGAGAAGCTTGTCGCCGCCGGCACCAGGGAACTGCTGGTGATCAGTCAGGACACCAGCGCCTACGGCGTCGATATCCGCCACAAGGCGTGGCCGTGGAAGGGCGAGGAAGTCCGCGCCCACATGACCGACCTCTCGCGCGGGCTTGGGAAGCTCGGCGCGTGGGTGCGCCTGCATTACGTCTACCCCTACCCTCACGTCGACAGCGTCATGCCGCTAATGGCGGAGGGGCTCGTCCTCCCCTATCTCGACATCCCGTTCCAGCATGCGAGCCCGAACGTCCTGAAGCGCATGCGCCGTCCTGCCAACGACGCCAAGGTGCTTCAGCGCATCCGCTCCTGGCGCGAGCAGGTGCCGGACCTCGCGATCCGTTCTTCGTTCGTCGTCGGCTTCCCCGGCGAGACGGAGGAGGACTTCGCCTATCTACTCGCGTGGCTCGAGGAAGCTCGGCTGGACCGCGTCGGCGCCTTCAAGTTCGAGCCCGTCGCAGGGGCTCCGGCAACTTCGATGGACGAGCAGGTTCCCGACGACCTGAAGCAGGAGCGCTACGAGACCATCATGGCGCTCTCGGCCCGCATCTCGGCCGAGAAGCTCGCAGATAAGGTCGGCTCCGATCTCGACGTCCTCATCGATGCCGTCGACGCTGAGACCGGTGGCGCCACAGGCCGCTCGAAGGCCGACGCGCCGGAGATCGATGGCGAGGTTCACCTGCGCGACGCAGGCGGGCTGAAACCAGGCGACATCGTCTCCGTACGCGTCGAGGACGCGGACGAGCACGACCTCTACGGCGTTCCCCTCTAGTCCTCAGGCAAGCTGCGCGAGCGTCTGCCGTCGGCGGTCGCGCCGAAACCGCATCGCGGCGCCGATCCCCGCGAAGCCCAGCAGCATCATGGCCCAGGTCGCAGGCTCCGGCACGGCCGTCACCACGCCGCTGACCGCCAGCAAGGCGTTATTGGGCGCGAAGTCGGTGATCTGGCTATTGCCGGTCACGGTCGACCCAGCGCGCGGCCACAGATTGAACCCGTAGTTCTGCGGGGTCGCTCCGGTCGAGGGGAGCAGCGCGACCGGCACGGTCACGATGAACTCGTTGCCCGCGATAGCCACGGTCAGCGAGTTGCCGCCGACCGTCGCAGTGCCGTTCTTCTGCACGACGATAACCTGGTCGAAGATGACGTTCGGCTCGCCGATCCCGCTGAAGGGCGCATTCTGCCCCCGTCCCGTGTCGACCCCGATCACATAGAAGCCGGCGTCGGCAGGATTGATGTCCCCTGCCAGCGTTGCTCCGATGGTGAAGACGGTGTTGGCAGGGTTCAGGCTGACGGCGAAGTTCGTCACGTCGAGATCCGGCGTCGCGGTCCCGACGAAGCTCGGGATGATGTCGTTGGTGGCATCGACGACGCTGGCCGCCATTGCCGGCGTGCTGATGACGATCGGCAGAAGAGCTAATGCAAGCCTCATTTTCCTCATTGGGGCTACCCCTGTGTGGTTCACCCCCCCGAGCGGGTCTGTGCTTGTTGCCGACCCAACGGTTCATCAGCCGTTTGCCCTTGGCTTAACCCGATCGTGACACTGTTACCGTAAAGCGCCGATTGCCGGCATTCCGGCGCTCTGGCTATTCTGTCCTTTCGCGGACACAAGAAGGTCGATATTGGTGGGAAAACCGGGTAAAAGCTCGAACCCGGAGGAGTGACTCTATGCGCGCAGCAGTGAAGAAGATCGCCGCAATCGGCGCTGTCATCGGCCTCGTTGCAAGCTCGACGGCTGCAGTTGCTGCTGCTCCGGCGCCAGTGGCGCACACCGGCTACCAGGCGCCGAACGCCTGGGTCATGCTCACCGCTCTCAGCCCGTCTGCAGCAGGCGTGCTCGGAAGCGCCGCCGTTGCCGCACAGCCGGCTGACGCACCGCCCGCCGACGTTCCGCCGCCCCCTCCTCCTGGTCCCCCTCCTCCGGTAGCGGCAACTGGTGGCGTCGCGTTCGGCGAATTGCTGCCGATCGCGCTCTGGTTCGGGCTGATCGCAGTCGCGTTCGCAGCGACAGACAACGGGGCCAGCGACACGGCCATCGGGAGCCCGAACAGCCCGGCCTGAGCCGCTTAGGCCGCCGGCTCCCCGACTCGGCTGGCGCCGTCGATTTCCCGCGCCTAGAGCGCCTCGCATGACTGATTTCGCGCCGCTGCTTGCCGTCGACCGGGGGCAGAAATCCCGCCTGATCCATCTTGTCGATAAGGACGGTTTCGAAGCCTGGCTCAAGAAGCGCTCGCCCGAGGACCGCTCCCTGATCGAGGCGCAGCGCTTCGACGGCAAGTCGCCTTTCGCATCCGTGATCCTGCCGCGCGGGGGCGATTTCGAGGTGGCCG
>Ga0308174_10001767_pt1 | contig 10292 bp, 10 predicted proteins | sample PhyPR2_FD_203894 | JGI IMG/M metagenome (GOLD analysis project Ga0308174, IMG submission 203894) | Soil microbial communities from UC Gill Tract Community Farm, Albany, California, United States - DLSLS.P.R2 | ecosystem: Environmental > Terrestrial > Soil > Agricultural land | place: USA... | reverse complement strand
CGCGCTGTCGAAGCGCACCGACGTCTACCTGCAGGGCGAGTACCAGCACGTGACCAGCACGGGCGGTTTGAATCTGGGCGCAACAATCAACGGCGTTGGCCTGTCCTCGACGGAGAACCAGGTTTCGGCAACGGTTGGCGTTCGTCACCGCTTCTAAGCCCCAACTGCAGTTCTGCTTGCCTGAAAAGCCGCTCTTCGGATCGGCTTTTTTACGTCTGTACGCTAGGGCGACGCACGCCTAGCGCGGATAGCGCACGCCGAGAATATCGATCTGCTGCACGCCCGCAGGCGTATGCAGCGGCACCGTGTCTCCAATCTTCCCCTTCAGCAACGCACGCGCGACCGGCGAAATCCAGCTCACGTGCCCATGCTCGAGATCGACCTCGTCGACGCCGACGATGGTGACCGTATGTACGATGCCGTCATCGCCCGCGTAGTCGACCGTCGCGCCGAAGAACACCTGATCGACGTGCTCCTGCTTCGTCGCATCCACCACTTCCGCCAGATCGAGACGCTTGGTCAGAAAACGAATGCGCCGGTCGATCTCGCGCAGCCGGCGCTTGCCGTAGATGTAATCGCCGTTCTCCGAGCGATCGCCGTTGGACGCTGCCCACGACACGAGCCTGACCACTTCCGGCCGATCGTTGTCGAGCAGTTGCAGCAACTCGTCGCGCAGCCGTCTGTGTCCCACTGGCGTGATGTAGTTCTTCGCGCCGGCCGGGACATCGGGTTGGTTCAGTTCGAGGTCGTCGTCGCTCTCGTCCGACTCTTTGACAAATGCCTTGTTCATGGTGCAAACCGATTTGAAGGTTTCTGGCTATAGTCCGTCAAGGTACCACGCCGCGCCGAAGCGCCCCTGACAATTTGGTCAACGGGCCTTCCTTTTTCAAACGGGCTTCGCTATAATTCCGCTTCTGCGTGCGGCTGTAGCTCAGTTGGATAGAGTACTTGGCTACGAACCAAGGGGTCGTGGGTTCGAATCCTGCCAGCCGCACCACTTATTCTGATGTTCTCCGTGCCAACGGAAAACATGCGTCAAGTAACATGAAGCAGTACCGGTTTGCGTGCGGCTGTAGCTCAGTTGGATAGAGTACTTGGCTACGAACCAAGGGGTCGTGGGTTCGAATCCTGCCAGCCGCACCATCTTTCGAAGGGCCTTCCATACGGAAGGCCCTTTTCGTTTTCGGCGGCCACAATCAGGGGCGCGGTGGCGACGTGATATCGCCAATGCGCGCATTCGGCGAAGGCACATCCTCCGCCGAGGCGAACGCGGTCTGCTCGCCAATTGCCTCAGCCCGCGTGCCGAGCAAGGTCTGCGGATGCCGCAGATAGACGTCCTCGACGGTATCGCCGAATGCATGGCGCACGAACGCGCGCAGCAATGCGATGCGCAGCGACGGTCCGTGCCCTTCCACCGCCGTGCCGTCCTTGCCGAAGGTCGCGGTACAGTGCACTTCGCCGCGACCGACATCGCTCATTTCGAGCCGGCACGCGCGCTCCAGCACGACAGAGGCAGCCTCCCACGACGTCGAGGGCAGGAAGCGCCCGTCCCAGGCCTTCCCTCGGTCATTGCCGCGAATGGACAACGTCTCTCCGCTGTCGGTGAAGTGAATTTCCCTGATGAAGTCGTGAAGCCCGCGCGCCACCCAGTAGTCGAGTGTGGGGCCTTCCAGATCGGATGTGTTCATTGCGGCGCTCTCCATGCTTTCGGTCAACTGACGAGAGGCATGCACGCCACGTTCCCGCGCCGCTCAGTAGTCGGCGCGTTCCCGGTCGATGCGCATGCCGCCGTCCTGATTGCGGTGATGCGGTTCGTCGCTCGGACGTTCGCGCGCAATGCGCATGACGTCGGGATTCGTGCGCACGCGGCGCATCACGTTGGCGAGATGCACGCGGTCGCTCACCTGAATCACGAAACGCAAGAGCTTGGCTTCCTGCGAGACGTCCTCGTCCATCGCGATATGCACGATGTTCGCGTCCGCCGACGTGATATCCGCCGCCACGCGCGCGAACACGCCCTTCGTATTCTTGACGAGCACCTTCACCGCGACGTCGAACAAACGCCCCGGCTGCGGCGCCCACGCCACGTCGATCCAGCGCCCCGGATCGCGCCGATGGATGCGCTGCGCGACGCGGCATTCGGTGGTGTGAATCGCCATGCCGAGCCCGATGCCGATGTAGCCCATGATGTCGTCGCCGGGAATCGGACGGCAGCACGCGGAGAGTTGCACCGACATGCCTTCCGTGCCCGTGATCACCACCGGCGGCGCGGTGTTGGTGTTCGTGTGCTCGCGCGGCGAATGGTCGTCGTCGTCGCGGCCGTTCATCAATACTTCGATGCGCTTGGCCATCACCGCCGCCACGCGCCGGCCGAGGCCGATATCCGCGAAGATTTCCTGACGCGTCTTGTTGCCCGTCCATTGCACGAGCCGTTCCCACACTTCCGGCGTGACTTCCGAAAGCGCGAGGCCGTAGCCTTTGAGACTCTGATCGACAAGGCGCTCGCCCAGTTGCACGGACTCGTTCAGGCGCATGGTCTTCAGATAGTGACGGATGGCCGAGCGCGCCTTGCCGGTGCGCACGAAACCGAGCCACGCGGGATTCGGCTTCGAGTACGGCGCGGTGATCACCTCGACGATATCGCCGCTCTTCAGCTCGGTCCGCAGCGGCAGAAGTTCGTTGTTGATCTTCACCGCGACGCACTGATTACCGAGGTCGCTGTGAATGGAATACGCGAAGTCGAGCGCGGTCGCGCCGCGCGGCAGCGGCATGATCTTCGACTTCGGCGTGAACACGTAGACCCCGTCCGGGAACAGGTCGATCTTGACGTGTTCGAGGAATTCGCTCGAATCGCCTGCTTCGCTCTGAATGTCGAGCAGCGACTTCAACCATTGATGCGCGCGCTTCTGCACGTCGTTGAGATCAGCGCCGCCGTTCTTGTACAGCCAGTGCGCCGCCACGCCGGCTTCGGCGATCTCATGCATCTTGCGCGTGCGGATCTGAAACTCGATCGGCGCGCCGAACGGGCCGACGAGCGTGGTGTGCAACGATTGATAACCGTTGACCTTCGGAATCGCGATGTAGTCCTTGAACTTGCCCGGCACGGGCTTGTAGAGCGCGTGCAGCGCGCCGATGCACGTATAGCACTCGAGCGCGCTCTCCACGACGACGCGAAAGCCATAAACATCCAGCACCTGCGAGAACGACAACTGTTTGTCGCGCATCTTCTTGTAGATGCTGAAGATGGTCTTTTCGCGGCCGGTGACTTCGGCGCAGATCTTCGCATCCGCGATGGTCCGCTGCACCGCTTCGAGAATCTTGCCGACCACTTCGCGCCGGTTGCCGCGCGCCGCCTTCACCGCTTTTTCCAGCGTGGCGTAACGGGTCGGATTGAAGTTCGCGAAACTCAGGTCCTGCAGTTCGCGATAGGTATTGTTGAGGCCGAGCCGATGCGCGATCGGCGCGTAAATGTCGAGCGTTTCGCGCGCGACGCGCCGCCGCTTTTCCGGCGGCACCGCGCCCAACGTGCGCATGTTGTGCAGCCGGTCCGCGAGCTTGACGAGAATGACGCGCACGTCGCGCGCCATGGCGAGCAGCATCTTGCGGAAGTTCTCCGCCTGCGCTTCCTCGCGATTGCGAAACTCCATCTTGTCCAGCTTCGACAAGCCGTCGACCAGTTCCGCGACCTTCGCGCCGAAACGCTCGGCAATCTCCGTCTTGGTCACGCCCTGGTCTTCGATCACGTCGTGCAGAAGCGCCGCCATGATCGACTGAGCGTCCAGCTTCCAGCTCGCGCAGATCTCCGCGACCGCAACCGGATGCGTGATATACGGCTCACCGCTCTGGCGATACTGCCCCAGATGCGCTTCGTCGCTGAAATGGAACGCCGACTTCACTTCCTTGATCTCGTCGGCCGAGATGTAGCTCGCCAGCGCGTTCGTCAGATTCGCAATGGAAACGACGTCATGCTTGCGCGGCTGTTCCGGTGTCGCGGTGGGCCCGAACAGATGGCGAAACGACTGTTCGAGGACCGCGTCGATGTATTTGCGCGCCGCGTGCGGCTTGTCGGCATCGAGAAGCGAATCCTGATCGATCTCGGCGTCCGCGTCCACTGCAGCGGAGACGGGCAACGGTGTCTGACTCATGTTCGCCTCCGTGTTCGTCTGACGCGCTTGTACGCCGCCGGTTGCAATAAATGAAACGGGTAAAACGGATACAGAAAGATGAAGCAGGCGCCTTAGACGGGCACTTTCTTCAGCATTTCGACGCCAACTTGCCCCGCCGCGATTTCGCGCAGCGCAACGACGGTCGGCTTGTCGCGGCTTTCGATCTTCGGCGTGTGGCCTTGCGCGAGCTGACGCGCGCGATACGTTGCAGCGAGCGCGAGCTCGAAGCGGTTAGGAATTTGTTTCAGGCAGTCTTCGACAGTGATGCGGGCCATGTTTGTTTCCTTCTCGATATGGGTTTTATTCTACCTTATGTGACCGATACGGCTTGCTCGCCGCACGGTCACCGCTCGCGTCATTGTGTGTGTGACGAGTGGATGCCGAGTTCGACGAATAACTGCGTATGCCGCGCGTATTGCGACGTGAAGCGCAGCCGCGTCGCGGCAACGAGGCATTGCAGGTCAGCGAGCGCACGATCGAAGTTCTCGTTGATGACCACATACTCCGCTTCGGACGCATGCGCCATCTCGCTGCCGGCCGCAAGCAGCCGGCGCACGATCACGTTCTGGGAGTCCTGGCCGCGCTTCTTGAGACGATCTTCGAGTGCATCCAGCGACGGCGGCAGAATGAAGATTTCCACCGCGTTGCGAAACTGTTTCTTCACTTGCTGCGCGCCCTGCCAGTCGATTTCGAGCAGCACGTCGTGGCCCATCTTCATCTGGTCTTCGATCCACAGGCGCGAGGTCGCATAGTAATTACCATGCACTTCCGCGCTTTCGAGGAACTCGCCCTTGTCGTGCCGCTCCATGAATTCATCGACGGACACGAAGTGATACTGCTCGCCGTTGGTCTCCTTCGGCCGCGGATCGCGCGTCGTGTAGGAGACGGACAAGCGGATCGCCGAATCCTGCGCGAGCAGCGCATTAACCAGCGTGGACTTGCCCGCACCCGACGGCGCGACGACCATGAACAGGTTGCCGGGATAGATGCCCGTGTAATTGCTGTGCGAGCGGTGCGTACTGTTCGGCATGATTGCCTTACTCCAGATTCTGTACTTGTTCGCGCATCTGTTCGATGAGCAGCTTGAGCGTCATCGATGCATCCGCGAGTTCCTTCGCGGCCGCCTTCGAGCCGAGCGTGTTCGCTTCGCGATTGAGCTCCTGCATCATGAAGTCGAGCCGCTTGCCCACCTTGCCGCCCTTTTGCAGCACGTGGCGCGTTTCGTTGAGGTGCGCGGTCAGGCGCTGCAACTCTTCGGCGATGTCGATGCGAATACCGTACATCGTCACTTCCTGACGAATGCGCTCGGCGATTTCCTCGCGCGGCACGCTCGTCGTCGCGGTATTTTCCGCGGTCGCGATGCCGAGCGCGTCCTGCAGACGCTCGACGATCTTCTGCTGATGCTTCGCGATGAGTTCAGGCACGAGCGGCGTGATGCGCGTGACGATCGCTTCCATCTCCGTCACGTTGTTGATCAGCACGTTCCCGAGCGCCGCGCCTTCGCGCGCGCGCACTTCGATGAGATCCGCAATGGCCTGCCTGCCGCACGCGAGCACTGCTTCGCGCAGTGTTTCCTGCGACACCGAACTTTCCGCGAGCACGCCCGGCCAGCGAAGTATCTCGCCGGTGCGCATGCGCTCGGAATCGGGGAAGACGTCGAGCACGGCGCGCTCGAGCGTGGCGAGTTGCACGAGCGCGTCGCGATTCAGCGCGCCGGCGTTGGCCGTCTGCTCCACACGGTTCAGATTGATGCGGATATCGACCTTGCCGCGAGAGAGCTTTGCCATCAGCATTTCGCGCAGTTGCGGCTCGGTGGCTCGCACGTCTTCGGGCATGCGGAAGTTCAGGTCGAGAAAGCGCGAATTCACCGTGCGCAGTTCCACCGATACCCCGACGCCCGAACCGCCCGCGCCATTGGGTCCGGCGCCATCCGCGACGACTTCGCGCGTCGCGCTGGCATAGCCTGTCATGCTGTAGATCATGGTACGTCCCGCGATGTGAGCCTTCACTGCAAAGGCCAGTTCCATACGAGCGCCCGGCGCGAATGAAGGTGCGTTGGGATGGCACGCGAATAGCGGCCGGGCGATGAACGCGCATTATCCCATTTTTACCGCGCGCGCCATCCGGATGACAGGCCTCAGCGCATCACGCCCGGCAACGCCGCCCGATGATTGACGATAAAATCGCTCCACGCGGCGCGAGCGTGCCCAACGAATGCGCCTGACATCCTCTACTTTCGCCCACCATGACCGACTCTCCCCTGCTGAAGCCTTCCATTGCCCGCCCGAGCGGCCGCCGCGCCAGCCAGTTGCGCGACGTGCGCATCACGCGGCATTACACGAAGCACGCGGAAGGATCGGTGCTCGTGGAATTCGGCGATACCAAGGTAATTTGCACCGCGAGCATCGCCGAGCGCGTGCCCGAATTTCTGCGCGGACGCGAGCAAGGCTGGCTTACCGCCGAATACGGCATGCTGCCGCGCGCCACGCACACGCGCAGCGACCGCGAAGCCGCGCGCGGCAAGCAGACGGGCCGGACGCAGGAGATTCAACGTTTGATCGGCCGCGCGCTGCGCTCCGTCTTCGATCTGAACGTGCTCGGCCCGCGCACGCTGCATATCGACTGCGACGTGATCCAGGCCGACGGCGGCACGCGCACGGCAAGCATCACGGGCGCGTTCGTCGCCGCCCACGATGCCGTCACCCGGCTGCGCGCCAGCGGACGCATCGCGCAATCGCCGGTGAAGGACTTCGTCGCGGCGATTTCGGTCGGCATCTTCAACGGCTCGCCGGTACTCGATCTCGACTACGAAGAAGACTCGCAGTGCGATACGGACATGAACGTCGTCATGACGGGCGCGGGCGGCTTCGTCGAGGTTCAGGGCACGGCGGAAGGCGCGCCTTTCTCGCGCGACGAAATGAACGCGCTGCTCGACCTCGCGGACAGCGGCATCAAGGCGCTGATCGCAAAGCAAAAGGCCGCGCTGGAGATCGACGGTGTCTGAATCGCATGACATGAAGCGCGTGGTGCTCGCGTCGAACAACGCGGGCAAGCTGCGCGAGTTCGCTTCGCTGCTGGATGCGGCGGGCATCGAACTGATCGCGCAGGGCGAACTCGGCGTGCCCGAAGCGGAAGAGCCGCACGCGACGTTCGTCGAAAACGCGCTTGAGAAGGCCCGACATGCTTCGGCGCTCACCGGTCTGCCCGCGCTCGCTGACGATTCCGGCCTTTGCGTGCGCGCGTTGAACGGTGCGCCCGGCGTGCATTCCGCGCGCTACGCGATGACGAACGGCGGGGAAAAGAGCGACGCCGCGAACAACGCGCGGCTCGTCGCGGAGCTTTTGAACAAAGCGGATCGCCGCGCGTATTACTTTTGCGTGCTCGTGCTCGTGCGGTACGCGAACGATCCCGAGCCGCTCATCGCGGAAGGCCGCTGGCATGGCGAAGTGATCGACACGCCGCGCGGCGCGCACGGCTTCGGCTACGATCCGCACTTCTTTTTGCCGGCGCTGAACGCCACCGCAGCCGAACTCGATCCCGCGCGCAAGAACGCCTCGAGCCATCGCGCGCTGGCGTTGCGCGACTTGCTGCATCGACTGAAGGAACTTGCGTGAGCGCTGGACCGAAGACAATCAACGTGGTGCAGGCGTTCACGTCGCCGGGAAGCATACGGCTGACGTCGCTGCCGCCGCTTTCGCTGTATGTGCATTTTCCGTGGTGCGTGCGCAAGTGCCCGTATTGCGACTTCAATTCACACGAGTGGAAGGACGATGCCTTCCCCGAAGACCGCTACCTCGACGCATTGCGCGCCGATCTCGAACGCGCGCTGCCGCTCGTGTGGGGACGGCAGGTGCATACCATCTTCATCGGCGGCGGCACGCCTTCGTTGTTGTCCGCGCGGGGCCTCGACCGCCTGCTCTCCGATACACGCGCGCTCCTTCCCCTCGACGCCGACGCCGAAATCACGCTCGAAGCGAATCCGGGCACGTTCGAAGCCGCGAAGTTCGCGCAGTTTCGCGCGAGCGGCGTGAACCGTTTGTCGATCGGCATCCAGAGCTTCAACGAGGCGCATCTGAAGGCGCTTGGCCGTATCCACGATGCAACGCAGGCGCGCCGCGCCGTCGAAATGGCGGCGAAGCACTTCGACAACTTCAATCTCGACCTGATGTTCGCGCTGCCGCAGCAGTCGCTCGACGAATGCCGGCACGACATCGAAACGGCGATGACATTCGCGCCGCCGCATTTGTCGCTGTATCACCTGACGATGGAGCCCAACACGCTCTTCGCCAAATATCCGCCCGCCCTTCCCGACGACGACTCCGCCGCCGACATGCAGGACTGGATTCACGAGCGCACGCACGAGGCGGGCTACGAGCATTACGAGGTGTCGGCGTATGCGAAACCGCATCGGCAGAGCCGGCACAACCTCAATTACTGGCGCTTCGGCGACTATCTCGGCATCGGCGCGGGAGCCCACACCAAGCTGTCTTTTCCGCAGAAAATCCTGCGGCAAGCGCGCTTCAAGCATCCGTCGACGTACATGGACCACGCGCTGTCGCCGACGGAAAGCGCCGTTCAGGAAGAGCGCGAAGTCGGGCCGCGCGATCTGCCGTTCGAGTTCATGCTGAACACGCTGCGCCTCGTCGAAGGCTTTCCGGTGCATGCGTTCGTCGAGCGCACAGGGCTTTCGCTGTCCGCCATCGAGCCCGCACTGGTGGAAGCGGAGAAGCGCGGCCTCATCACGCGCAACTTCGAGCGCATTGCGCCCACCGAACTCGGCCAGCGCTTCCTGAACGATCTGCAGGAGTTGTTTTTGAAGGATTCGGCATAGTGAGCGCGCCGACGATGGCGGGCGGCTCGGTAATGCGGCATCGACCGTTCGCGCTTTTCTGGAGCGCGCGGGTGATGTCCTCGGTGGCGTTTCAGATGATGTCGGTTGCAATCGGATGGCAGGTCTATTCGATCACGCATAGCGCATTCGCGCTCGGACTCGTCGGCCTTGCGCAGTTCGTGCCGATGTTCGTGCTGACGCTTGTCGTCGGCCACGTCGCGGATCGTTACGACCGGCGCACGATTGCCTATGTCTGCCAGGGCATCGAGGGCGTCGCGGCGCTCGTGCTGTGTTTCGGCGCGTGGCGCGGCTGGAATCACGTCGGCCCCATTTACGCGATCGCCACCGTCACCGGGGCGGCGCGCGCGTTCGAATCGCCGTCCATGGCGGCGCTCTTGCCGAACCTCGTCGCGCGCAACCAGTTGCAGCACGCGAGCGCCTGGTCGACATCCGCGAACCAGACGGCGCAGATCCTCGGCCCGGCGATGGGCGGCCTGCTCTACGGTTTCGGCGCACTGACGGTCTACGGCGCGGTGACGGTCGCGTTTCTCGTCGCGGCGCTGGCGGTCACGGCAATCCGCATTGATGAAGCCGTGCGCATGCGCGCGCCGCTCTCATTCGAGGCGCTGTTTTCGGGCATTAGATTCATTCGCAGCAAACCGGTGATTCTCGGCGCGTTGTCGCTCGACCTTTTCGCCGTCCTGCTCGGCGGCGCGACCGCGCTGCTGCCGGTGTTCGCGCGCGACATTCTGCATACCGGCCCGTGGGGGCTTGGCATTCTGCGCGCGGCTCCGGCGTTCGGCGCGCTTGCGGGTTCCATCTGGCTCGCGCATTTTCCGCTGCGACAGCGCGCGGGCACGGCGCTGTTTGCGGGCGTGATCGCATTCGGTTTGGCGACTATCGTATTCGGGCTGTCGCGCAACATTTACGTTTCGCTGATTGCACTGGCGGCGCTCGGCGCATCGGATCTGATCAGCGTCGTGGTGCGCATGTCGCTCGTGCAATTGCAGACCCCCGACGAGATGCGCGGACGCGTCGGCGCGATCAATTCGCTTTTCATCGGCACGTCGAATCAGCTCGGCGAGTTCGAGTCGGGCATGACGGCGGGACTGTTCGGCGCGGTGCCGGCGGTGCTGATTGGCGGCGTGGGGACGATCATCGTCGCGCTTTTGTGGATGCGGCTCTTCCCCGCGCTCAGGGCAACGCGCACGCTCGAAGGCTGACGGTTCGTCGCCGCCGACGAGTTGCGCTACAATACGCGCCTTGCTGGAGGTGTGGCCGAGCGGTTTAAGGCA
>Ga0308174_10001766_pt1 | contig 10294 bp, 12 predicted proteins | sample PhyPR2_FD_203894 | JGI IMG/M metagenome (GOLD analysis project Ga0308174, IMG submission 203894) | Soil microbial communities from UC Gill Tract Community Farm, Albany, California, United States - DLSLS.P.R2 | ecosystem: Environmental > Terrestrial > Soil > Agricultural land | place: USA... | reverse complement strand
GCGAGGAAGAGATAGATCGCGCCGCTGAAGCCCGCAGCGACCCGGCGCCGCCACGCCTTCGCGTGATGCCGACCGCTGTCCATTCCGAACGCCGCATCGCTCACCCGCCACAAGCCGTAGCCCGTCATGCCGACCACCAGGAAGATCATCAGCCCGCGCCCGAAGCCGCGCGAGAGATATTCCATCGCGCCGGTCAGGTCTTCGGTCCGGCCGGTGCCGATCACGAGCAAGGCGATCACGATGTAGAGCACGCCACGCGTGACGAAACCGAACCGCGCCATCCACTGGAACTTGGATTCGTCTTTGATGTCGGCGGCCACGTCACGATAACGCGGCGGCCTGCTCCTTTGCTCCAGTGTCGAAACGACCGCGGATCGCGATCTTGAACAGCACGAACGCGACGAGCCCGACCGCGGCGCTGCCGGCGTGGATCAGCCAAAAGGTTGTCGTTGGAAGGCTGGAGTAGAGCCCGCCGACCCACCCCACGAGCGCATTCGCGCCGAAGAAGGCCAGATAATAGAGGCCGATCACTGTGGCGCCGATCTGCCTGGGCGCGATCTTGGAGAACAGGGCCAGCGCCACCGGCATGATGTGGGCGAAGCCGATGCTGTTCATCAGCTCGAAGCCCATCGGCCACAACAGGCTGATCTTGCCGTGCGTGGGGGCGGTTGCCGCGCCCATGAACAGGCACAGCGCTCCGGCGATGCTGAAGACGCTGCCGATGATCATCTTGCTGATTTCGTCAGGCTCACGTCGGCGCGCGCCCCACCACTTCCAGAAGGCGGCGACGGCGACCAGCATGGTGAAGCTGACCGCCGCATCGACGGTGATCAGCCAGCTGCTGGTGTTGTTGAGGAGCCTGAGGTCGAACTTCTGGTCGCCCCAGACGAGGTAGGCGTTGAAGATCTGCTGGTTGGGCAGCATCGCCACGGACAGCACGGGAATGAGGATGATCAGATACGTGAGGCAGACCCAATCGCCGCGCGTCATCCTTTCACGCGGCACAGTCTTGTCCTTTGAGCGCACCCGCTCAGGCGGCAGCCAGCGTCGGCCGGCTAGGTAGATGACAAGGCCGAGAACCATCACGACGCCGGCGCAGCCGAAGCCGTAGTGCCATCCGACTTTCTGGCCGAGCGTGCCGGAGATCAGCGGGGCGATGATCACGCTGACGTTGATGAAGATGTAGAAGATCTGGAACGCCATCGCCCGCCTGAGGTCGCTGGGTGCGTAGAGGTCCCCGACCTGCGTCGCGATGTTGCCCTTGAACGCGCCGACTCCGAGCAGAAGCGCAAGGAGCGCGAAGACGAAGGCGGATTCGATCGCCATCAGGAAGTGGCCGATCGCCATCAGCACGCCGCCGAGGATCAGCGTCCTCGTTCGCCCCAGCAGCCCGTCGGCGAGCATGCCGCCGAAGATCGGGGTGAAGTAGACCAGCGAAGTGTAGGTGCCGAAGATCGCCGACGCGAGCGGCTGCCCGGTGAGGCCGTGATAGACGTGGGTCTGCAGCCAGCTAAGGCCGACGACCTTCTCGATGCGCCCCGACACGAGCAGGTAATTGACCATGTAGAGCACCAGCAGCGTCTGCATGGAATAATAAGAGAAGCGCTCGCAGCCCTCGGTGAAGCCGAGGTAGCCGAGGCCTTTCGGATGGCCGAGGAAGGCCCGATCATGGCGGTCGACCTGCTCGAACTCGGGTGTTGCCTCGGCGACGCTCATGGCTGCTCTCTTCCCGTCGCCGCGGCTGCCGTCAACTCGTCCGGCGCGAGCGCCTTACAGGGGCGGCGTTTCCGCTTGCTGCTGCTCGCGGGCTTCCTGCCGGGCCTGGTTGATTTCCTGAGTGAGGCAGCCGGTGTGGCCGCCCGGTCCGACCGCGGAGCATTGCATCGTGCCGGTGTTGCCGACGGTCATCAGCTGCTGCGACTTCTTGGCCCAGGACTGCCGCTGCTGGCGCGTGCCCTGCGGATTCTGAGCCGGCGGCAACCGGTAACGCTCGCTCTCGCCCTTGCGGATACAGATATACTCACGCGGGCAGGGATCGCTGCCGTAGATGACGATCGTGCTCTGGCCCGCCTGGGCGAGCGCGGGCTCCGGCAGCGCCACGAAGCCGCTGGCCAGGACCGCCGTCGCGGCGAAGGTCGTTGCAAGCCGTTTCATGCCTTTACGCATCCTTTCAACACATATTCTCAGCGGCTGTGACGGCCATTCGTTCCTTAGATCCGCTTGGACAGGCCAATGGCGGCCCTGCAACCGGCACGGATTGCCGCGGTCAATATGGGGTAGCCGACGGCGCTTGCCGCGCCCGCCTCGCGCGCGGTGTCGCGGTGCTCGAGCTCCTCGGCCTGGAACTCGGCGATGTCGGCGGCGAGCTCGGGATCGTCATCGCCGAGCTGTCGCAGCTGCTCGGCATAATGCTTGTCGATTTCGGTCTCGACCGCGTCGGTGCAGGCCAGCGCGGCCTTTTCCGACATCAGCGCCGTCGCAGCCCCAAGCGCGAACCCGGCGACATTCCAGATCGGCTGAAGCGCGGTCGGGCGCACGCGCCGTTCGGCCATCAGATGATTGAAGCGGCTCAGGTGACGCTGCTCCTGCGCAGCCATGCGTGCGACCAGCTTCGCCTCGGGGCAGTTGCGGCGGAGCACGGCGAGCTGCCCGGCATAGATTCGGGTCGCGCCATATTCCCCGGCCTGGTCGACCCGCAGCATCGAAGCGCAGTCCGGCCTGCGGTCTCCCGGGCGCCAGCTGCTCACGCCCGCTTGCTCTTGAGCGAGAGGATCAGGATCAGCGCCGCGCCGCCGAGCGAGAGGATCGCGTTCCAGCCCGCCATCGAAATGCCGAGGAAGCGGAACTGCACCTGGTCGCAGCGGACCAGCGGCGCGTGTGTGATCTGCTTCAGCAGGTCGGTCGTGCTCAGGCCTCTTCCCGGGAGTGCCGTACACTGCGTGAAGCCTTCGAAGATCTTCGCTTCTACGCCTGCGTGATAGACGCCGATCGCACCGGAAATCGCGATCGCGAGCGCTGCCAACAGCGCCAGCAGGCGGGCATTGCGGGACTCGGCCGGTGACGTGAACGCCAGCAACGCCAGCACGATCGCAGCGCCGTGCGGCCAACGCTGCCAAATGCACATCTCGCATGGATGAAGCCCGCCAAAATATTGCGACCCGAGCGCACCGCCGAGCAGCGCCAGCGGCAGCAACAGTGCGATCAGGCGGGCGACCGCGGCGGCGGAGAGACCACCCGAACGATGCGGGCTGATAGCGACTGCCTCTGCCATGCCGTGACTTCTTATTTCTTCTTCGCCGGGGTCTTCGCGGGAGTAGCCGACGCAACGGCCACGGAGGGATTGAGGCGCTTCAGCGTGTTCATGGCGTAGTAGAGCTGGAAGTCCTTGATGCCCTTCTTCTCGAGTTCCTCGGCCTTGGCGGTGAAGCGCGGATCCGGGCTGTTGTCGGCCTCCAGCAGCTTGTCGTCGACCTTCGATTGGGCAAGGAGGTGCCGTCTGAGGTCGGATTCCCTGACGATCACCCGGTCCTTGTAGTCCGCGTCGCTCAGCTGCGGCACGGGGATATCCGGCTGGATCCCGCCGGCCTGCACGGACCGGCCCGACGGCGTGTAGTAGCGCGCCGTGGTCAGCCGAAGCGCGCTCTCGGGCCCCGTCTGCACCACCGTCTGCACCGATCCCTTGCCGAAGCTCGTCTCGCCCATGACCAGCGCACGGCGATGGTCCTGCAACGCACCAGCGACGATCTCCGACGCCGACGCCGTGCCGGCATCGGTCAGAACGATGACCGGCAGCCCGTGAGCCAGGTCGCCCGGACGCGCATAATAGCGCTCGATATCGTCCTTACTGCGACCGCGCTGGGAAACGATCTCACCGCTCTCTAGGAAGTCGTCGGCAACGTCGACCGCCTGGTCGAGAAGCCCGCCCGGGTTGGAGCGCAGATCGACGATGTAGCCGAGCGGATGCCCGCCGGTCGCCTTGTCGATGCCGACCAGCGCCGCCTTGGTCTGCTCACCGACGTTGCCCGTGAAGGTGTTGATGTTGATGTAGCCGATGCCGTCCTTGATCTCCCACTTCACCGGGTGAAGCTGGATCCGCTCGCGCACCAGCGAGAAATCGAGCGGCTTGTCGCGCCCGCGGCGGATGACGGTCAGCTTCACGCTGGAACCCGGATCGCCCTTCATCTTGGCGACCGCCTCGTCGAGCGTGAGATTGTTCAGGAACTCGCCGTTGATGTGCGTGATGTAGTCGCCAGCCTTGATCCCGGCGCGCGCCGCCGGAGTATCCTCGGTCGGCGCGATGACCTTCACGACACCGTCTTCCATCGAGACCGTGAGCCCAAGCCCGCCGTAATTGCCGTCGGTCGTGGCCTTCAGCTGGTCGAAGTCGTTGGCTTCGACATAGGAGCTATGCGGATCGAGGGACGACAGCATGCCGTCGATGGCGCCCTTGATCAGCGTGTGGTCGTCGACCTTGTCGACATAATTCGCCTTCACCCGCTCGTAGACGCTCATGAACTTCTCGAGCTCCTGGTAATTGGTCGTATCCGCGGCAGCGAAGGAGCTGGCGGTCACGGGCACCAGGGCGAGCGCTCCGACGAGCGCGAAGGAGGGAATGAGCTTCGGGTTGAACATCATAGCAGTCGCGTCCTGTAAGCGGCGGCAAGGCTTACACAGGCGTTTAGCCGCCTTTCCCGCCCTTTGACAGATTTTGAGATGAACCTGCGATGAGAGCAGGCGAGATTCGACGCCCATACCGGGACAATTCGACCTGCAGCGGTCCAAGCGCCCGCCCGATGTCCTCCCCGAGGCGAACCTCATCGCCGGTATGCAGGGTCGAGGCGGCGTTGACCATCAGACTCAGCCAGCCGCCGCCATGGTCGATGATCAGCACCCCGTCATAGTCGCGGTAAGGCCCGACGAACTTGATCGTGCCGTCCGCCGGCGCCGTGAGCGAAGCTCCGCGCCACGTGGCCAGCTCGACCCCGCGCGCCACCACCCCGCTCTCGCTGACCGCTCCCAGCCCCTCGATGACCGGAGCCGCGGCGGGCAGTTGATAGGCGAACGGGAGCGTCGGCTCGCTGCCCTCCGGCTTGAATGGACTGGGCGGCGCGGCAGCCTCTCCCGCCAGCACTGCCGCGACGCGCCGGATCGACTGGCTGTCGGCCTGCTGCTCCCGCAACCGCTCGACGTTCTCGCCCGCCGCCATCGCAACGTCGCCCGTGCCGATCGCCTTCCCTGTGGAAGCGAGCGCCTGCTCGACCGCCCGCTGCTCCAAAGCAGCGTAACGCTGCCGTTTTTCGAGAAGCGCTCCGCGACTCTTTGCAAGTTCCGCCCGCGCAGCCACGGCAGCCTGCTGCAGCCGCTGGCCGTGATTAAGCTCAGCCGTGATCCGGCTCGTCCTGGTGCGGATCACAGGGATCGTGGAATCGAGCAGTAGTCGCACCTTGACGAGCTCGTCGGCGCCGCCGCGGTCCGCAAGGACGAGCACTGGAGGGCGTTGCGCCATGGTCGCGAGGCCCGCCAGCAGGGACGAGATCGGCCGCTGTTCGGCGGCAAGTTGCTGCCGGTGCGCCGCGACATAAGCGGAAGCCAAGCGCAGGCGAGCATCGGCCGCGCTGATCCGCGCTTCCGCGGATTCGATTGCCTGGGCCGCGGCGACCTGCTCGGCATGCAGCCGGTCCGCTTCGTTGCGCGCCTTGGAAGCGGCCTGCTCTAGCTTCGCCGTCCGTGCATCGGCGACGGCTTGCTCCGCCAGCGCCTGTTTGAGGCCAGCATCGAGCGGCTGACCTTGCTCCTGCGCGAGGGCGCTCGCGGCCAGAAGCGGCGAAAGGATCAGGGCGAATGCGAGGCCACGCACGGCCCTAACCTTCGCGATGATAAGGGTGGTTCGCAAGGATGGACGTGGCGCGATAAAGCTGCTCCGCCAGCATGGCGCGGACGAGCAGGTGCGGCCAGGTCGCCGGGCCGAAGGACAGCAGCAGGTCGGCGGTGCTTCGTTGCTCCTCCTCATGCCCGTCCGCCGCACCTATCAGAAACCGGGCCTCCCGCTTCCCCGCGTCGCGCCAGCCTTCGAGCCTGCTCGCCATTTCCGCCGAGGAGAGCGCCTTGCCACGCTCGTCGAGTGCGATGGTGACGATGTTCGTGGCGGCCTCAGGCGCCTTGCCGCCGCGGTCCGGAAGTTCGGTCAGCCTGGTCGGCCAGGCGATCCGCTTCAGGTACCGGTCGACCAGTTCCGCCTCGGGCGAGCGGCCAATCTTCCCGCGCGCAACGATGTGCAGCAGCACCTACTGCTGAGCGACAGCCGCCGGCGTACCGAAGGGCCAGGCGAACACCGACTTGAACCCGTCGTAGATCGCGCGCGCAGTCTCGGCGATCGTCCGGGGCCGGTCGCCGCCTCCCCGGGCAAAAATCGCAACCGCGACCCGTCGGCCGTCCGGCAAGGTGATGAAGCCGACGTCGTCCGAGAGGCCGTCGAGGGTTCCGGTCTTGTGCTCGACCGGCGTGCCGCTCGGCAGGAGCCACTTCATGCGATTCTTGCCGGTCTGGCACTGCGCCATGAGGTTGAGCAGGTAGTTGCGGCTCTCCGGCTTGATGAGGTCGCCTTTGTAGAGTTTCCGCAGCAGGTCGACCATCGCCACCGGAGTCGCGGAATCGCGGCGGTCCCAGAGGTCACGCTTGGCGCTCAGCAGCTGGGCGATCGTGCGATCCACGCGGACGCCCTGAACGCCATTGTCGGACAGCCAATCGTGCACCGCGCGCGGCCCGCCCACGTCCTTGAAGAGGATGTCGGCAGCGCGATTGTCGCTGTGGATCAGCATTTTGCGCATCAGCAGACGAACGGGCTGGCCGTTAATCGTGTCGTCGAGCGAGCGGCGGCCGTTGTCGACCTGCGCAAGGTAAAGCGCCGCAATGGCCACTTTCACCGTGCTCGCCATCGGAAACGGCGTGTTGCCCTTGATGCTCACCGTCTCGCCGGTGTTGAGGTCGAGCGCGGCGATGCCGACGTCCGCCGACTTGTTCGCCACCATGGAGCTCAGCTGTTGCTCCAGGCTTGTCAGGCTCGGCGAAGAGGCTGCAGCCGCCGGCTGCGCCACGAACGCCAGAAGCGCCAAAGGTATCGCAATGAATCGCATGTCCCGCCCTTACCCGCGTGCAGCCGCGCTCACGCCCGAGTCATCGCCAAATGCCCACATTCGCTCCAAATTGTAAAAGTTTCTTACTTCGGGGCGGAAGATGTGGACGATTACATCGTCTGCATCGATCAGCACCCAGTCTGCCGCCGGGAGCCCTTCGATGCGGACGCTTCTACCAAATCGCTCTTTTATCTTGTCGGCAAGCTTAACAGCCATCGACGCGACCTGCCGAGTCGAGCGGCCGGATGCGATGACCATGTGGTCCGCGATGTTGGATTTGCCGGTCAAAGGAATGGACACGACCTCCACTGCTTGATCGTCGTCGAGCGACTGGAGGACGAGCTTGTGGAGATCTTCAACGTCAATGGGAGTGCCGGCTTCGGGAGCGGCGGTCTCAGCGGGACGTTCGGTCAAGGTTTCTCCTGGGCGACATTGGTGAGCCGAAACGATGGGAACGCGCGAGATGCGCATTCGTTCGGCGTTGCCAGTTTGGATTGTGCGTGCGGATGGCTGTCGCGGACGAGGTGTCGGGCCGAAGGCGAAGGAAGACGATCGCCGGTGCACTCCACTCCGTCCACTTGTTTGCCTGGCTGGAAGAATGGACGAACCTTCTCAGCCAACCCATCACGCGCGCCGCGTGGGCAGCTGAATCATAACCGGGCCGGCGAATCACCGCAATCGGCACTTTGCGGGCTAAGCCCCTCCAATCGCGCCATAAGTGAAAATTTGGCAGGGTGTCGCTTCCGAGCAACCAGATGAAGCGATGCTGCGGGTACCGCCGCACCAGCAGGCGCACGGTGTCGACCGTGTATCGGGTGCCGGCGCGCTGTTCGAAGTCGCTGACGCGGATCGGTGAGCGGCGCGTCATCTGCCGGGCCGAAGCGAGCCGGGCTTCGAACGGAGCCATGTCCTTGGCGCCTTCTTTCAACGGATTTCCGGGCGAAACGAGCCACCACACCTCGTCGAGGCCCAGCGCCTCCATCGCCTGCAGGCTGATCTGGCGGTGACCGGAATGGGCCGGATTGAAGGAGCCGCCGAGAAGACCGATGCGCGCCATTGCGCGGCGACGGCTAGCACGCGCCTGCGGCACAGCATATTGTTGGTGCGAAGGGGGACTGATGGTCGGCAATCTCGAAGCCATCGGCGATGCCGTCACCGGCGCGGTGGTCGGCCGCGCGGTGGAGCCCAGGGCCGGCGAAGCCAGTGAGGGGCACAGCGACGAGCCGAACTGCCTCAATTGCAACGCGCCGTTGAGCGGCCCATTCTGCCACGAGTGCGGACAACACGCGCATGTGCACAAGACGCTCACCGCATTCTTCCATGACCTGGCTCACGGCGTCTTCCATCTCGAAGGCAAGCTGTGGAACACTATTCCCATGCTGGCCTGGCATCCTGGCGAGCTGACCAGGCGCTACATCGACGGACAGCGGGCGCGCTTCGTCTCGCCGATTGCGCTCTTCCTCTTCTGCGTGTTCCTCATGTTCGGCGTCGTCGGACTGACCAGCAACACGAGCCATATGACGGCAAAGGCTGCAGCAGACGCGGCGCGGGAGCTTGCAAAGGACCAGCGAAAGTTGACTGCGCTGCAGCAGCAAAGGACCGCCGTCAGCGGCCCTGCTGCAGGGAAGCTCGACGCGAAGATCGCCGGTCTACAAGAGGAGATGACGGCGCTGCAGGCAGTCAAGGCCGGCAAGGTCGACGGCACAATCCATCTCGCAGATGGCTTCCTTGGCGATCTCGGCGACAGGTTTGAAAACGCGGCCAAGAATCCCGAGCTGCTGTTCTACAAGCTGAAGACCAACGCCTATAAGTTCAGCTGGGCACTGATCCCGATCTCCGTGCCGTTCGTGTGGCTGCTGTTCCCGTTCAGCCGCCGCTTCCGACTCTACGACCACACGGTGTTCGTCACTTACTCGCTGTGCTTCATGATGTTGCTGCTCGCCGCATCGTCGGTGCTCGGCCTCGTCTCTGACTCGCTCTCCAGCCTCGCCTGGTTCGTGCCGCCGCTCCACATGTACCGGCAGATCCGCGGCACTTACGGCGTGAGCAAGACAGGTGCGCTCTGGCGTACCGGACTGCTGACGATCTTCGCGTTCATGGCGATCTCGCTCTTCGCCAGCCTGCTCGTCACGCTCGGCGCATTCGAATAGCTCAGCTTCGGCAGGGATACTTGCGCTGGAGGACCCGAAGCATGGCCTGCTTCAGGGTCATGCGCTGGCGCTCTGCCGCCGGGATCGCTTCGAGGCCGTCAATGAACTCGAAGCTGCCAAGCTGCGCCCGCGGCGTCGGCGAGCAGTAACTGGCGCGCTTGCCGGCTTTCTCCGCCGCAATCCGGTCGGCGGCGATCGACTTGCCCGCCGCGGTTCCCTCGGACTTCAACCGCCCGTAATCGCCGTCGAGGAGCGCGAGCGGACCCTTGGCTTTCAGCCGCTCCGCGCGTTCGAGGAAGTTCTGGGCGGAGCCGGGGGCCGCCCCAAACGCGGGAGCGCCGGCGAGTGCCGCCAGGGCGAAGAGGATCGTCTTGTCCATCAGGATGAAGCCACTCGCTGCCTCAGTGGCGCCGAGTGGCTTTCTGGTTCTTTGGCTCAGGCCCCGGCAGCCGCGGGCCCGCCGATGGCACCAGCGGTGGGCCGCTTGGCCTTCGGGATCGAGGAGCCCGCAGAGGGGATCGAAGGACCCTTGCTGCCGCCGCGGTCGACCGGCTCGCCGCTGATCACCTTCTTGATCTCGTCGCCGGACAGCGTCTCATATTCAAGAAGCGCCTGGGCGAGAGTCTCAAGCTCGGCTCGGTTCTCGTCGAGCAGATGCTTGGCTCGAGTGTAACCTTCCTCGACCACGCGGCGGATTTCGTTGTCGATCTGCTGTGCTGTCTCGTTCGACATCTGCCGCGAGCGGTTGACCGAATAGCCGAGGAACACCTCCTCGTCGGGCTCGGCGTACTGCAGCGGGCCTAGTGCGTCCGACATGCCCCAGCGGGTAACCATGTCGCGGGCGAGTTGGGTCGCGTACTGGATATCGGAAGAGGCGCCGGAAGACACCTTGTCGTAGCCGAAGATCACTTCTTCGGCGACGCGGCCGCCCATGGAGACAGCGAGGTTCGCGTACATCTTGTCGCGGTGATAGCTGTAGCTGTCCCGCTCCGGCAGGCGCATGACCATGCC
>Ga0308174_10001765_pt1 | contig 10295 bp, 9 predicted proteins | sample PhyPR2_FD_203894 | JGI IMG/M metagenome (GOLD analysis project Ga0308174, IMG submission 203894) | Soil microbial communities from UC Gill Tract Community Farm, Albany, California, United States - DLSLS.P.R2 | ecosystem: Environmental > Terrestrial > Soil > Agricultural land | place: USA... | reverse complement strand
GCCCCTGCAGCGGACCGCGGTGAAGGAGATCGCCCAACAGGCCGCAGCGGCCCCACGATGAGCAAGGCGGCCGATACCAACAAGAGCTATCGCGCTCATCGGGGCAGGGCGCGTAGCGTGTCGGTTTTAGGAGGTGCGCGGGATGCACCGCTACATCGACGAGTTGCGTCTGCTGCAGGCGATTCGGCTAGCGGTGGTTGCCACCGATGCGGCGGGGACCATCACCTTCGTCAACCGGGCCGCGACCGAGGTCTTCGGCACCGTCGACGCCGAGCTGGTCGGTCACCAGGTGCACGACCTGATCGCGCCCGGCGCCAGCGACGGTCCGATGGACCTCGACGCGGTGATCGCGGGTGCTACCTGGCGGGGCGACCTGATTCTGAGGCGCCCTCGCGGTGACACCTTCGTCGCCGCCGTGTCCGGCACACCGGTCCGCGACCCAACCGGCCAGATCACCGGGATGGTAGTGGTCGCGGAGGACATGAGCGCGGTCCGCTCCGCTGAGGCGGCCGCGGCCTCCAGCGAAGCGCGCCTCCGGCTTGCCCACGAGGCGGCGCAGTTGGGGAGCTGGCATTGGAATCTGGCCACGGGCGAGGTGGTGTGGGACGAGCAGCTCGAGGCGATCTACGGCATGGCGCCGGGAACTTTCGGCCGCAGCTACGAGGCATGGCTGGAAACGGTCCTTCCCGAGGATCGTGACCAAGTTCTCGAGGCTGTCCAGGCGGCGTGGGAGGCCCGCTCGACCTACGTGCTGCGAAACCGGATCCGGTGGCCCGACGGGACGCTGCGCTGGATCGAGGCGCACGGCAAGGTCACCAGCGACCAGCACGGCAACCCTAGCGGGACCATCGGCTGTGTACGCGACGTCACCGAGCGGATGGAGGCGCAGCAGCGGGAGGCCGCGGCTGCGGCCCGTGCCCGCCTTCTGCAGGAAGTCACCGCGGGCTTCGTCCGCGCCTCGACGCTCGACCAGGTGGAGGCGGTGCTCGCCCACAGCTTGGAGCAGTTGGCGGAGATCCTGCCCGCGACGGTCGAGCTCAAGGTCCCAGACGACCTGACGAGCATCAACGAGGGAACCTCGTTCGTGACGAGCGCTGACACCCCTCTGTCCCTCGAGGACAACCAGGTGCTCGACATCCTCGCGTCCCAGTGCGCCGTCACCGCTCAGCGGGCCCAGGCTCTGGCCCGCACGGTCGACATCGCCGAGCAGCTCCAGTTCAGCCTCGCCGCCAGCCCCTTGCCGACGGTGGAGCACATCGACCTCGCGGTGCACTACGCCGCCGGAGGCGACGAGATCGAGCACGTCGGCGGGGACTGGTACGACGCCGTCGCCACATCGAACGGGCGGCTGGCCCTCGTGGTGGGCGACGTGATGGGCCGAGGGGTGAGCGCGGCAACCACGATGATCCGGGTGCGAGCCGGCATCCGCGGCTTGCTTACCGTGAATCCGGGGCCCGCTGCCGTGCTCACCGCTGCCGACGAGATGGTCGCCCGAGACGCACCCGAGCAGCTGGTGACCGCCGCGGCACTCCTGGTCGACCCGGTGACGGGAGAGATGTCCTTGTGCAACGCCGGGCACATCCCTCCGGTGGTGGTCGGCCCCGACGGCTGTGTCGAAGTGCTGCGCGGCCAGGGGGGCACGCCCTTGGGCGTGTTGCGGGACGCACACCGATCAGTGCTCACCCGTCACCTGCAGCCCGGCTCGCTGCTGATCATGGTGACGGACGGAGTCGTCGAGTCCCGACGCCACGACGTCGACCACGGGATCAGGCTTCTCTGCGACCGGTCCGCCGACCTCCGCGACGCTCCGGTGAAGGAACTGGTCCAAGGAATCGCCGCGCTCGCCGACACCTCCATGCACGATGACGTGACCGTAATGGCCGCGCGACTGCGCTGACGTCCCTCCCCGGACAACCACGCGCTCATCGGCACGATCGACCACCAAGCGAACGTCCGACCATCGGCATGAGCGGACTACTTCTTCCCCGTGTTTGTGCCTCCTGTCAGCACGCCAAGATGGACCTCTTCGCGTACGTGGCCATCCGTTCCTTGTCGGAGCGGTAGTCCACGAGGCCGAGCGTGCTCGCCCTCATCTGCGTTCCAGCAGGTCAGACGGCTTTTTGACCGTGAGCGGGAGCATCTTCCCACCCGGTGGAGCCAGTTCTATGGTTGTGCCCATCTGCGGACAGACGCCGCAGTCGAAGCACGGGGTCCAGCGGCAGTCGTCGACCTCGGTCTCGTCGAGGGCGTCCTGCCAGTCCTCCCACAGCCAGTCCTTGTCGAGGCCGGAGTCGAGGTGGTCCCAGGGCAGCACCTCCGACTCGCCGCGCTCGCGGGTGGTGTACCAGGCGACGTCGACGGGCAGGTCGGCGAGCGCCTCGTCGGCGCAGCGCATCCAGCGCTCGTAGGAGAAGTGCTCGCTCCAGCCGTCGAAGCGGCCGCCGTCGCGCCAGACCGCCTCGATGACCCTGCCGACGCGACGGTCGCCGCGGGAGAGCAGTCCCTCGACGAGGCCGGGCTGGCCGTCGTGGTAGCGGAAGCCGATCGAGGAGCCGTAGCGCTTGTCGGCGCGGATCGCCTCACGCAGCTTGAGCAGGCGGGCGTCGGTCTCCTCGACCCCGAGCTGCGCGCACCACTGGAACGGCGTGTGCGGCTTGGGCACGAAGCCGCCGATCGAGACGGTGCAGCGGATGTCGCGGCGGCCGGAGACCTGGCGACCGGTCTCGATGACGCGCTTGGCCAGCTCGGCGATCTGCAGCACGTCCTCGTCGGTCTCGGTGGGCAGGCCGCACATGAAGTAGAGCTTGACCTGCCGCCAGCCGGCGCCGTAGGCCGCGGCGACGGTGTTGATGAGGTCCTCCTCGGACACCATCTTGTTGATGACCTTGCGGATGCGCTCCGAGCCGCCCTCGGGGGCGAACGTCAGGCCGGAGCGGCGACCGTTGCGGGTCAGCTCGTTCGCGAGGTCGATGTTGAACGCGTCGACGCGGGTGGAGGGCAACGAGAGCCCGGTCTGGGTGCCCTCGTAGCGGTCGGCGAGGCCCTTGGTGAGGTCGGCGATCTCGGAGTGGTCGGCCGAGCTCAGCGAGAGCAGGCCCACCTCCTCGAAGCCGGTGGCGGCCAGGCCACGCTCGACCATCTCGCCGATGCCGGTGAGCGAGCGCTCGCGCACCGGGCGGGTGATCATGCCCGCCTGGCAGAACCGGCAGCCGCGGGTGCAGCCGCGGAAGATCTCGACCGACATGCGCTCGTGCACCGACTCGGCCAGCGGCACGAGCGGCTGCTTCGGGTAGGGCCAGGCATCGAGGTCCATGACGGTGTGCTTGGCGACGCGCCACGGCACGCCCGGGGCGTCGCCGGAGGGCGCCACGCGCTGGATGCGCCCGTCGGGCAGGTAGGACACGTCGTAGAACGCCGGCACGTAGACGCCGCCGGTGCGGGCGAGGCGCAGCAGCACCTCGCGGCGGCCCCCGGGGCGGCCCTGTGCCTTCCACTCCCCCACGATCTCGGTGATCGCGAGCACGGCCTCCTCGCCGTCGCCGATGACGGCCGCGTCGATGAACGAGGCGATCGGCTCGGGGTTGAAGGCCGCGTGGCCGCCGGCGACGACGATCGGGTCGTCGACGCCACGGTCGGCCGCGTGGAGCGGGATGCCGGCGAGGTCCAGCGCCGTCAGCATGTTGGTGTAGCCGAGCTCGGTCGAGAAGCTGAGCCCGAAGAGGTCGAAGTCGCGCACCGAGCGGTGCCCGTCGACCGTGAACTGCGGGAGGCCCGCCTCGCGCAGCTGCGCCTCCATGTCGGGCCACACGGCATACGTGCGCTCGGCGAGGGCGTCCTCGCGCTCGTTGAGGACCTCGTAGAGGATCATGACGCCCTGGTTGGGCACCCCGACCTCGTACGCGTCGGGGTACATCAGCGCCCAGCGCGTCGTCAGCTCCTCGCCGCCAGGGCCGTGACCCCCGACGTTCCAGTCCTTGACCGTCGAGTTGAGCTCGCCGCCGACGTACTGGATGGGCTTGTTGACCCGCTCCAGCAGGGGTTCGAGGGCGTTGAACAGTGACTCACCGGGCATTGGTCAATGGTAAGGGTCCTCAGGTTCGGCGCGCGTCACGCCTGGACTGACGAGCGAAGCGAGCGCAGCGAGCAAGCCGAGGAGGGAAGGCGTGACGTGAAGACGCGCCGAACACGGCGAGCGGAGCGAGCCAGACAGCTCAGTACATTGCGTCGAGCTCGGCGCGGTGCTTCTCGGTGACCGCCTTGCGGCGCAGCTTCATGCTGGGCGTCAGGTCGCCCGCCTCGACCGTGAGGTCCTCGGGCAGGATCGTGAACTTCTTGATCGTCTCCCACCGGTTGAGGCCGGCGTTGAGCGTGTCGACGTAGCCCTGGACCAGCGCCCGCGCCTGGGGCGAGGACACGACCTCGGCGTACGACCGGCCCTGGAGCCCCACCGTCGGGGCCCACGCGGCCACGGCGTCCGGGTCGAGCGTGACGAGCGCCGTGGCGTAGTTGTGGCCTGCGCCGTGGACGAGGAACTGGCTGACGAACGGGCACAGCCCCTTGAAGCGCGCCTCGATCTCGGCCGGCGCGACGTACTTGCCGCCGGAGGTCTTGAAGACGTCCTTCTTGCGGTCGGTGACGTAGAGGAAGCCGCGCTCGTCGATGCGCCCGATGTCGCCGGTGTGGAACCACCCGTCCTCGGTGAGCACCTCCGCCGTGGCCTCGGGGTTGCCGTGGTAGCCACGCATGACGCCCGGACCCCGGACGAGGATCTCGCCGTCCTCCTCGGCGATGCGGACCTCGGTGCCCGGCAGCGGCCAGCCGACCGAGCCGTACTCGTACGCGCCGTGGTCGGGTGCGTTGACGGTGGTCCCCGAAGAGGTCTCGGTCAGGCCGTAGCCCTCCTGCACGAGCAGCCCCACCGAGCCGAACCATCGGGCCACCTCGGCGTTCAGAGGGGCAGATCCGCTGATCATGAAGCGCACGCGGCCACCGAAGCGGTCCTTCACCTTCTGCAGGACGAGCCGGTCCGCCACCGCGTGCTTGCCGCGGAGCAGGGCCGGGGCCTGCTCGCCGCGAGCCAGGACGTCGCGCATCTCGCCGCCGACGCCCAGTGCCCAGTCGATCAGGCGCTTCTTGACGCCGGTCTCGCCGGCGAACATCAGCGCGATCTTCCCGTGCGCCTTCTCGAAGATGCGCGGCGGGCCGGCCATGAAGGTGGGCTTGATGACCGCCATGTTGTCGACGATCTTGTCGATGCGCCCGTCGACCGCGGTCGGGAAGCCGATCTGCAGGCCCGTGGCGACGAGCATCTTGCCGAAGACGTGCGAGAGCGGCAGCCACAGGAACTGCAGGTCGTCCCGGGTGAACGTGCCGAGCGCGTCGATGACCGCGCCCTCGTAGACGACGCTGTCCTGCACGAGGCGCACCCCCTTGGGGCGGCCGGTCGTGCCGGAGGTGTAGATGACGACGGCCAGGTGCTCCGGGCCGAGCTGGTCGACGCGGGAGTCGACGAGGTCGGGCCTCTCGGCCAGCCACTCGCGCCCGCGCCGTGCGAGCTCGTCGGTCGTGATCACCCAGCCGTCGTCGCTGCCCGGGCCGGAGAGGGCGACGACCTGGCGGACGTCCGGCACCTGTGAGCGCACGCGCTGAAGCTTGGCGACCTGCTCCTCGTCCTCGGCGAAGACGATGCCGCTGCCCGAGTCGGACAGGATGTAGGCGACGTCCTCGGCGATGGTCGTCGGGTAGACGGTGGTCGTGGCGCCGCCGGCGCAGATGACGGCGAGGTCCGCGAGGACCCACTCGACGCGCGTCGTGGAGGCGATGGCGACGCGGTCCTCCAGCTGCACGCCGAGGCTGATCAGTCCGGCGGCCCACTGCTCGACGACCTCGTGCGTCTGCGCCCACGTCAGGGTCGTCAGCTCTGCGGCCCCGTCCTCGAAGTAGAGGTAGGCCGGCGCGTCGGGCGTGGCCCGCACCCGGTTCCGGAAGAGCGCGCCCACGCTGGGGGCGCGACCGTCGAGGACCTGCTGGTCGACGGTGCGGTCGGCGAGTGCCTGGCGGGGCATGTGGACTCCTTCGTCACTGCGGCTGATCCGTCATCGGCGTCTGCGAACCGCCGCCCTGCCCGGATGATGTCAACAACTCCGCGGCAAGTCACGGATCCGTCGACCTTCCACATCGAAACGTGACCCGGTATGCCGTGTGCCCGGCTCAGCGCGCCGGGAGCCGACGTGTGCGTGGGTCCGAGCCGGCGGCGAGGTTGCCCACCAGCCCGAGCGCGATCCACGACGCGATGAGCGAGGACCCGCCGCTCGACACGAACGGCAGCGGCAGGCCGGTCACGGGCATCAGGCCCAGGTTCATCCCGATGTTCTCGAAGGCCTGCACGCCGAACCACATCGCGACACCGATGGCCACGAGGCGCCCGAAGGCGTCGGCGCGCCGCGCCACGACGAGGCAGCGCACCACGATGAAGCCGATGAGGACGACGAGCCCGGCGGCGCCGAGGAAGCCCAGCTCCTCCCCCGCGACCGAGAAGACGAAGTCGGTCTCCTGGAAGGGGATGAAGCCGCCCTGGGTCTGGTGCCCCTCGAACAGACCTTGACCGGTGAGGCCGCCGGAGCCGATCGCGATCCGCACCTGGCGGGTCTGGTAGCCGATGCCCTGCGGGTCGAGCGACGGGTCGAGGAACGCCCGCAGCCGGTTGCGCTGGTAGCCGGACAGGACGGGCGTCAGGAACGCCGCGGCGACCGCGGCTGCTCCCGCCACCACGACCGCCGCGGTCCAGAGGACCGGCGCGCCCGCGGCCGCGATGATGACCACCGACATGGTCACGAGCACCAGGGCCGAGCCGAGGTCGGGCTGCGCCAGCACGAGCAGCACTGGTAGGCCGGCCACCACCCACGCGAGGACGACGTCGCGGGAACGCTGGCGCAGGCCGCGCTCGGCACGCTCGGCCAGCAGCATGGCCAACCCGATGGCGAGCGCGACCTTCATCAGCTCGGACGGCTGCAGGCTGAAACCGCCCGGCAGCCGGATCCAGGACCTCGAGCCGTTGACCGTCGACCCGAGCGGCGAGACGACCGCCACGAGGCCGAGCACGGCCAGGACGTAGACCACCGGGGCGGCCGCACGCACGGCACGGACGTCCAGCCGGGTCACGAGCGCGGCGCAGCCCACACCCACCGCGAGGGCCACGAGCTGCTTGAGGGCCGCGCTGCCGCCCGCCGAGGCGCGTGTCGCCGACCACACCAGGACGCAGCCGAGCAGCGAGAGCCCGAGGGCGCCGACGAGCAGGCCGAGGTCGATGCGCAGCCAGGCCGGGCCGTGCGTCCCTCGCGCCGCCGTCCGCAGGGCCGGCCCGGTCCGCGCGACCCGGTCGGTCGCCCGGGCTAGGACGGGACGATCGCCGAGAGGATCTCGCGACACCGGGTCACGTCCTGCGCCATCTGCTCGACGAGGGCGTCGATGGACTCGAAGCGCAGCGTCGGACGCAGGTGGGAGACGAACTCCACGACGACCCGCTCCCCGTAGAGGTCGAGGTCGGTGCGGTCGAGGACGTACGCCTCGACGCGGCGCTGGGCGCCGTCGAAGGTCGGGTTGCTGCCCACCGAGATCGCCGCCGGCAGCGTGCGGTCGAGGTCGGCCGGGTCGAGGTCGAGGCGCACCAGCCAGCCGGCGTAGACGCCGTCGGCGGGGACGAGGCCCTCGTGGTCCTGCGACAGGTTCGCGGTCGGGTAGCCGAGCTCGCGCCCGCGGTGGTCGCCGTGCACGACGGTGCCCGTGACGCGGTGCGGACGACCGAGGATCTGGGCGGCGTGTCCCACGTCGCCGGCGAGCAGCTCGGCCCGCAGCCGCGTCGAGCTCCAGCGGGTGCTCTGGTCGTCGCCCTCGCCGATGTCGTCGAGGGCGATGACCTCGAAGCCGTGGACCGAGCCGAGCTCGCGCAGCGTGTCGACGTCGCCCGAGTTGCGGACGCCGAACCGGGTGTCCTTGCCGACGACGACCGCGCACGCGTCCAGGGCGTCGACGAAGGTGCCCCGCACGAACTCCTCGGGGGTCTGCTGGGCGAACTCGCGCGTGAACTCGATGACGAGCGCTGCCCCCAGGCCCACCGACTCGAGGGCGTCGAGGCGCTGCTCCAGCGACATGACCGCTGCCGGGGCCCGGTCGGGGTAGAGCACGGCGATCGGGTGCGGCTCGAACGTGACGGCGACGGGAACCGCGCCGCGCTCGGCGGCCTCGCGCACGACTCGCGTCAGGACCTCGCGGTGACCGCGGTGCACCCCGTCGAAGTTGCCGAGGGTGACGACGGTGCGCCCGAGGTCGGCCGGGATGTCGTCGAGTCCGTACCACCGCTGCACGGCGACCACTGTAGTGGCCGGGGCGTCGCCGCCGTCGCGTGGCGTGCCCGGGGCGGTCATGCCTTGGCCGGAGCGGGGGCGAAGACGACCCGGGCGCGGGCGGTCGGGCGGGTCTCGTCCAGGACGGCGACCAGTCGCCCGTCCGGGTCGATGGCGGCGACGGCGTCGGCATCCGGCACGGCACTGCGGATCCGCTGTCCGTAGCCGAGCGCCAGCGCCTCCTCGGCGGAGACCTCGTGCACGGGCAGCTGCGCCCGCGCAGCCGCCGCGATGGGCAGGAGCGGTATGCCGTCGCCCCCGGCGGTCTCGGACCTGGCGGCCAGCTCGTCGAGCGACAGCGCGTCGGCGAGGCCGAAACGGCCCACACGCGTACGCCGCAGCGCCGTGAGGTGGCCACCGACGCCCAGCGCCGCCCCGAGGTCGCGGGCCAGTGCTCGCACGTAGGTGCCGGAGGACACGTCGACCTCGACGTCGACGTCGACCACCTCGATGGGCGGTCCGACCTCGGGAGAACCCGTGCCCGGCCGCACGGCCAGGACGTCGAAGCGGCTGACGGTGACCGGCCGGGCCGCGAGCTCGATCGCGTCTCCCTGGCGCACCCTGGTGTAGCTGCGCACGCCCTTGACCTTGATGGCGCTGACGGCGCTCGGCACCTGCTGGAGCCGCCCCGTGAGTGCGGCCACGGCTGACGGCAGGGCCGCCTCGAGGGCCGGCACGTCCGCGACACCGAGGGCCTGGGTGGCCTCTCCCTCGGCGTCGTCGGTGAGGGTCGAGACCCCGAGTCGGATGGTGGCGGCATACGACTTGTCGCAGCCGACCAGGAAGGTCAGCAGCTTGGTGGCGCGGTCGACGCCGAGCACGAGGACTCCGGTCGCCATGGGGTCCAGCGTGCCGGCGTGCCCGACGCGGCGGGTGCCACAGAGCCGGCGGGCGCGAGCCACGACGTCGTGGCTCGTCCAGCCGGCCGGCTTGTCGACGACGAGCAGGCCACCGGGAGCCTCGGTCATCGGGCCTCGACGTCGGCGCCCGCCTCGGCGTGGGAGTCGTCTCGGGAGTCTGCGCGGGAGTCGGCCTCGGCGTCGACGTCCTCCTCGGCGCGGTCGACGGGCTTGCGGTAGGGGTCGGGGTCGCCGGCCGGCTTCGCATTCGCGGCCGCTCGGGCGAGCTCCTCGTCCCGGGCGCGCGTCTGGGCGACGAGGTCCTCGAGGTGGGCGGCACCCTCGGGCAGCGCGTCGGCGATGAACTCGATCGACGGGGTGAGGCGGATGCCGATGCCCTTGCCGACGGCCGAGCGGATGCGGCCCTTGTTGGACTCGAGCACGTCGGCGGTCGCCTGGCGCTCCTCGGTGCTGCCGAAGACGGTGTAGAAGACCGACGCGTGCTGGAGGTCGCCCGTGACGCGGGCGTCGGTGATGGTGACGAAGCCGAGGCGTTCGTCCTTGACGCGGAACTCGAGGTACTCAGCGACGATGACCTTGATCCGGTCGGCGATCTTGCGGGCGCGGGCGGGGTCAGCCATGACTGTCTCTGCTTTCGTGTGACGTTCGGTCGGGTGAGCCGAGTGGAAATCACCCTAGCCGCGGGCACCGGACCCGAAGGAGCCCGGTCCTCGGCGTCTGCGGGACGCGTGTCGTCCCGCAGACGGCGGCGGGGGGGCGGCCCCCCCCGGGGGGGGGGGCCGCGCGGGGGGGGGGCGGGGCCGGGCCGCGCGGGGGCCCCGCGGGGGGGGGGGGGGGGGGGGTGTGGTCTTCTTCGCGGGGGTCTTCTTGGCGGCCGGCTTGCGGGTGGTGGTCTTCTTCGCCGCGGTCTTCTTGGCGGGGGTGTTGGTGCGGGCGCGTGTGGTCATGGCGGTCTCTCCCGTTCTGCTGGCGTGCGGGTTCGGGTGGTGCCAGGGGGGTCAGCCGGTGCAGGTGCAGGCTTCGAAGGTGCGAT
>Ga0308174_10001764_pt1 | contig 10300 bp, 8 predicted proteins | sample PhyPR2_FD_203894 | JGI IMG/M metagenome (GOLD analysis project Ga0308174, IMG submission 203894) | Soil microbial communities from UC Gill Tract Community Farm, Albany, California, United States - DLSLS.P.R2 | ecosystem: Environmental > Terrestrial > Soil > Agricultural land | place: USA... | reverse complement strand
GGCCTGACCGTGTCGGTGCCCACGGCTGGACGCCCGCGCGCCGAGGTCGTCTCGGGATCGCCATTTGTAGTGGACGTCCTCGCCGTCGACGGTCATGAGGTCACGTTGCGCCGGCACGTGACGGCGTTCTTCCAGGGGAACAGGTTCCTGCTGCCGTCCCTGGTCAGGCACGTGGTCGACCACGTGCCAAATGGCGCCCGGATGATCGACCTCTACGCAGGAGCGGGACTCTTCGCCGTGGCTGCCGCCGTCTCGCGCCAGGCGCAGGTGATTGCCGTCGAGGGCGACCGCTCGGGCGCCGACGACCTCGTCGCGAACGCGGCCACCACGCAGGGCAGAGTCAAGGCCGTGCACGCGCCAGTCGAAGCGTTCGTGGACCGCCAGCACAACACGCCTGCGGTCGTGATCGTGGATCCGCCGCGCACCGGCATGTCCACAGAAGCAGTGAGCGGCGCCATAGGGCTCAAAGCTCCGACCGTCGTTTACGTGTCGTGCGACGTCGCGACGCTCGCGCGCGACGCGCGCAAACTGGTGGACGCAGGCTACACGCTCGAGCACGTGGCCGGGTTCGACCTCTTCCCCAACACGCCCCATGTTGAATCGGTGGCGACTTTCAGGAAATAGCCCAGCGGCGCCGGGCTCGATTCGCTACTGCTGTGCCGCAATTTCCGCGGCGATGGCCCGCATGCGGGTGGGCAGCGAATTGCTGATGGCGAGAACCTCGTACAACCCGTCCGTGTTCGCCGTCAGGTTGCCGAGAATCTCCGAGGCAAGGCCAATCTGGGATGCGCGGATGACGATACCGTGCGCGCGGCCGCGGCGCTGCACGAAATCCTTCATGAAATTGTTGTAGCGGTCGATGGGCGGGCCGCCGAGCGCCGGTTGATCGGTGCTCAGCACGACGAACATCGGACGTCGATCCGGTCTTGGTCTCAGGAATCGCTCATCGCATTCGAGCATGGTCTCGAGGAGCGAGTTGGCGCCGCCGTCAGAGGCGAACCGGGCAACCGCATCGAGCAGGCGACGCCTGTCGGTCGTGGGCGGCACACGAATTCGAAGCTGCCCGCCGGTGCTGATGAAGGCGACTTCCACGTCGTCGGGTATCGCCTCGATGAACGCGGTCAGTCCGGCCCGGAAGTTCGTGAGCATCGCGGACATGTTCGTGCTCGAGTCAACCAGCAGCACCACCCGGATCGGATCGGCCGCGCCCACCGGCATCACAAGGAGTGTGGCGAGCCAGAGGCCGCCCAGCACCGGTAACCAACCGACCGCGATCCGCCGGAGGTTTCTCATGTGACCTGCGGATTATCACTTGTTCGACGCTTCGACGAACCCTTCGAAAAGCGGGCGGAACTCGCCCGTGCGCCAGAAGTTTTCCGGATGCCACTGCACGCCGAGACAGAAGCGCGCCGACGGATCCTCGATCGCTTCGATGATGCCGTCGGGAGCCGTGGCGACCACGCGGAAGCCTGGCGCGGCGCCCTTCACTGCCTGATGGTGGCGGCTGTTCACCGCGCAGGAATCGGATCCGTTCAAGCGCTCGGTCATGAGCTTCGCGAGAAGCGAATTCTCGTCGACCCAGACGTCGTGCGCGTAGTCGAACGGCTTGTGCGGAGGCACCTTGAATGAGTGGTCGAGCGCATTGTCGACCTGCGATGGAATGTCCTGGACCAGCGTTCCGCCGAACGCGACGTTCATCACCTGGATACCACGGCAGATCGCCAGGATCGGCATGCCGAGGCGTCGTGCCTCCTTGACGAGCGCGATCTCGAACTCATCCCGCTCGGGCGCCGCATCAAGCGTTGCTTCGTGTCTGGTCTCGCCATAGCGCGCCGGCGCCACGTCGTCGCCGCCGGTGAGCAGCAGCCCGCCTGCGCCGCGCAGCGCCTCGGCGACGTCCGTGCCGTGCTCGACGACACGCACCTCGCCGCCGGCATGCAGCACGGACTGCTTGTAGTCTTCGAGCTTGGCGCAGTTGGTGACCGCGATCTCAGCCATGGTTTACATCCGTCCCGGAACGTCGATGCCCATCAGGTCGAGGGCTCGCGTCAGCTGCGCGCGAAAGTAGGCGACACCGGCGGCGCGCCACCGTCGTCGATCGATATCCTCCTCGTTCAGGATGGGATATCGGTGATAGAACGCGTTGAAGAGCTGAGCCAGGCCGAACGCGTACTTAGCCAGGATCGAGAATTCGAGTGCGCGGATCGTCTGATCGACGATGTCGTCCAGGCGTGAGGCTTCGAAGACCAGTGCCCAGAGGTCGTGGGCCTCCGAATCGGCCGGTTGCAGCTCGTCGATAGCCAAACCCGCCAACCCTCCCAGCACGTCGGCTTCGCTCATGCCTCCGCGTTCGCGCAGCTTGTTGAAGATATTGTTGGCCCGCACGACTGCGTACTGCAGGTAAGGGCCCGTTTCGCCTTCAAAGCTGAGCGCCTCTTCCAGGTCGAACACGATCAGTTTGCCGCGCGAGAACTTCAGCATGAAGTAGCGGATTGCCGACACGGCGATCTGAGTGGCGGCTTTCTGGCACTCGTCGGCTGAGAAGTCGGGATTGCGGCGCGACACCTCTGTCCGGGCCTTGCCCTCGAGCACGTCCATCAGATCGTCGATCTTTACACCGAGACCCTTGCGTCCTGAGACTTCGACGAACGGCTTCCGGTCCTCTCCTGGATCGGAAGGGTATCCGAGCTCTTTCGCCGTCGCATGTGACAGCGCAACCATCTCGTATGAGAAGTGGATGGAGTTCTCAGCCTGCTCGGGATGCCCCAGCGTCCGCAGCGCCTGTGCGAGCAGCGCCTGCAGGTACATCTGCCGCGAATCGATGACGTTGTAGATGCGAGTGGCGCCGCCGAACGCCGGTACGCCGCTCGTCTCGCCAGCGCCGGACGTGGTTGCCCACAACTGACGGTCGCCCGCCTGCACCTCGAACTTGCGGTAATGAAAGTCGCGTCCGAGCAAACCGAATTTCCAGAACTGGTTGGCGATGTCTTTGCCAACGTAGGTGACGACGCCGTTGGACCTGACGATCACCTTCTCGCGTGACTCCTCGTCTTTCTCGTCTTCGGCCGCACTCCCGGTGGCTCCGCCTTCCTCGATCCGCATGACCCAGCAGCCCGCCAGTTTGCCCTCTTTCTGCAGGAAGACGGCGCCCTGCGCCTTGAGGATGTCGAAACACTGCGCCCAGAACTTCAGCCGAAGGATGTCGCCCTCGTACGTCAGCAGGTCATAGCCGATGTTCAGCCGCGCCATGGTTTTCAAGTGCGCGCGGACGATGTGGTCGACGATGACGGTGCCCATTTGGGCGGTGTCGTTCCCGCCGTGCTCGAGATCGTGCAGCGCCTTTGCGCGGACTTCGAGATGGGCCTTGTCCTGGTCGTACCACTCGGTCACGCGTGAGTACAGATCCCAGCAGTAATAATCGAAGCGCGTGCTCTCGGCGATCTCCTTCACATCGGCGAGTGTCTTGTGCTCCAGTTCTTGGAAGCCGACGATGACGTCGGCGACCTGGACGCCCGTGTCGTCGATGTAGTTCTGCGTCTCGACCGGTGTTCCGCGGAAACGCAGCACCCGCACCAGCGTGTCGCCGAGCGCGGCGTTACGCAGGTGGCCGACGTGGGCCGCCTTGTTCGGATTGATCGCCGTGTGTTCGACGACGGTCTTGCCACTGGCCGCGGGAATGCCGGCGGCTTGACCGGTCGCGCGTGCAATCAGGAACGATGGCCGTTCGAGGAACAGATTCAGGTATCCGCTGGGAGTTGCGATGACCTTCGCCACTCCGGTCGGCGAGCCGAGCGCATCCGCGAGTTCCTGCGCGATGACGCGTGGCGCCTTCCGCAGCGTCCGGGCGAGTTGAAACGCCACGGTGACCGCCATGTCGCCGAGCGCGCGGCTGGGCGGCGTTTCGATGGCGAACGGCGGCACCTCGGCAAGGGCGTACTTCCGGCGGATTGCGTCGCTGACGGCTGTGTGAACCTGCTGATGAATCGGAAGAATCATGACTCGATAACGGAGACGACTCCCGTGATCGGCACGGGACCGGAACGGTGCAAAGTTTTGATACGATTACAGTTTAGTGGTTCCGCAGCGATTCGAGCGCGTCGAGGTCCGCCAGGGTGTTCACGTTGGCGAGCAGGCGATCGGCCTCACCGAATGGCTCGAATTCCGGCCCGGTGACGACCCGCACCTTCAGTTCGCTCAGCAGGTCCTGCATTCGCAACGACCCTTCTTCGATCCGGCGCTCGACCGGCTCCCGGCAGGACTGCGCATACACGGCACACAACGGATGATAGCCGCGTTCGGTGCACGGGACGACGGCATCGGCGCCGCCCCTCAGATGGATGAGGTGTGCCAGCATCGGCCGGGTCACGTTCGGCAAATCGCAGGCGAGCAGGAGGACATCATCGGTGCCGGCTGCCGCGAGCGCCGCATCGAGACCGCCCAGCGGACCGCATTCGGGCCGGCGATCGGCGAGCGGCGACACCGGCAGTCCAGCCGGAACGGTGCCCCGGTAGCCGACAAGCCGGATGCGGGCGACGAGTCCCTCGAGCGCGTCGATCTGGCGCTCGAGAATGGTGCGTCCGTCGATCAGCAGTTGCGACTTGTCGCGCCCCGCCATGCGTCTCGCCCGTCCGCCGGCGAGGATTGCCGCAGTCGTCATTTCGTGTCGATCTTACCCGTGGCCTGATATGCGAGAAAGCGGCGTCGGTCGTGTGCTCGTGGCGAGCCTTCACCAGGCGATTGGCGACATCCTGCCGATGCGGCTGGGATTCTATGAGGGCTGGCTGAACGCCGAAGGGCTGCGCGACGGCACGATCGGGCTCGCGCCGTTGTACGCCGTCCTCAGCTTTCTCCGACAGGAGGGCGACGCGTACGCGGTCATCACCACGCGAGCAGGTGAATACGCGGCGGGATGGACGGTCGAGTCGATGCGGCCGTTCACGCGGTCGCTCATCACCAGGCTGCCGAAATTCCTGCGGGTGCGGCTCGTGCTGCGCCGTGCGGACATGCTGGTCCGAAACAGTTACGACGGCAGCCGCGCCTCGTGGCGCATCCGCCAGGGAACAGCGCGCGTCAGTGTGCAGAGTTCGGTGTTCTGCTCCGTTCGAGAGAAAGCGGCGGAGCCGCTCTGCCGGTATCACGCCGCAGCGTACGAGCGGATGTTGTCGATGTTCGACCTGCCGACCGCGGTCACCGTCGAATCGTGCAAGGCGGCTGGCGCGGAAGCCTGCGTGCTGAGTGTGCCTTTTGCCGTGCTGCCTTCTGCACAGGAAGCAGAAGCCGCATGAGACGCACGCTCATGGCCCTCGCCCTCCTCGCCGCGCTCATCGCAGCGCCGAAGCCGGTCCACGCTCAACCCGCCGCCGGGCGCATCCTGGTGATGCCGTTCGAGAACGTGTCGCGCGACGCGCGAATCGTATGGCTGGGGGAGGCCTCGTCGGTGCTCCTCGCCGACGATCTCAACGCGCTCGGCGCCCCCGCCATTACTCGCGACGAGCGGCGCGAGGCGTTCGATCGTCTGCAGGTACCGCCCGCGGCTGCCCTGACTGATGCGACAGTGATCCGGATTGGGCAGCTCGTGCGTGCCTCCCGGGTCATCGTCGGCACGCTGAGCATGTCCGGTGACGAGGTCGTCGTCCGGGCGCGCGTCATCGTGCTGGAATCGGCGAAGGTCGAGGCGGACGTCAACGAACACGGCCCGCTGCCCGATCTGTTTGCCACCTTCGAGCGGGTCGCCCGCCGGATCGCTCCGGCGTCCGCCCGCACACCTGCCGAAGTCGAACGCATCCATCCCCCGGTGGCGGCATTCGAGAACTACGTCAAGGGGCTGCTCGCCGAGACGCCCGGGACAGCGGTGAGTTACCTCGATGCCGCACTGAAAGCTGACCCCGGATTCGATCGCGCACGCATCGCGCTGTGGGAGGTCTACGACGATCAGGGCGAGCACACCAGGGCGCTTGCCGCTGTGGCCGCCGTGAAGCCGGATGCGCCGCTCGCGCGCCGTGCCCGCTTCCGGCAGGGCCTGTCGCTGATGAACCTGCAGCGGTTCGACGAGGCGTTCAAGACATTCACGGATCTCAACGACGCGCGGACGACTCCGGCACTGATGAACAACATCGGCGTCGTGCAGTTGCGCCGCCGTGCGCCGTCTGCCGGAGGCACGGCGACGTATTACTTCACGAAGGCCGCCGACGCGGATGCCACCGATCCGGACTACTTCTTCAATCTCGGATACGCGTACTGGCTCGACCAGGACACGCAGGCCGCCATCTACTGGCTGCGCGAAGGGCTGCGCCGCGATCCGACCGACGGCGATGCGCACTACGTTCTGGCGGTCGCACTGAATGCCGGCGGGAATACCACCGAGTCCCTTCGCGAGAAGGAACTCGCCAGGCGCCTCTCGTCGACCTACACCGATTGGGACAAGCGGCCTACGACCGATCCGGTGCCTCGTGGTCTCGAGCGCGTCAAGGGCGACGTCGAACTGCCGCATTCCAGGCAGATTGAGCAGACACTGGCCAACAGCCAGAACGACCAGCAGGAGCTCGCGAAGTTCTACCTCGATCGGGCGCGACGGCTGGTCGCGCAGGAAAGCGATCGCGAGGCGGTCGCAGAGCTGAACCGGGTGCTCTTCCTGGCGCCGTACGACGCCGAGGCCCACTTGCTCCTCGGGCGCGTACATCTGCGAGCGGGGCATGCACGCGAGGCGATCGATGAGTTGAATATCTCGATCTGGAGCGCCGAGACCGCCGATGCCCACGCGCTGCTGGCCGAGGCGTACCTCGAGGCGAAGGAGAACGATTCCGCGCGGCACGAGGCCGAGCGCGCGCTGGCCACGGAGCCCATGCACGCCGGCGCCCTGAAGGTCCTCGGCCGGTTGCCTCCACCCTGACCACACCCGCGTTCGCGTGTTAAAATCAACGCGCTTTGGCACTTACATCATCTTCCAGCGACGACGGCTTCCGCGAAATTCAGCTGAACGGCAAGCAGCTGGTGTTTCTCTTCATGGCGGTCACCGTGGTGCTCGTCGTGACGTTTCTGACCGGTGTGCTCGTCGGCCGCGGTGTTCGCGCGGAACGGGCAATCGAGCAGGCGACTGCCGCAGGCGACGAAACGCCAGCGCCGCCAGATCGGGGCGCGAACGTTACCCCTGCGCCAGGGAACGATCCAACCAAGGCACTCCCCCCAGCTGGGGCTGAAGGCGAGCCCGACTCCGGCCTGAAGGCTGCGTCCCCAGCTGAGGATGTCCCTCCCGTTGCGGTGATTCGTTCGAATTCACCTTCTGTCGCAGCCGCACCGGCTGATGTTCCGAAGGCGGCCGCGACTCCGGCCAAATCCGCATCCGCCCCGGCCCCCGTTTCGAAAGCGCCCGCCGCTGCCTCGTCCACTGCAGCGCCGCCGAAGCCAGCGCCGGCACCGGCTGCCGCGAATGCACCGGCGAGCGCGGGTGCGCCAACTCCGCCGAGCGCTTCAGCCGCCGCCACGCCGACAGCCACGACTGGCGCCACTCGCGACGGCTACGCCGTGCAGGTCGCTGCCGTGAACGCGAAGAGCGAAGCCGACTCGATCAAGAACCGTTTGTCAGCGAAGGGCTACGCGGCGTACGTGGAAGAGCCCAAGGGAAGCCAGAAGATGTTCCGCGTCCGGGTCGGCACGTTCAAGTCGCGGAGCGAAGCAGTGACTATCGCCGACAAGCTGAAGAAAGAAGAGAAGTTCAAGCCCTGGGTCACCCGCTGAGTTCAACGCGCCTCCTGGCGTTCGCGCTTGCCGCGGCGTCAGGCCTGCTGCTCGCGTTCAGTTTCCCAAGCTTCGGCCACCCGGCAATCGCGTGGGTGGCGCTCGCTCCGCTGCTGGTCGCGCTTCACGGCGCATCGCCGGCGCGATCCTTCCTGCTCGGCCTCGTCACGGGCCTCATCTACTTCACGGGAACCCTGTACTGGATCACGCAGGTGATGGCGGTGTACGGCGGTCTCGCGACTGTCGTGGCTGTCGTCATCAATGCGCTGCTCATCGCATACCTGTCGTTGTTTCCGGCGCTGTTCGCCATGATCGTCGGCCGCCTGTCGCTGGCCTCCGGCGCCCGTGCGCTGGTGGCGGCGCCGTTCGTGTGGGTGGCCACGGAACTTGGGCGGACCTACCTGCTCACCGGCTTCCCGTGGGTGCTCCTCGGATACAGCCAGGTTACCAACATTCCAGTCGCGCAGGCGGCGTCGGTTGTCGGCGTCTACGGGCTCTCGGGACTCGTGGCCGCTGTGAGCGCCTCGCTTGCGTACCCCGCCATCCGCCAGTCGACGCCCGGCGCACGCCAGCACGCGAGAACCAGCATGCTGGCGAGTTACCGGCCGCTGCTCATGATGCTGGTGCTCGTCGTCGCGATCGGTGTGTGGGGCGCATTCCGGGTGAGGCGCGCAGACCTGATCCGGAGCGGTGAGGCGGTGACAGTCGGCCTCATCCAGGGCAACGTCGACCAGGCCGACAAGTGGGACCAGCGCCGGGCCAACGGAATCTTCAATGAGTACCTGGCCATGACGCGCAAGGCGATTGGCGAAGGCGCCCAGGTCGTGCTGTGGCCGGAATCGTCAATCCCGTTCTACTTCGAGGAAGACCGCCCCGCCGCGGAAGAAGTCCGCGCGCTCGCGCGGCAGTCGCAGGTGCCGCTGCTCGTCGGGAGCGACCAGATCGATCGCTCAACGCCCCCGACGCGCTACTACAACTCGGCGTTCCTCGTGCGCCCCGACGGATCGACCGGTGCCGTATATCGCAAGATGCATCTGGTGCCCTTCGGCGAGTACGTACCGCTGAAGCAGCTGCTCTTTTTCGCCGGGCACCTGGTCGAGCAGGTGTCAGACTTCTCAGCTGGTGACACCGCGGTCATGCTGCCGGTACGCGGACACCTGATGAGCACGGCCATCTGTTATGAGATCGTCTACCCGGATCTGGTGCGCACCTTCGCAGCGGGCGGCAGCGAACTCCTCTCGACGATCACCAACGACGCGTGGTTCGGGCGCACGTCCGCGCCTTACCAGCACTTCGCGCAGGCGTCGATGCGCGCCATCGAGAACGGGCGTTACCTGGTCCGCTCCGCCAACACGGGCATCAGCGGCATCGTCGATCCCTACGGCCGCGTGCTCGCGCAGACAGCGATCTTCCAGCAGGCCGTCGTTGTCGGCGAAGCGCGGTTCATCCGCGAGCGGACGATCTACTCGTATATCGGCGACGTCTTCGCCTACGCGTCGGCAGTGCTGACCCTGGCAGCGCTGGTCCTCGTCAGGCGGCGTGTAGAATAGCGGCATGCCCACCCCCGAAGAGCTAAGGAAACGCTACGACGATCTCAGCCGCCGTGCTGCCGATCTGCGTAGCTATCTTTGAATCCGCCAAACCCGAAGAAGAACTCGCCCGCATCGAATCCAAGGCGTCATCCCCCGATTTCTGGAAGGACCAGGCGGAGGCTCAGAAAATCCTCCAGCGCCGCCGCCGGGTCGAGCAGGATCGCGATCTGGTGCTCTCCTTGCGCAGCAAGGGTGAAGACCTGCACGTCCTTTCAGAATGGATGGAGTCGGGCGAACCCGTGGAAGGGGAGTTCGCCCAGGGCCTCGATGTGTTCGACCAGGAAGTGCAGGCCGGCGAAATCAAGAAAATGCTCGGCGGTGAGCACGATCGGAAGAACGCCATCGTCACGATCCACCCGGGCGCTGGCGGCACCGAGTCGCAGGACTGGGCCGAGATGCTGCTGCGCATGTACCTGCGATGGGCCGAACGCCGCGGTTTCAAGGTAGAGCTGATTGACTACCAGCTGGGCGACGAAGCGGGCCTGAAGAGCGCCACGTTCACCGTCACTGGGGACTACGCCTACGGCCTGTTGACCGCCGAAGCGGGTGTCCACCGCCTCGTGAGAATTTCACCCTTCGACCAGGCGGCACGACGTCATACGTCGTTTGCGTCCGTGTTCGTGTGGCCGGAACTGCCCGAGGACGTCGCGATCGAGATCGACGAAAAGGATCTCCGCGTCGATACCTACCGGTCGAGCGGCGCTGGCGGCCAGCATGTGAACGTCACCGACTCCGCGGTGCGCATCACGCACATTCCGACCGGCATCGTCGTGTCCTGCCAGAACGAGCGTTCGCAGCACAAGAACCGCGCGCAGGCGATGAAGGTCCTGAAGTCCCGGCTCTTCGACCTGAAGATGAAGGAGCAGCAGGCGAGGCTCGATCAGCTGGGTGGTGAAAAACGCGACATCGCGTTCGGCAGCCAGATCCGCAGCTACGTGCTCCACCCCTATCAAATGGTGAAGGATCACCGGACG
>Ga0308174_10001763_pt1 | contig 10301 bp, 5 predicted proteins | sample PhyPR2_FD_203894 | JGI IMG/M metagenome (GOLD analysis project Ga0308174, IMG submission 203894) | Soil microbial communities from UC Gill Tract Community Farm, Albany, California, United States - DLSLS.P.R2 | ecosystem: Environmental > Terrestrial > Soil > Agricultural land | place: USA... | reverse complement strand
CACCATTCTCTGTACACGCTTTTCGAACGCATGTACCGCGAGCCGCAAGAAGGGCTCGCATGAAGCTACCGAAACGGCTTGCACCGCTTGTCGAGGAAGGACTCATCGACGAAGTTATCGGCCAGTTGATGAGCGGTAAAGAGGCCACCGTTTATGTTGTGCGCTGTGGCGACTCGACGCGTTGCGCGAAAGTCTACAAGGACGCGAAGCAGCGCAGCTTCCGGCAGGCCACGTCCTATCGCGACGGCCGCAAAGTCAAAAGCAGCAGGCAGGCCCGTGCGATGGAAAAGGGAACTCGCTACGGCCGCGCGATGCAGGAAGAAGCATGGCAAAACGCCGAGGTCGACGCGCTGTTCCGGCTGGCCAACGCAGGTGTGCGCGTGCCGCATCCCTATATCTGCACCGATGGTGTGCTACTGATGGAACTGGTGGTCGACGGATCAGGGCATGTCGCGCCACGCCTCAACGACGTCGATATGACCGAAGTGGGCGCCCTCGAAATGCACGCGCGGCTTCTCAACCAGGTCGTGCGAATGCTGTGCGCGGGTGTCATCCATGGCGATCTGTCCGAGTACAACATATTGCTGGCGGCTGACGGTCCGGTAATCATTGATCTGCCTCAGGCGGTCGACGCCGCCGGCAACAACGAGGCGGCCTCGATGCTCAAGCGTGACGTCGATAACCTTGCCAGCTACTTTGGACGTTTTGCGCCTCAGATTCTCAGCGCGGATTATGGAACCGAGATCTGGTCGCTGTTCGAAGCAGGTCATCTGCATGTGGATGTCAAACTCACTGGCCGTGTAGAGGCCGACACGCGGCCTGTCGACCTCGATGGCGTGCTGCAGGAACTCGAAGAGACGCGCCTGGAAGAAGACGCTCGGGTGCGGCGACAACAGGAACAAGGTGCAAATTCGTAGCCCGTTCCCGCGCTGCAAATCCCGAGGACCGGCCGGAAACAGGCCGTGCGCACCGCGCTGTTAGCAATGCCGCCCAGCGCCTCAAGCCACGCGAAGCGACTTGGCTTTGGCGCACGGCGGTCCGACTCTGTATGCGCCTTAAGCAATGGTGGTGTCCCGGTCTGATTCACTCACCGGAGCATGCTTCAAGACGGCTCCCGCCGCGGCGACAAGCATCATCAGGCACCCGCCGTTGGCACTGACGTGCCACCGTTGTTCACCGCTGCGTCGGCAGCGGCCTTGTCTGCGGCCGCCTGCACCGCACGACCGCCTCCGCCTGATTCACCGCGCGCCTGCTTCGCGCAGATAGTGTGCGGTGCGGCTGTCGGCGTGATTCGCAACGTCGTTCGGCTCGCCCGTCACCACGATCCTGCCACCGTCCTCTCCAGCGCCAGGGCCGATGTCGATGACCCAGTCGCTGCCGGCCGCCACGCGCATGTCGTGCTCGACGGCGACCACGGAATTGCCCGCATCGACGAGGCCTTGCAATTGCGTCATCAGACGGTCGACGTCGGCGGGATGAAGGCCGGTGGTCGGCTCGTCGAGAATATAAAGCGTGTCGGCGCGATGCGCGCGCTGCAGTTCGGTCGCGAGCTTGATGCGCTGCGCCTCGCCACCCGATAGTTCCGTCGCGGGCTGACCGAGCCGCAAATAACCGAGTCCAATATCGCGCAACACGCTGAGCGAACGCATCACGGCGGGCTCCGCTGTGAAGAACTCGCATGCGGTGTCGACGCTCATGGCAAGCACGTCCGCGATATTCTTGCCGCGCCATTCAATCTCCAGCGTCTGCGGGTTGTAGCGCGAGCCGTGACACGTCGAGCATGACGTATAGACGCTTGGCAGGAACAGGAGCTCGACGCTTACGAAGCCTTCGCCCTCGCATGTGGGGCAGCGTCCCTGCGCGACGTTGAACGAGAAGCGGCCCGCGCCATACCGGCGCTTGCGCGCGGCGGGCGTATCGGCGAAGAGCTTGCGCACGTGATCGAAAAGGCCCGTGTAGGTCGCGAGATTGGAACGTGGCGTCCGGCCGATCGGTTTCTGATCCACACGCACGAGGCGCTTCACGGTCTCCATGCCCGCGACGATACGTCCACCCGAAGGCGTCTCGACGCTCGCGAGCAGTGGGTCCTGGTCTTCATCGTCCCCATCGTCGAGCGTGCGGCCCAGCCGCTCGGCGACGAGGTCCGGCAGCGCCTGACTGACGAGGCTCGACTTGCCCGAGCCGGAGATGCCGGTCACCGTCGTGAAGCAGCCGAGAGGGAAGGCGACGTCGATGCCATGCAGGTTGTTGCGCGTGATGCCCGCGAGCCGCAGCCAGTCGCGCGCCGCGCGCGGCCTGCGTGGAGAACGCGAACGCTTTGCGAACAGATGCTTTCGAGTCTCCGATGCCTCGACCGCGGCCAGCCCCGCCGGCGGCCCGCTATAGAGCACTTCCCCGCCTGCTTCACCGGCGGCAGGGCCGACATCGACGAGCCAATCCGCGCGTCGCATCGTGTGCAGGTCGTGTTCGATCACGAAGAGCGAATTGCCCGCCGACTTCAACCGCTGCAAGGCGGCGAAGAGGGCCTCGCTATCTGCGGGATGCAGACCGGCGGAAGGCTCATCGAGCACATAGACGACACCGAAGAGCTGCGAAGCCAGCTGAGTCGCGAGGCGCAAGCGCTGCAATTCGCCCGACGACAGCGTGGGCGTGGCCCGATCGAGCGAGAGATAGCCGAGGCCGAGATCGGTCAGCGTACCCAGGCGCTCCAGCAGATCTGCTGCAATGCGCTCGGCAGCCGCCCGTTTTTCGTCCGAGAGATTGGGCGTTCGGCGCACATCGGGCGCGGCCTTGTGCGCCGAACCGCCAGAGGCCACGCGTTTTGCCGTTGCTGCCAGCCGCGCGTTCTTGTTCAGTATCCGGTCGTCGGTGCCGTGCTCCGGCCACGCGCCCTGCGCGATCGGTCGAAGCAGTTCAGCCAGCCGGTTCAGCGGTAGCCGTGAGAATTCGGCGATATCCAGTCCCGCGAACGTCACCGACAAGGCCTCTTTCTTTAGCCGCTTGCCGTGACACGCAGCGCAATCGCTACCCACCATGAAACGCGAAACCCGCTTCTTCATAAGTGCGCTTTGCGTATGCGCGAAGGTATGCAGGACATAGCGGCGGGCTCCCGTGAACGTGCCCTGATAACTCGGTTCCGCGCCGCGCTTCAGCGCCGCTTGCGTTTCCTTCGGCGAGAGACCGGCGTACACCGGCGCGGTCGGCTGTTCCTCGGTGAAGAGAATCCAGTCGCGATCCTTCTTCGGCAGATCACGCCACGGCGTGTCCACGTCGTAGCCGAGCGTCACGAGGATGTCGCGCAGATTCTGCCCATGCCAAGCGGGCGGCCATGCAGCGATGGCGCGCTCACGGATCGTGAGGGTGTCGTCGGGCACCATCGACTTTTCCGTGACCTCGTAGACGCGTCCCAGGCCGTGACAGACGGGGCACGCGCCTTGTACGGTGTTCGGGGAAAAGTCCTCGGCGAACAACATCGGCTGTTTCGGCGGGTAACTGCCTGTGCGCGAGTAGAGCATGCGCACGAGACTGGAGAGCGTCGTCACGCTGCCGACCGAGGAACGCGCGTTGGGCGTGCCGCGCTGCTGCTGAAGCGCGACAGCCGGCGGAAGCCCCTCTATCGAATCGACCTGCGGCACACCGACCTGCTCGATCAGACGCCGCGCGTACGGCGCGACAGATTCGAAGTAGCGCCGTTGCGCTTCGGCATAGAGCGTGCCGAACGCAAGCGATGATTTGCCGGACCCGGACACGCCGGTGAACACGACGAGCGCATCGCGTGGCACATCGACGTCGACGTTTTTCAGGTTGTGCTCACGAGCGCCGCGAACGCGCACGAAGCCCGCTAATGATGCGGTCGGGACATCGTCGCGCGAGGACAATTGGTCGGTGCCGAGCGTTTTTTTCGGGGCATGCATGTGTTCGGGCGGTAAAGAGACGAGGGGGATAAGAAACAAGAAGGGAGCAGATCATGTGCCGTGCGTGTCGCGCGCCATTTTGCGTCGGAGCGAGCATCAACAGAGCCCAACTCGTCAGGCGACGATCGGAACGCGAGGGTCCGAGTGCTGTGATGTTCGAGCGTCGACTCGCAGTTCCTGAGTGAGGCGCAGCAGGCTCTAACGACCGCTTTATACAAAGGCGCGCATATCTTGAGTCTGTTCGACGCGTGCCCATGCCGCGGGCCATACGCGCGCGACGGCGCGTGCGGGCAAGTCTTGGATCGCCACAACACAGGCGGAATCTTCGTGGCTGCGGACAACGATGCGCCGCGATGCCTAGCGGTGTTGCGGGATGTGCGCTTCGCGGAATTGTCATCACGATGAGGACGTCGCTCGCAGGCCGCGTTTCCGTATTGTCCGACAGTTGAACTGAGACGGCTGCGCCCATGTCCCGCCCGCAGGGCTGACAGATGAAAGCGGCCCGCATTTCGATGACACTCTCGGGCGGCGATGTGTTGACCTCGGGCGCGACGTGCAGCAGCTTATGCGCCTTCGCAAGACCGGCGCAGCGCATCGGATCGACGAGCAGCCCGTACTGACGAAGCGATGGACGCCGCCGGGCAGTACATGAACCAGGAACGCGCCTGTTTGAAGCGTCAACGTCTTGTAGCGCCTCCGGCCTTTCGCACGATAGTGCTTCCGGTGGAAGATGACGCCCCGCTCATCGAGTGAGAGCAGACGCTGGTTGGGAATTGCGACGCAGTGAGAGATACGCGAATAACGGCGAACGGACGCTTGGCATCCGCGACCATTCCGCAGGCACGCAGCGGCGCAAGGCATCGGGAACTGCAACTCACGGAGCCGGTGTGCAGCGCGGAGTGCGACTTCCCAAAACTCAGTTGCCTACATCTCGCCTGCAACATTTTCCTCTCCCGTGCATCTTCTCGCTTATTCCGCGTGATGCGCGGCGTCTCACAGGCGTCGAAGGCGTCCCGGTCGACCTTGACGTGTCGGCGGTCACGCTAGTTTTTGAAGCGCGCTTGCAACGTTTCTGACTCGCCGCTCCTGTCCGGCCGCAACTCTCTCTTTGCGCCGAATAGATTCGATGCGGGAACCCGCAAACGTTAAAACTAATCGAATGGCGTTTCAAGGTGATTCCCCGGCGGACGCCTGCATCGTTTGATCGCTTCAGGAATGAATCAAAAGGTGCTGTGCGCGCGCCGTGCCTCGCGCAAATTCCAACTCAACAATCCGCTCGTATGACGTTTTGCCTCGGTTGGCACGGCTCTCGCTTATGTATGAAGAAGCACATAACAAATAGCCGGTGCTGTCTGCCAGCGGACAGCGCCAGGGTGCAAGGGGGCCGGTCAGGCACTTCCATGAATGAGATCGAAAGATCGCAAACGAAGACCGAGCCGGGAAGATAGAGCGCACAGCGCACAGACCAAACGAGAGATTATGTTGACCCTTCAGTCGGACCTTCACGGAAATCACCTACTGGGCGCGCTTCCCGCGCATGAATGGCAGGCCATTGCACCGGATCTGGAAGTTGTTCAATTGCGCGCCGGACAGGTGCTTTGCGATTCCGGAAGACGCATTCATCACGTCTACTTTCCGACTACAGCAGTAATCACGCTCTTGCACACGATGGAAGACGGCGGCTGCGTCGAAGTGGCGGCAATAGGTCGCGAAGGAATGACCGGCGTGCCCGTGCTGACCGGCGGAGATACCATGCCGACGCGCGTTCAGGTGCAGGGCGCGGGCTCCGCTTATCGGATGAGCGCGAGCGCACTGCGTGACCACTTCGCCCGGTCCGACTTCCTGCGGCGCATAACGCTTCTGTATATGCAGGCATTGCTGACGCAAGTGGCTCAGACGGCTGCGTGCAATCGTCATCATTCGCTGAGCAAGCAACTGTGCCGGTGGCTGCTCATTCAGGCGGACCGCACGCGGTCCGACGAGATGCGGGTCACGCAGCAATTGATCGCTGACATGCTCGGTGTGCGTCGTGAAGGCGTCACGGAAGCGGCTGGAAAGCTGCACGACGCAGGGCTCATTCACCACAGCCGCGGTTGCATCAAGGTACTGGACCGCGCCGCGCTCGAGGCGCGCTCGTGTGAATGCTATGGCATCGTCAAGCGCGAGTTCGACCGCATGCTGCCGCGGACGCGTCCGACCGAGGCGCTAGCGTAAGCGCGATGGCTGGCAGAGGCCTGACGATCGAGATAGTGAAGCCGGCGATGTGCTTTCCGGGACGGCATACGGAAACGCACAGTCGCCGGCGAGTGTGTTGCTGGATGCGCCTTGGCCCGTAATGACGAAGGGCGTCGCCATTCAGGTTTGAACGGCGAGCCGAACATCCCGCGATTCCCGTCTTTCCCGGTCTTACCGCCGACGGTCTTCGTCGTACGGTCAATACAGCGCAAGACGCAAGACGAGGCCGCAAATCGGCCAGCGATGAGCCGGTTGTAAGCGAACGTCGACGCCCGTTTCAAAGTCGCGGTATAAGGCGGTCTTGCAGAGGAGCGGAGGTACGACGGAATCGTTGTTCGCCGCAAAAAGACATCGTCCGGCGACTTCATTTTCCGCGCGCGCGTAGCGCAACGCCTCTAGTGCGCAGCAACCGAACTCATTTCTATCTCCACCATGCGGAGAACGTCTGACGCGCATGACGCCAAATCTTCAAACAGACGGCGCTGCATGGGCTCCAAACGACGTGCGACGGTGTCGATCACGCACAAAGTGCCCAAGCGGTGGCCGCCCAGTCCCGTAAGCGCCATGCCCGCGTAGAAGCGGATCCGTGGTTCGCCGGTCACGAGAGGGTTGGTGCGAAACCGTTCATCCTTTGACGCGTCTTCCACGATAAAGAGCGTTGGCTCGACTAAGGCAAAGTTACAGAAGGCCATGTCGCGCGGCGTCTCTCTGGTGGCTAGTCCATGACGCGATTTGAACCACTGCCGGTGAGTGGCTACGAGGGAAACTAGAGCGATCGGCGCGTCGGTAAGGTAAGCCGCGAGCCGGGTAATTCGATCGAATCGGGGGTCATCGGGGGTGTCGAGTAATCCGCACTGCTCGACCGCACGGAGTCTGTCTTCTTCGTTATAGGGGACTGGAAATTCGGCCATTGTCGCTTTTAGGAGTGGTTTTGCTTCGGGCAAGCAGTTTGACCCACGCTGTGTCGGCAAAAAGTGGAAGAAACTTGAATCTCACGATTCGAGGTTACGTTATCTGCGTTCAAGTTCCCCTGACCGGCGCCGTCATCCAGTGCTACGGCGCATCCGAATAAGCGGGGCCTCGAGCACAGGCAAATCATGGACGCAGATACCAAAAACTTGACTAGCATACGCAATGCAACCGTCGCGGCAGGAGCATTCCAAAGACCGTTGGAAGAATTCCGGTCATTGTGGGCGACAACCGAAAAGGAACGGGCGGTCGTCGAATTCTCTCCGGACGGCGTGGTCTTGCGTGCGAACGCAAATTTCCTGGCGCTTACGGGCTACCGCGCCGATGAGGTAGTCGGCTCACATCACCGCATGTTCTGCGACGCTGCATACGCCAACAGCGCCGCCTACCAGGAGTTCTGGGTCATGCTCGGGTCCGGTCGTGAGATGAACGGGGATTTTCGACGCATCAGCAAGACCGGCGGAGAGATCTGGATCAATGGTTCGTACACGCCCGTAATGGACGATAGCGGCCTCGTGCATAAGGTCGTCAAGGTTGCGACCGACATAACGGCGGCGCGCACCGTGGCGGACGATCACGCCGGCAAAGTCCGCGCTATCGACCGTGCGCAGGCCGTGGTCGAGTTCGATCTGCGGGGGCATGTCCTCGCCGCGAACGAACGATTCCTCGAACTCATGGGCTACAGTCTCGAGGAGGTCGAGGGTCAGCACCACCGGATGTTCTGCGATCCGGCCTACGTGGCGACCGATGCATACCGCTCCTTCTGGGACAAGCTCGGACGCGGTGAGTATGACGGAGGCCAGTACAAACGCGTGGCGAAGGATAACCGCGACGTGTGGATCCAGGCTACCTACAACCCGATCTATAGCTTAGACGGCCGACTCATCAAGATCGTCAAGTTCGCTGCGGACATCAGCGAATTCAAGCGTGGCGTCGCGGAAAGCGATGGCCGCCTGGCTGCTATCGATCGCGCCAATGCGGTCATCGAATTCGATCTCGAAGGGAATGTGCTCGGAGCGAATCAGAACTTCCTGGACGCGATGGGTTATACGCTGCGCGAAATCGTCGGAACGCACCATCGGATTTTCTGCGATCCGGAAGACGTGGCGACCGCTGAATACCGTGACTTCTGGGCTCGGCTGAGCCGCGGCGACTACAACGCCGGTCGTTACGTGCGCGTGTCGAAGCACGGCTACCGTGTGTGGCTGCAGGCTACCTATAACCCGGTGTTCGATGAGTCCGGCCGCCCGTACAAGATTGTGAAGTACGCGAGTGACATTACTGGTCAAGTGGAACGCGAGCGGCGCATGCAGGAGAACCTGATCGCAATGAGCGAGAAGATCGAGGAGCTCTCGCAGTCCATCGAGGGAATCGCTCAAAGCACGCGTGAGGCGACTAACGTCGCCACGGAAACGCAGGCCGAGGCGGATACCGGCGAACGCACGCTCGCTGAATCCATGTCCGCCATTCAGGCGATCGAGCATTCCTCGGCCGGTATCAGCGACGTCGTGAAGGTCATCAGCGACATCGCGACACAGACGAACATGCTCGCCTTCAACGCGGCAATCGAGGCTGCGCGGGCGGGCGAGCATGGCCTGGGCTTCTCGGTCGTCGCAAGCGAGGTGCGCAGGTTGGCGGAGCGATGCTCGCAGGCGACCAACGAAATCGGCCGGCTCATTGATGAATCCGTGCAACGGGTGAAGACGGGCAGCGACACGTCCCGACGCGCGGCCGACGGCTTCGACCGGATCAGGGCCGGTGTGGATCGCACGACTGAAACCATCGCCGGTATCCACCAGGTCACCGAGAAGCAGGCAACAGCGACTCGCACCGTCTCAGACCTCCTGCGCGAACTCACGCTAGTGACAGGCGGCGAAGCGGCGACGCGCTCGAGTTCCACTGTCGCGGCGCTTAATGGCCGGTCTCAATGATGGAATCGTCCGTATCGGTCCACGGCCTCGTTCGCGTGGGCGCGACGCTGATCGCGCTGCCCGCGGATCGCATCGTCGAAGCGGTAGACGTGCCCGCGTCCTATCACAAGGTACCCGCGCAGCCTTCGGCGATGCGGGGCTACTTTGTGCTGCGTGGCGACGCTGTCGCGACCCTCGACACGTTTAGCCTGCTGAATCCAGGCGAAGCCGCGCCCGGCCCCGCCAGACATGTGATCGTGCTTCGGCACGGCGAGGCGCTCTTCGGCATCGAAGTCGACGCCATCGGAAACACGGAAACCGTCGACGATCGCGCGGTGGTCCGGCTCGAAGCCAGCTTTGGCGAGCACGGCGGCTTGTTCCCTCGGCTGTTCTCGATGGAAGGCGGGCTCTCGCTCATCGGCATCGCCGACGTGAGCAAGTTATACGCGGCGACCGAAGGCATGGCTGCACGCGCGCAAGGCCGCGCGTCAGGCGCCGGTCCCGGCTCAGGTCCCGCTTCGGGACACGTGGACGATTCAGGGGCGCAAGCCAGACAATATGCGATCGTGCGATGCGCCGAGCATCTACTCTGCGTGGATGCGCTGAGTGTCAGGGCCGTGGTCCCGATGCCTGCACTGCAACAACCGACCCGCGGCAATACGACGTTCCTTGGCGTCGCCCATTGGGCAGGTGGCGACCTGGCCGTCATGGACCTTTCGGCGGTACTGGGCTTGCCCATTCACAAGGCCGCAGACGGCAAGTACATGCTCGTCTTTGAGAATGGTGAGACTTTGGCCGGTTTTGCGGTCGATGACCTGTCGGAATTGCTCCTGGTCGGCTCTGGCGACATACGGCCCGTATCACCGGTCGCTTTCCGCCACGCGCATCTGTTCAGCGGCGCTGTCGTGTCGGAAAAGGGACACACCGCACTACTCGTTGATCCGCAGGCTCTCGCGATGAGTGAAGGGCTGGTCCGCCTGCCGCGCCCGCGCGCGAAGCCAGGCGTGACTTCGACCAATGAGCTTTCGCGAGTCCCCGCGCCGACGTCGTTCATCGTCTTCTCGGCCGCCGGCAAGCATCTGGCGGTGAAGACGGCACAGGTCGCGGAAATAGTATCGAAGCCGCAAATCGAGATTCGTGGACGACAAGATGAAGCAAGCCTCGGTCTTATCAACTGGCGCGACTCGTTGATCGAACTGGTGAGCCTGAGAGCCGTTACGGGCGTGCAAAGCAATCGGGACTGGGAACAGGCTCTCGTGGTCAACGTGAATGG
>Ga0308174_10001762_pt1 | contig 10301 bp, 10 predicted proteins | sample PhyPR2_FD_203894 | JGI IMG/M metagenome (GOLD analysis project Ga0308174, IMG submission 203894) | Soil microbial communities from UC Gill Tract Community Farm, Albany, California, United States - DLSLS.P.R2 | ecosystem: Environmental > Terrestrial > Soil > Agricultural land | place: USA... | reverse complement strand
TGTAAATGTCGCCGGGACGAAGTTTTTCAGAAAACAGAACACTGATCGGGCGTTCCGGTTTGTTCGCCCCAAAGTCCACCATCACGGGAATATTCGCCATTTTGCCAGCCTCGACCGCGTGCTCCACAGGCGTCCATTCCGGGCCGGAGTAGTGCGCCGTTTTGATGCCGACAATCACGCCAGGATAACGCTTCGCCATCTCTGCCGCAGGCGCAGGATCCATGTCGTTCAAATTGTCTTCGTACTTGGGCCCGCGCATTCCCGCACCCACGATGTTCAGGAATGCCAATACTCTGGTCTTTGATCGATCGATGACATGCTGTTTAAAGTCCTCGAAGTTGCGGTAACCCGAACAACCAGCGTCCGCGACGGTTGTCACGCCGACGCGAAAGGTAAACCCATCCGGCGGAACACTGTTGTCGCCGGCGTAGGAATGTGCTTCGCCAGTCGAGTAATAGACGTGCACGTGTATGTCGATCAGCCCGGGAGTGACATACAGGCCGCTGGCGTCGACGGTCTTAAGCGCCTTCGACGCATCAATATGATCTGCAATGGCCGCGATTTTGCCGTCCCGTATCGCTACATCCCGCTGAGCGCTGATATGATTCTTGGCATCAATGACATGTCCATTCTTGAGCAGTAAATCGTACTGCTGTTGAGCAACTCCATGGACCAGTGGAATTGAGGAGAGGGACAGCACCGCTAATGTCCGGCATAGCGCCAATCGGCCGAAATTCATAACTTCCTTTCTTTGAGTAAAATCACTTTCGCTCTTAACGGGTCAAATTTACAACAGCAAAATTGTTCAGCTGAGGCACCGTGAACTCCAGGGCGTTAGCTTTCCTGGAAATGTCCATCAAATCTGTTTGAGAGGCATCAGGGTTCTCTAACCGCGGTTGCGAGTAATTGCCTAGCACCTTGACTCGAACGCCTTCTATCGGATACTTACTGCCCGCGTAGTTGAGGAGATAAATACGACCTTGATCACGAGTTCCCATGAGGCGGCTTATCACGACTTCGCTGCCGTAGATGCGGAGGAGTCTCTTGGGGTCGGTCAGATTCGCGCGAACTTTCTCGGCCAAAAGAGCAGGGTTGGACGCTTCGCTCTTCGGATAGTCAGGCTCTCCCAACGCGACATTTAAATCGGCCTTCGGATCGGGAGACTTCACCACTTTGAAAAGGAGATTGCGCCGGACTAACAGGTTCATGAACTCGCCAGAGGCCGCGGAGCCGTCGTCCACAAATGCGATGTTCACTTTGGGCGGAAGGTCTTTAGGTCCCACCGTTGTCAGAAATTTGAGCATCTGGCCAAGCGGCGCCAATCCAGCCTCGTCCGTGTGAATGACAGCCTGTGCGTTGTACATGAATGCTTCCGCGGCGGCCAAAGCCGCAGCAGCGCCGGGAGCATCGTAATAAAAATGTCCATCGGGCTGCCGGAGTAATCGCCAGCCATTCGAGACCACCCAAGGAGCTTGAGTGGCGGAAGCCTGCCTGTTCCGAATAGTGATCCCGGGAGCCGGAAGCTTAGTAAGTTGGCCGGGATCCGCCGTCTGTATCGCGAAGCCAGATACGGATTTCCATGCCGATGCCAGGTCGGGGGGCACGGCGATCTCATGAATGCCGGCTTGCCTCAGAGTATTGGCCGATTGTGGGCCCTGGTTCCAAAACAGAGTGGGAAGAAGTAGTAAAACACCAGCAAAAAAGGTCAAAGCTCGATCACTCTCTCCTTGATTGCGGACTTGTCGTAGACGCCGAGGCCCAAATGTGACGCGTATTCGACGTGGCCCGGCTCTCTGATGAAGCTGTTGAAATTAGGATCCAACTCGGGGCCACGCCTCACATGGCTTCTCGACCGGTCGAATAGCGAAGGGGCTCCCTCCTCGCGACGCTTTGCCTCGATCATGTCGATGAGATAGTGATCCATCGCGACTGGATCTGTGCCAACCACAATCTGCTTGGGGAAAAAGAGGAACTTATCGGCCTGTAAAAAAGGCCCGCCCTGCCATAGGCTGCGCAGCCCATCGGCGATGTTGAGAACGGTCTTTGATCGCAAGGTACTAACCGAATCAAGCGTGCCAATAAAAGAATACGTATTCGTCTTTTCCGAGCGATGAGAGCGAGCGACGTTTGAGAAATTGCCGTAACCCAGATTTTTTAAGCATCCCGTAACACCGGCCGCCCTATGCTCTTTCATGGTCGGGACATTGATTACCTTGGTGAACTTTTCCGCGACCAGCCGAATTAGATTGGACCGCGTATCGTCTTCTCCAAAGAAATCTACTTCAACATAGGTATAGGGATCATACCCAAGGATGGAACCTCGGCGATCCTCCGCTGCCGCGGTTTGTACGCCAGCAGGAACATGAGGCCCAAAGTCCACAATCCGCATCTGGTTTTGGAAACGGTCATAGATATAAATGTTGTGCGCCGGAACGTCCAGCGACATCAAGTTCGAGATGATCGCTGCTACCAACTCCGGATTCGAGTTGATCTTTGGCGCCCCTGAGCAGTTTACTTTTATCCCGACCACGTCGTGCGGAGAAATAAACTGTGCCCAAGCATCACGATCGTTCGAGACTCCCGTTAACGTGCGCATGCCTGCCGAGAGCATTTCACTCACAGCAGACGCATTTACGCTATTTGCCTGGCCGTCGACGGCCTTTTCGGAATGAACCCGAACGTATCTACCAGGATAGAGCCCAGGAAGACCGGGAACATTCTTGCCGCTGGATCTCGCGGTCTCGTCTTCCGGTCTGGTTACGATGCGGTACTTTGGCAGACTTGCGGTATCGATCGAAGCCCCAAGCAGTGGGGTCGCGGTGGCGAACTGAAGAAAAGTGCGTCGATTCACGCAGCTAGTATGCCTCCTGATTGCGTTAGCGCTTGAACTAGTGTAAGTCCTAACATCAGGGTAACCAAGAACAATTTGCACTTGCCTTGTTTTCACAAAGGAACACGCGGAACTGCTTCGGTTTGTGCTGTTGAGTCCAGGCGCGCCCGAGAATGTAATATGGCTTTGCCCAAATTTCGCTGTCGAGGGTTTTGGGAGCCACGATTGAAACCGAAAGCACACCTTCGGCTGGAAAGCCGGTGCGCGGATCCATGATGTGGCTATACAGTTTGCCGTCCGCCCAGAAAAATTTCTCGTAGCCTCCAGATGTAGAGATCGACGCATCTTTCAGCTTCACCTGTCCGGCGGTATTTTCTCCGTTCTTGGGATCTCGAATGCGGATTGACCAACCACGTGGATCATCGGGGGGAGCGCCGATACCATAGATGCTGCTCCCGCCGGCCGAAACCAGGGCCGACTTCATCCCGTCCCGCTTTAAAGTTTGAACCATCCGGTCCACTGCGTAGCCCTTCCCAACCCCGCCTAAATCGAGATTGACTCCACGCCTTTTGAAGCGAACGGATAGAGTCGTGGGATCGAGGGCAATATTTCGCCATCCGACGGCTTGCATGGCTCTCCGAACCTTCTCCGGGCTGGCCAGATGCCCAGAATCCTTGTAGAATCCCCAGACCTTCATCAGTGGCCCGACCGTGATATCGAAGGTGCCCTCGCTCTGCCGGCTATCTTCCATGCAGATTTTGAGAAGATCGAACAGCTCACTCGATACTCTGACGGGAGCTTCCGCGGCTCGTTGGTTCAAGATGCTCAATTTACTGCTGGGAATGTAATTGGACAGCAGGTTGTCCAGACGATGGACTTCTGCAAAAGCATTCTTGGCGGCGGAGTCCATCGTAGTCCGGTTGGTGCCGTACATCTCGATCGTGAAGGTGGTCCCCATTGCCTCGGTTACACGCTCCAGATGAATAGGATCTCTTGAGGTTTTTGCAGCGACCACGGTAGCGCATCCGATTAAGACCACAACCACCAGAGGACACCGCTTCCGGACTGCGGCTCGTATGGGTTCGTTTCGCAAAACCGCCCTACTCAAAAATGAAAGTGCCAAAGTGCTCCGGCGTATGATTCGAGCCAGGCTTCCGGACACAGACCGGCTGCCAGCAAAGAAAATGACGCTGAGAATCCGCGCCATCAATTCGATAAAGATTGCCTCGCCATCTGGTGCCGGGCTTTACTTTCCCGCTGCCAATCGCCGAAAGAGGAATTTTACATGCGGCGTACCAGATCTTGTTCTCCTTATCGATGTGCGCCAGAGTCTTCCAGCCTGAGCGCCAAGTCTGATCGAAGCTTTTGTGATCCAAATCGATGGCCAGATCGATCCAATCACCGGTGGGAGCTATCTCGAATTCACGATAGTGGCGAATATTCTGCCAGTCTGAGCCAATAAACATTTCTACAACGTCGCGGTCCCAGAGCTTAGGATGTGGCTTCGAGTTATCTGCCGGCCACAGGTTTAGTACATCGTAGGGACACCGGAACAACAAATACAGATCCGTGTCGGTCCAAAAGGCGCGGATCTCTGTTTTCAGCTTTGGATAATCGATCTCGCGCTGGCAGTCCTTGTCCATGGTCTGGACTGCCGCTTTCCGCCAAAGCTTTGCTGCGGGATCATCCGTTAGCGGCGGGTTTCCCTTCACATGCTTGATCGTAAAGGATGCTGTCGGTTGGGTTACCACGCACGGTTGTTGTGCATTTGCTAAAAACGGCCAAAAGCAGAAAACGACACCAAATCGGATGGAATGCATGAAGCAAATTGACTAGGCGCTGACCGCGTTCGAAAGAACTTCGCGAAGGCGGCGGGCTACGATCAGGTCCTCTCCCGGTTCCAGCATCCAAACTCCCACGACGATTGTATTCTCGTCGGAATGCAGCCCGCTACTTCCTTCTCTTCTGCCGGTGGACGGATTGAGCTCGACGCTCGGATTTCCGCTTCGCAGGTTTTTCGCCACATCGATCGGCGCGATTTTTACCCGCTGTTGATCGTACCGTATCAGCAAGTGTGGTACGTGATTGGCAATCGCGGGCACAACAATGCTCGAGTCGATGGTCGGGATGTCTTTTAAAGTAGCCACGATCCTGTCGGCACGACGCCGAAATTCAGCCTCCATCTCCTCATCGGATTGGCTGAGCAGCCAATCCACAGCCGCCACCATTCCGACGATCTGTTCCTTGGCTACCTTCATACCGCGGCCAACCCCTTCGTCGAATGGATTATTGGTCGCTGCTGCGGCCGCGATCAGATCCTTGCGGCCCAAAAGCAAGCCCGCGTTCTGTGGTCCGCGAATTCCCTTGCCCCCAGAGAAGGTAACTAGGTCGAATCCCATCTGCGTGTAATTCCATAGATTCGAGATGGGCGGAACGTCGGCAGCCGCATCGTTGAAACAGGGCACACTGTGCTGATGTGCGATGCGAACCCAATCTTCGCGACTGATCTGGCCCCCTTCAGCCGCGTTGAAAAAGTGCGCCATCACGGTCCGGTCTGTAAAAGCTTTTTTGTAATCCTCCAGCGTTTGCACTTCCACGAAGCGGACACCGCAGTTTTCGATCGCATGATCATATCCATACCGGTGTACCTTCTGGATGATGACTTCGTTTCGCAAGTTACCCACTTGCATTGGCACCGCTTGGATCGGAGCGTTGTTCATTGCGTCGATACACGCTGCAGTACCCAGCGTGAGCGCTGAAGATGCGCCGGCCGTCACCATCGCGGCTTCGCAACGCAACCGCTGGGCCAAGTATTCCCCGCTCTTCCTTTGTAAGTCCAGTAAGCGAACGGGATGCTTGGCGGCCTGGGCTACGGCGGTTTGTACCGAAGGAGGCATGGTGGATGCCGTCAGGATCGTGTATGTACCCGCGGCATTGATGATTTTCGTGACACCGAGCTTCTCGTAGTAGTCTGCGCCGACTTCAGCCGGCTGATTCACAGCAAGTGACGCTGCTGCTTCAAGAGGGAGGGCCTGTGTGGCAAGGCCGACTCCCAATAGATTTCGTGCCCAACCCATCCAATCACGGCGTGTGCTCGAATGATTCATTATTTGTACTTTCAGTTTGGTCGACGAATTCTGACGACGGCCGCAATGTCAAAATAGCGTATCACGAGCTTTTCTAGCAGGGGTCGAGGGCTCCGTCCTCCGTAAGTGTCACTCGACGGAATTCCAGTCGTACCTTGATCGCCAATCGTCCGCTCTGTTCAGCAATAAAGAGCTGTCCGAATTCACCTAGGAGATTTAGTGAAGCTGGGTGTTGTGGCCAGACTCTAGAGGCGCCCAAACCTGTTTACCGCTTCGCGAATTGATTTGTACTTTTCAATGAAAGGGTACATGCTGTGCTCGGACTGGTCCAGCTGTTGGGCTTTTTTCAAAACGTTCGCCGCCTTCTCTCTCGGGACGACCACCACGCCATCCATATCCGCCACGACTATGTCGGAAGGGCGCACTTCTACACCCGCGCAAGTCACTGGAATGTTCTTCCCCGCGAACCTGTAGTGATTCACTGTGGTGGATGGCACAATTCCACGGCTGAAGACAGGAAATTGGAGTTTGGTAATTTGCGGTGTGTCGCGAAGTCCGCCGTCGACAATTGCACCTGCCAGGCCTCGATACTTCATAGCCGTACTCATCAGACCCCCAACGCCCGCATAATCGAGGCCATCCTCCACAACCATCACATAAACCGAGCCCGTTGGCGCCTCGTCTATCGTGTCGAGCATACCTTGGAGGGCCTTTGATCCTTCCCTGTTCTCTTCTTTTTTTAGCAGGACTGTTACGGCTGGGCCAGCAAACTTAGTCGGAAAAATGGGCCTCTCGTCGTGCAGCATGTAGGCCTTTTTCCCGTAAAGCTGCTCCATTGCATCTGCGACAGAAGCGGCTTCTACAAGCTTGAATCCCTCTATAAGGGAGTTCTGCGAATCTTGTCCTCGCGCCTCCCGAGATACACAGAAACAGAGCAGCGCAGCAGTAATGAAAAAAGCCACAAACTTTTTAGACATAAGGATCGTATGGGTCAGGTTGAGATCTTTTCAGTTTTAGACTCCTTCAACTGTATATCGTGGTTGCTGGAGCAAAACTAAGCTGACACCGGCATCAAACTGCGAGTGGCGGTACCGGGCCGGCTTCGGCATTGCGTTCACTTGCCGATCATCCTAGCCGTTATAGGTTCTGAAAAACGTCAGCAACGTTCACCATTGCTGTCATCATTCGCCACTGGCCGCCACGGGGATCCTGTGAATGCGGAAAACCCATTAAAGCCCGTCAACCTGGGCAACTTCGTCTTCGGCGTTCTCGTCTCTATAGCAGGAGGCAGTTATGAAACGCATTCAAAAGTTGTTGGCGGTCAACGTCATTGCGGCGCTTATTGGCACTGGTATTCCAGCGATGGCGGCGCAAGATGGAAATCACGCTTATAACCGTGGAGGAATGAGTTACGAATCTGCCGATCACCAAGATTATCGTGAACGGAACGACAGCCAAATGCATCGCTTCCAAAAAGATGAGCGACGAGATCGTGATCGCCGTGACTACGAGCGGCGCGATCAAGGCCGCGATTATCGAGCTGGTCACGGCTATGGTTATGGATACGCGCCCTCACGTGTTTACGAGTCCGCGCCGATCTATAATGGACCCGTCTACAACGACGGCTACTACGATCACCGCAGTCACAACGGCCGGACGGCAGCCATTATTGGGGGAAGCGCAGTTGCGGGAGCTCTGATTGGAGCCGCAGCTGGCCACGGCCAGGGAGCGGTGATTGGAGCCGTGGTCGGCGGCGTAGCCGGCGCTGCAGTCAGCGCTGCTGCTGACCACCACCGTCGGTAATGTAGTACCGCCTCCATGCCAAGCGAGGAGAAAACGCTCGGCCGTTACCTCCTCGCTTATGTCGAGCGTCGAAGCGAAACTCTTCAGCGTGAGCGCAGTTAAGAAAGCTCAGTTCCGCTCGGTGGGGATGACAATGGAAGGGAGTCAGCTGCTGATGGTGGTGTGATCATGGCTCTTAAATTCCGCCCGCAGATCATGCTCCCCAAAAGTTTGTCTCCGTTCGGGCCAGACCAATGGGTCTCAAGACTGATATAACCTCGATAGCCATCATTTAAAAGCGCTCGGAGCTGTCCTGTCCAGTCGATGGCGCCCTCTCCTAACGCGGTCCACTCCGCTTGGTGGTCGCGCATGTGGCAATCCTTCGCGTGTACGTGCACGATGCGTTGAACCGGCAGTAATCTGTAGCCGTTCGGAAAGGGATTCTCGCCACAGACAAATGCATTGGCGGGATCCCAGATCAACCGGAGGTTCGGATGATCCATAATCCGAAGCAGGTGAGCCGATTCGGCAGCCGTGGCAATGTTGCAGGCGTGTTCATTTTCAAGCCCAATGAGGAGGCGATGCTCAGACGCCCGATTGGCAAGCTGTCGCAGCGCCGCCGCTACCCGGTTTACGCATTCTTCCGGCCTTACTGTGCGCCAGTATGAGAAGACCCGAATGATCCGTGCATTCGCGCGAGTAGCGATCGCAAAGGCGCGCTCGGTCAGCGCCGGCTGATCTTCAAAGGTATGTTGGGAGGCAAAGTTATCCTGCTGGAACCGGGAATCGAGTTCAGGAGCGTCCGGCAGCACGCACTTCAGCAGCGGAGAAGCTATCGAGACAATTTCAAGCCCGTGGCTGCGAAGCGTCTGTATAACGCGATCCAGTTCGACGTCAGTGAGGTCGATGATGTTCTTGCCAAATACCGTTCGTACTTCGGCACCGGTCATGCCAAGCTCGACCATCGAGCGAGCAGCAACCTCGATATCCTGCGAGAATTCGTCGGTAACAGCGGAGGTTGGGAAGTATTGACTCATCATCGACAATTGTAGTCACTCACATAGAAAATGGGATCACATCCCCGCGGAAGGTTTCAAATTGCCACCGGGGGGATCGGGTTGGACTGCCGATGAGGATTGCACAGTGTCCGATTGACCGTGGGTTGGGCAAGGTGGCAACGAAGTACTCTCTTCTACCCGATATCGGAAAACGCTACGACAGCGACTTGTTTCGCCTCGGATTTGTCGGGGTTACAGGCCACAATGGCTGCCAAAAGATGTTGCCTGGTGGATGACTGCAGCACGTCAATCCTAGCTTCAGCTAACCCGACCGGATTGTTCACGGGCTGTTTTGTCATAGCTGGCCCCGCCACGAACGAGATGGAGACGTAGCGATATCGGGCAACGATACCAGACAGTTGCCCGTTCCTCATTTGATTCCGCGCAGCCGATCTGACCCCCACCCCCTATACTCAATTTGAGATCCCGAACAAGACGATGCGTTACTCGATGTTGATATTTCTGCAGACTGCGGTATTCGCGACTGCAGCATGTCTATGGGGCCAGGAGCCCACTAACATGGCCGGGCAGACCAACACCGCTCAATCCGGCTCGAAGGGTTTGTCTAACTCCGCCGCGCTCGCCGGTTCTAAACAGGACCCGGCTGCCGTGGAACGCGGGGGAAAAGTCTTCGCGGCAAACTGCGCTGGATGTCATGGGCCGGCTGCGAAGGGAGGCCCGGGCGCTCCTGACCTCGTACGTTCTATCCTGGTCCTCGACGACGAGAAGGGATTACTGATTGCTCCGGTGGTGCGAGAAGGGCGGCCAGATAAGGGCATGCCGAAGCTGGGACTCAGCGAAGCGCAGATTTCAGACGTTGTCGCCTGGCTGCATCTCCAGACCTATGCCGCCGGCCACCGAGGGACTTATACGTTTCAAAATATTGTGACGGGCGACGCCCAAAAGGGCAAAACCTACTTCGACGGGGCGGGGAAATGTAGCTCGTGTCATTCCGTCACCGGCGATCTGGCCGGCATTGGCCGCAAATATGACCCACTGTCGCTTCAGTCCCGATGGCTGCAGCCCCGCGAAAGCAGAGGGAGACGAGCCAGGAGTAGCGCGTCGAAGAACTCTGGTGGTACGATGCCCACCGTTACGGTGACGCTTGCCTCCGGCCAGTCCTTCTCGGGCAAGCTCGACCAGATCGACGACTTCACCGTATCCTTGCGCGACTCCGGTGGCGACTTCCGCTCCTTCGCGCGCGACACCGCGAACCCGCCGCGAGTGGAGATTCAAGATCCTCTTAAGGCCCATACTGAGATGCTCCGCAAATACACAGACGCGGATATACACAATGTGACTGCCTACCTGGTGACGCTTAAATGAAAATTTGCAGGTTTCTTCTTTCGCTATTACTATTCACTCTTCCTATCGCCTGCTTCGGCCAAGAGCTCGACCCCGCCGCGCTGCGGAAGCAGCCACCGAATAGCTGGCCTACGTACAACGGTGACTATTCGGGCCGCCGATTCAGTTCGCTAACGCAGATCAATTCTACAAATGTCCATGCATTATCACTCGCCTGGGCAGCGCGTTTCACCGCCGATA
>Ga0308174_10001761_pt1 | contig 10303 bp, 6 predicted proteins | sample PhyPR2_FD_203894 | JGI IMG/M metagenome (GOLD analysis project Ga0308174, IMG submission 203894) | Soil microbial communities from UC Gill Tract Community Farm, Albany, California, United States - DLSLS.P.R2 | ecosystem: Environmental > Terrestrial > Soil > Agricultural land | place: USA... | reverse complement strand
CATCGCGCCAGCGGGTGCGTCGCGCGGGTCGCGTGAAGCGGTGGACTTGCGCGATGGCGGCATCCGCTTCGGCGGCTTCGATGTCACACGTGCGCTTGCGGCCGTTGCCGGACCGCTCGACGCCGCCGTGCGCGGCCTCGACGCGCACGACCAGGCGCGCGTGGACGCCGCGCTCATCGCGGCCGACGGAACGGCGCAGAAAGCACGCCTCGGCGGCAACGCGCTGGTCGCGGTGTCGCTCGCGACTGCGCACGCGGCGGCCGCCGCCGCAAGGGTGCCCCTGTGGCGGCATGTCGCCGGCGACCAGGCGGTTTCGCTGCCGCTGCCGCAGATCCAGATCGTAGGCGGGGGCGCGCATGCGAACAGCCGCCTCGACCTGCAGGACCTGATGGTCATCCCGCTGCGCGCACCATCGTTTGCCGCAGCGCTCGAAACGGTCGCCGAAGTGTATCGCGCGGCCGGCGAGGTGCTGGCGGGCGAGGGCCGGCTCGCCGGCGTGGCCGATGAAGGCGGCTACTGGCCCTGCTACGCGAGCAACGAGGAGGCGCTGCGCCTCGTGACGCGGGCGATCGAGCGCGCCGGTTTCGCGCCCGGACACGACGTAGGCATTGCGCTCGACTGTGCGGCAACCGGGCTTGCGGCCGACGGCCGCTACCGCCTCGCGCTCGAAGGCCGGACGCTCGACCGCGACGAGCTGTGCGCCTTGTGGCTCGACTGGATCGTGCGCTACCCGATCGTGTCGATCGAGGATCCGTTCGCCGAAGACGACGCCGCCGGCTGGATGCAGTTCGCGCGTGCGGCGGCGGGCCGCGTGCAGATCGTCGGTGACGACCTGCTCGTCACGCGGACCGACCTCGTGCGCGCCGCCGCGGCGGCCGCGACATGCAACGCAGCGCTGATCAAGCCGAACCAGGCGGGCACGCTGACGGAAACGCTCGACGCCTTGCGCGCCGCGCGCGACGCCGGCCTGGCGACCATCGTGTCGGCCCGCTCGGGCGAAACGGAGGACACCGCGATCGTGCATCTCGCGGTCGGCTGGGACGCGGGGCAGCTCAAGGTCGGCTCGTTCGCCCGGAGCGAGCGCATGTCCAAATGGAACGAGGGATTGCGTATCGAAGAGGCATTGGGGCCGGCTGCGCGCTTCGATGGCGCGGCTCGCCTGGCCGCGCACGGGCGTTGACGTTCGTCGGGCAACGGAAATTTCGCGTTGTTCGAGCTCCGGGATTGGCCTGACAATCGCGGCTTCGGGACGCAGCGCGTGCTCACGTTCCGCTTACGAGGAGGCTTCGACCGATGTTCTGTCCGCAATGCGGTAAACCGATCGCCGACAATGCGCGCTTCTGCGGGAACTGCGGCGCCACCGTGAGCGCGCCGAGCGCCCCGCCCGTGCCGCCCGTGCAGCCTGCCGCCGCTGCGCCCGCTTCGGTACCGCCGCCCGCGCCTGCCTACGGCGCTGCGCCGCCACCGCCCCCGCCGCGCGAGCCGCCGTTTACGCCGCACATCGATGCCGGGTCGCCGCCCGGCGCGATGCCGCCGTCCGGCATCGAGATCCACGGCCTGATCGAGCGCGTCAAGCGCATCCTCATGTCGCCACGCACGGAATGGCCGGTCATCGCGGCGGAGCCGCGCAGCGCGCGCGACATCTATTTCGGCTACGTCGCGCCGCTGGCCGCCATCGGAGTCATCGCATCGCTGATCGGCAGGACGGTCTTCGGCGTCACCGTGCCGCTGCTCGGCACGATCCGCACGCCCATCGTGTCGGCCGTCGTCGAGGCGCTGTTGCAGTACGGCCTGACGTTTCTCGCGGTGTTCATCGTGGCGTTGATCGTCGACACGCTCGCACCGACCTTCGGCGGCACCAAGGACCCGGTCCGTGCGCTCAAGGTCACGGCGTACAGCTTCACGGCGTCCTGGGTCGCCGCGGTGGTCACGATCATTCCCATGCTGGGGATCATCGCGTTCATCGCCAGCCTCTACGGGCTGTACCTGCTGTACCTCGGCTTGCCCGTGCTCATGCGCGCGCCCGAGGACAAGTCCATCGGGTACACGGTCGTCGTCGTCATCTGCACGATGGTCGTCATGTTCATCGTCACGATCGTCACGGGCGCCCTGGTCGCCGCGCTGGGTTTCGGAGCAGCGAACGTGCTGTCGCGCGCGGCGCCCACCGGTCAGGCCGACCGGAGCGCCGACGCTGCAGCGGGCATCGTCTCCAAGATCCTGGGCGGCAAGACCCCCGACGACCAGGCGCGGATGAAGGATGCGATCTCGACGCTGCAGAAGATGGGCGAGCAGGCGGAGCGCGCCGAGAAGACCGCGAAGGCCAAAGGCGCCGATCCGTCTGCCGCTGCAGCCAACACGGTCGACATGAACGCCGCGATGAACGCGGTCGGCACGATGATGTCAGGCGGCAAGGACGTGCAGCCCGTCGATTTCCACGCGCTCAAGGACATGTTGCCGGCGTCGCTGCCCGGGCTGACGCGCACCGAAGCCAGCGGCCAGAGCGGAGAAGCGATGGGCATGAAGGGCTCGAGCGCGACGGCGAGCTACCGTGACGGAGCCAACGCCGGCATCAGCATCGAAATCGCCGATCTCGGCTCGCTGTCGGGACTCGCGAGCCTGGCCACGCGCTTCGATCCGAAGATGGAGAAAGAGACGTCCACCGGCTACGAGCGCACGCGCAACGTCAGCGGTCAGCTCGTGCACGAGCAATACGACCGCCAGTCGAAGAGCGGCGAGACGAGCGTGCTGGTGGGCAGCCGCTTCAGCGTCACGGTGCGCGGGCACGGTGTCGACGCGAGCCAGCTCACCGGCGCGCTGCAGGCGGTGGACATGGCGCGGCTGCCGAAGCTGGCCGCCGCGAAATGACTGCCTGCGCGGGGGCGAGGAGCGTCATTTCCGCGCAGCAAGCAGCAGCGCCGTGAGCTCCGCGAATCCTTCGCCTGCCTCCTTCTGCGTGATGTACGCAGGCGGCGTGGGCACGCGATCGAGGAACCGGCGCAAGTTGGCCACGCCAACCGCGTGCGGAAAGAACGCGAACATCGGGGCGTCGTTGGGCGCGTCGCCGACGTAGGTGTAGCGCTCGCGCTCGGCGCTAAGGTCCACGCCGAAGGCGGCTTCGAACAGGCGCCGGGACGTGGCCAGCTTGTCATGCGCGCCGAACCAGCCGTGGACGTGGATCGACGAAACGGCGGTGGAGAGGCCCTCGGCACGTAGCATGTCCACGATGCGGTCGACCGCCGCGCGCGGCAACGGCGCGACGTGCTCGGCCCAGTCGATGGCGATGTCCGTCTCGCGGCGATACCGATCGACGGCGATCGTCGCACCCGGCACGGCGTTCACGATGCGGGCGCCGATCTCGGCGAGCAATGCGCGCTGGCGTGCGCGCTCGTCTGCATCGTGCTCGTAGTGCGCGACGACTGCGCCGCGCGAGGGATCGCGCCGCATCCACACGCCGCCGTTCTCGCCGACGATCGCGGCGAGCGGCCATGCGTCCAGCACGCGCTCGCACATGCCGGCCGGCCGGCCGGTAATGGCGACGACCGGAATTCCGGCCGTCGCAAGGTCGTCGAGCGCCAGGCGGGCGACGTCGGGCAGCTCGCCGCCCGTCGTGAGCGTGTCGTCGATATCCGTGAGCACGCCACGAATCGCCCGGCGCACCGGAACCGGCATCGTGAGGAGCGGCGCGGGCCGCGTCACACGGAGGCCGTCGCCGTCATGCGCTCGGCGACCCGCGCGCGCTGTGCCGCCGTCATCGCGAGTCCGCACTTGGTGCGACGCCACAGCACGTCGTCGGCGGTGCGCGCCCATTCGTGCGCGATCAGCCAGTCGAGCTCGCGTCCGGTGAAGCCGGCGCCGAAATCCTCACCCATGCCCTCGATGCCGCGCACACCATCCAGCAACGCGGCCGCCTCTGTGCCGTGCCGGCGCGCAAGGCCGCGCACGAGCCTGCGCGGCAAGCCCGGGTGCTGGGCGCACAGCACGTCGACAAAGGCCGACCGGTCGCCTGCCGGAAGATCGCCGCCGGGCAAAACGGCCGTCTCGGTCCATGGCCGCTTCATCGCCGGGAAGAACGGCGCGAGCTCCACGAGCGCATGCTCCGCGAGCTTGCGGTAGGTGGTGATCTTGCCGCCGAACACCGACAGCGCGGGCACGCGTGCGGCACGCGGCGCGGCCTCGGCAACGTCGAGCTTGAGCACATAGTCCCGCGTCACTTCGGAGGGATCGGACGACCCGTCGTCGTAGAGCGGGCGCACGCCGCTGTACGTCCACGCGATGTCCGCGCGCGACAGCGGTCGGGCGAGGTAGTCGTTCGCCAGGCCCAGGAGGTAGTCGATCTCCTCGTCGCTGATCGACGGATCGTCATACTGCTCCACCGCCACGTCCGTGGTGCCGATGAGCGAATAGTCGTCCTGCCACGGAATCACGAACACGATGCGCTGGTCGGCGTTCTGCAGGATGTACGCATGCGGCTCCGCATGCACGCGGGGCACGATGATGTGGCTGCCTTTGACGTGACGCACCCTGGCCGACGTCTCGGCGCCGGCCACCGTCGACAGCACGTCCTTCACCCACGGACCCGCTGCATTCACGAGCGCGCGGCCGCGCACGGTCGATTCGCCCGCCGGTCCGGCCAGTGTCACGGTCCATGCGCCGTCGTCGCGCACTGCGCGCACGAAGCGCGAGCCCACGCGGATGTCGGCACCGCGCGCGCGGGCATCCATCGCATTGGCGACCACGAGACGCGCATCGTCGACGCGCGCGTCGGCGTAGACGAAGCCGCGCGTGAACCGCGGCTTGAGGCCCGCGCCATAGGGCGTGCCCGCGAGCCTGGTGGAAAAGGAGCGCGGCAGCGTCATGCGGCCGCCGAGGCGGTCGTAGAGGAAGAGTCCCGCGCGGATCATCCATGCGGGCCGCAGGTGCGGCTCATGGGGCAGGACGAAGGCGAGCGGCTCGATGAGGTGCGGCGCGGCGCGCAGCAGCACCTCGCGTTCGGCGAGCGCTTCGGCGACGAGGCGGAACTCGTAGTGCTCGAGATAGCGCAGGCCGCCGTGGATCAGCTTGGTGCTCCACGACGACGTGTGCGCGGCGAGATCATCCTGCTCGACGAGCAGAACCGACAGGCCGCGGCCGGCGGCATCGCGCGCGATGCCCACGCCGTTGATGCCGCCGCCGATGATGACGAGATCGTGGAGAGATGCCATGAACGCGCGCGATTCTACCCAACGCGGGACGCTCGCACGCCGCGTGCGGCTGGACGGTCGCCTGGCTGTCGGAGCCGAAAGGTCAGGGCCGGGTCATGGCCTCGGGCACGACCCAGCGGTCGAAGTCCGCCGCGCTCACGAGCCCGAGCTTGAGCGCTGCTTCGCGCAGGCTCGTGCCTTCGCGATGCGCGGACAGTGCGATCTTCGCGGCATTCTCGTAGCCGATGTGCGGATTGAGCGCGGTGACGAGCATGAGCGAGTTCTCGACGTTGGCCTTGATGCGCGCGCGGTCGGGCTCGATGCCGCGCGCGCAGCGTTCGTCGAACGAGCGCATGGCATCGGCGAGCAGCGCGATCGACTCGAGGGTGCCCTGCAGCATGACCGGCTTGTACACGTTGAGCTGGAAATTGCCCTGCGATCCGCCGAACGCCACCGCTGCGTCGTTGCCGAACACGCGCACGCAGACCTGCGTCAGCGCTTCGCATTGCGTCGGATTGACCTTGCCCGGCATGATCGACGAGCCCGGCTCGTTGTCCGGAATGGTGATCTCGTGCAGTCCGGCACGCGGGCCGCTCGCATGCCAGCGCACGTCGTTGGCGATCTTCATCAGCGCGACGGCGAGCGTCCGCAGTGCCGCGCTGACGTTGACGATGGCATCGTGCGCCGACATCAGCGCGAACTTGTTGCGACCGGAGACGAACGGCTCGCCGGTCTCCCTGGCGATCGCGGCCGCGACGACGTCGCCGAAGCGCGGATGGGCGTTGAGTCCGGTGCCGACCGCCGTGCCGCCCAGCGCAAGCGGGAACAGCTGCTCGCGCGCACACGCGAGATTGGCGCCCGCATCCTCGAGCTGCGCCACCCAGCCGGAGATGACCTGCCCGAGCGTCACCGGCGTCGCATCCATGAGGTGCGTGCGGCCGATCATGACGACGTCGGCGTAGTCGCGCGCCTTGCCCTCGAGCGTGTCGCGCAGCTGGTCGAGCACGGGAATGAGCCGATGCTCGAGCTCGTCGAGCGTGGCGATGTGCATGACGGCGGGAAACGTGTCGTTGGACGACTGCCCGCGGTTGACATCGTCGTTGGGATGGACGGGCTTCTTGGAGCCCACGACGCCACCCGCCAGCTGGATCGCGCGATTGGCGATCACTTCGTTCGCATTCATGTTGGACTGGGTTCCCGACCCGGTCTGGAACACGACCAGCGGAAATTCGGCGTCGAGCGTCCCGTCGATGACTTCCTGCGCCGCACGCGTGATCAGGTCCACCTTGTCGGGCGCAAGCTCGCCGAGCTCGCCGTTCGCCTGCGCCGCGCATTTCTTGAGCACGCCGAACGCGCGCACGACGGGCCGCCCCATGCGAAAACGGTCGACCCCGATGGGAAAGTTCTCGATCGAGCGCTGCGTCTGTGCGCCCCAGAGGTGATCGGCGGGCACCGCCACCTCGCCGAGCGCATCCTTCTCGATGCGTACGTTGTTCGCGTTCATGACGCTCATGTTACTCCGCCGCCGCCAGCTGCTAAGCGGCGAGCAGCGCGCGCGTGTGGCGCAGGATCATGCGCTCTTCGTCGGTGGGCACGACGTGCACCGTGACCTGGCTGTCCGCCCGGCTGATGCGTGGCGCGTGGCGCGCATTGGCGTCCTCGTCCAGTTGCGCGCCGAGCCATTCGGCCCCGCGCACGATGCCTGCGCGCACCGCTGCTGCGTGCTCACCGATGCCACCGGTGAACACCAGGGCATCGAGCCCGCGCAGGGCCGCGGCGAGCGAGCCCAGCTCGCGCGCGGCGCGATAGCAGAACAGATCGATGGCGGCAGCCGCGCGGGGATCGGCGGAGGCGAGCAGCGTGCGCATGTCCGAAGCGATGCCCGAAACGCCGAGCAGCCCCGACTCGTGGTACAGGAGCCGCTCGACGCCGGCGCGATCGTAGCCGAGCGCGCTCATGAGGTACAGCACGACGCCCGGGTCGAGGCTGCCGGGCCGCGTGCCCATCACGAGCCCGTCGAGCGGCGTGAAACCCATCGTCGTCGCAATGCTGCGGCCCGCTTCGAGCGCGCACATCGAAGCGCCGTTGCCAAGATGCGCGACGATCGTGCGTCCCCGTGCGGCGCGCGCATCGATGGCCGGCAGCGCGCCCGCGACGTATTCGTACGACAGGCCATGGAAACCATACCGGCGGATGCCGCGCGCGGTCACCGCCGCGGGCAGCGCAAACACCTGCGCGATCTCCGGCTGCGTGCGATGGAACGCCGTGTCGAAGCACGCGACCTGCGGCAGGTCGGGCAGGCGGCGCGCCAGCGCCTCGATCGCGGCGACGTTGTGCGGCTGATGCAGCGGCGCCAGCGGGATCAGCGCGGCCAGGTCGTCGATGACCGCACGCGTAAGACGCACGGGTGCAGCGTACGTCGAGCCGCCGTGCACCACCCGGTGACCCGCGGCGACGAGCGCGTGGCCGCGGGCATGGCGCACGACCACGTCGAGCAGGTGGGCGACGGCTGCCGCATGGTCGGTAGCACCGTCGGCGCGCTCGTCTGCAACGCTGCTGCCGCCGCCGTCGCGCACGATGACGCGCGGTGCGCCGCCGATGGCATCCACCTGGCCGCGCAGGACGATGGCGTCGTGCGCGCCGTCGTAGAGGCAGAACTTGACGCTCGACGATCCCGCATTGAGCACCAGGATCGCCGCACGCATGCTCGAATGCTCGCCCCGGAGACGCGCGAGGTCAGGCGGCCGCGGCCAGGCGCCGGCGCGACGCGCTGCGCTTGCCCTGCGCGCGCGGCCGCCGCGTCGTCGAACCGGCGGCCGTGGGCGCCACCGGCAGCAGCAGCCGCAGCTCGGCGACGAGCTCGCGCTGGCGCTCGTCCAGCGCGAAGTGCGCTTCGATGCCGTCGAGCATGCTGTGCGCGATGCGCCGGTCTGCGGCCGTGCGCAACAGTCGCGGCAGCGAACGCCTGGCCCGCGCGGGCTCGAATTCAACGACGATCGTTTCCTCCTGCAGCAGGCGGCGCTGCTCGTCCTCGGACATCGACTCGATGGCCATCTCCTTCATCACGATGTCGCGCACCCGCTGCATGTACGAGAGGCTCAGCTTGCCGCTGCCGGCACGCGAGATGAGCATCGCGAGCCGCGCGAGCCCTTCGCGCCGACCGCCGTGCTCGAGCGTGTCGAGCACCTGGCGTACCGCGGGCAGCGCGCGCGGGTCGAAGCGCGTCTGGCGGCGGATGTGCGCTCGCTCGTCGGCCATCGACAGCGACAGCATGTTGCCATAGACCTGGTAGAACGCGGCTTCCGAGGCCGCGTCGCGCAGGTCGCGGTAAAGATCGAGCGTGGCCGACGTCGCCTCGCTCATGAACCGCTCGACGGCAACCGCTGCCGTGTCCTCGGCCCGCGGGCGGCGCGCTGCCCGCGCGGCCGACGCGAGATAAGGCAGCGGCCACAGCCAGGGATTCTTGTCGGAAAACATCCAGCGCTCGACGCGCAACGGATGCAGGTCGCGCAGCGTCTTGGCGAGCCACTCGGGCATCGCCTCGCGCACCAGCGGACGCACCAGCAGCGAGTACGCGCGCTCGGTCAGCTCGGAGAATGCCGCGACGGCCTCGAACGGCTTCTCGTCGACGCGATCGTACTTCTGCAAGCGCTTGAGATCCTCGAGCTTGCGCTCATGCAGCGCGACCTCGTAGGTGAGCGTGCCGTCCGCCTGCACGATGTCGTGGATCTGCATGCCGTAGAGCCCGGGTGGCAGCTCCTGGATGTACTTCAGCACCTCGACGATCTGCGCGTGCTCCTTCTTGGCCACGGAGCCCGATACGAAGATCCCGAGGTGGCCGATGTCCTCGTGCAGCAGCCCGACGATCGTCTGGCCGTTGGCCTTGATCTCCTCGGTCGACCCGTAGACGTCGGCGATCCAGTTGAACGCCTGCTGCGGCGGCGTGATGTTGTCGCCCATCGACGCGAAGACGATGATCGGCGAGCGGATCGACTTCAAGTCGAAGTAGCGGCCGGGGCCCAGCCGCGCCTCACCTTGCGACAGCTTGTTGCCGACGAAGAGGTTGCTCACGATCCAGCGGATCTCCTCCTCGTTCAGCAGGTAGAAGCCGCCCCACCAGCGCTCGAACTCCAGGAACCGCGCAGGCTCGGTGTCGATGTTGGCGAACAGGTTGTAGTACTTGTGCCACCACGCATTGGCCGGATTGAGCCCCTCGAAGTTCTGCACCAGCCAGGCGCCGTCGAACTTGCCGGCGCCCAGGTCGCTCGCCAGCAGCGCGAGCCACGTCCCGCCGAAGAGGCCGCCCGCGTACCGCATCGGATTGTCCTCGCTGCCCGACCAGTACGACATGGGCGCGCCGTTGATCACCAGCGGCCCGGTGATGTCGGGTCGCGCCGCCGCGAGCATCATCACGGCCCAGCCTCCCTGGCAGTTGCCGATGATGACGGGCTTCGGCGCCGCGGGATGGCGCTCGGCCACGATGCGGACGAACTCCGCTTCGGCGTCGCACACGTCCGCCATCGTCTGTCCCGGGCACGGCTCCGGGTAGAAGATGACGAAGTAGACCGGGTGACCGGCGCGCAGCGCCACGCCGACCTCCGAATCTTCCTTGAATCCGCCGATGCCAGGTCCATGCCCGGCGCGCGGATCGATGATCACGTACGGTCGCAGCCGATCGTCGACCGTCACGCCGCGCGGTGGAACGATGCGCACGAGCGCGTAGTTCGCTGCGTGCTCGAAGCTGCGTGCGTCGGCGAGGACTTCGTAGTCGTAGGCGAGCACGGGCGGCTTGCCGGCCGCCTCGTGGGCCAGCCACTGGTTGCCGCGCTGGCGCATCGTGTCCCAGTAGAGCGTGCTGCGCTGGGCGAAATCGATGGCGTAGCCCTGCCACTGCCGCATCGCCTCGAGCGGCGTGAGCGGCCTCGCGGCAACGGCCTGGAGGTCGCGTGCAGCCCGGCGGATGCGGTCGAGATAGTGCTCGCGCGCCTCGTCCACATGACGCTGGAGGACCACGGAAAGCGCGCGGGAGACGTCGACCGCGCGGTTGATGGAGCGATTGAGCGAAGCCATGGCGACACCCGGGGTGTTGCAATGCAGCATTGTACGCCGACGCTGGGCTTGAT
>Ga0308174_10001760_pt1 | contig 10304 bp, 13 predicted proteins | sample PhyPR2_FD_203894 | JGI IMG/M metagenome (GOLD analysis project Ga0308174, IMG submission 203894) | Soil microbial communities from UC Gill Tract Community Farm, Albany, California, United States - DLSLS.P.R2 | ecosystem: Environmental > Terrestrial > Soil > Agricultural land | place: USA... | reverse complement strand
ACCCTGAAGGGGGCACACATGAAGAGATCATTTTACGCGCTTTGCGCGGCGAGCACGCTTGCGCTTGCGACACCAGCATTCGCCGCCGACACCCTCGTCGCGGACAACATCACCTATACGCTGACCCTGGACTCGATCACCAATGGTGGCCTTACTGGCAACTTCACCCTTGGCATCAGCGGCATCAACACCGGCGCTGATACAGGGAGCGGCCGCACCGGCATCAACGGCTTTGCCTTCAATGATGGGGCAAGCGTCGTATCTGGATCGTCGACGGGCTTCACGTTCATGTTGGGTGGTTTGAACAGCACGGGCTGCGACGGCAGTGGCGCCGGCTTTTTCTGCTTTACGAACGCGGGCTATGCCCTCCCATCAGGCAGTTCGACTTCGTTGAACTTCAGTGTAACAAACACGACGGACGCTTGGGCCAGTTGGACGCCTGACTTCAAGATCGACTGGACGGGTTCCAAGAACAACTACGATCTCGTCTCACTGCCGATCCCGCTTAACGCGGTTCCTGAGCCTGCCACATGGGCCATGATGCTGCTCGGCTTCGCCGGCATTGGCATGACGGTCCGCAAGCGGCGCACCGGCCAGGTTCTGGCGCAGGTCGCCTGACTGGAATTGAGGCGGGGTTGCGCGTGCTTCGGCGCGGGCGACCTCCCCTCTAAGTTTGTGGGCGGCCTCCGCAGGGCTTGGGGCAGGCTGGGAGGCCGCCGTCCTCTGGTACGGCCGGGGCAACGCTGACTGTGCAGCCTGCAAGTTTCGAAACCCCGCGAACGTGTTTCTCGCAAGAGGTTCGCGCCATGACGACACATACCTTTCCGCCGCTGCCTGGCAATGTCCTGAGGGACGAGATCATAAATCACAGGCACATCCGTCAGGCCGACCTCGCACGCACGATGGGGGTTTCGACCGTGACGATCAGCCATATCGTTAACGGCCATGCGCCGATTTCGGCGGCCATGGCGGTCCGGCTTGGCCATGCGACCGGCACCAAGCCCGAGTACTGGCTGAAGCTTCAGCGCCGGTACGACCTCTTCAAGGCCAGGCAGCAGCTCGCAGCTACGCTCGAGACGCTGCCGAAGATTTCCGACCATAGCGGCAAACGGTCGCTTCGGCACTCATCGGCCTAAAGCGAGGGCGAGCGGTCAGCGCGCGTCGAAGCGCTTCAGCTCATAGGCGATCGAAGCTTCGACCAGGCTGTCGTAAACTCCAGCGATCACCTCCGCCGGAGCTCCCGCTGCTGCCGCATCGCGGCGCACATGTTCCAGCACCGCCGACTTGCGCTCCTCGTCCCGGACCTTGTCGCGCGTCGGCTTGATGCGAGCGGCCGCATCCATGAAGCGGAACCGCCTGGCCAGCAGCGCGACGATCTGGCGGTCGAGCGCATCTACCCCTGTGCGAACCTCTGCCATGGTCTGACACTGCTCAGGCTCGATCATGCGCACTCCTTACCGGCTTGCGCCAAGTCGGCAACCGCAACCGCCTGCTCGCTCGGCTAAGGCAGTTGCTTGAAGTCTCGGAAGTCGCCGGGGTGGAAGCGGCCTAGCGCTCGGCGACCTGATTGGCGGGCTTCGCGGCCGGCTTAGGCTTCGGCTTCGGCGCCTGCCCCGCAGCCACGTCCTCCGCCTTGGGCTTCGGGATGACGAGGCTCGCACCGCCGTCCCTCATCTTGAGTGCAGCCAGGGCCTTGGCATCACGGCCGTACAGATCCTTGTAGTCGACGATGCGCCCGTCGTTCAGCGCGGCCGAACTGAAGTAGACGATATAGACCGGCAGCGGCTTCACGAAGTTCGCCTGCACCGTCTTCTTGCTGGCGAGCGCATCGTGGATCTTGTCGGAGGTCCATTCGCCATTGTCGTCGCCGAGCAGCTCGGTGGCGAGGTCCATGATGTGCTCGGTGCGGACGCAACCGTGGCTCAGCGCCCGAGTGGCGTCGTTGAAGCGGCTGCGCGCGTTCGTGTCGTGGAGGTAGATCGCCTTGGAATTGGGCATCACGAACTTGATCTGGCCGAGCGCATTGGTCGGCCCCGGCGGCTGGCGCCAGCGCTGGACGGCGCCGTCCGCGCCCTTCACCGGCACGAAGCCCTTCTTGCCCGCAGCTTCATGTTCGATGCTCTTCGGAACTTCCCACCAGGGGTTCAGGATCACGCCGGTTGCCGTCGCGTTGAGCTGCGGCGTCGGGGTCGAAAGCTTGCCCGCGATGGCGCGGTGCTTCCAGCGGTTCACGCCATCCTCGACGAGGGTCGCGTGGAATCCGGGTACGTTGACGATGATGTACTTCTGGCCGAGGTCCCGCGGCAGCCAGCGCCACCGGTCCATGTTCAGGCGGATGTGGTCGCGGGTAGCGGTATCGTCCGGAGCGGCCGCGGCCAGCGCAACCTTGAGCGCGGCATATTGCGGGTGGCTCGGCAGCAGATTGTTGAGCGCCGCGGTCAGGCCGTGCTGCGCAAGCGCCATCCGCAGGATCGAATCCTGCCGCTGCGGGTCGAGGTCCTTGTCGACGACCCACCAGTCGACACGCGCGGGCTTCCTGATGTGGCCCAGCGCAAGGTCGGACGAGACCTGATCGAAACGCTGGGTGGCGACGGGGGAGATCACCGCCGGATTGGCGGTCTGGATCGCGGCTTCCAGCGTCGCCGGGTCGTAGTCGGCAGGATTGAGACCCTCGACACCAATCTGCCGGATGTAGGCGAGCAGCTCCTGTGCGCTCGCTATGTCCCAGATTACGGGCGGGAGCGGCGGCGGCGCAGGCGCGGGCTGGGCGGCCTGGTTCGGGTCGGCCTTGAAGTCCGGGTTAGTCGGGGCGAGCGCGTCGGGGGCTGCAGGCTGGGTCTTCGGCTGCACCGCGGGCGGTGCAGGGACGCGCTGTTGCGGCTGCGCGGGTCGGTTCTGGGCAACCGCAGGAGTTGCCATCATCGCCACAAGAGCAGTCACCTGGAGCAGACGCCCACCACCCCTCGTCATCGAGCCCAACCTCTTCATTTCAAACGAGAACCCCACTTCCCGGAAATCCATACAATGCTTGCCCCGCCTCCGCCAGTCGCCTCGACGACACAGTGGCGCAGGAAACAGCGGCGCGTCTTGTTGTCGCAAACCAATCCTTAAGCCGCGCTGGCTAAGCATGGCCTGCCGACGTGGGGAGGCGATTTTCTGTGGCGTCCAAGTTCTTTCTCGACGGATCGATGATCCCGCGGACCGAAAAGAGGTCCCTCGATGAGCGTGGAGAGGCGCGCTACCCTTCCGCGTCGAACACGGCCGTCCTCGAGTTCCGGGGCCGCAAGCACGTCGTCCGGCTCGTCAACGTCTCACCGTCGGGCGCCATGGTGGTTTTTCCACACCTGCCGAACATTGGTGAGCGGCTGCCGCTCCAAATCCTTGACCGGGGCCTTGTGACGGCACAAGTTCGATGGGTCAGAGACGGGCGCATCGGCCTGTCCTTCGCGGTCTAGGAGTCGCCGCGGATGGAGATGAGTTTCGTGACGATCAAGGCGCGCATTGCCCAGGACCCGACTGACGAGCGGCGACGCTTCACGCGCGTGCCCGTCGAGCTCGAGGCGAAGATGCGCGAGCTCGGCGCCAGCGGCGTCGAAGCCAAAGTGCTCAATATTTCCGAGAGCGGGTTCATGGCCGTCACCGAGTGCCAGTTCGAGGTCGGGTCGCGCGTGTGGCTGATGCTGCCCGGCCGCGAGCGCGCCAACGCCGTCGTCAAATGGACGGTCGGCGACAAGATCGGGGCCGAGTTCGCCGAGCCGATCGAGCTGCCCGGACCTAACGACTGACGTCGGCTGGTCCGCGGCCAGCCTCACTTCGCCGTTAAGCTCCCCTAGCTACAGCATTAAACCTGCATCAGTCGCTGAAACCGCTGAGGGATTCCGGTCGTTAGGCCCGCCGACGAAAGGAAGGACAGCCATGCCGATCACTTACGGCGAAGCTTGGAAGCCTTATGAGCGGGGCTATCACGTTGTTTATCGGGAGCACGAGATCAATCACTGCCCCGGCTGCGGACGCACCCACTGGATCATCGGGCGCATCTCGGCTGAGTGCGCGTTCTGCGCCACCGCCCTGCCGCTCGCCGAAGCCAGCATGCGGTCGCACAACGGTCCGGTGACGATCCAGCACAAGAACGGTGACAACCACGCCTGGGCCGCCTAGCGGCGCTTACGCCTTCTTCCTGACCGGCACCTGCACGTTGCACAGGTCTACGCCGCCTGCGGGCCGGATGTAGAAATCGTCGTGGCGGTTGGCGCGAAGCTTCAGATACTGAGCGAACGTCGCGCTGCCGGTGTCCATCGCCTCGTATGACGGCTGCTGGCCTGCCGGCATATCGCTGGCCAGGCGGATGCTCGCGATCGGCACATATTGCGCCTTGTCCTTGTAGAAGCCGAGCGCCTCCGTGCCCCTCGGCAAGGTGCTGAAGCGGTCGATGCCGTCGATCACCCGGCCAACGACAGCGATATTGCGGTCGAGCTGACGTGGGCCATGACCGATCACGGCATAAAGCTCACCGCCCGTGCCTGTGTCAGGCGAGAGATCCCGACCCACGCCGACGCTGCCGTAGCAATGAACGAGGTCGGCCCAACCCGCCTTCGCACTGTAGGCAACCGGCCAGCCATCAGCGAAGCCCGCCCCGGGCGCGTAGGGGTCGGCCGACCCGAGCGGCGTGATCCTTAGGCCCTTGAGCGATCGCGTATATTCGGCGGGCGGCTTTGCGGTCACTCCGGCGGGCCAGGGCTTGTCGCTCTCGTTCAGTCCCCATTGCGCGACATAATTGTCCTGCACGCGGTAGACCGTGGCGCCGTTCCAATAGCCGTTGCGCGCAAGCGCCCGGATATTCGCGACGTGCACTGGCGCGAACTCGGGCGCGAGCTGAATGACGACCCTGCCGCCGTTCGCAAGATCCACGACCATCAGGTCCTCGGCCGCGATCGCCTTCCACGCACCCGCGGGGGCACCTGCAACCACGTCGCTCGGTGTCAGCAGCTTCTTGGCCGGTGCGGCGCCGACCATCAGTGCAGCAGTGGTCACGAGCAACAATGAACGCATGGCATCCTCCCCCTGTCGCCGCGGTCTAGCCGAGCAAATCGGCGCCCGCTATCCGCAGGCCATGTACCTTGCCACATTGATGCTGCTCGGCTCCGGCGAGCTCGGCCGTGAGTTCGCGATCGCAGCCAAGCGCCTCGGCTGCCGCGTGATTGCCTGCGACCGCTACGAAAACGCCCCTGCCATGCAGATCGCGGACGAGTCCGAGGTTTTCCCGATGCTCGACGGCTCAGCCCTGCGGGCGGCGGTCGAGAAGCATCGCCCCGACGTGATCGTGCCCGAGATCGAAGCCATCGACACCGCGGCCCTGACTCAACTGGAGCAGGAAGGCTGGCGTGTCGTGCCTTCCGCCAAGGCCGTGCAGCTGACCATGAACCGGGACGGGATTCGCGAGTTCGCGGCCAGGGAGCTTGGCCTCGTCACATCCAATTACCGCTTTGCGGAAACGCGCGAGGAGGCGATCGCAGGCGCCCAGGAGGTTGGCTTGCCGTGCGTGGTCAAGCCGGTGATGTCGAGCTCGGGCAAGGGCCAGACTACCGTCACGAGCGGGGACGAGGTCGGCGCCGCGTGGGACTATGCGGTGGCGAACATGCGTGGCGACCGGCCGCGCGTGATCGTCGAGGAGCTCATCGAGTTCGACAGCGAGATCACGCTGCTGACGGTCGCCACCAAGGACGGCGTGATCTTCTGCGCGCCCATCGGCCACCGCCAGGAGGCGGGCGACTATCGCGAGAGCTGGCAGCCGGCGGGGATTCCGCGCGAGGCGCTTCAATCCGCGCGATTTCAGTCGCGCAAGGTGGTCGAGGCGCTCGGGGGCCACGGCATCTTCGGAGTCGAGTTCTTCGTCCGCGGCGACCAGGCGATCTTCTCCGAGCTGTCGCCGCGTCCGCACGACACCGGGCTGGTCACGCTCGTTTCGCAGTTTCCCAACGAGTTCGAGCTCCACCTTCGTGCCGTGCTCGGGCTTCCGATCCCGTCGGTCGAGCTGGCCGGACCGTCGGCATCGGCGGTGATCCTCGCCGATCGCGAAAGCGACGACTTCGCCTTCGACGGAATTGCCGATGCGCTCACGCTCGGCGCCCCGGGCCGGCCGGTCGACCTCCGCATCTTCGCCAAGCCCAAGACGCTCAAGAACCGGCGCATGGGCGTCGCGCTCGCCCGCGATGACAATATCGAAGATGCGATCGAGCGGGCGAAGGCTGCAGCCGCTCGGGTCCGCATTCGTTATGGAGCCTAAAGGAGGAGCCATGCGTCACATCCTGTCGATCGCCCTGCTCGGCACGCTCGCGGCATGCGGCGACAACGGTCAGCAAGCCGCCCGCAACCAGCCGATCATCAAGGTCCAGTCGGAAGAACAGAAGCAGCTGCACCAGCTCGACGCCTTCAATCTCGCGATCGGGCTCAAGCGGGCGATCTACGACGCGGGTTATAGCTGCAAGCGCGTCACCGACGCCGGTTTTGTCGGTACGTACAAGAACCTCGACATGTGGATGGCGCATTGCGTGTACGACCGCGGAGCGCCGCGCGACTGGGCGGTCTTCGCCGGGCCCGACGGCAGCGCCCAGGTGCGTGACTGCAAGGACGTTCCCGCGAGCGGCCTGCCCGCCTGCAAGATCGTTCAGCGACCGAAGGGCAGCTTCACCGCGGTGAAGTAAGGCTCACTTCGGCGCGACCGGATTGCACTGGCGGCTTTCCTTGTACTCGCCGGTTGCGGAGCGTTCCTTGATGGTGACGCAATTGCCTTGGCGGGTTTCCTCGCGCCAGCTGCCGTCCGGCCTCGTCTGCCGCACGTTGCGGGCAACGCGATTGCCGCGCTTGTCGACGTCGTAGGTCCAGTTCCTGGGCGTTTGCGGCGGCGCCGGCTGTGCGGCTGCAGCGGAGGCCAAGCCCATTGATGTGACGCATGCGCCGATCAGCGCGTTCCTGGCGATCGTCTTCATAACCCGTCCCTTAGCATGGCCGCTATTAACAGGGCATGTTGGGGCGAGCGTCACGCACCGCAATGGCGTGCGGACGAGTATCACGACTACAAGCAGCCTAATCTTCGGCGCGAAGTCGCAGCCAAAGAGGCCGTGTTAGCCCTGGCGCGCCTTGAAGCGGCGGTTAGTCTTGTTGATGACGTAGGTGCGGCCGCGGCGGCGGATAACGCGGCAGTCGCGGTGGCGCGCCTTGAGCGACTTCAAGCTGTTGCGAATCTTCATGGCGCGGCGCCTGCCTCGTTCTTTCAATCTCTTGTTGTTCGGAATGGTCCGAAGACCGGCGGGTCAACTAGAGAGAGGACGGCGGCAAGTCAAGCAGCAGCCGTTCGACTGGCACTTAGGCCAGAGTCCGCCGTTGTGCAGCGATGGCTCTCGACGTCCTGCTGTTCATCGTCGGAATCGTCGTCGCCGGACTGACGCTGCGCGACGTGTTCGAAACGGTCGTTGTTCCGGGCGGCAGCCGCGCCGCACTGCAGGTCGCGCGGCGGCTCGGATCGGTTCTGCTCCCGGCGTGGAAACTGGTGCGAGGCAGACGGCGCGGGGTTTCCGGCACCTTTGCTCCCGTCGTGCTGGTCGGGTCCTTCTTGATCTGGATAGCGCTGCTCGCACTTGGCTTCGGGCTGATGGCCTATGCGGCGCGCGCCTCGTTCCAGCCACGGCTCGAGAGCCTGGCCGAGGGGGTCTACGTAGCGGGAACCTCGATGATGACGGTCGGACCTGGGAAAACCGACATTGCGTCCGGCATTGCGCGGTGGATCGTGCTCGGCGCAGGCTTCTGCGGGCTCGCGGTGATGACCATGGCCGTCACCTACCTGCTGCAGGTGCAGAGCAGCATCGGGCAACGCGACACCGGGATCATCAAGCTCAACACCTCGGCCGGCAACCCGCCCTCCGCGGTGACGTTGCTCGAGCGATTCGCCGCACTGCGGCTCGGCGGCGACATCAGGGGAATCCTCGAGGAGAGCCGCAACTGGTGCGCGACCGTGCGGCAGAGCCACAGCGCCCACCCGACACTGATCTACTTCCAGTCGATCGGCGTCGGCGCCGGCTGGCCGGCAGCACTCGGCGCCATCCTCGACCTCGCGCTGATCGCCGAGCATTGCATCGCCGACGATGGCCTGTTCGGGCCCGCAGTCCTGCTGCGCGACGAGGGATTGCGAATGAGCAGCGATCTCGCGAGGGCCGCCGGTTTGAAACCGAAGGAGGTCCTGGTCGACGAGGCGGAGCTCAAACAGACGGCCAGTCGGCTCGCGACGAGCGGATACCCGATTCGATCCGATCCGGATTACGCGGCCATGAGCACCCAGCGCTCGCAATATCGCGCGTTCGTCGACGCGCTCGCCGATCACCTCGGCAAACCGACTGCCGTTCTCGTCCGCCAGTCCTGACCGTCAGGCGAGCTCGGCAAGCTTGCGCTCCCAGGCGAGGGCGTCAGCGACGATGCGGTCGATGTCAGCATAGGACGGCCGCCAGTCGAGCGTCGCGAGCAGCCGGTGGTTGCCGGCGACGAGCTCGGGCGGATCGCCGGCGCGGCGGCCTTCCATGACTCGCTTCACCGGCAGGTTGGTGTGCCGGTCAACCGCGTCGAGCACTTCGAGAACGGAGAGCCCTTTGCCGTACCCGCAGTTCATGGCGAGGTTCTCGCCCGGGTGTCGAGTGAGCCAGTCGAGTGCCGCGACATGGGCGGCGGCGAGGTCGCTGACATGGATATAGTCGCGGATGCAGGTGCCGTCCGGGGTCGGATAATCGTTGCCGTAGACGGCGACGTGCGGACGCTTGCCGACCGCGGCTTCCGCGGCGACCTTGATCAGGTGGGTCGCGCCCTTGCCGCGCTGGCCGGTTCGCCCTTGGGGATCGGCGCCCGCCACGTTGAAGTAGCGTAGCGCGCCATAATTGAACGGGTGAGCCGCCGAAGCGTCGGCGAGCATGCGCTCGGTCATCAGCTTGGACGCGCCGTAGGGATTGATCGGCTGCTTCGGATCGTCCTCGACGATCGGCACCCGGTCCGGGGCGCCGTACACCGCCGCCGTCGAGGAAAAGAGGATATGCTTCACACCCCCGTCCACCGCAGCGCGGAGCAAGCTGTGCGACGCAAGGGTGTTGTTGGCATAATATTCGAGGGGGTGCTCGACGGACTCCGGAACCACGATCGAGCCCGCGAAATGCATGATCGCGCCGATCTTGAGCTCATCGATGATGCTGTCGACAAGGACGCGCTCCGCGATCGAGCCCTGATAGAAGGGCACGCCCTCCGGCACTGCCTCCCGCGTTCCGTTCGACAGGTCGTCGATCACCGCGACCTGCCAGCCGGCATCCTTCAGCGCGAGGACTGCGTGGCTGCCGATGTAGCCGGCGCCGCCGGTGACGAGGACTGGGACCTTGCTCATGACGAGGGCGCTAGCGAAGGCCTGGAGCGACCGCCAGTCCTCACTCCTCGTCCTCGTCCTCTTCGAGGTCGGTCGCCGTTGCAGTGCCGGGCTCGACGGCGGCTTCGGGCTTGCGCTCGATCGCCGGCAGATGCGCGGCTGCGAGGCGTGTGTTCAGCGGCGGAAGCTCGGTGCCGAGGAGTTGGTCCAGTGCCGCCAGCTCCCGGTCCAGCCGCTGCGAGAGGTCGGTGAAGACCGCATACGACTGCTCGGTCGGGGCAGCCTCGCCACTTTCGACGACGCCGGCGAGCGCCGCGAGCTTGTTGTTGAGCATGATCGGGTAGTTGAGCGGATCCTGCGAGCTGCGGTTCTGCACCTGGTAGATGCGGCCCTCGATCGCCGCGAGCTTCTGCTCGAGCTGCTGAGCGGAGCTCCGGATGCTGGCGTCGCTGGTCTGCTTGAGCAGCGCATCGATCTGCGAGCGCACGCCGCGCACCAGCAGCACGGCGTCGTTCGCCTGACTGACCTTCTGGTCGATGCGGGTCGCGAGGTCGAAGCGCTTCTGGAGGTCGGACTGGCTGACGCCCTTCACGCGCGGGTCGAGCCGGATCTCGGCTGGCACGACCTGCGTCTGCCCGTCGACGGTTAGGCGCACCTGGTACTGCCCGGGCACCGCGAGCGGTCCGCGGTTGCGCGCGGCCCAGAAGATCATGCCCTTGAACTCGGTGAAGCCGGGATAGCGCATGTCCCAGGTGTAGCGGTTGAGGCCCGGCTTGATCGTCGGCTTCGGCACCGGCTTGGGGCCGAAATCATCGTCGTCGCCGGCGTCCTCGCCCTCTTTCTTCTTCTTGTCCTCCGGTGCGCCGGTGAAGGATCGCACGACCTTGCCGGTCGGATCGAGCACATCGATCGT
>Ga0308174_10001759_pt1 | contig 10306 bp, 7 predicted proteins | sample PhyPR2_FD_203894 | JGI IMG/M metagenome (GOLD analysis project Ga0308174, IMG submission 203894) | Soil microbial communities from UC Gill Tract Community Farm, Albany, California, United States - DLSLS.P.R2 | ecosystem: Environmental > Terrestrial > Soil > Agricultural land | place: USA... | reverse complement strand
TATGAGGACTTGTAAGTTTTGGCTAATTTCTTCATCCGTCAGCACTAACAGATGGAAGCAAGCAGGTTCGAAATCCCTTTGGAGAAAACGGAGATCGGTGATCGTGAATGGCTCACTGCGATCGGTTTGCAGCGGGAGCAGTGGGGACTAACCCCATAGAACATGGTCCGGCGTGCCCGTAGGCTCTGAGCGACGAGGAGATTTATGTTTAATTCCATACGAATACAATTGTGCGGCGGCCTGATCGTGGCGGGTTTTTTGGCGGGATGCGGCCAGTCGGATAATACGACGTCATCCAACAACCCGCCCGGGGGGCGGGGGAGCCGGGATGAAGCGAGCCCAAGCCAGACGTCGCGAGATACGGGGTCGAACCGGATTTATGCCGCCACGAATGACAGTGGATCATTTAAGGATGCGGACAACAGCGGCCGAAACGTACGAGACCGGTCGGATGCGACGCTGACCTCGGGGGACCAAGGCAATAGCGAACCGGATCGGGAAATTACGCGCCAAATCCGCCGGGCTTTAAACAGCAATGACCAGTTCTCGACGGTCGCAAAGAACATCAAAATCATTACCACCAACGGGAAGGTGACCCTTCGCGGGCCGGTGAAAAGCGCGGAAGAGAAACAGGCGGTGGTCTCCGCAGCTCAGAGCGCCGCCGGGCAAGCCCCGATCGACGACCAATTGGAAGTGGAAGCGAAGCAGTAAACGAAACGAATAAACGGAAAAGAGAGAAATATTATGGGCAACAAATCTGTATTTTGTATCACTCGCGATGAAGCGCAGGCGACCATGATCGTGGACAACCTGAGGTCTTCAGGCTTTTCGAACGACGACATCTCGGTGTTGCTGCCGGACAAAAGCGGAACGAAAGAGTTCGCGCACGAAAAAGGAACGAAAGCACCGGAAGGCGCGGTGACGGGAGCCGGGACGGGCGGCGTGCTGGGCGGAGTTTTGGGCTGGCTGGTGGGAATCGGAGCGCTGGCAATTCCCGGGGTCGGGCCGTTTATCGCTGCGGGGCCGATTATGGCGGCGCTGGGAGGAGCGGCCATCGGCGGGACCGCGGGGGGCATTATTGGCGCCCTGGTGGGAATGGGAATCCCGGAGTATGAAGCGAAGCGCTACGAAAGCCGCCTGCGGGAGGGCCGGATCCTTATCGCGGTGCATTCCGAAGACTCTGACGAGACAAAGCGCGCGAAGGAGATCTTTGAACGAGCAGGGGCCGAGGATATTTCGACGGCAGGCGAAACTTCGGTGAAAGATAAGGACCGTGAAGGCGGCGAGTATCGGAAAGCCGCATAGTTTTGGTCCGGTTCAACATGCCAGGCCGCGCCGCGTCAGCGGGGCGGCCTTTGTGTTTTCTGTTGCAAGCAGGCGGGTCGTCAAGAATATGGAGAGAGGATTTGCATAGGGAAGTGAAACGTGATGCGTGAAAGGTCAACGGACGCAGCCTTAGTCTGCCACGTCTTTAGGGGCGGTGGCGCGGTAGAGGTTGTGCCATTCTTCGACCGCTTCTTGCGGCGACATGCCGTCCCAGAGTTCAGCCAGGTGGGCGGGAATGACGAGACCGCATTTGGCGCAACGATGGCGCTGGAGAACTCCGCTCCAGATATCGCTTTCGGAGAATTCAGTTTCGACGAGCGCCGATTCGCTCGATTTGGTTGAGCCGCACTCGGGGCAATTGAAAAGTTCCCTGCTCATCCGGAGCTTTTAAGGTTCATGCGATTTATTAGGGATGGCAATTCAGAAAAACGCGGCGGCGGCTTCGCCCGGAGGCGAAGTAATTGGTCCATATTTTGAACACTTCCATCGCCTGCTTCGTGCAGGGCTGAACGCGCCGGAGCGCCTGTTATCATCGGCTGCAAGGCTGGGGGCAGGTTCAGTTACCTTTCAGTCGGTAAAACCGGTTGCCAAGTATCGGACCGTTCGTGAGAACATTCTGGCTGGCAACGACTACCGGTGTGCCCGCTACATTCGCCCGATTGTTGCTGGAGGCGTTAATGTCGGTGACGGACTGGAGGATAAAATCCCCGTAGTAAGAAGGCCAGTAGAGGACCGCGGCGGTCGCGAATCGTTGAATGGTCAGGGTGGGGCGCCCCCGTTCAAAGGCTCCGATGTCGCTGCCGTCACCGCCGCCGGCATTGACAATGGAGGCGAAATTGAACGGCCGAGGCGCGCCGCGTTGGTCGGTGGGGGGGCCGAAGTTTTTGCCCTGGTCGATGGCGGGGCTGCCGGCGCGCAACGCGCAAGTGCGGGTTGATCCGCCATTATTCGTCAGAGGTCCCAGCAGCGGGTTGAGCCCAATGAGGGCGGCGCCGCTCAGGGCCAGGCCATTGGTGTTCTGGACGAGGTTGTAACCTTCAGAGAAGAATGTTCCTGAACCATCGGGGCCCTTAGCGGGATTAGCGGCTGTGTTTCCCGCAAGAATCGTGCTGCCCAGCGTTGTGTTGCCACCAATTCCGCCCCCGTATTCGGCCTGGTTCCCGGTGACAGTGCAGTTGAAAACGATCAAGGAGCCTTGACTCCAAAGGCCGCCACCCGAAGAGAACGAGCCGGTGGCGGTGTTGTTTGCAATGGTACAGTTGGTGAAACCCCAAGAGGCAGTGCTGTAAGCGCCGCCGCCACTCGCCGAGCCCGTCCCCGAGCCGCCTCCACCAGCCGCTGTGTTTCCAGCGATTGTGGAATCCGAAACGGCCAATGTGATTTCGGAATAGATGCCGCCACCATACCCCAGGCCGCCATTTCCCGTCGGGTTGCCGATGCCACCATCGCCGCCTTTGGCAAGTCCGTTCTTGAATTCGCAACCGATGATTTTGGCCGGAGCAAGGAGGGTTGCCACGGCCCCGCCGAGTCCACTGCCGCCAACACCGCCAAACTGATTGGCCGCGCTGCCGCCCTTGCCGCCGGTGCAGGTGTTCCCGTCGAACAGGCAGTACGCAAGCGTGAGACTGTTGCCGGAACTGTACAGCCCTGCGCCGGATGCTTTGCCACCGTTCCCACCCGGCCCAACGGTAGCCGAGCCGCCCATGCCGCCGATGACGCTGTTGCTGCAGACGACACAGTTCGAAAGCAGAAGACTGTACTGAGAGAGAATGCCTCCGCCCCGCTCGTCGAACCCGGGGTAACCGTTGGCACCACCGTCCATCCCCACAACCAGCCCATCGCGGATCGTCAACCCCGAACTGGTGGTGGGACCAAGTCGAATGTCGAAAACGCGTCCATTGTGATTGCCGCTGATGGCCAGCACCTTTGCGCCGGGCCCCATGACCTGTCCTGACAGGATCATGACCAGTGGCCCGGAGGTTAAAGTGATCGTGCCAGTGACATTACTTGAAAAATAAATGGAGTTGCCGCCGCCCAAGCCGTCGTTGTCGAGAATCGCCTGCCGCAGTGAGCCGACGCCGGAATCATTGTTGTTACTCACGTAGAGGTTGGTTGGGTAGATTTCGACGGCGCCGATGTCCGCGCCGTTGCCGGGGTTGTAAATGTCGGTATCGTAGGGACGATTAAAGCCTCGTTGGTCAGTGCTGATGGTTGAGTTTCCGTTGTCAATGGCTGGGCTGCCGGCCAAGGGAGCCATCGTCAGCAATTGGTAACCAATATCGGGCCCACCGTTGAATTGCAGCGGGCCAAGCAGAGGGCTCTGACCGGTGATATTGTTCGCGGTGAGACCGGAGAATGTTATCCCGTTGGTGGTCTGGATGAGGTTATAATCGCTGGAGGCGATCGAGCCATTTGCGTCCGGACCAGCAGGCAGGCTGTTCGCGCTATTCCCGGCCAGGATGGTGCTGCCGACGCTCATTGGGGCCCCGACGCCGTTAAGTCCGCCGCCGAAGTCGGCTGCATTGTTTACGATGGTGCTGTCACGAATGGTTAAATTTCCGTTGTTGCCAATGCCGCCGCCGGCGTCGGTCGTACTGCCGGCCGCAGTGTTGCTGACGATGGTGCAAGTGTTGAGGTTAAGTGTCGCCGCGGTGTAAATGCCTCCGCCACTAGCAGCGCCGGTGCCGGCAATACCCGAACCGGCCACCGCATGGTTAGCACCGATCGTTGAGTAAAACAGGAGCGCCGAACCTTCAACGTACAGTGCGCCACCGCGCCCTTGCCCACCGAGCCCGCGGCGGGGGGCGGGCCGCCTGCCCCGCCCGATGCGGAATTGCCGGCCAGGGTACATCGAACCATTGTGAGGTTACCAAATGAGGCGAGCGCGCCGCCGTATCCGTAGCCGCCGTTGCCGGCGGGGCCGGAGAGGCTTGCCGGACCGCCTTGCCCGCCGAGATCGAGGTTGTTGGTCAATATGCAATTCCCCAGGTCGAGGGTGGCTCCATTGGCGACTCGAATGCCGCCGCCGGAGACGTTTTCACCGTTGAGCCCGGCTGGCCCGGTGGTGCCGGCGATACGGCCGTCCGCGATGGTCAGGTTGTAGATTTGAGCGGAGCCACTGGTGATATTGAACACACGGCTATGGTTGTTCCCCGAGATTCTCAATGAGTTGGCCGTTGGACCGTTGATCCGCAGACTCTTGAAGAGCACCAACTCGGAGTTCAGAGTGATCGTCCCTGACAATCCGATTTGGATCGTATCACCCGGTAAGGCGGCCGCGAGGCGATCCCGCAACGTGCCAGCACCGCTGTCTGCGAGGTTGGTTACAGTGAGCGAGACGGAGAATGCCTGTGGTGCGGCGGCGGCCAGCGTTAATGTCAGTGCGAGAAACGCGCAGGATTTGGAATATCTCGATTTCATAAGCATAGGTCGCCTGTAGTGAATTCCTGAATTTCGGGCGGCGACACCGACGAACGGGAGACCGAGATGCTGGAAGGCGATGGTCCCGCGCCCGTTAAAGGCTGATCGTGTAAACATGTGCGCATCCTAAAGGGCGACCATGCAATTTCACAATGCACCCAAAGGTGTATCGCAAAAACGCCTCTCTTTATCTCGTTGCAATTCCTGAGAAAATCCCAGAGACTCGTCCGCAGGAATCTCACTTCGTACGCGCCAGCCGGCGGCGCGTGACGTGCGGGGTGGATAGAGTCTTGATGATAAGCGGTATGAGTAGCGCGTCTTTAGAGGATGGACAATGCGATGCCCCCGGGCCCGACTCCGGCGACACTGAGGCGATGTTCCGCCTTTTGTTTGAACGCAGCGGCGACGCGATCATCCTCTTCGATCTGCAGAAGCAAGCGCTCGTGGATTGCAATGCCGCCGCCGTGAGGCTAATGCGCGCCCCTTCCAAGGAGCGCCTGCTGCTCACCGCTCCAGCAGCCCTCGCGCCGGAAAGCCAGGCCGATGGCCGCCCCACGGGAGCTGCGTTGAAGGAGATTACGGCGCTCATTTCCGCAAATGGCGGGCATCGCTTTGAATGGCTGGCGCGCCGCTTCGACGGCACGCAGGTGCCGCTGGAGATTACGGTCACCCCCATGCCGGCAGATGGACGGGTGCTGCACGTAATCGTTCCACGCGATATCAGCGAGCGCAAAGGCGCAGAAGAGAGGATTCGACAGTTGAACGCGACGCTCGAACAGCGCGTCTCTGAGCGCACGGCCGAACTCGAGTCAAGCGAGGCACGGCAGCGCCGACTGGTGGAACTTCAGCGCGCGATGTTTCAAATTTCCGAGGCCACCAACGCGGCTGGCGATCTCGGGAGCCTGTACGCGGGCATTCACCGGATCATCAGCGGGCTGCTGGCGGCGAAAAACTTTTTCATTGCCCTCCTCGACCCGGCCACGGAATTAATTTCCTTCCCTTACTTCGTGGACGAATTGGCTGTGGGGTCTCCCGAACCGCGCAAGACCACGACCGGGCTCACCGGTGAGGTGCTGCGGACCGGCAAGCCGCTGCTGGTCACCCGTTCGATGCTCGCGCGCAAGCGGCAAGTCGGAGAGTCGGTGATCATTGATGGCGTGACCGAGTTGCCTTTCATCGAGTCAGGCCGTCCCGCGGCGTGCTGGCTGGGCGTGCCATTGCTCTTTGGAAACCGCGCGCTCGGCGTCATGGCCATGCAAGACTACTATGACGAAAGCGTTTTCGGCGAGGAGCAGAAGGCGGTACTCATGTTTATCGCTAGTCAAACCGCGCTGGCCATAGAACGCAAGCACGCCGAAGAAGCGCTTAAACAGCGTCATCGGGAAGTAAAGACTCTGCTCGACAGCCTGCCTGGCTACGCCTTTTTCAAGGATGTCAAGGGGCGCTACGTGATGGCCAATCAGAACTTCTGCCGGGCCTTCGGCCAAACCAGCCAGATGATCATCGGCAAGACGGACCACGATCTGTTTCCGGCCGAGTTGGCTGTGAAATATCGCGCGGACGATGTCAAGGTGCTCACCTCGCGCGAGCCTCTCCAGGTCGGGGAGGAACAAGTGCTGGAAAGCGGCCGGAACCTTTGGGTGCAGATCACCAAAGTGCCGGTCAAGAACGAGCGCGATGAAGTAGTCGGGGTGATTGGTCTCGGGTTCGATATCACCGAACGTAAACGGGTTGAAGAAGAACTGCGCGCGAGCGCAGCGAACCTGCGCGAGAGCGAGGCACGCTTCCGTAGCGCCTTCTACAACAGCCCTGTTCGCACGAGCATTGCGCGCGTAAGTGACGGCAGATTCATCGAAGTGAACGATGCTTTCCTGGACGGGCTCGGCCTTCCACGGGCCGAAGTCCTTGATAAAAGTTCCACCGACCTGGGCCTCTGGACCAACCCAGCGGACCGGACCGCTTTCTGGAACGACCTGAAGCGCCATGGCATCATCCGGCAACGTGAGGTCACGGTCCACAACCAGCGCGGCCGCCTTTACACCATGCTCCTCTCCGCGGACATCGTCGAAATCCGCGGTGAGCCGCACGTCCTGATAAACGCGCTCGACATTACCGAGCGCAAGCAAGCCGAACAGGAATTGCTCCGCACCCTCGCCCGCGAAAAAGAACTGCGCGAGCTCAAAAGCAATTTCGTGTCGCTGGTGTCGCACGAATTCCGCACGCCGCTGGGTGTCATTTCCACTTCGTCCGAAATCCTGCGCGATTACTTCACCGAGTTGCTTGAGACCGAACGGCGTCGGCACCTTGATTCCATCGCTCGCAACACGCGCCGCATGTCCGACCTAATGGAGGAAGTGCTCGTGATTGGACAACTCGACGCGGCCAAGATGGCTTTTGAACCGGCCCCGCTCAACCTCGCCTCCTTTTGCCGGCGCCTAGTGGACGAAGTTCTTTCTGCAACCAATCGCGTCTGTCCCATTAAGTTCACGCTCGGCTCTCTGCCCGCCGATGCTTCTGCCGATGCGCGCTTGTTGCGCCACATTCTGACCAACCTCCTGGCCAACGCGGTGAAGTACTCGGAACCGGGAGTGGCGGTGGAACTCACCGTCGCTCGCGACGGGACGGAAGCCATATTTACGATTCATGACCGTGGCATTGGCATCCCGGATTCCGATCAGAAACGGCTGTTCAACGCTTTCCAGCGCGGTGGGAATGTCGGCGCGCGCCACGGCACCGGGTTGGGGCTGGTAATCGTGAAACGCTGCGTGGATTTGCACGGTGGCACACTTCAACTCACGAGCAAAATAGGCGAAGGAACAGTCGTGACCGTCAGCGTGCCCGTTTTTTAGTCTCAATTCCTACTCATGAAGATTCTGGTGATCGAAGACGAACCGGAGATGCTATACAATCTTGTGAGCATTCTGCGGTTGGAGAGATTTGAACCGATCGCGGCCGAGAACGGGCGCGCTGGCGTGGCCGCCGTCAGGCTGGAAAAGCCCGCTCTCATCCTCTGCGACGTGATGATGCCCGACCTCGATGGCTACGGTGTCCTTGCGGCGTTGCGGGCCGACGCCGGGACCGCCGCGATACCATTTATTTTTCTAACCGCGAAAGGCGAGAAGCCAGATATCCGAACGGGCATGAATCTTGGCGCCGACGACTATCTCACAAAGCCGTTTGCCAAGGCCGATTTGCTCGCCGCCATTCGCGCGCGTCTTGAGCGCGCCGAGCAGCAGATCAAGCCTGAGTTCAGGCCCAACTTTTCATCCGCCAGGCCTCTCGAAACCGCGCTTGACCTCACTCCACGGGTTGCCGAGGTGCTGTTATGGGTCACCCAGGGCAAAACCAACGGCGAAATCGCTGTTATTCTAGGCAACAGCGAGGCCACAGTGAAAAAGCATGTGCTGGAAATCTTCGCCACACTTGGGGTGGAGACGCGCACGGCGGCGAGTCTGCGGGCGTTGGAAGTGTTGAGTTCTCCGGCGGCCGGCACGTCGCAATAGTTTTGTGTGCCACGCACTCGCGACGGGTTGGGCGCGCAGATGGCGCGCGCTACGCTGAAACCCATTTGCTGCGACCTTTGGTCAAAACTTTCGCAAGCGATAGGCGCGCATCCTTACGCCGGGATCGGCGTGATCGGTAAAGGTGACGGGCCCGAGTGGCGAAAGACCGACGAGCCTGAGGTATTCCCAATCGCGCGGTTGGCGCTCGCTCCCCGCTTACTCTGGGCTATTAGCTCATCATCCCTTCGGGATTTGCGTTCTCATCGCCGCCACGAGATAAGTGCCCCAGGTTTTTGAGGCTGCCGCGCCCAACGTGGTCAGCTTGGCTCACTAAGCGCGCGTTAGCCAGACGCAACCGTCAGCGATACGGAGCCGCATTCGCTGCACCGTCCCAAACTTTGAGGCAAGAAATACCCGGGCCGGCCCAAAACCACGGAGAAGCTGATTACACCTTTGGTTGCATTCACAAGTCGGTCTGAAGTGCATTACTGTCCACCTCCTGCTGAACCAAAATTCAACGAAAAACTAAACAATAAAAAATGGAAACACATGAACTATTCTGATCGCATCTCCGAAAAGCGCAGCAGCTCGTTTCGGCATCGCCTCGTCCGAGGGTGGGCGCTTCTTTTGTTTGTGGCGGCCCTGACCGCCGGAACTTCAACCCAGGCATCCCCATTCCGCAATCTGCAGGTGCCGTTCACGCAGCCGGACGGCACGAAGATCAACGTCATTGGGTCTGGCGATGAGTTTTACGCCGTCTTCGAAACTGCAGATGGCTTCACAGTGGTCTTCGATCAAACCCTGAAGGCCTATTGTTTTGCCAAACTCGCGGCCGATGGACAGCTCGTCTCGACCGGGCAGCAACTCCAACTGGGTGATCCTGCCGCACTGGGGTTGCTTCCGCACCTGCGGATGACGAAGGAAGCGCGCGACCGGCAAATCTCGGAACGGCGGCAGCGCTGGGAGGCATGAATATCAAAGAGCGCTGGGAGCAACTCAAGGCTTACCGCCGCGCACAGGACGGCGGAAAAGACAGCGGACCGCAGCCGGCGCCGGTCTTCACTGCCACCGGCGTGAAGACAGGGCTAACCGTGCTCATTGATTTTGACAATGACCCCGCCACAGTTCCGCAGGCGGAGATTGTCAATTTCTGTAATGGCGACAATTACACCGGGTTCGGCAACAACGGTTCGGTGAAGAAGTATTACCTGGATAACTCCAACGGTGCTTTGACCTACAGCAATGTCGTCACGGTTTACATACGCGTCCCCAATTCATTGCATCCCAAGAGCTGGTACAACGACACTTCACAGGACTGCGGCATTCAAGGCAACCTGCTGGTCAGGGATGCGCTGACAATTTTGAAGGGCCTGCCCAATTATGCGAGCCAAATACTGCCGACCTTCCAGAACCTGAGCGTGGACGCGAGCAACCAGGTCGTGGCGGTGAATGTGTTTTTTGCCGGGTACAACAGCGGGGTGTGGGCAAAAGGGTTGTGGCCGCATTCTTGGGATTTGGAGGAGGTCGGAGTGCAGGAGTTGTCGCCGGGCGGGAAAAAGGTCTGGCGGTATCAGATCACGGATATCGGAGACAGCCTGACTTTGGGAACGTTTTGTCATGAAAACGGCCATATGCTTTGCGGGTACCCGGATATCTACGACTACGACGCTGACTCGGAAGGGGGCGCCGGCATGTTTTGCCTGATGAACTCCGGCGGTCACGGGAATAACCCGGTGCAGATCTGCGCCTACTTGAAACGGGTCTCCGGTTGGAGCAGCACCAGCGAGTTGAACAGCAGCTCGAACTTGCTCGCCACGGTGACCGCTCCCGCCGGGCCCAATTTCAACCATTTCTATCGCTACCAGAAACCGGGAGTGCCAACAGAATACTTCCTAATCGAGTGCCGCGATGCCAGCGGGCGTGATGCGAATCTGCCGGCCTCAGGCATTGCCATTTGGCACATTGATGAGCTGGGCGATCATAGTGACCAACGCATGGTTCCAAACACATTGCATCAAAATTACGAGGTCACGCTCGTGCAGGCGGATAATCAGTGG
>Ga0308174_10001758_pt1 | contig 10306 bp, 10 predicted proteins | sample PhyPR2_FD_203894 | JGI IMG/M metagenome (GOLD analysis project Ga0308174, IMG submission 203894) | Soil microbial communities from UC Gill Tract Community Farm, Albany, California, United States - DLSLS.P.R2 | ecosystem: Environmental > Terrestrial > Soil > Agricultural land | place: USA... | reverse complement strand
TCACGAGCTGGTGGTGGCGTTCTGCGGCTTCGCGCCCGGCTTCCCCTACTGCACCGGCCTGCCCGAGGCTCTCGCCGTGCCCCGCCTCGACTCGCCGCGCACCCGCGTGCCCGCGGGCGCCGTCGGCCTGGCCGGCGCGTTCACCGGGATCTACCCGACCGAGTCCCCGGGTGGCTGGCGGCTGCTCGGCCGCACCGAGCTGCGGCTGTGGGACGTGGAAAAGGACCCGCCCGCGACCCTGCGTCCGGGCACCCGCGTGAGGTTCGTCGCGACATGAGGACGCTCACGGTCGTCGACGCCGGCCCGCAGACCACCGTGCAGGACCGGGGACGGCCCGGCTGGGCGCACCTGGGCGTGCCGCGCGCCGGTGCCCTGGACCGGCCCGCCGCCGAGCTGGCGAACCGGCTGGTCGGCAACGACCCGGTGGCGGCGGTGCTCGAGACCACGCTGGGCGGGGTCGCCCTCGAGGTCTCCGAGGCGACCCTGCTCGCGGTGACCGGCGCCGAGTGCCCGCTGTCCGTGGACGACCGGCCGGTCGCGTTCGCGGAGCCGGTGCTGGCGCCGGCCGGTGCCCGGCTCCGGGTCGGCCGGGCGACCAGGGGCGTCCGGTCCTACGTCGCGGTGGCCGGCGGCGTGCAGGTGCCGGCGGTGCTCGGCTCGCGGTCGACCGACACCCTCGCGCACGTCGGGCCGGGCGTGCTGTGCGCCGGCGACGTGCTGCCGCTGGGCCGCCCGGCCGGTTCGCCGGCCGGGGTCGACCACGGGCACGCGCGCAGCTACCCGCGGCCCGCCGTGCTCCGGGTCGAGCCGGGGCCGCGCGACGACTGGTTCCACGCGGCGGCGCTCGTGACGCTCACCCGGTCGACGTACGCCGTGTCGGGGGACTCCAACCGCGTCGGCCTGCGGCTGCAGGGGCCGACGCTGGAGCGCAGCCGGCACGGTGAGCTGCCGAGCGAGGGGATCGTGCTCGGGGCGGTGCAGGTGCCGGCCTCGGGGCAGCCGCTGGTGTTCCTGCACGACCACCCGACCACCGGTGGCTACCCGGTGATCGGCGTGGTCGACCCGGACGACCTGTGGCAGTGCGCGCAGCTGCGGCCCGGCGATGAGGTGCGCTTCACGCGTCGCTGACGGCCGGCTCGTCGAAGCGGCCGCGCGGCACCGGCTCGAGGTCCGGGTCGTCGGCGCGGAAGGTGCGCACCGGGCCCGGTCCCGTCTCCGCGGTCTCGAACCGCACCGTCACGCGACCGACCCCGGAGCCCCACACCCAGCCCGGGCCGTGCGCGGCGTGCACGACGTCGGAGCCCGGCGCCCACGGCCGCCCGCGGGTCACCGCGGCGACCGCCTCCTCCGGGAGCGGCTCGACCTCGTCGGCGCTGTCGTCGGCGCCGTAGTCCTGGTCCGCGAACAGGTCCTCCTGGATCCAGTCCGCCAGCCCGGACACCCCGACCCCGAGCAGCCGGACACCGCCGGAGGTGTCGACCTCGCCGAGCAGGGTGCGGGCCAGCCGGGCCACGACCCGGGTGTCGTCGGTCGGCGCCGGCAGCGTCGAGGACCGGGTGTGCGTGGTGAAGTCGTGCAGCCGGACCTTCACGGTCACGGTGCGGCCGGAGATCCGGGACTTGCGCAGCCGCTCGGCCACCTGGGCGGCCTGCCGGTCGACCAGGCCCTCCAGCAGCCGCCGGTCGACGAGGTCGGTGTCGTAGGTGCCCTCGACGCTGACCGACTTGGCCTCCCGCTCGGCGATCACCGGCCGGTCGTCGTCGGCGCGCGCCAGCCGGTACAACGAGCTGCCGTGCGCCTGTCCGACGAGCCGCACCAGCTCGTCGGCCGACACCTTCTCCAGGTCGGCGACGGTGTGCACGGCGACCCGGCGCAGCCGCTCGGCGGTCGCCGGCCCCACCCCCGGGATCACGCTCACGCTCATCGGCCGCAGCAGGTCCTGCTCGGTGCCGGGCGGCACGACCACCAGGCCGTCGGGCTTGTCCAGGTCGCTGGCGATCTTGGCGACCAGCTTCGAGGAGGCGACGCCGACCGACCCGCAGAGCCCGCCGGTCACCTCGCGCACCTCGTCCTTGAGGCGGCGCGCCAGCGCGGTGACGCCCTCGACGGAGACGTCGTCGACGTCGGCCGCGGCCAGGTCGACGAACGCCTCGTCGAGCGAGAGCGGCTCGACGAGCGGGGACAGGTCGCGCAGCAGCGCCATCACCGCGCGGCTGGTGGCGCGGTAGGCGTCGAACCGGCCGGTGAGGTACGCCGCGTGGGGGCACCGGGCCCGCGCCTCCCGGGTGGACATCGCCGAGCGGACCCCGAAGGCCCGGGCCTCGTAGGACGCGGTCGCCACCACGCCCCGTCCGCCGACACCGCCCACGACGACCGGCTTGCCGCGCAGCGACGGCTTGTCGCGCTGCTCGACGGCGGCGAAGAACGCGTCCAGGTCGACGTGGAGGATCGTCGGGTCGGAGCGCACCCGACCATGATGCCGCCCGGTGCCGACAGGCGCGGACAGGCACCGCTGCGTGCTGACGGCTCCCCGCAGGCCACGAACCGTCCACAGCGCCGCGCTCCGCCTCGCCGTCCACCGTCGCCGCTCCACCGGCCCCACGGCGGCGCGCGGTCGACGAGGTTCGGCCCATGACCGAGCTGCGCACCGTCCGGGCCACGAGCCCCGCCGACCTCCTCGCCCTCGTCCCGACCTTCCTGGGCTTCCACCCCGCGGACTCCGTGGTGCTGGTGACCCTCGGCTCGGCGCCGAGCCCGGTGCACGCCCGGGTCGACCTGCCGGTCGGCGTGCGGGACGCGGAGGCACTGGCGGCCCACCTCGCCGGTGTCGTCGACCGCAACGGGGTGAGTGCGGTGGCGCTGCTGCTCTACACCGACGACGCGGCGCTGGCGGCCACCGTCGTGGACGCGCTGGTGCCTCGGCTGGCCGCGGTCCGGTGCGACGTGCGGTGCGCCGCGCGGGCGGACGGCGAGCGCTGGTGGTTCCTCGGCGGCGCGGAGCGGGGGCCCGGCACGCCGTACGACCTGGGCACGCACCCGCTCACCGCCGAGGCGGTCGTCGAGGGCCGCGTCATGCTCGCCAGCCGCGCGGAGCTGGCCGACACCCTGGTGGGCGACCCCGCGGAGGTCGAGGAGGTGGAGACCTGGCTCGAGGAGGCGGCGGCACGGCTGGTCCCGCTGCTGCCGTCGCGCGAGCAGCGGGTGGTCGAGGGCCGCTGGGTCCGGCACCGGGTGCGCCGCCACCTCGCCGACGGGCGGCGTCTGGACGCCTCCGACGTCGCGCGGCTGCTGCTCCTGCTGCACGCGACGATCGAGCTGCGTGACGTGGCGTGGGCGGAGATGCGCCACGGCAACGCGCGCGAGCACGTGACGCTGTGGCTGGACGTCGTGCGCCGGTCCCCGGTCGAGCTCCGGGCCGCGCCGGCCAGCCTGCTCGGCTTCGCGGCCTGGCTGGCCGGGCGCGGCGCGCTGGCCTGGTGCGCGGTCGAGCGGGCCCAGGAGGCGGAGCCCGGCTACGGGCTCGCCGGACTGCTGAGCACCGCGCTGGCGGGCGGCGTCCCGCCGTCGGCGTGGGAGCCGCTCGGGCCGGAGCACCTGACCCTGTTCGGCGGCTGAGAGGCCCGCGTGCGGGACGCACAACCGCCGGCTGCATGGGGCCGTCTCTGCCGGACCTGCCGCCATCCCCGGTTGTCGCGGCATCTCGTCGAGACACGGCCTAGGCTGCGGCTCATGGGCGAAGAGGTGGCACAGCAGGAGTTCACCCGCGAGGACCGGACGCGCTACCGGGAGAAGGTGCGGCGCTGCCTCGACGTCTTCGCGCGGATGCTGCGCGAGTCGCGCTTCGACGCGGACTACCCGATGACCGGTCTGGAGATCGAGCTCAACCTGGTCGACGACGTCGGTGACCCGGCGCTGAAGAACGCCGAGGTGCTGGCGGCGATCGCGGACCCCGACTTCCAGACCGAGCTGGGCCAGTTCAACCTCGAGATCAACGTGCCGCCCAAGCAGCTCAAGGACCACGGCTTCACCGCCTTCGAGGAGGGCGTGCGCAAGAGCCTGAACCACGGCGAGGCGGTGGCGTCGAAGGCCGGCGCGCACATGGTGATGATCGGCATCCTGCCGACGCTGTCCGCCGGCCACATGAGCCCGGCGTCGCTCACCCCGAACCCGCGCTACCAGCTGCTGTCGGACCAGATCCTCGCGGCCCGCGGCGAGGACATCGTCATCGATATCGCCGGCCCGGAGCGGCTGCGGACCACGTCCGACTCGATCGTCCCCGAGGCCGCGTGCACCAGCACCCAGCTGCACATCCAGGTCAGCCCCGAGAACTTCCCGGCGTACTGGAACGCCTCCCAGGCGATCGCCGGCGTGCAGCTCGCACTGGGTGCGAACTCGCCGTTCCTGCTCGGCCGCGAGCTGTGGCGCGAGACCCGGGTGCCGCTGTTCGAGCAGGCCACCGACACCCGCAGCGAGGAGCTCAAGGCCCAGGGCGTGCGGCCGCGCGTGTGGTTCGGCGAGCGCTGGATCAACTCGATCTTCGACCTGTTCGAGGAGAACGTCCGCTACTTCCCGGCCCTGCTGCCGGTGCTGGAGGACGAGGACCCGCTCGACGTGCTCGAGTCGGGGCACACGCCGCGGCTGCACGAGCTGCGGCTGCACAACGGCACGATCTACCGCTGGAACCGGCCGGTGTACGACGTGGTCAAGGGCACCCCGCACCTGCGGGTCGAGAACCGCGTCCTGCCCGCCGGCCCGACCGTCGCGGACACGATGGCGAACGCCGCGTTCTACTTCGGGCTCACCCGGGCGCTCGCCGAGCACGAGCGGCCGCTGTGGTCGCAGATGTCGTTCAGCGCCGCGGAGGAGAACTTCCACGTCGCGGCCAAGCAGGGCATCGACGCCAACGTCTACTGGCCGGGACTCGGCCAGGTGCCCGCCACCGAGCTCGTGGTCCGGCGGCTGCTGCCGCTGGCCCGGGCGGGCCTGGACGCGTGGGGCGTGCTCCCCGAGGAGAGCGACCGGCTGCTCGGCATCATCGAGCGGCGCTGCGTGGCCGGGCAGAACGGCGCCTCGTGGTTCGCGGACCACTTCGCCACCCGGATCGGCGGCAACGGCGGCGACCGGCTCGACGCGCTGCGCAGCACGCTCAACGAGTACCGCGCGCACATGCACACCAACGAGCCCGTGCACACATGGGAGTAGCCCGACGGTGCCGGCCGGTGCTGCTCGCGCTGCTCGTGCTGCTCGCCGGCTGCGGGGCCGCCAGGCACGCGCCCGCGGCACCGCCACCCACCCGCGCGGCCGGCTTCCGGACCTGTCCCGAGGCGCACGTGAATCCGCTCCCGGCCGGCTTCCGGCTCGTACGTCGCGACCTGTCGTCGCTGGGCCAGCAGCACATGGGGGAGCTGAAGATCTACCGGCACGGGACCCAGCAGATCCAGGTGTTCTCGGGGCCGGACGTCTACGACAAGCTCGACGACATGGACCTGGTGTCCCGGCGGGTCTCCGTCGAGGGCCGCACCTTCGAGGTGTGGACCACCACGATCGACCGGACGCTGCTGGTGGCACAGCTCGAGGACGACCGGCTCCAGGCGCCGTGCGACAACGTCGGGGTGCTGACCCGGCACGTCCCGAGGGCCCGCTTCATGGGCCTGCTGCGCGACCTGCGGGTCGCGGAGCCGGGCGCCCGGTAGCCGCTCACAGCCGCAGCCGCTTCCAGACCCGGCTCTCCCCGGTCAGCACGTCGAGCCAGCCGGTCCGGGTCACGGTGTAGAACGCCTCGAGTGGCCGTCCGTGCATGCCGAACGCGGTGCCGGCGGCGCCGAGCCAGGCCAGGTCCAGGTCGTGCAGTTCGGGGACGCCGGGGCGGACCAGCCACGCGGTCCGCCAGCCGTCCGGGCTGTCGTCGAGCAGCGCGGAGAGCACGTCGGTGCGCAGCGCCGCGTCGACGACCGGCAGGTCCGCGGCGCGCACCGTGAAGGAGTCCCGGGGTCCGTCGAGCACCCCCACGTGCACCGACGCGTCGAACACGCGGCGGCTCTCGCGGGCGCGGAACCGGCCCACCTCGCGGCGCAGCAGCATGCGCACGTCGAGGGCGGGGGAGCGGGACTCCGGGTGCATCCGGACAGGATGCCCGGGCGGCGCGGACGGCGTCGGGGCTCGTCCACAGGGCCCGGCCAGTCGTGGGGCGGGCGCACCGCCGTGGCCTGCGATAACGTCACCCCTGACCTGCGTGCGCGGGTCGACACCGAGCCACCAGGAGGGTCGATGGGGACCATCGTCGTGGGCTACGTGCCCAAGCCCGAGGGACGCGCAGCACTGCGCCGGGCAGCCGAGGAGGCCCGCCTGCGCGACGCGACGCTGGTCGTCGTGAACTCGCACCGCGGTGGCCGCGAGTTCGACCGCGAGGACGCGCTGGACTCCGAGGAGCAGCTCGAGGACGTTCGCCGCCAGCTGCGGGAGGCCGGGGTCGAGCACGAGGTCCGTCAGCTGGTGCGAGGCATGGACCCGGCCGACGACCTGGTCAACGTCGCCACGGAGGTGTCCGCGGAGTTCATCGTCATCGGCCTGCGCCGCCGCTCCCCGGTCGGGAAGCTGATCCTGGGCAGCAACGCGCAGCGGGTGCTGCTCGACGCACCGTGTCCCGTGCTGGCCGTCAAGGCCGACGAGGACTGACCGGGTCGCCGTGGGCTACCGGATCGCGCAGGACCCCGCCGCCGACGCGGTGCTCGACGCGTCGCCGTTCGCGCTGCTGATGGGCATGATGCTGGACCAGCAGTTCCCGATGGAGCGCGCGTTCGCCGGCCCGGCCAAGGTGCTCGACCGGTTCGGCACCCTGGACCCGGCCGCGGTCGCCGACGCCGACCCGGAGGCGTTCGCAGCGCTCTGCGCGGTGCCGCCGGCCGTGCACCGCTTCCCCGGGTCGATGGCGGCCCGGATCCAGACCCTGGCCCGCATCGTCGTCGAGGAGTACGACGGGCACGCCGAGCGGCTCTGGACCGAGGCGTCCTCGGGGGCGGAGCTGCTCAGGCGGCTCCAGGCGCTGCCGGGGTTCGGCAGGCAGAAGGCGCAGATCTTCACCGCGCTGCTCGCGAAGCAGACGGGCGTGCGGCCCGAGGGGTGGGAGAAGGCGGCCGGTGACTACGCGGAGCCCGGGTCCCACCGGTCGGTCGCCGACGTCGTGGACGCCGACTCGCTCGCGAAGGTGCGCGCCTTCAAGCAGGAGAAGAAGAAGGCGGCAGCCGCGCAGAAGTGAGCCTCGCCGCGCGCGGGTGCGCGTTCCGCGCGACGCGCGGGGTTCGGCTTGGATTGACCTGAGAGCGTGTCACAATGGGGGAGCGGCTCTTGACGTGAACGGGCCTTGCCGCGCCCACCAACCGTGTACGAGAGGTAGTTCGTGTCGTCGAGCACGTCCCGCAAGGTTCCCGTGGATGTCCTTTCCCACCCCGACATCGTCGCCCTGGTCGAGCAGGGCCGGCTGACCGGGACCGTCACCGCCGACGCGCTGCGGACCGCAACCGCTGCCGCCGCCACGACGCCGCAGCACCTCAAGGCCGTGCTCAGGTTCCTGAGCGAGGAAGGGGTTTCCGTCGTGGTCTCTGCCGAGGACTCCAAGGCGCCGAAGCTGGTGGCCGCCGCCGCGTCCAGCGCGCGCACGACCGTGAAGGCGAGCGCCAAGAAGGCGCCCGCCAAGAAGGCTCCGGCCAAGAAGGCCGCGCCCGCGAAGGACGCCGCCAAGACCGCCGCCAAGACCGAGCCCGCGAAGACCGCCGCCGGCGAGACCGTGCAGGTCGCCGAGGGTGCCGCGGTCGGCCCGGACGGCAAGAAGGTCCTGCCGGACGTTCCCGACGAGCAGTTCGAGAAGGACCTCGCCACCGACCCGTCGCTGAAGGAGGAGGAGGACGAGAGCAAGGGCTTCGTCGTCTCCCAGGCCGACGAGTCCGACGAGCCCGTCCAGCAGGTGATGGTCGCCGGCGCGACCGCCGACCCGGTCAAGGACTACCTCAAGCAGATCGGCAAGGTGCCGCTGCTGAACGCGGAGATGGAGGTCGAGCTCGCCAAGCGGATCGAGGCCGGCCTGTTCTCCGACGAGAAGCTCGCCAAGGGCGGGAAGCTCTCGACGAAGGCGCTCGAGGAGCTCGAGTGGATCGCCGAGGACGGGCGTCGCGCCAAGAACCACCTGCTCGAGGCCAACCTCCGCCTGGTGGTCTCGCTCGCCAAGCGGTACACCGGGCGCGGCATGCTCTTCCTCGACCTGATCCAGGAGGGCAACCTCGGCCTGATCCGTGCGGTCGAGAAGTTCGACTACACCAAGGGCTACAAGTTCTCGACGTACGCCACCTGGTGGATCCGTCAGGCGATCACCCGCGCGATGGCCGACCAGGCCCGCACCATCCGCATCCCGGTGCACATGGTCGAGGTCATCAACAAGCTCGCCCGCGTGCAGCGCCAGATGCTCCAGGACCTGGGCCGCGAGCCCACCCCGGAGGAGCTCGCCAAGGAGCTCGACATGACCCCCGAGAAGGTCATCGAGGTGCAGAAGTACGGCCGCGAGCCGATCTCCCTGCACACTCCCCTCGGCGAGGACGGGGACTCCGAGTTCGGTGACCTCATCGAGGACTCCGAGGCGATCGTGCCGGCCGACGCCGTCTCGTTCACCCTGCTCCAGGAGCAGCTGCACGCGGTGCTCGACACGCTCTCCGAGCGCGAGGCCGGCGTCGTGAGCATGCGCTTCGGCCTGACCGACGGCCAGCCGAAGACCCTCGACGAGATCGGCAAGGTCTACGGCGTGACCCGCGAGCGGATCCGCCAGATCGAGTCGAAGACGATGTCGAAGCTGCGGCACCCGTCGCGCTCGCAGGTGCTGCGCGACTACCTGGACTGACCTACTCAGCTTCTACCGCGGGCCACGCCGATGACTTCGGCGGGGCCCGCTGGTCTGTCCGTGCATGAGTGACGTGACGTGTGACCTGTCGGTGTCCGTGGACGGCTTCGTGGCCGGTCCGCGGCAGTCCCTGGACGACCCCCTCGGGGCGGGCGGTATGCGCCTGCACGAGTGGCACTTCGACCCGCAGGGCGAGGACCGGCGGATCGTGGAGGATTGGCAGACCGGCGTCGGGGCGTACGTCATGGGCCGCAACATGTTCGGCCCGGGCCGCGGCGAGTGGGACCTCGACTGGACCGGCTGGTGGGGCGAGGAGCCGCCGTACGGCGTCCCGGTGCTCGTGCTCACCCACCACCCGCGTGAGTCCGTCCAGGTGGGCGCCACCACGTTCCACTTCGTGACCGACGGCGTGGAGGCGGCCGTCGCGCGGGCGCGCGAGGCTGCCGGGGACCGCAACGTCGCCGTCGCCGGCGGCGCCAGCACGGTCAACCAGTGCCTGGCGGCCGGGCTCGTCGACCAGCTGCACCTGCACGTGGTCCCGCTCACCCTGGGCGACGGCGAGCGGCTGTTCGACGGCGTGCCGCCGCTCGACCTCGAGCCCGTGCAGGTGGTCTCCTCGCCGGGCGTCACGCACGTGAAGTACCGCGTGCGGCGTTAGTCCGTGTCTAGCCCGCCGCCACGAACGCGACGGCCAGGCCGCAGAGCAGCAGTCCGACCCCCTGCGCCCGGTGCACGCGCTCCTTGAGCACCAGCGCGGCCAGCAGCACCGTGCTGGCGGGGTAGAGGGACGCGAGGACCCCCGCCACGGTGAGGAAGCCCTGGTGGGTGGAGAGCAGGAACAGTCCCGTCGCGGCAGCGCCCAGCGGCCCGCAGACGACCGCAAGGTGAACCGTGCGGCCGCGGGGCCGCCAGTCCGCCCGCAGCGCCGTCGCCAGCACGACCACGGCGGGCACGCTGACCAGCTGCGCGAGGGCGAGCGGCCACCAGCCCGAGGCCGCGGGCACCTGCCCGAGGGCCGCGAACAGGATCCCGAAGCCGAGGCCGGCCAGGACCCCGTCGACGGCGCCCGCGGCCACCGACTCCCTCGGCGGGCCGGCCTGCATCGGGTCCTCGGGTGTGCTGGAGACCAGCCAGATGCCGGGCAGGGCCGCGAGCACCCCGACCCAGACCAGCGGCGCCGGTCGCTCACCGGTGGCGGCGCCGGCCAGGACCGGGACGAGCGCTGCACCCACCGCCGAGACCGGCGCCACGACGCTCATCCGGCCGCTGGCGAAGCCGCGGTAGAGGAACCCGGTACCGACCCCGCTGCCCAGGCCGGCGAGCAGCGCCCAGGCGAAGTCGACCGGGCGTGGGGCGCCGGGGACGAGGACGGCGAGGGTCACCGTGGCGAGGGTCGACGACGTCTGTCCCACGACGGCGACC
>Ga0308174_10001756_pt1 | contig 10310 bp, 5 predicted proteins | sample PhyPR2_FD_203894 | JGI IMG/M metagenome (GOLD analysis project Ga0308174, IMG submission 203894) | Soil microbial communities from UC Gill Tract Community Farm, Albany, California, United States - DLSLS.P.R2 | ecosystem: Environmental > Terrestrial > Soil > Agricultural land | place: USA... | reverse complement strand
CCAGCGGTGCACCAGACTTTTTGCCTTCTGAACGTCGAACTTCGCACCCAAATCCATCAGAATCTGGCGGCTTTGCAGGATTCCCTCTTCGAGGAATCGCCGCCGCAAGCTCTCCAGTTCCAGGGCAGAAAGTTCCAGTCCCGAGGGCAGGCCGGCTTTGGCGGGCGCCGCCGTCTGTGGATGCAATTCCGCCGTGGTTTGCTTTACGGGCTCGACGATGGCATGCCCGTTGGTGTGCGACGTCTTCGGTTGCGTGTTCATCAGATATTCGCGGATGCGCCTCCCGAATGTCTGGGTATTGATCGGCTTAGTGATATAGCCGTCGCAGCCTGCCTCCATCGCGCGCTCTTCATCGCCCTTCATGGCGCACGCCGTCAGCGCGATCACAATCACGTCGCTGCTGTGCGCTTCCTTCTTCACACGGCGGGTCAACTCCAAGCCGTCCATGCCGGGCAGTTGTATATCCACCAGCATCAGCTTGGGGTGCACAGTGCGCAAAACGCGCAGAGCCTCCTCCGCGTCGGGCACGGCGAAAACTTGAAAACCTTCTTTGCGCAGAACGAGGTCCGCGAGCTTCAGATTGACGGGAGCGTCATCGACAACCAGTATCGATTCATTTTGCATGCGCGGGCGCCCACTTCTTCACGGCTTCAGCCAGCCACTCCATCTTCACCGGCTTGGGAATAAAATCGTCCATTCCCGCTGCGAGACACTCTTCCCGGCATCCCGTCAGTGCCTCGGCCGTCATTGCAATGATCGTGGTCCGGCGGCCGCCATTCTCCCGGCGCCGGATCTCGGCCGACGCTTCATAGCCGTTCATTTCCGGCATTTGACAGTCCATAAAAACGAGATCGTAGTTGAGCAAGCGCAGCATCTCCACCGCCTCGCGGCCATTTCCGGCAACGTCGGCACGCACTCCCAGCCGTTCCAGCATGCGGATGGCGACCTTTTGGTTCACGATATTGTCCTCGGCAACCAGGACGCGCAGGTGATTATTTTCAAAGTTGGCATGCGGCTTCGGCTCGATCTTGGGCGGCTCCGGCGCGCGCCGGCCCGATTGCCGCCTCGCCCAGGAATCGGCCAGTGCGTTGAACAACAGCGATTGCCGCACCGGCTTCACCAGCGACGCGTCAACGCTCGCTCCTTCCATTCGGCGCACCTCGCGCCAGTTCGAGATGGACGTCAGCATCACAACAAGGGTGTCGCAGATGGCGGGGTCGCTCTTGATGGCGGCGGCAAGCGTCGCTCCATCCATATCGGGCATCTGAAAATCGGCGATCACAAAGTGGTAGGGGTCGCCGGCTGCGCGTGCCGCTTTCACCGCATCCAAAGCGTTGGGCGCGCTCTCGTAACTCCCGTTGCGCATCCCCCAACTCGTAATCTGTTCGTGAACCACCCGCCGGTTCACCTCGTTGTCGTCGACAATCAGCACCCGCAAGCCGTTCAGGTCGGCGGGAGCTGCGCGAAGCGGCTGTGGCTCAGGGTCGAGCGGCAGCGGCAGCGTAAATGAAAAACGCGATCCTCTGCCGGGCATGCTCTCCGCCGTGATCAAGCCACCCATCAGTTCCACCAGTTGCCGTGAGATCGCCAGCCCCAGACCCGTGCCGCCGTACCGCCTCGTCATCGAACTGTCTGCCTGCGTGAACTTTTCAAACAGCATCGGGATCTTCTCGGGGTCGATCCCTATGCCCGTGTCCGCCACGGAAATCCGCATCAACGCGTTGCGCCCGTCCTGCCGGTCGCATTCCACACTCGCCAGCACGTGCCCTTCGGAAGTGAATTTCACCGCGTTGCCTACCAGGTTCGTGGCCACCTGGCGCACCCGGCTCGCGTCGCCGAGGAAATAGCGCGGCAGCCCGGGAGCGTAGCGCACGATGAGATCGATCCGCTTGTCCTCCGCCTTCGGTTCCAGCATCTCGGCGACTTCCTCCACCACCTGCCGCAGATCGAACGGGAAGCACTCGATCGTCAGACCGCCGGCCTCGATCTTGGAAAAATCCAGAATGTCGTTGATGACCGTCAGTAGCGCCTCGCCGGATTTGCGCACCGTATCCGCGTACTCGCGCTGTTCCGCCGTTAATTCCGTATCCAGCAGCAGCCCGGTCATGCCTATGACGCCATTCATGGGAGTGCGGATTTCGTGGCTCATATTCGCCAGGAATTCGCTTTTGGCTAGGCTCGCGGCTTCCGCCTGCCGCCGCGCCGACCGCAGCCTCACCGCCATCCAGATCATCACGAGGACGGTCGGGAACAGGACTGCCACAGCGCCTCGAAACACGTGCTCGAAGTACTTTGTATTCCGGTAGGCGAACAGGCTGGCCGCTTCCGAGCCGATCCTCGTATTCCAGCGAAAATCGATAGACCCAAGGGAGCCATCGGCAGCCATTTCGCCAATGCCTTCCAGAATCGTGTCGGCCGCCCGTTTGGCCACCGGATCCTTCAGGTCCGCGCCGACGCCCCACCCATAACTCGCGCCGTCGATGGGGACGAGCTTCAGTTTCCGCTCTGTGCAGTCATAGTGGACAGGCGGAGTCAACGAGTTTACCTGCATCAGCCCGGCGGCGGCTTTCCCGCCGCAGACTTGAGAAACCACAGCCGAGAGGTCCTTCGATTCCAGTAGGGGCGAGCCGGCAAAGACCTTGCGCGCAATCCGCAGATCGCTATTGATTTTCGTCAAAGCGGAAACAGGCTGGCCGCGTATGTCTTCCGGACGGGCGATGTCCGATTCTTCGGGGACCACCAACGCATACGACACCTTCGCCCACGGCTCGGTAATGTACATGATCTCGCGGCGCTCCGGGAGTCGGGTGGCAATCGGCCACAGATCCACTTTCTCGCCGCGCAGAGCGCCTTCCGGCCCCTCGGGCGACCAGCGCCATTTGAGGCGGATCCCTTTACGCTTCGCCGCCTCGGCTACCAGTTCCACAGCCGGACCCGAGGGATTGCCATTCGCATCGGCGAAGTGGTACGGCGGAGAGTTTTGAAAGCCGATGAGCATGGTGCGACCGGCGGGCGCGTCACGCCATAGTCCGAAGTAGACCGCCACCACAGCCATCGTGACGATAACCCCCACCATCGCCGTGACCCCTGGTCGCCCGCGCAAGCGGACTCCGAGCGCTCGACGTATGCCTGCTCCACTCATCGGCCTCATCTTCGGTTTCTTCTCTGTCGCAATGCAATGTTGACAACAGTCTTATCGGCAGATGTAGCGAAAAGGAATAGGGAGGACTCGCAATTGCGTGAAGTTATGGTAAGCCGAAAGATATGAACGTAATACAGAGGACCGTACTATCGAAAGTTAGCATGGCGCCCCATGGGGGTTGTCCCTTATATTCAGTGCTGCACTTCCAATACAATGAGTTACGGCTGCGCCAATCCGCTCGGTTTCACCCCCGCTTTCGGGTGGGACCTTCCCGAAACGCTGAGCCGCCTGGCCAGTGAAGGCAATCGCGAAATCGTTGCCGAGGTAATCGAAGCGTTTGAGAGCGATACCGCTCGACGCCTGCGCCTTCTGGACGACGCGATTGCCCACGGCAACTGGGCAGCCGCGCGCGCCCAAGCGCACTCCATCAAAGGTGCGGCCTCCGAGGTGGGCGCCTACACCCTGGTAGCAATCTGCAGGCGTATGGAACTGACGGCCGATACCGGCGCCGGCCCGATCTTCGCCGAGCTGCGAAACGAAGCCCATGCCGACTTCACCCGCGTGTGCCGGCTGATGAACGAAAGCGGCTGGGCAGCAGCCCAATAGCAGACGTGCCGACGGGAATCTTTCCCGCGCAACGCCGCCCTAAAAGTTCAACCGAAGCGCAAACTGCATGATCCGCGGATCGCGCGCCGACGTAATGTTGCCCGTCGATGCCCGCGAATTCACGCCTGCGGCATTATACGTAATCGTGGTGTCCACGCCGCTGAACTGCGTGTGATTAAACGTGTTGTAGGCCTCCGCCCGGAACGACACCCTGACTTTTTCCTTGATCGGGAACGTTTTGAACAGAGCCGTTTCCCAATTGTTGCGGCCCGGTCCACGGATCGGGAAAGTCGGCATATCGCCGATATTGGCGATCGTCAGCGGCGGACACCCGCTGGCCGGGCACGCGCCACCGGAGTACTGAACCGGTTCGGCAAACGCAGCGGCGTTGAACCATGTGGTAAACGTACGAGGGCCCGTCGGATCTCCGACCATCAGAGGACGAGCGCCATCTCCGCCGCCCGTCAGGTTCACGCTCGGCGACGTGCCCATGCTGATGGAGAGCGGCGCACCCGCAACAAACTGAGTGATATCGCTGACCTCCCAGTTGTCAAAGACAGCCTTCACAATGCTGTTGTGGATCGCGTGGCTGAGCGCCGGCAGGTTCCACAGGAAATGGAACGTCAACGTATTCGGCCGATCGTAGTTCGCCAGGCCATAATTCCAAACCTTGCGATCGAGGTACCGTGTGACCATGTCGCTCCCGGAGGTCGTGCCCGACGTGCTCGTGCTGTCGCCCTCCGCGTAATCCATGGCCTTCGAGTGGGTGAAGGAGACGCCGTATTGAATCGACCTCGCGAAGCGCCGGTTGACCTGCACCTGCAGCGAGTGATAACTCGAATTGCCCTCGAAAATCTGCTGCGGGACGCCGTTGTATCCCGCGATGGGACGATAGAAATTCTCGTTCAAGTTCGTCGATCCCGGCGCCCCCGTGCTCTGCGGATTCTGATTCTGCGGCAGGAAATCCGCGCCGTACGGGACCGTATTGAGCTCGACCACTTCGCCGAGGTGCCGGCCGAAGTTCCCGACGTACGCCACATCCACGATCGTGCCGAAGCCGATCTCGCGCTGAATTCCGATGTTCGCCTGGTAGGCGGTCACCGTCTTGGCATGCGGGTCGATGTCTCGCGAGAAACTGCTGGGCGAAAGCAATCCCGTCGTATTGGCGGCCGTCGACACCTGGCCGTAATAGGCCGTCGGGTTGTAAATCGCCGGCGGATTGAAGAACAGGTTCCCGAGCGTACCCGCATCGAGGAGCGGTGTATAGAAAACCCCGCCGCCGCCGCGAATCACCGTCTTGCCGTCACCCAGCGGATCCCAGGCGAAGCCGAAACGGGGCGCCGGGAGGATGCCGTTGCTATACACCATCGACCGCGGGTAGCCCGCCGTTGTCGGGGTGATCACCCCGTTCGTCGGGTTGCCGGACCCCGGCACGATCAAGCCCGAATACACGTTGGGCACGACGGCTCCTGTCAGCGGATTGATCACCACCTTCGCGCCGTTTTGAACCACCGGCCGGAACAAGACCGGAGCCTGCGACCGGTCGTAGAGATACGGCACGAAGTTGCCGGCGTTGTCATTCCCCGGCGATAGCGGCAGCGCGTCTGTGAACCGCACGCCGATATCGATGGTCAGGTGCGGCAGCGGACGCCAGTGATCCTGCACGTACCACTCGTACACGCGCGTAATCGGCTGGTAATTCACGCGATTCGTCGCCTCCGTGTAGCTGTAGTAATTGCCCAGGAAAGCGTTGGCATATGCGTAGCCCGTATCCAAAGCAAAGCTCGAGTTCGTCTGGAAATCGAAATTGCCGGGGAAGTTCGCGCTGCCCGCCTGATGGTATTGGTTGTACAGTGCGTGCTGCACCTTGAACCCTGCCTTGAACGTGTGTTCTTTCCAAATCTTCGTTAAGCCGTCGGTCACCGTAAACGCTGTGGAATCGTCGACCATCGGAAAGCGTCCGTCATAGGATAGCGATGCCGCGCCGGTCACACCTCCGAAAGACATTGCAGGCAGCAGCCCCAGCGGATTGTCCGAGGGATAGCTCTGCGCGATGTTGATGCCGTACGTTGAGCGCTGATACGCCTTCAGTGCGGAATCCGAAAGCACCTGGGATTCCGTCCATAGGTTCATGCCCAGGAGAGCTTCATTCACCAGGGTCGGCGAGAACACATACGTGAAGTTCACGCCCAGATTCGGCATGGTCTGCTGGTAATCGACGTCCGCCAAACCCCAGCTATTCTTGATCGCCGCGCTATTTCGCCCCGTATCGTTGCTGCTGTACCCGGAGGCGCGGACCCACACCTTGGCCTTATCGCTGACGTTGTAATCCACCTTCAGGAGCTCCTGCAGCACCGGCACTTTCTCCGTCCCCGCGATCTGGTAGTTGTACGCAAAATTGGTGATCGCAGTGTTCGTGGCATTGGGCAGCGGAAAGACCGTCAGCAGTTTCGCCGAGTTCGGATCCATGCGGTTCGAGGGGATCATGTTACCCGGGAAGGCCTGCCCCGTCAGCGGATCCTTCACCGCGTACAGTGTGGTCTTGTTCTTGAACGACTGCGAGAAGTCGCCCTTACGCTCCAATGCCGTGGGCACCGTGTAATTGGAAACCGAGTTCGGCTTCTGGTTGGGATCGTCCTCCATGGAGAACATGAAGAACAGCTTCTGTTTGTTGGTATTGAAGTGCCTCGGAATGTAAATCGGCCCGCTGAAACTCCCGCCGACCGTGTTGTAGCGATACCGCTGCCGCTGAATCCCCTGCCGGTTGTTAAAGAACGTATTCGCGTTGAAGGCCTCATTGCGGACGTAATAATAAAGCCCGCCGTGGAAGATTTGGCCGCCGCTCTTGGTCACCAGGTTAATGACTCCCGACGCCGAAGGTCCATACTCCGCCGGATAGGAGTTCTGCAGCACCTTCACTTCGGATATCGCGTCGAGGTTGATCGGCGATTCCGCCGTACGGCCGCGTGCGGTGTTCCCCGAGATGCCGTCAATATTCAGCGCGTTGTAGAATGAGCGCCCGCCGCTCATCGTCGGCGTCGCATACTGGCCCAGCACGTCCGAACCGGTATTGTCGTCCACCACGCCGGGCAGAATCTGCAGCATCGCCATGACGTCGCGACCTCGCGCCATCAGGTCCATGACTTCCGTGGAGTCGATCAGCACCGCACGATCGCCGCTTTCCGTCTGCAGCACCGCTCCGGTCGCCTTCACTTCCACTGTTTCCGATACGGCGCCGATCTCCAGGCGCAGATCGCCGGTGCCGAGCGTATCGCCGGCCGTCAGGTGCAAATCGCTGTGACTAAGCTCCTTAAAGCCGGCGGCCCGCACCGTGACCGTGTAGGTGCCGGGTTGCAGATTTGTGAACGTGAATTCCCCCGTCTCGGCTGTCGAAAAGGTGCGCGCGGTTTTGTCGGTCTGATTGACGCACCGCACTTCCGCGCCCGCAATCGCGCTTCCTGTCGGATCGGTGACGCGGCCGCTGATCGTGCCGGTCGAGTTTTGAGCCATCGATGCGGCGCCCCAAAGCAGAATTATCGATATGAACCGTACAACCCTAAGTGGTTTCAGCACGAGCAACTCCTCGGTTTTGGCTTCGCCGGTTCGCTTCCGCCGGCGCACAAACCTCACCGGGAAATACTATCGTTCATTATCGATAAAGTAAAGACATTTAACGCAAAATATTACCAGCCTCCCACCAGCACGCCCAAGTGGGATACCGCTTTGCGGATCTCGCACACAGCCGCCGCGAGTTCCAGGCGATCCATGCGATCCAGCGCCGGCGGCAGCGACCGCAGCATGCGCGCCGTCACGCTGCACCGCTGTACGGCGGAATGAATCGAAGGGCCGCTCTTCCGCTTGGCGGGTCCCTCCGGACCGAGAAGGTACGCCGCCATTTCCCGCAGGCGCCGCCGGTTCTCCGCGCGCAGGGCGATTTTCGTCTCCCCCACAACCAACGCCGATCTCTTCAGGAACGGGATCAGTTTCCGGTACTGCTTCGTGGTCACCCCCATATATAAGGTGGCCGCGAAGAACTTCGGCCCGTATTCTTCCAGGTAATCAATCGCGCGGTCTGCCGTACGATGTTTCGATCCCAGATATTTCCGGCAGAACTCCTCCCACCCGCAGCCGACCAGCAGGTACAGTCGCTGATCGCGAATGCGCGCCATGCTCCGCACGTCCTCAGCCCGGCATCGCCCCGGCACCAGGCAGATCCGTTTCCGCCCGGATCTCCATTGTTTGAGCTCGGCAAGGAACTCATCGGCTGTTTGCGCCAAAATCTTCATAGACAGCTTCGACTCCGCGAGAAAATCCAGCGATTTCCATGATTCGGACCAGGCCGGAAGGCCCCCCTAATCCGATGCTGACATGCGCCCGCGAAAAACGGCCGGACGGAAGCGGAGCTCCGGCGTCTAAGTCATTTCGATTGTGGGGAAAAGAAAAACTTCGGAAGTCCGGAAATGACGCCGCGCAGTTTCCCAATCCGGACCGCTTCTGCTAAAATAAGGCTTCGTTGGGACGTCGTCTAACGGTAAGACTGCAGACTCTGGATCTGCGTATCGGGGTTCGAATCCCTGCGTCCCAGCCACTCATCCTTCAGCAGTTGCTGAAATTCCTGAAAATCCGGCTTGGGTCCGAATCGTTGTGGCCCTGAGACAGGCCCTCCCCGGCCCGTGGCTATCGGCCAAAAAATCGGCCTGGCTCCGGACCGACGGACCCATCCGGGAACCGCCGCCGTGGCAGCGGGGGTACAGGCATGCCGAATCTTTCGTGCCAACGCCGCCAAGCTTCCTCGGTGAAGACCCCGGCAGGTGCGCTCTGCAGCACCTTCCGAAATTCTTCGACCGGCACGAACCGCTCGACCGTCTCCACATCGGCCGCAGATCCGTAAACCATCACTTGCGCCAAAAATGCGGGCAAGTCGGCGAGCGTTTTCTCGGGGATGTCGTACCAGGCGACCTTTTTGGCGACGTGAAGCAACTCAACTGGATAAGGGAGCGGCGAGTGTCATCGCTCGAGACCTTTCGGACTTAGACGGCGCCGGGAGTCGAGCGCCGGCAGTTTCGTCAAGTCGATCGCCTGGGCCCAGCGAGTCAGGTCTCTTTGCATAGAGGCTGGCACGCGATGGAGTGTCCCATCGCCCCAACTGCCTCGAACTTGAATCACCCGCATCTTCATGCCCGCCAACTTCAAGGTGTCGAGCCCGCCGAAGAAAGCCACCTTAACCGCACCGCCGCGGTCTACGAATGCTTCCAGGTTATCGCGCTTCCGATGCACCCAGGCATCTGGGTTCGCCAGATCCAAGTTGCGGAAAAACGGCAGCCGCGAACGTAGACGCTCTGGATCGAACGCCGACGGCATCCAATTCGGGCCAGCCCTCTTCCATGAACTCAACAAACACAAAAGCACACGAACAACCCCTCGGGGTCATTCGTGTGCCTCGTGTCTATCCGTGGCCTCTCCCGATCTTACTTATACACCGCCTGCACGCTCAGGTTTGCCCCGATCGTCAGTGCGCAAGTCGGCGTCGTCCCCGAGCAGGCGCCCGCCCAGTTGACGAACACATGCCCAGCTACCGGAGTCGCCGTCAACGTCACCACCGTCCCCTGCTGGAATTTCGCCGAGCACGAAGACCCGCAGTTGATCGACGTTCCGAATTCCCCATTCGGAGTACCCGAGATGCTGCCCGAGCCGCTGCGGCTTACCGATAGCGTGTACGTCGGGACGAACGTCGCCGTAGTGCTCAACGCTCCGTTGACCGTGAGCGAGCATGCCGCGTCCGTGCCGGTGCAAGCGCCGCTCCATCCCGTGAAGACACTGCCGCTCCCCGGGTTCGCCGTCAAACTTACCTGCGCGCCCGCGGCGACCTGCGCCGTGCACGTGCCGCCGCAGTTGATCTTTCCGCCATCCCCGTTCACGTTTCCGTTGCCCACCTTCACTACAGTGATGGTCGGAATCTCCAGGTTTGCTGCCGCCATCTGCGCGCCGATATAATCGCCCAGTTCGCCGGGTCCCGGAGACGGGCATTCAAAGGTCGCGCACAGAGCCTCGTGCGTCGAGGGGTCGTACTTGCCGGTGTACTTGTAGAACTCGTAGCGCCGTACCACCGCGTGTTTGCCGGTGCTGAGCGGACGCCCGCTATGCATCACGCCGCTGTTCGGGTTGCTGGGATTTGACTGCAGCAACTGCCACGGCGTCTCCACTGCCGCTGCATCCGGCACTACCGCGTCGCCCGCGATGAGATCGTTTACGTCAACTTCGTTATCGGCTTCCGATTCGAACACCTTCACCCATTTCGCATCGCCGAACTGCGCCGGAACGAACGGCGGAGGCGGAGGAGGCGGCGGCAATTTCACCGCGAAATCGATCTGCGGAGCCGCGCCCACGCGCAGCGGAGGAAGCACGTTCACCACAGGCTGCGGAATCTGCACGACGACCGGAACCGGAGGCGGCGGGTTCACGCCTACGGGCACATTCGGCGTCCCCATGATGTACGTCAGCTGGCCCGGGTTCGCCGGATCTTCCACCAGCCACCGATAGGTCACCTTCGTTGGATTGCTGA
>Ga0308174_10001755_pt1 | contig 10311 bp, 10 predicted proteins | sample PhyPR2_FD_203894 | JGI IMG/M metagenome (GOLD analysis project Ga0308174, IMG submission 203894) | Soil microbial communities from UC Gill Tract Community Farm, Albany, California, United States - DLSLS.P.R2 | ecosystem: Environmental > Terrestrial > Soil > Agricultural land | place: USA... | reverse complement strand
GACGCTTCACGCGACCGGCTCCTCGGTGTCGACGGGCACCAGCGGCAGCGGGCTCTGGCGCAGGGGTACGCCGGCACGTCGTGGCAGCGTGAGGCGGAACTGGGCGCCCCGGCCGGGCCGGCCCCACGCCTGGAGCCACCCGCCGTGCAGGTGGGTGTCCTCCAGCGAGATCGACAGTCCCAGCCCGGTGCCGCCGCTGGTCCGGGCGCGCGCGGGATCGGCCCGCCAGAACCGGTTGAAGACCATGGCCGCCTCACCGGGTGCCAGCCCGACGCCGTGGTCACGGACCGCGATCGCCGCGGAGTGCTCGTCGCCGCCCACGTGGATCACGATCTCGGCCCCACGCCCGCCGGGCTCGGTGTGGTCGATCGCGTTGGTGACCAGGTTGCGGACGATGCGCTCGACCCGGCGCACGTCGGCCTCGGCGAGGCAGGGGTGGCCCGGGGAGTCCACGACGACCTCCACACCACGCTGCACGGCGAGTGGCCGGGTCATGTCGACCACCCGGTGCGCCACGTCGACCAGGTTGACGTCCTCGGCGTCGAGGACCGCGGCCCCGGCGTCGAAGCGGCTGATCTCCAGCAGGTCGACCAGCAGCATCTCGAAGCGGTCCAGCTCGCTCTGCAGCAGCTCGGCCGCGCGGCCCGTGGCCGGGTCGAAGTCGTGGCGGGCGTCGTGCAGCACGTCGCTGGCCATGCGCACCGTCGTCAGCGGTGTGCGCAGCTCGTGGGAGACGTCGGAGACGAAGCGCCGCTGCACCCGGCTGAGCTCCTCGAGCTGGCGGATCTGGCGCTGCAGGTTGCTCGCCATCTGGTTGAACGACGTCGCGAGGCGGGCGAGGTCGTCCTCGCCGAAGACCTGCAGCCGCTCCTGGAGCTGGCCGGCCGCGAGCCGTTCGGCCACCCGCCGGGCCATCCGGATCGGGGTCACGACCTGGCGGGTGACCAGCCAGGTCATGCCGGCCACCAGCACCAGCAGCAGCACCGCCGCGGTCAGCAGCGCCCGGGTGACCAGGGCGAGCGTCTCCTGCTCCTCGTCGAGCGGGAAGAGGTAGTAGAGCGTGTACGTCCCGCCGTCCGAGGGCAGCTTGACCTGGGAGCCCACCACGATGCCGGGGTGGGCACGGGTGACGCCGTTCTCGTCGGTGGTGCGGATCTGGGTGTAGGTCCACGCGGTGGGTGCCGGCTTGTCGAAGTGCTGCTCGAGGGAGAGGGGCACGCTCGCCGTGTCCAGGCCCAGCGTGGACTCCGCGCCGCCGTCCGCGATCCGGCCGCCCTCGCCGACCGGCCCGGCGAGCACGACGCTGAAGCCACGGGTCGCGCCGCGCTGGATGATCGGCTCGATCAGGTCGCGCTGCTGGGAGGCCGAGTCGATGTCGGTGCCCGGGGCCGCGGCGAGGCGGGCACGCGCGTCGGTGGTCTCGTTGTTGGCCTCGGCCACCACCGCGCTCACGCGGTGGTCCAGCAGGCCCTCCCGGGTCTGCTGGAGCAGGAACCAGCCCACGATGCTGACCACGACCGCCGAGAGCACGACGGTGCTGGCAACGACGCGTGCCTGGATCGACCGGCGCCAGAAGGTGAGACCACGCCGGAGACCTGCCGGGAGGCTCCGCTGCGCCACGGCACCGGATGACACGGCTCAGGCGTTTCCGGCCTTGTACCCGACGCCACGCACCGTCACGACGATCTCGGGGTTCTCCGGGTCGTGCTCGACCTTCGACCTCAGCCGCTGCACGTGCACGTTGACCAGTCGGGTGTCGGCCGCGTGCCGGTAGCCCCACACCTGTTCGAGGAGCACCTCGCGGGTGAACACCTGCCAGGGCTTGCGCGCGAGGCAGACCAGCAGGTCGAACTCGAGGGGGGTCAGGCTGATCGGGACCCCGCGACGGGTGACCGAGTGCCCGGCCACGTCGATGGAGAGGTCCCCGATGCTCAGCGACTCCTGGGCCGGCGGGTCGTAGCGACGGACCCGGGCCCGGATCCGGGCCACCAGCTCCTTGGGCTTGAACGGCTTGACGACGTAGTCGTCGGCGCCGGACTCCAGCCCCACCACCACGTCGACGGTGTCGCCCTTGGCGGTCAGCATCACGATCGGCACCCCGGACTCGGCGCGGATCTCCTTGCACACGTCGATGCCGTCCTTGCCCGGCAGCATCAGGTCGAGGAGCACCAGGTCGGGCTTGTAGTCGCGGAACTCGTCCATGGCGAGGTCGCCACGGGTGCACATGCGGCTGTCGAAGCCCTCCTGGCGCAGCACGATCGTGAGCATCTCCGCGAGGGACGCGTCGTCGTCCACGACCAGGATTCGCCCCTTCCAGGCGTTGTCTGGCGTCGGGCCGGCGAGCTGGGTCATGTCTCAATCTTGCCAGCCGGGTGGCCGGAATGTGGCAGGAGAGGCGACGAGGCCGCCCGGGGTGTTCCCCGGACGGCCTCGTCGAGCTCCCGAAAGGTGCTCCGGGAGGCGTGGATCAGTAGCGGTACTCGTCGGACTTGTACGGTCCGGCGACGTCGACGCCGAGGTAGGACGCCTGCTCGTCGCTCAGGGTCGTGAGCTTCACGCCGAGCGAGTCCAGGTGGAGACGGGCGACCTCCTCGTCGAGGTGCTTGGGCAGCACGTAGACCCCGACGGGGTACTCCTCGGGCTTGGTGAAGAGCTCGACCTGCGCCAGGACCTGGTTGGTGAACGAGTTCGACATGACGAACGACGGGTGGCCGGTGGCGTTGCCGAGGTTCATCAGGCGTCCCTCGGACAGCACGATGATCGAGGTGCCCGTCGGGAAGGTCCAGACGTCGACCTGCGGCTTGACGGTCTTGCGGACCACGCCCTCGTAGGTCTCGAGCCCGGCCATGTCGATCTCGTTGTCGAAGTGGCCGATGTTGCCCAGGATCGCCTGGTGCTTCATCCGGGCCATCTGGTCGACGGTGACGACGTCCTTGTTGCCGGTGGCGGTGATGATGATGTCCGCCACGCCGAGCACGTCGTCGAGGGTCGAGACCTGGTAGCCGTCCATGGCCGCCTGCAGCGCGCAGATCGGGTCGATCTCGGTGACGATGACGCGGGCGCCCTGACCACGCAGCGACTCCGCGCAGCCCTTGCCGACGTCGCCGTACCCGCACACGACCGCGACCTTGCCGCCGATCAGCACATCGGTGGCGCGGTTGATGCCGTCGATGAGCGAGTGGCGGCAGCCGTACTTGTTGTCGAACTTCGACTTGGTCACCGAGTCGTTGACGTTGATGGCGGGGAAGAGGAGCGACCCCTCCTTCATCATGTCGTAGAGACGGTGGACGCCGGTGGTGGTCTCCTCGGTCACGCCGCGGATCTCGTTGGCGATCTTGGTCCAGCGCTCGCCGCTCTCGGCGAGCGAGGCCTGCAGGGCCTCGAAGATGACCCGCTGCTCGTGGCTCTTGGCGGAGGCGGGGTCGGGGGCCTTGCCGGTCTTCTCGGCCTCGACACCGAGGTGCACGAGCAGGGTGGCGTCACCACCGTCGTCGAGGATCATGTTCGCGAACTGCCCGCCGGGCCACTGCAGGATCTGCTGGGTGCACCACCAGTACTCCTCCAGGGTCTCGCCCTTCCAGGCGAAGACCGGGATGCCCTGCGGGTCCTCGGGGGTGCCCTCGGGGCCGACCGCGATGGCCGCCGCCGCGTGGTCCTGCGTGGAGAAGATGTTGCAGGACGCCCAGCGGACCTCGGCGCCCAGCGCGACCAGCGTCTCGATGAGGACGGCGGTCTGGATGGTCATGTGCAGCGAGCCGGCGATGCGGGCACCGGCAAGCGGCTTGGAGTCGCCGTAGCGGGCGCGCATGGCCATCAGGCCCGGCATCTCGTGCTCGGCGAGCTGGATCTCGGTGCGGCCGTAGTCGGCCAGGCTGAGGTCGGCGACCTTGTAGTCCATCAATTGCCCCCTGCTCTGAGGTGTCGTGGCTGTGCTTCGAGATTAGAACGCACAGCCGTCGGACGAAGAATCCTCGACGCCCCTACCGGGCCCTCCGGTCCGGACCGGCAGGGCTCAGTGCGCCGCAGGGGCGGGCGGCTCGGGACGCTCGGCCGGCACGTAGTCGCTGCGGTAGATGTCCGGCTCGAGGTAGATCACCTGGGCGGTGGGCTCGGCGGCCCGCACCGCCCGCTCGGCCTGGTCGATCGCATCGGCGACCTGCTCGGACGTCGCGCCGCCCGCCACGCCGATCTTGGCGGCGACCAGCAGCTCCTCGGGACCCAGGTGCAGGGTCTTCATGTGGATGATCCGCTCGACGCCGGCGGTCCCCGCCAGGGCGTCGGCGATGCGGCGCTGAGCCGGGTCGCTGGCCGACTCACCCAGCAGCAGGCTCTTGGTCTCGAGACCGAGGATCACAGCGACGCAGACCAGCAGCAGCCCGATCAGGGCGGTGCCGACGACGTCGAAGTAGAGGTTTTCCGTCACCAGCGCCAGCACCACCGCGACCAGCGCGAGTCCGAGGCCGATGAGGGCGGCGAAGTCCTCCAGCAGGATCACGGGCAGCTCCGGCTGCTTGGCCCGGCGGATGAACTGCGGGAACGTCGCGCTGCCCTTGATCTTGCCGGCCTCGAGGATGGCGGTGCGGAAGGACATGCCCTCCAGCACGATGGCGACCCCGAGAACGAGGGGTGGCACCCACCACCAACGGCTGTCGAGGATTGAGTCCGCCGGGTGGGCCGCGTGGATCTCGTGGTACTTGTGGTAGGCCTCGTACAGCGCGAACAGGCCACCGACGCTGAACAGCACGATCGAGACGATGAACGAGTAGATGTAGCGCTCGCGCCCGTAGCCGAACGGGTGCTCCGGGGTGGCGTCCTTCCGGGACTTCTTGCCGCCCAGGAGCAGCAGCACCTGGTTGCCGGAGTCGGCGACGGAGTGGATGGCCTCCGCCAGCATCGAGCTGACGCCGGTCAGGAAGAACGCGACGAACTTCGTCACGGCGATCCCGAGATTGGCCATCAACGCCGCCACGACGGCCTTGGTCCCACCCTCTGCAGACATGCGCGGAAGGGTATCGGGTCAGGTGGCGGCGCCGATCGCCACAACCTCCGGAGCCGGCCGGGCATCCGCTCAACCTGGCGAGCGGCGACCGCCCTCAGCACCTCGTCAGTCGTCCACCAGGCCGAGCCGGAGGTACTCCGCGGCGTAGGTGCCGCTGAGCAGCAGCGAGGCGTAGCGGGCCACCTCGGTGGAGGCCTCCGTGGTCACGGTCTCGACCCGTACGCCGCGGTCCGCGGCGCTGGCCCGCAGCCGGCCGCGCAGCTCCCCCACGACCGGGTCCTCGGTCCCGTCGTCGAGCACGAGCAGCATCGGGCGGAGGTCGGCGCCCCCGTCGGCGACCGGGTCGTCGAAGACGTCGCGGGTCCTGGTCGCCTCGATCACCGGCAAGAGGTGCTCGGCGTCGCCGGCGAGTGCGGTGCGTCCGCTCGCGCGCCGGACGGACTCGGCGACGCGACGTGCCGCGCGCGCCGCCAGCACCGAGCCGCCCCACACCAGCGGCGTGGAGTCGGCCAGGGCGATCGCGAGCATCTTGGCAGGGTTCACGGCCAGGTCCCGGTGCGGGGAGCAGGCGATGGCCACGGCGTCGAGGGCCTCGGCGACCACCTCGGCGTCGGCGCGCGGGCCGAGGCCGACCCGGTCGAGGTACTCCAGCATCACCACCGCCGTGGCGAGCTGGTCGCGGGTGACGGTCGGCAGCAGCGTCACCCACCGGCCGACGGCGTGGTCGGCGACCAGCGAGCCCGGCGGGCAGGCGACGGCGACCTGGCACCCCCGGCGTACCGCCTCGGCGACCGCGGAGGCCGTGCCCGGATCGGCACCGTCGGGCGCCAGCACGACCACGAGGTCGAGGCTCCCGGCCCAGCCGGGCAGCATGGTGCCGGGCCACGCCACGAACGGCACCGGGCACCACGGCTCGAGCACTGCGCGCAGCAGCCGCGAGTCCGGGCCGGCGGCGATCACCGCGCGCGGTCGCGCCAGGTCCTGGCTGCGTGCGACGGCCTCGGCCGCCGCGGCGGAGGCGTCGATCGACTCACGGCGCACCCGCGCCCCGGCCTCGGCCAGCGAGCGAAGGACGGCGTCGTGCGCCGCCAGCACCGACTCGTCGTCGAGTCGTGACTCGTCGAACCAGGTGGACATCGCCGTCTCCCGGGGGGTCAGGCCGGCTTGCGGGCCTCGTCGACGAGCAGGACCGGGATGTCGTCACGCACCGGGTAGGCCAGGCCGCAGCCGGTGCACACGAGCTCCTCCCCGGTCGGCTCGAGGGAGGCGCGGCACTGGGGGCAGACGATGATCGCCAGCAGGGCGGGGTCGATGTTCACGGGCGTTCTCTCCTGATGGTCGCGAGGACGGCGTCGCGGACCTCCACCATGGTGGCGGCGTCGCGACCTTCTGCGTTGAGGCGGAGCAGTGGTTCGGTGTTGGACGGACGGACGTTGAACCACCAGTCGGCGTGGGAGACGGTGAGGCCGTCCAGGCGGTCCAGGGCCACCCCGTCGCGGTCGCCCCAGGTCGTCTCGATCTCCGACACGACGACCGCCGGGTCGCTGACGGTCGAGTTGATCTCCCCGCTCACGACGTAGCGCTCGTGCTCGCCGAGGAGCTCCGAGAGCGTCCGGTCCGACTCCGCGAGCGCGGCGAGGGCGTGGAGAGCAGCGAGCATGCCCGAGTCGGCGCGCCAGAAGTCGCGGAAGTAGAAGTGGCCGCTGTGCTCCCCGCCGAAGATCGCGTCGGTCTCGGCCATCCTGGCCTTGATGAACGAGTGCCCCACCCGGGTGCGCACGGGCGTGCCGCCCAGCTCGGCCACGGTTTCGGGGACCGCCCGGCTGGTGATCAGGTTGTGGATCACCGTCGCGCCGGGCTCCTTGGCCAGCTCCCGCGTGGCGATCAGCGCCGTCAGCGTGGACGGGGAGACGGTCTCGCCGCGCTCGTCGACCAGGAAACACCGGTCCGCGTCGCCGTCGAAGGCCAGGCCGATGTCCGCCCCCTCGGCGACCACGCGCTTCTGGAGGTCGACCAGGGTCCCGGCGTCGATCGGGTTGGCCTCGTGGTTGGGGAAGGTGCCGTCGAGCTCGAAGTACATCGGCACCACCTCGACCCGCTCGTCGCCGAGCCGGCCGAACACCGCCGGGGCGGTGTGCCCGGCCATCCCGTTGCCGGCGTCGACGACGACCTTGAGCCGGCGCCCGGTGACGGGCGCGAGGGCGAGCAGGTGGGCGGCGTACGCCTCGAGGACGTCGTGGCTGGTGATCGTGCCCTGCCGGCCGGCCGGGGCGGCGCTGCCGGCGGCGACCGCGTCGCGGATCTCGGCCAGCCCCGTCTCCATGCCCACCGGCGTGGCGCCTGCCCGGCACATCTTGATGCCGTTGTACTGCGCCGGGTTGTGGCTGGCGGTGAACATCACGCCGGGATGCCCGAGGTGGCCGGAGGCGAAGTAGAGCTGGTCGGTCGAGGCCAGGCCGATCAGGATCACGTCGGCCCCGGCCTCGGTGGCGCCGTCGGCGAAAGCCCCCGCCATGCCCGGCGAGCTCGGCCGCATGTCGTGGCCGACCACGACGGTGTCGGCGCCGATCACCTGGACGAACGCGCGGCCGGTGGCGCGAGCGAGCTCCTCGTCGATCTGCTCGGGAACCACGCCGCGCACGTCATAGGCCTTGAAGACGGCGGCGAGGTTCGAGGGATCCAGCGTTCCGGGCATGTCGGGAGCCTAACGGTCCCCCGGGTCCGGCCCGATCAGTCGGTGCTCAGGACGCGCAGGTGACCCCGCCGGCCGCGCTCGCGCCCGGTCTCCTCGGCCGGGCTGGGCCGCATCGGCTGGGGCGCCGGCCGGGCCGCCTCGCGCACGGCGTCGGCGAGCGCGAGGAGGTCGTCGCTGGAGGGGCCCTGGGCGGCCGGGTCCGGCGCGAGGCGCAGGACCTCCCAGCCGCGCGGCGCCGAGAGACGCTCGCTGTGCACGTCGCACAGGTCGTAGGCGTGCGGCTCGGCGTACGTCGCCAAGGGCCCGAGGACCGCCGTCTGGTCGGCGTAGACGTAGGTCAGCGTGTTGACCGCGGTGCGGCCACAGGCGGTACGCGAACAGCGGCGGACAGGACTCACGACGCAGACGCTACCTGCCGTCCGGTCGCACCCCGATTAGGCTCGCGGCGTGGACGACGCCAGCTCTCGCTCGACCGCCGCACGTCGGCGCCGGGACCGCCGCGGACGCGGGATGCGCGGCCCCGCCGTGGTGCCCCGGGACCCCGGACGACCCGAGCTGCGGACCGCCCGGGAACGCTTCGACGACCTCGCCCTGAGCATCGTGACGGAGATCGACGAGCGCTGGCAGGACCGCCTCGGGCTCGTGGAGTACGCCGTCGAGGACGCGCCCCAGATCCCCGACGACTGGGACCCCGGCACGGTGCCGCTCTCGTCCCTGGTGCGCGGCACCGGCGGGGAACCGACCCGCCTGGTGCTCTTCCGACGACCCATCGAGCATCGCTGCGAGACCCGGACCGATCTCGAGGCGATGGTGCTCACGGTCGTCGTCGAGCAGGTCGCCGAGCTGCTCGGCATCGACGCCGAGCAGGTCGACCCGCGCTACGAGTCGGGCGACGCGGACTGACAGACAGGTCCTAGCCTCGGGATTTCACGTCTCCGGAGCTGCGCACGGCGCGTAACGCACGGAAGTGCCCGTCCTGCACGGGATTCTTGTGATTGCGAAGTCTCAAGAATCCGAGCGGAAAGGCACTCCGTAGGTGAAGCGTAGCCCGGTCCAGAATCTCGTTCTTGATCCTGTCCGCGAGTCGCTGATCTCGTCCTCGGGAGCCCTGCTGCTGCGCGAGGCGATCCGGGTCGCTGGCCTGGACCGCGCCCTGTCGCGGGCACTCTCGCCGTGGCGAGCCGGTCGGGCGGTCCATGACCCGGGCAAGGTGCTGCTCGATGTAGCGGTCGCGGTCGCACTGGGCGGTGACTGCCTGGCCGACGTGGCTGCGGTGCGCGCCCAGCCGGCGGTATTCGGACCCGTCGCCTCGGACCCGACGGTGTCGCGACTGTTCGCGGCCCTCGCCCTCGACGTCGACGAGGCGGTGGCCACGATCCGCGGCGCCCGCGCCCAGGCGCGGGCGGCGGTGTGGTCCCGGCGTCGGCCCCTGGCCGGCGCCCCGGGCCACCGGGCGGGTGGGCAGGTGGTCGTGGACCTCGACGCCACACTGGTGACCGCACACTCGGACAAGGAGGGTGCCGAGCCGACCTTCAAGCGGGGCTACGGGTTCGCGCCGATGTGCGCGTTCGTCGACCACGGCGAGCACGGCACCGGCGAGACGCTCGCGGTCGACCTGCGACCGGGCAAGGCCTCGCCATGGAACAGCGCCGACCACATCAGCACCCTCGACGCCGCGCTGGCCCAGCTACCCGAGCACGAACGGGAACAGGTGCTCGTGCGTGCCGACACCGGGGCCTGCTCCAAGGCGTTCCTGCACCGGGTCACCGACCTGGGGCTGGAGTACTCCATCGGGTTCCCGGGCCGGGAGGGAGTGCAGGCCGCGATCGAAGCCATCCCCGAACAGGTCTGGCGTGCCGCGGTCGATGGTGACGGTGAACCCCGCGACGGGGCCCAGGTCGCCGAGCTCACCGCCTGGATGCCGACCCCGACCAAGCCGACCCGTTCCCCGGCGCGGTTCGGTCCCCAGGAATGGCCGACAGGGATGCGCATCATCGCCCGCCGCGAGCGCCCGCACCCCGGTGCGCAGCTGCGGCTGACCGACCACAACGGCTGGCGGATCACCTGCTTCGCCACCAACACCCCACGCGCATCGGGTTGGCGGCTGGCCGACCTGGAGGTCCGGCACCGGCAACGCGCCCGCTGCGAGGACCGGATCCGCGGCCTGAAGGACACCGGGCTGCGGAACCTGCCCTTCCACGGCTACGCCCAGAACCGGATCTGGGTCGAGGTCGTCGCACTCGCCGCCGACCTGCTCACCTGGACCCAGACCCTGGCCTTCGACGAGCACGAGCCCGCCCGCCGCTGGGAACCCAAACGGCTCCGCTTCCGGATCCTCGCCGTCGCCGGCCGCATCATCCGCACCGGACGTCGAAGACGCCTCCGACTGCCACGCGACTGGCCCTGGACCCGACTCATCGACACCGGCTGGGCCACCCTGCGAACCGCCTGAACACCCCGAACACCGACCCGATGACCAGGACCACCGGAGAACCGGCGAACACAGCGCCGGCGAACAGCGACGTCCCGGCAGTGCCGTAATCAGCAGCTCGTCCGGGGCGACCGATCAGGCCACCTCACGAAACATCGAGGCTAGGCGTGCGGGACGCCCGCGCGC
>Ga0308174_10001754_pt1 | contig 10312 bp, 7 predicted proteins | sample PhyPR2_FD_203894 | JGI IMG/M metagenome (GOLD analysis project Ga0308174, IMG submission 203894) | Soil microbial communities from UC Gill Tract Community Farm, Albany, California, United States - DLSLS.P.R2 | ecosystem: Environmental > Terrestrial > Soil > Agricultural land | place: USA... | reverse complement strand
TCTCGGCGTCGGTCAAAGTACGTTCAGTATCTCGAATAAGCACTAGAATCGCAAGGCTTTTCTTCCCGGGTGGCAAGCCGGCTCCCCGGTAGACGTCGAACGGGCGCACGGCATCGACATACGGCACCTTCGCCTGGTCCAGGGCGGCCACCAATGTGGCGGCCGGAATGGCTTCGTCCACCACCACGGCGAGATCGCGCCGCACCACCAGCTGGCGCGACGGCGGCTGCGCCTGCGGCAGCGGTACGTCCGTGAGCGCCGCCAAATCGACCTCGAATACCACCGCGGGGCCGGGCAGGTCGAAGTGGCGCACCAGGCGGGGATGCAGTTCGCCGATCCAGCCGGCCTCCCGGCCTTCGACGGCGACGGCCGCGCTGCGGCCCGGATGCAGCCACGCACGCTCGGCACGCGATGTGGTCACGCGCAACGGTGCGGCGAGCGCTTCGACGTCGCCCTTCACGTCGAAGAAGTCGACCCAGCGCGTTCTGTCGGCCCATTGCTCGGGCGCGACCGCGCCAAACGCGAGCCCGCCGATGCGCATGGGCTGCGCGTCGACGGCGCCGCTGCGGAAGATGCGTCCGGCTTCGAAGATGCGCACCCGCGGCAGGCGCCGGCTCACGTTGAGGCGCAGCACTTCGGCCAGGCCGGGCAGCAGCGTGCTGCGCATCACGTCCAGATGGGCCGCGATCGGGTTGAGCACCTTCACCGGATGCGCCTGCGGATCGAGCGCGCGCTCGGTTTCGCCCGACACGAAGCCGAACGTCACCACTTCCTGCCAGTCGCGCGCCACCAGGCGACGCTTGAGCAGCGCGAGCGGGCGCACGCGCTCCGCTGCGGGCAGCATGTGCTGCACGTGCGCTGCCGGTCGGGCCGGGATGTGCTCGAAGCCATGGATGCGCGCGATCTCCTCGACCAGGTCTTCCTCGAGGACGAGGTCGAACCGATACGAAGGCGGCGTCACGACGAAGTCGTCGCCAGCACGCCGATGCGGCAGTGACAGGCGCGTCAGCACGTCGTCGATGGTCGCCGGCGCAACCGCGATGCCGAGCAGCCGCTGTGCACGCGCGCTGCGCACGACGACGTCGGGACGCGCGGGCAGCGGGCCTTTGACATCGGCGAGCGGGCCGGCGCGTCCGCCGCAGATGGACAGGATCAGCGCGGTAGCGCGATCCACCGCAATGGGCCCGAGCTCGGGGTCGACGCCACGTTCGAAGCGGTAACCGGCATCGGACGTGAAGCCCAGCCGTCGCATCTTGCCCTGGATGACGGCCGGGTTCCAGAACGCCCCTTCGAGCAGCACGTTGCGCGTGTCGTTCGCGATGCCCGAATGCTCGCCGCCCATGATGCCGGCGAGGCCCAGCGGCTTGTGCTCGTCCGCCACCATGAGCAGGTCGGCGCTCAGATCGAGCACGTCGCCATTGAGCAGCGTGAGCGTCTCGCCTTCGCGCGCGAAGCGGACGACGATCGCGCCGTCGACGTGCCGCTCGTCGTACGCGTGCAGCGGCTGTCCGAGCTCGAGCATCACGTAGTTGGTGATGTCCACCACGGCCGAGATCGAGCGGATGCCCGAGCGCTCGATGCGCTGGCGCATCCAGTCCGGCGTGGGCGCCGCAGGATCGATACCTTCGATGACGCGCGCGGCAAAGCGGGGACAGGCATCCAGATCCTCGATCCGGATCGGCTGCAAGCGTGCATGGCGTTCGACAATGCGCTCGTGCGCCGGCAGCTTCAGCGGCGCGCCCGTGATGGCCGCGACTTCGCGTGCGATGCCGGCAACGGAGAGGCAGTCGGGCCGGTTGGGCAGCACCTTCAGGGTGATCAGCGCATCGTCGAGCGCGAGGGCATCGCGCAGGCTCGTGCCCGGTGCGAGCGCGTCGGCCAGGGGCATGAGGCCGGATGCATCGTCGGAGAGGCCGAGTTCCTTCGCCGAGCACAGCATGCCGCGCGATTCGACGCCACGCATCGTGGCGGGCTTGATCGCCATGCCGCCGGGAAGGGTGGCACCCGCGAGCGCGACCGGCGTACGCATGCCAACCGCAGCATTGGGCGCGCCGCACACGATCTGCAGGCGCTCGGGCGCGCCGACGTCGACGCTTGCCACGCGCAGGCGATCGGCATTCGGATGCGGCGCGAGCGCTTCGATGCGGCCGACGACCACGTGCTCGAAGGGCGGCGCGGCGCGCTCCACGGACTCGACTTCGAAGCCGGCCATCGTGAGCCCGTCGCACAGCGCCGCCGTGTCGAGCGGGGGATCCACCATCGTGCGCAGCCACGCTTCGGAGAATTTCATGCGAACTGCCGCAGGAAGGAGAGATCGTTCTCGTAGAAGAGGCGCAGGTCGTCGACGCCGTAGCGCAGCATCGCCAGTCGATCAGGCCCCATCCCGAACGCGAACCCCTGCCAGCGCTCGGGATCGATGCCCACGGCGCGCAGCACGTTCGGATGCACCTGGCCTGCACCGGAAATCTCGAGCCAGCCGTCACCCCAGCTCATGTCGATCTCGGCCGAGGGCTCCGTGAACGGAAAGAACGACGGTCGAAAGCGCACCGACAGATCGTCGCGCTCGAAGAAGCGGCGCAGGAATTCGGTGAACACGCCTTTCAGATCGGCGAACGATACGTCCTCGCCGATCCACAGGCCTTCGACCTGGTGGAACATCGGCGAGTGCGTGGCGTCGCTGTCCACGCGATACACGCGGCCGGGCGCGATGATCTTGATCGGCGGCGCGTGCGTTTCCATGTACCGCACCTGGATCGGCGACGTATGCGTGCGCAGCACCAGTCCGCCCTCGACATAGAACGTGTCGTGCATCGAGCGCGCCGGATGATTCTCCGGCGTGTTGAGCGCGGTGAAATTGTGGAAGTCGTCCTCGATCTCGGGGCCGTCGGCCACGTCGAAGCCGAGCGAGCGAAACAGCGTTTCGATGCGCTCGATGGTGCGCGTGATCGGATGCAGGCCGCCCGCGCCCACGCCGCGTCCCGGCAGCGAGACGTCGAGCGCATCGGCCGCCAATTGCGCGGCCAGCTTCGCGTCGGCCAGCGCCGCGCGCCGTGCGTCGAGCAGCGCTTCGATCGCGGCCTTGGCTTCGTTGATCTGCGCACCGGCCGCGGGCCGGTCGGCCGCGGCGAGCTTGCCGAGCGTCTTCATGCGCTCGGTGATCGCGCCTGCCTTGCCAAGGTATTTCGCCTTGGCGTTCTCGAGGGCGGCGGGATCGACGCACGCGGCGAATTCGGCGCGGGCGCGGTCCACCAGGGCGGTGAGATCTTCCATTGATACCCGTCGAACGAAAATGGGCGCCAAAAAAAAAGGGAGGCGGTCATCGCCTCCCTTGGTTTGCGGATCTCGCTCAGGCCAGAGAGGCTTTGGCCTGCTCCGCTATTTTCGTAAACGCAACCTTGTCATGCACGGCGAGGTCGGCCAGCACCTTGCGGTCGATCTCGATCTCGGCCTTGTTGAGCCCGGCGATGAATACGCTGTAGCTCATGCCGAGCTCGCGCACGGCCGCGTTGATGCGGGCGATCCACAGCGCGCGGAACTCGCGCTTCTTCTGCCGGCGATCGCGGTATTGGTATTGCCCCGCCTTCATCACCGCTTCCTTCGCGATGCGATAGACGGCATTGCGGCGGCCGCGATAGCCCTTGGCCTGGTCGATGACCTTCTTGTGCCGCGCGCGGGCCGTTACGCCACGTTTGACTCTTGGCATGGCTTAGCTCCCGTTACGCGTAAGGCATCATCGCGCGCACCGAATCCACGTTGGTGTCGTGGATGCCGGTGATGCCGCGGAGCTGCCGCTTGTTCTTGGTGGTCCTCTTGGTGAGGATGTGTCGCTTGCCTGCATGCGCGCGCTTGATGGAGCCGCTTCCGCGCACGCGGAAGCGCTTCTTGGCGCCCGACTTGGTCTTCATCTTCGGCATGGTGCCGTTTCCTTATTTGCTGCCCACAGCGGTGCTCTCGCTCGCGCTTGCGACGGCGCTCGGAGAGGCTTCGTTGCCTTGCGGCTTACCGGCCTCGGGCTTGTCAGGGTGATGGGCTGGCTTGGGTGACGCCACTTTCGGGGCCACCTTCTTGGGGGCCAGCAGCATCACCATCTGCCGGCCTTCCATGCGGGGAAACGATTCGACGATCGCGTATGGCTCCAGGTCGGTGCGTACGCGCTCGAGGAGTCGAACCCCGAATTCCTGGTGCGCCATCTCGCGGCCGCGGAAGCGCAAGGTGATCTTGGCCTTGTCGCCTTCCTGCAGGAACCGCACGAGATTGCGCAGCTTGATCTTGTAGTCGCCCTCGTCGGTCCCTGGCCGGAATTTGACTTCCTTGACCTGGATCTGCTTGAGCTTGAGCTTCGCCTCGTGCTGCTTCTTCGACTCGCGGTACTTGAACTTCCCGTAGTCCATGATGCGGACGACCGGGGGCTTGGCCGTGGGCGCGATCTCGACCAGGTCGAGCTCGGCCGCTTCCGCCTTGGCGAGCGCTTCGGCGATCGGGACGATCCCCAAGGGCTCGTTGTCGACGCCGACGAGACGGACCTCCGGCGCGTTGATCTCGCCGTTGAGCCGCTGGTGCTGCTTGTCCAGTGTTGCTATGTGGTGTTCTCCAGTGTTGACAAAAACGGCCGGCGAATCCGGAGTAACGCGCAACGCCTTGAAGCATGGCGTTATTTGCGCGTCCGCACCTCGTCCGAGAGGCGCGCCAGCAAGGCATCCAGCGACATCGCGCCGAGATCCTCACCGCCACGGGTACGCACGGCCACGGTAGAAGCCTCCATCTCCTTGTCCCCGACGATGACCTGGTAGGGCAGTTTCTGGAGGCTATGTTCTCGGATTTTATAGGTTATTTTCTCGTTCCGCAAATCCGAGTTGGCCCTGATCCCAGCGGCCTTCAAGGCGGCAGTGACCTGTTCCGCATAGGCTTTTTGCCGGTCGGTGATCGTGAGGACTACGACCTGGACCGGTGCCAGCCACAGCGGCAGGGCGCCGGCATGATTTTCGATCAGGATGCCGATGAAGCGCTCCAGCGATCCTACGATCGCCCGATGCAGCATGACCGGCACCTTGCGGGTGTCGTCGGCATCGACGTACTCGGCACCCAGGCGCCCGGGCATCTGGAAGTCCACCTGCATGGTGCCGCACTGCCACGACCGGCCGATCGAGTCCTTCAGGTGGTACTCGATCTTCGGGCCGTAGAAGGCGCCTTCGCCGGGTAGCTCGGTCCACTGGACGCCGCATGCGCGCAAGGCGTCGCGCAGCGCGTTCTCGGCCCGGTCCCAGGTGGCGTCGTCGCCCAGGCGCTTGTCCGGCCGTAGCGCAAGCTTGATCGTCACGTCGGCGAAGCCGAAGTCCCGGTACACGTCGAGCGCCTGCTGGTTGAAGGCCGTGCATTCGGGCTGGATCTGGTCCTCGGTGCAGAAGATGTGGCCGTCGTCCTGCGTGAAGCCGCGCACGCGCATGATTCCGTGCAGCGCGCCCGAGGGCTCGTTGCGATGGCAGGCGCCGAATTCCCCGTAGCGCAGCGGCAGGTCGCGGTAGCTGCGCAGGTCGGAGTTGAAGATCATCACGTGACCGGGGCAATTCATCGGCTTGAGCGCGAAGTCGCGCTTCTCCGACTCGGTCGTGAACATGCTGTCCTTGAAGTTGGCCCAGTGGCCCGACTTCTCCCACAGCGAGCGGTCGAGGATCTGCGGGCCGCGCACTTCCTGATAGCCGTTCCTCTGGTAGGCCGCGCGCATGTACTGCTCGACCTGCTGCCAGATCGACCATCCCTTGGGATGCCAGAACACGAGCCCTGGCGCGACGTCCTCCATGTGGAAGAGATCGAGCTGCTTGCCAAGCTTGCGATGGTCGCGCTTCTCCGCTTCCTCGATGCGATGCAGGTACGCCTCGAGGTCCTCCTTCTTCGACCACGCGGTGCCGTAGATGCGCTGGAGCATCTCGTTGCGTGAATCGCCGCGCCAGTAGGCACCGGCCACCTTCATCAGCTTGAACACCTTGAGCTTGCCGGTGGACGGCACGTGCGGACCGCGGCACAGGTCGATGAAGTCGCCCTCGGCGTAGAGCGAGATGGGCTCGTCGGACGGGATCGACGCAATGATCTCGGCCTTGTAGTGCTCGCCCATGTTCTCGAAGAACTTCACCGCTTCGTCGCGCGGCATGAGAGAGCGCTGCACCGGCTCGTCCTTGCGGGCGAGCTCGGTCATGCGCTTCTCGATCGCCGCCAGGTCCTCCGGCGTGAAGGGCCGCTTGAAGGCGAAGTCGTAGTAGAAGCCGTCCTCGATCACCGGGCCGATCGTCACCTGCGCCTCGGGGAACAGCTGCTTCACCGCGTAGGCGAGCAGATGCGCAGTGGAATGGCGCAGGACGTCCAGGCCCTCGGGGTCCTTGTCGGTGACGATGGCTAGCGACGCGTCGTGGTCGATCAGGGTCGACGTGTCGACGACCTTGCCGTCGATCTTCCCGGCAAGAGCGGCCTTGGCGAGCCCGGGGCCGATGGACGCGGCGACCTGTGCGACGGTGACGGGCGCGTCGAACTGCTTGATGGCGCCGTCGGGCAATCGAATGGCGGGCATGACGGATCTCCAGAAACAAAAAAGTGCGGACGCGGCCGCACTTTTCGAGACATTCCGACGACGAGAGCCGTCAGGCGTGCGAGCGCGCGCTCAGGCTAGCGGAGATCCTTTCGCGTTCGCGGTGTCATAACCGTTCCTTTCGGTGCTGCGGCGTCGTGATGATTGCTCCGCATTCTACTACGGCCGGCGCGCGAGCGCGTAAAGGCCGCCTTCGACGCGCACGGCGCCATCGGCGACCAGCTTGTCCAGATGCGCCTGCAGCGACCGCGCGGCCGCGCCATGGAAGCGCGGGTCGACGTCGTCGTAGACGGCGGGCACCAAGGCTTCGAGGCGCGCCGGACCCTGGCGCTCGAGGGCCGCGCGCACCTTGGCCTCGCGTGCATGCCGGTGGGCAATCAGCCGGCGCAGCTCGCGCTTCGGCTCGCCGATGAGATAGCCGTGACCCGGCGCGAGGATCGCCACGTCGAGCTCCAGCAGCGCCTCGAGCGACGCCAGATACGCCCGCATGTCGCCATCGGGTGGATTGATGATCACCGTCGAGCCTTGCATGACGTGGTCGCCGGTGAACAGCATGCGGGTCTGTTCCAGCAGGTAGCACACGTGGTTCGACGCGTGTCCGGGCGTGTGCAGCGCCCGCAGCGTGACGCCGCCCAGCTGCAGCCGCTCGTCGTGCGCAGGCACGCGATCGGGGCGGAACGTTGCATCCTGCCGATCCGTCTGCGGGGGCGGGCGTCCGATCACTTGCGCGCGCGTTTCGCGCGCGAGGGCCGCGGCCGCGGGCGAATGATCGCGATGGGTATGCGTGCAGACGATCCAGCGGATGCGCCCGGCGCCGGCGTCCAGGATCGCGCGCAGATGCGCATCGTCGAGTGGCCCGGGATCGACCACGGCGAGGTCGGCTTCGCCGACCAGGTACGTGTTGGTGCCCGGTCCGGTCATCATGCCTGGGTTCGGCGCGATGATCCGCGTCACCAGGCGGTCGAGCCGCTTGGGCACGCCGGACAGCAGGTCGTACGTCGTGCGCGTCGTCTCGTCGGGATCGCTCCAGTGGATCTCGTGATAGGGCGCGTCGCCCAGGCGGAAGATGCGCTCGCCCTGCCGGCCCTGCGCGATGGACGGCCGGTTGCATTCGACGTTGCTCAAGGCGCGCGCGTGCGCGAGTGCTTCGTCGGGGGTCGTGAAGGCCGACAGGCTGCGCAGCACCGTCCGTGTGGCGAACGCGAGCTCGATCTCGCCGCGCTCGGCACGGTTCAGCGCCTGCTGTGGGGTGAGCCAAACGCTGTGCACGGTCTCCACGGTGTCGTGCAAGGCATCCTGGCCTTCCGGCGCCTTGGCGAGGAAGAAGCGCGCGTCGAACCGCCGCGAGCGCAGCGGTGGGGTGACCCAGTGCGCAAAGTAAGCCAGCGACGCCGCTGGAATGTACAGGTCTTCCTGCGCCATCAGGGCAGCAAAGGATGTCTGTCCTGCGTTGAGCGCGGTACGCTGCCGCGTGAGCGTCGGCAGCCGGCCGAGCGAGGGCGGCTCCCCCTCGCGGTCGACCGCGAGCAGCAGCCCGGCTTCCTCGAAGCACTCGCGCACGGCCGCCACCCAGTAAGCGAGCGCACCGCGCGCAAGGCCGAGCCGGCGATTGGCTGCGCGCGCATCGAGACCGATGACGCGGATCGCCCACGCAGCCGAGGCATCCTCGCGATCCAGCGCACCGCCGGGAAAGACGTATGCGCCGCCCAGGAAAGCCGCATTGGCGTGGCGCTGGAGCAGGAACACCTCGAGGCCTCCGTTGCCCTGGCGCAGCGGAACGACGGTGGCGGCAGTGCGGATCGCGGGAGACGGCACTTGAGGTGACGCGCAGGACTGGCTCACGGGACGCGGCACGCGGCGCTCGACGGCAGCGCATCGACGATGGCAGCGCGGAGCCATTCTACGCGGGCACGTGGCGCTCCGTGGCTTGACATGGCGCGGTGCCAGGCGCCATCGTTGCGCAGCGCACGAGGTTGCGGCGCCCGCACGTTCTTCCCCCGGAGACGCATTCCATCATGGCAATCGCTCGCAAGGTCATCATCACGTGCGCCGTCACGGGCGCGATTCATACGCCGTCGATGTCGCCGTATCTACCGGTGACCGCTGACGAGATCGCGGATGCCGCGCTCGGCGCTGCCGAGGCCGGCGCGGCCATCGTCCACCTGCATGCGCGCGACCCGAAGGACGGCCGCCCGACGCAGGACCCCGTGTATTTCCGGCCGTTCCTCGAGCGCATCAAGGCCGCGTCGAATGTCGTGGTGAACCTCACCACCGGCGGCGCGCCCACCATGCTCGTGGAAGAGCGCGTCCAGCCGGCGCTGCGGTTCAAGCCCGAGGTGGCGTCGCTCAACATGGGCACGATGAACTTCGGCCTGTGGGAGATGCTGCGCCGCTTCAAGGACTTCAAGCACGACTGGGAGCGTCCGTACCTGGAGAACAGCTACAAGGGGATCTTCCGCAACACGTTCGCCGACATCGCATACATCCTCGAAGCGTGCAGCAACAACGGCACCCGCTTCGAGATCGAGTGCTACGACATCGGCCATCTGTACAGCGCGGCTTATTTCCTCGAGCAGGGGCTCGTCAAGCCGCCGCTGCTGATCCAGTCGGTGTTCGGCATCCGCGGCGGCATCGGCGCGCATGTCGAGGACCTGATGCACATGCGCCGCACGGCCGACCGCCTGTTCGGCGATCAGTACGTCTGGTCGGTGCTCGGCGCGGGGCGCAACCAGATTCCGACGGCGACCGTTTCGGCCGCGATCGGCGGCAACGTGCGCGTCGGCCTCGAGGATTCGCTGTGGGAAGGGCCCGGCACGCTGAGCCAGACCAACGCCGCTCAGGTCCGCCGCATCCGCACCGTGATCGAAGCGCTGTCGCTGCAAGTGGCGACGCCCGACGACGCGCGCGAGATCCTGCAGCTCAAGGGCGCGGGGAACGTCGCGTTCTGAAAGCACGCCACAAGCGAACAAAACGGCAGTGGATTGCCCTACGCGGGAATGACGCAAGTACAAAAAAAGTCGGGCGCCGCAACGCGGCGCCCGTGCGGACGGCCTCAAGGTCTTTCCGATGTTCTATGGTAGGCGCGATTGGACTCGAACCAACGACCCCCACCATGTCAAGGTGGTGCTCTAACCAGCTGAGCTACGCGCCTGTCGCGGGCCGGATTATACCCGACTCACCTGCATGCCGGCGCGCGAGCGCCTGCAGCGTCGCGAGCGTATCCGCTTCGGCGGCGGGCTTGTCCTTGCGCCACCGTGCAATGCGCGGGAACCGCGTGGCGACGCCGCTCTTGTGGCGCTTCGACAACTGCAATCCTTCGAAGGCAAGCTCGAAGACCAGGACCGGTTCGACGCGCCGCACCGGCCCGAAGCGCTCGAGCGTGTGACGCCGCACCCATGCGTCCACCTCCCGGATCTCCGCATCCGTCAGCCCCGAATACGCTTTGGCGAACGGCACCAGCTCGCCGGCGTCGTTCCACACTGCGAAGGTGTAATCGGTGAACAGCGACGCGCGCCGGCCATGCCCGGCTTGCGCGTACACCATGACGGCGTCGATCGCGTAGGGATCGACCTTCCACTTCCACCACGGGCCGCGCACGCGGCCCACGCCGTACGCGGCGTCGAGGCGCTTCAGCATGACGCCTTCGGCGCGGAGCTCGCGGGCGCGCGCGCGCTCGGCCGCGACGGACGTCCAGTCGGGCGTGACGAGCCTGGGCGACAGGCGCAGCGTCGGTGG
>Ga0308174_10001753_pt1 | contig 10312 bp, 7 predicted proteins | sample PhyPR2_FD_203894 | JGI IMG/M metagenome (GOLD analysis project Ga0308174, IMG submission 203894) | Soil microbial communities from UC Gill Tract Community Farm, Albany, California, United States - DLSLS.P.R2 | ecosystem: Environmental > Terrestrial > Soil > Agricultural land | place: USA... | reverse complement strand
TGGCCGCGATCGACGAGAGCGCTCCACTTGCCGCGCGGCGACGCATCTACGCCGAAACGACGGCTGCGCAGACGCTCGACCGCATGCTCCATTACGACTGGAAGTACACCCTCGCGGACAGCGACCTTCCCAAGGTGCGCACCGCCACGCTGGCAGCCGGCACGACGGTCGGATACCCGTTCCTCGCCGACGAGATCGCCGATTTTTCGCTGCGCATTCCATCGCACTGGAAGATCCGGGGGTTTCGCCTGCGGTGGTTCTTCAAGTACGCGCTGCGCGGCTTCCTGCCGACTGCCATCCTGCGCAAGAAGAAGCACGGCTTCGGGCTGCCGTTCGGCGCCTGGGCGCTCAAGCATGCCCCGCTGCGCGCGCTGGCGGCCGATTCGCTCGCTGGCCTCGAGCAGCGGCGCATCCTGCGTCCCCGCTTTGGAGACGAGCTCCTCGGCGTATTGTTGCCGAGCCATCCGCGCTACTACGGCGAGCTGGTGTGGATCCTCATGATGCTGGAGCAGTGGCTGCACGCTCATCATCGCGACGAGCGCATCGGCAGTCGCCCGGTTCCGCACGGCGCGGGCACCCTCGCATGAGGCGGCCCGGCCGCCCGCGGTCGCAACGGTCGTGAGCAGCGTCCGCCGCTCGCTGGCCTACACCTTTGCCGAGAGTTATCTCGGCATTTCGCTGCAGATCGTCAGCACGCTGTTCCTCGCGCGGCTTCTCACGCCCGAGGAAACGGGCATCTGGGCGGTCGCCACGGTCTTCGCCGCCGTCGCCGCGACGTTGCACGATTTCGGCGCGCAGGAATACCTGATCCAGGTCCGCGAGCTGACGCCCGCGAAGATCCGGGCCGCGATGGCGACCAACCTCCTGATGTCGTGGACGCTCGCGGTGCTGATGATCGTATCCAGCGGCTTCGTCGCCGAGTTCTATCGCGAGCCGGGCGTGGCTGCAGGCATGCGCGTGCAGGCCATCAACTTCCTGCTGATTCCGTTCGGCGCGCCGGCATTCGCGTATTACCGGCGTCATCTCAACTACCGGCCGTTCTTCATCGCATCGACGATGAGCAGCACCACGAGCTTCGTCGTCGCAGTGACCTGCGCGTGGGCAGGCCTCGGCTACATGAGCATGGCGTGGTCATCGCTGGCGGGCGTCATCGTGTCGGTCTTGGTGGCAACGCTCATGCGCCCGCCGGACATGCCGCGGATGCCCTCGTTTCGGGGCGCGCGCGAGGTATGGGATTTCGGCAAGCACGTGACGGGCATCTATACCCTGGGCCAGATCGGCAAGGCCGCGCCGGAGCTGATCATCGGTCGCGTGCTCGGCATGGCGCCCACCGCGTTCTTCACCCGCGCGAACGGCATGACGGAGCTGTTCTATCGTTCGGTGGTGCGGGTGGCGCTGCCGGTTTGCCTGCCGTATTTCGCCGCGGAAGCGCGGCGGGGCGCCGAGGTGCGCGCGGGATTCCTCCGCGCCATCAACCTCCTCACGGTGCTCGCGTGGCCGTTCTTCCTCTTCCTCGCGCTGATGGCCTTTCCAGCGATCCGCATCCTCTACGGGACGCAATGGCTCGAATCGGTGCCTCTCGCGCGCCTGCTGTGCGTGGTCGGGGCGATCGAAATCGTGTTCTTCCTCGCGAAGGACGCGCTCATCGCCAACGACCACGTGCGCAAGGGCAGCTTCCTGCAGACTCTCGTTCAGGTGGCGCGCGTTCTCGGGCTGGTCGCCGGCATCCCGTTCGGCCTGCTTGGCATCTGCTGGGGACTGATCGCCGGCGCGCTCATCGGCGCCATCTGCTCGCACGTCGTGCTGCACCAGAGCACCGGCCTCACGCTCGCACAACTCGTCCATGCGTGCCTCCCGAGCGCGGTGATCGCGCTGTTGTCCGCTGCGCCGGCGGTCGTCTGGGTTGCCTTCGGCAGCATCGACGAGCAGCACTTCGTCGCGCCGTTCGTCGCGTGCGGCGCAAGCGGCACGCTCGTGTGGCTGCTCGCATTGCGCGCGATGAACCATCCGCTGTGGCGCGAAATCGCCAACGTCGGGGCCCGCGTTGCGGCGCGCCGGGCGCGCGGCGCCGAATAGACCCGCATCCCCCGCAAACAGCGCCGGCCCGCGCCGCGCGCACGACGCCTGGCTCACGCGCCGGCGCCGAGCGCTTCGAGCTCGTGGAGCGCGCCGGCCAGTGCCCTGCGCGTCGGCCACGCAGCGATCGCGCGCCGTAGTGCGCTGCCGCGCGCCGCAGGCGCGCTCGCCTGCATCAGCAGATACGTGCGCAGCCATGCAATCGGCAAGTTCCACTGCGCAGCTTCGTCGGAATACGCGCGGAGAAAACCGTCGCGCAGGGCGTGGAGCGCCTGCCGCCGCAGCACGCCCTTGACCGACAACGCCAGCAACGCAAGGTGATTGAGAAAGGGCGCGACGTCGTACACGACGGTATTGCGATCGGCGAGCTGGACATCGAGGCCGAGCGTGGCGCCAGCGCCTACGATGAGGTTGTCGCTCTTCATGTCGCCGTGGATCCAGCTGCGCGGCATTGCGACCGCCGCGGCGCGCGCTGCGAGCTCGGCGAGCACGTGCGATGCGCGAGCCAGCAGGCGATCGCGCGGCGCCCGACCGGCAATGCCCGCGGCGTAGTCGATCCGGTCCGTGAAGTCGTGGGTGGACGCGTCCGTGGCAGCCAGCCCGTGGAAACGGCGCAGCCACGTGCCGGCTGCTTCGCCGAGCGAGCGTGCATGCGCAAGCGTGGTGCGTCGGTCGAGGACGGCTTGCGTGAGCGGGCGACCTTCCGCCCAGGTCATCGCGAAGGCCGCCACGTCGTCGCAGAGCACGAGCGGCAGCGGCCCGAGCGGGGGGCAGCCCGCTTCCTGTGTCGCGTGTGCGAGCGCGCAGAGTGCCGCATGCTCGCGCCGCGCATTGGCCGGATCGGGTGTCCCGGCACCGTCGAGGCATTCCTTCACCGCGATGACGCGGCCTTCGAGCGCAACCCGGTACACACGCGAATAATGCCGCCGGGCAACGAGCGTGCAGGCGAGCGCCGCGTCGGGCGCGAGCCGCGCCACGCAGGCGGCGACCGCATCGCGCGCGGCGCGGGGCAAGCCGGTCGCCTTTACTTGTGCTCCGCCACGACCATCAACGCCTCGGAGATCAGGGAGGCGACGCGCAGCCGCCGTACTTCACGCAAGCCCGCGCCGTCGAGCAGCCGGCGCAGCTGCTGCTCGGTGATCGGATAATTGGCGGGGTCGGCGTTGCGCAGGACGTGCTTGACCCTGCGGCGCATGCGCTGATAAGGCGTGCTGAACGACTGCGTGAAGACGACGGTGCCCCTGGATAGCGTCGCCACCGCGCGCAGGAATTCGATCTGCTGGGGCAGCTCGAAGTGCATGAGCACGCGCGCGCACAACGCGGCGTCGTATTGACCCGCCTGCGTCCGCGCGAGCTCGCGCACGTCGCCGACGATTGCCGTGAAGCGATCGCCGAATTCGGCCAGCTTGCGACCCGCCACGTCGAGCATGGCGGGCGAGATGTCTGCGCCGACGACCTTGTACCCCACGCGCAGGAGCTCCTGCGCCATGCGGCCGGTGCCGCAGGGGACGTCGAGGATGCGCGCCGTGCGCGGCACGCGCGCGAACGCGCGGCGCAGCGTGCGCTTCTCGAGCGCGTTGAAGACCCGGCCCGCCAGGCTGCTGAAGCGCTCGCGATCGTAGCGCTCCGCGATCTGGATGTCCTTGTAGTGGCTGGTTGGGTCCCAGCTCGTGCCGATCTGTCCGTTCATGTCGAAGCGCCTCCTTCAGCGCGGCTGCCGGCAGTGCGTACGCCCATGCCGATGGAGCGGGATTGTGCCCGCCGCGCGCGCTCGCGCGGCGCAGCGGGGTCGATCGAAAAGCGGGCCTGTCCGGGAACGCGAAAATGCGGCATCACGGACTTGGTCAGCTCGGACTCGATGTAGTCGTAGCATTCGCGCGCGCCGTCGATCCCGCGCGTCACCGCCATCGCAAGCACCGAGCGCAGGTGCAGGAGATACGAAGGGCCCTGGTCATGGTACTGCTGCATGATGCTGCGCCCGTCCCAGTTGGTCGTGTCGATCTTGTGGCCATCCGTATCGGTGTGTCCGTCCGAGCCGGACGCATAGTAACGCCAGAAATCCGCCCAGCTCTCGCACGTCGTCGAGTCGGGCGAGGTGTCGGTGTACGGCAGGACGACCCAGCTTCCGTAGCCCTTGCGGTTGGGCATCGCATAGTAGGGCACGGGCCATTGCCGCGACCATCCGGACTTGCCGTTCGTCTGCTTGATGTGCAGGTCGACGCCCCATTCGAAGACGCGCTGCCATTTCTCGAATCCCTGGTCCACCGCGAGCCCGACGATCGTGTTGAGCCACGCGACCTGCCACGCTCCCACGAGGTCCGACTGGGTCCATGCCCGGAACAGCGCATGAATCCGCGCCGGCGACTGGACGTAGCGCATCGCGAACGCGTGATTGTCATCGACGCATGCGAGCCAGGTGCGCCGGGGAAGCAGCCAGGACGGTACTTCGGCCGGGCATGTTGCAGCGAGAAGGAACAGCTGGCGCAGTCCCCAGGCGTAGGCGCGCGTCTGGCCGGGATAGAGCAGGCCCTCCAGCTTCTGGTTGATGCGGGGACCATAGTTGTAGAGCAGATTCCAGTTGACGCCGAACTGCAGCGACTCGAGATGGAAGGGGTCGTCGGTCAGCAGCCACGGCAGGTTCGCGCACGGATAGAAGTGCGCGGTGTCGAGCGCGACGAAGGTCGGATCGACCGATGGAAAGCGCTCGGGCGCCTCGTTGATCGTTCCGTGGTTGCTACGCCAGTGAAGGGCGCGACCACGCACGTCCAGAGGTGCGCCCGTGTCGTCGTCGCGGATGTGCATGCACCAGTTGCCGCACCATTCGCCTTCCGTGCGCAGGCTCACCAGCGAAGCGGGCGAACGATGGAGGACGTAGTCGGCCGCGTACTCCGTCAGATAGCCGATCTGCGGATTGTCGCCGCCCGATGCCATGCCCGGATTGAACGCATAGAGTGGCGCCGGCCGCGCAGGCGCCGACATCGGTCCGCCCCACGGCACCGCTACTGTATTGGGCGCAAGGCCGAACAGGCCGCTGGCGCCCAGGTTGGCGATCCAGCCGCGACTTCGAAGGATTTCCGGCGTGCGTACCAGCGCGCGCTCACTGGACTGGTATCGCCAGCGCGCGTACCACCAATGCCGCGGCACCTCCTGATGGCTCACGACCCGGTCGGCTTTGCGCACCGTGGCGGTGTACCTCTGTTCGCGGTGTGCCGGAACACCATGGCGTGACCGCCCGTATTCGACGACTACTTCGTCGCGCCATCCAGGCGCCGGCTCGACGATCCGGCGCGAGGACGCGTCCGCGTCAACCCGGAAATAAACCCGCCAATCAGGAAAATCCGGATGGGTGGCGAGATAGCACTTCTGCCGGACGAATTCTCCTACGTAGTCGCCGACGTCTTTCGCAACGTCCCCGCGGAAGACGGCCGTGGAACCCTGCCCGAAATCGAGCGTGAGCGAAAGGTCGGCGACTTGCGTCTGCGTGGCGCCGGCGCTTCTGGCCAAGCGCCTCGGCTGCGGACGATAGGCCCACGTCGTCGCCGTACGGGCGTCGCTGAGAAGGATGAAGCACCCGGTCGATGCATCGAAATCCAGGCAGTGGAACACCTGTTGGGGCACACCGGTCGAGCCGCGTTCGAGCGTGATCGGCTCGGCACTCCAGCGATGCGCCAGCGGATCGAATGCGTGGAAGATGCCGTTGGTTACATTGCCTCCGATGATGCCGTTTGCCGGGTCGTAACCGTAAGCGCAAATCGTGCCGGGCGCCGAGGCAGGCGGCGCACCGCTCACTTCCACCGGCGCCAGCGTGGCGCGGTCCGCGGAGCGGTCGACGGTCAGCTGCCAGACGCGTCCGTCGCTCTGCATCACGAAAAAGCAGTCGGCCGGGGCAAAGTAGACGATGTCGTGCTCGGCGCCAACGTCGGGCCCGTTCACGAGCAGCGGAGTGATCGTGTCTTCGTCGGGCGCGTAACGCCACACGTTGCCCGGTGTGAAGTTGGTCGTGTATCCGACCACGAGGATGGTGGCGCTTACGGGGTCGAGCACGGCCGCGGTCGTGAAACCCCACGGCACTTGCGGAGAACCGGCAAAGCGATGCCGGCTGAAGCTCCAGTTGCGCGCGTCGAAGTCGTACGCGCACAGGCGGCCGCCCCAGTTGCGTTCGTCGATGCCCTGCTCCGGCAGGTACGGCATGCCATACGCGGACATGATGTGCAACTTGCGACGCCGCACCACGGACAGGTTGTAGGTGTGGCGCGCTACCGCGTGGTTGGTCGATTTCCACCGGCCGAGATCGCTGTCGCAATTGGGCGGCGTCATGTCCGCATAACGCGTCGACGGGTAAAGGCTGGACCAGCTCGCCGTCTGGGTATCGAATGCACGGATGTCGGTCTCGTTGCACGGACCGTGACCACCTCCGAAGATCAGCATGCGATGCCCGGCGGCGTCAGCGACCAGGCCCGAGAAATCGGTGATGTGATGCCCTCCCGCCACGTCGGGATTGGTGTAGGAACCGAGGTTGCGCGCGTGTCCGGGCGCAAGCGTAGCAAGCGAGCGCCGCGTCGCCGGGCCTTGAACCGCGGCGTGCAGACCGGGGGAAATCGAGCTTGCGAGCGCGGCACCGCCCACGCGCTCGATGAACTGCCTTCGCTTCATGACCCGGAATGCGGCGCGTCATCCCGCTTGCGCAACGCAGTAAGGATCCACCCGCGCAGGAATGCCAGCGACTCGAAGCGCGCCAGCGTTTTTTCGTACGCCGTGGCCATGAGGAACAGCGCGCCGTTGAAGAGAAAATAGTTCGGATACTGTCCGAGGTAGCGGAACGACACGATGTCGAACCCGGTCGCGTCCGCCCACCGATGCACCGCGCGGCGGGTATTGGTGCGGTACTCCACGGGAAAGACGTCTTCCTCGGCGCGCCCTTCGGTGCGCGCGACGATCCACGGGTGAAGGCGATTGGGGACGCAGCGCGCGATGAGCGACGCGTAGTCCCACAGGTTGGGCGTGAGGAAAACGAAATGTCCGCCAGGCTTGAGGACGCGATGCATCTCGGTGTAGACGGCCCGCGGATCGGCCACGTGCTCCATCACGCTGCGCGACATGACCACGTCGATGGAGCCGCTGGGGACGTCGATATGCGCGAGGTCGGACTGGATGAGCCGCATGCCCTCCGCTTCGCCGCGGAAATCGACGAGGTCGACGCCGACCAGCACGCTCGCGCGGCCGATGTACTGCCGCAGCATGGGCGCGCCGCGTCCGCAGCCCGCGTCGAGCAGCGCACCGCCCGGAGGCAGCAGGCGGGCGACCTCGTCGTCGAGAAACCGGTAGGGATGTGGCTCGCCCCCGAAGTAGCGTTGGCGCAGTCGCTCGGCCAATGCCGTCATGTCAGCCTTTCCGCCGCGCAACCCACGCGGCGCGGGACGTGAGCCCCTGCGTGGACGGATAGTCGATCTCGTCGATCGGTGCGACCCCGGCTGCGCGCCGCTCGGCCAGGGCCTTGCGCAGCACCATCTGGGCGATCACGAGGATGGCGACGAGATGCCAGTACAAGTCGAAATACGAAAGCGAAAGGAATGCGCCGCCGGTCGCGAAGGCTGCAACGCTGACCTGGCACATTCGTGCGAGATCCGAAAGCCAGTGCAGATCCGCATGCTCCTCCGCGTGCCGGATGGTCCACGTGCCAGCGCGCCACGCGAGGATGCCGATGGTGACGAAGAGCAGCAGGCCGATCCATCCATGCTCGCCGAGCACCTTGAAATAGATGCTGTGCGCGTCGAATGCGGCCGCCCCGGGCGAATAATGGTCGAAAGTCGCCTGCGTCCAGAGGTCGAAGCCGCCGCCGAGCGGGCGGTCGTTGGCGAGACGGGTGGCCATCTGCCAAGTATCGAGCCGGCTCGTCGCAGAAGCGTCCGCCTCGTACTGCTCGATCGTCCTCATGCGGTCGAACCACGATTGCGGCATGAACGACACGAGCAGCGGAAGGACCAGCAACAAGCCGAGGCCGGTCCGCCAGCGGCTCTTGGCCTTGACGAGCAGGAACGCCGCCATCGCGCAGCCGCCCACCAGCGCGCCGCGCGATTGCGAGCCGAGCACCGAGAATCCGCACACCACCATCAAGCCGAGAAGGACCAGGCGCAGCCAGCGATTCGGCGTCACCATGCGCAGGTACTGCATGAGCGGCAGGATCATCAGGAGCGCCAGCGCGATCTCGTTGTTGCCCTCGATGTAGCTGCCGGGCGGGCCCCACACGCGGTATTCACCGGCCGTGAGGATGGTGAAGATGCCGCCCTTGACACCGAAGAATCCCAGCGACAGCACCATGACCCAGACCAGCGCGTTGACGCGCTCGCGGTTGTACATGAGCAGGATGGTGACGAACGTCATCAGCTGGATCTTCGCGACGCGGTCGAGCTGCACGAATGCTGCGGCCGGATACATCGCGAAGGCGGTCGTCAAACACATCCACGCAATGAAGAGCAGCCAGACCACGATGAGGCCGGTAACGGGAAAGCGGCGGAACTGGCCGGTGAAGACGCCGCCGGCGATCGTGGTGACGGCGACGACATAGGCGAACGGGAAGTCGTACGCGAAGCCGAAGGTGAGCCGATGCGGGTTCATGTAGCTCAGCCACGTCCACAGCAGGATGCCGACGTGGGGCTTGAACAGGACGATCGGCAACAAGGCGAACACGATGCCGGCGATCAGGATGGATCTCATGGCGCCGTTCCTGGCGGGAGCGCGCGCCACGCGAAGTCAAACGCGGGCATGGCTCACCTGGCGAAGATTGCGCGCGAGCTGCGCGCCGAACGCGAAGCGGCCTTGCCGCCACGGCGTGAAACGGGGTAGCTGAAAGCGATCGGCAGCAGGCGTCGCAACACCGGGTGCGGTGGAGCAGGCGGCAGCAAAGCCTTGCGCCTCCACCGCGCGCACATGCTCGGCGCCGTAATCGCGTCCAGGCTTGCCGTTCGGATAAGCGAACAGGCGCACCGGCTTGTCGACGATGGCCTCCAGATCGGCCTTGCCGCCGGCGATTTCCGCGCTTGCCTCGCCGGATGCCAGCGTCGCAAGGATTGGATGATGCCGGGTGTGGGCACCCACCGTCATGCCGGCCTCGCTCAAGGCGCGCACCTGCGCCCGCGTCATCATGAGGTCAGTCGGAGGCACGACGCCTGCGATGGCGCACAGCCGTGCCACGTCGTCGGAGCGCTCGCGGACCGGCCGGTATTTCAGGCCCGCGAGCAGCACGTCGACGGCGCGACGGCGCGCCTCGATCGTGCCGACGTCTACGACGCCCAGATCGATCGGCGACAGGTCGAGCCGGTCGGCTTTCGTTCTCCGCAGCGCCTCGATCACACGGTCGTTCCACATGCACCCTCCTTCAAGGAAGCCGGATGCGATGAAGAAGGTCGCGTGCAAGCCGAGATCGCGCAGGATCGGGAGTGCAACCTCGCAGTTGTCCGCGTAGCCGTCGTCGAACGTGATGCAGAGCGCGCGTGCCGGCAGCGTGCCCTGCGACAGGCGCATCGCGGCTTCCTCCAGCGGAAGCACACGGAACCAGCGGCGGACGTCCTGCATGTGCATCGTGAAACGCTCGGCATCGGGCTCGGCGGGGAGCATGGCATCCGGCGAGCGGACGACGCGATGGAAGATCAGGATGGCCAGCCGGCCCTCCGCCCCGCCCCGCGAGAGCAGGGCATTCGCGGTACGCAGCAGGCTCACGCGACTTGTCTCCGCTCTGCGCACCGTGCGGCCCATCCGCGTTCGCGGGAGCCCTTTGGCTTCATGACCTGGTTTCCCCACCCAGCCGGGCTCGCGCGTCGGCACGGGTCGAGGCACGCGAGAGCACCGCGTCACGACATAGTGCAGCATGCTCGCGCGCTGTCTGCTCCCAGCCGAACCGTGCAGCGTACGCGACGATCTCCGCCCGCGCGGGAGGCCGCGCCACGATCTCGCGCATCGCCCGGAGCAGCGCGGGCGTGGAACGCTCGTCCACGACGATGCCGGCGAGCGGGTTCGTCACGATCTCCGGTACCCCTCCCACCGCCGTGGCGACCACCGGCGTGCCGCACGCCATCGACTCGAGCAGCACATTGGGCCAGCCTTCGCGCGACGATGCCAGTACGAGCGCGTCGGCGGCACTGTAAACCTGGGCGAGGTCGCGTTGCGTGCGCACGGCGAGGAAGCGCACCCGGTCGGCGACGCCAAGGGCGCGCGCGAGCGCGTCGAGACGGGCGCGCTC
>Ga0308174_10001752_pt1 | contig 10313 bp, 8 predicted proteins | sample PhyPR2_FD_203894 | JGI IMG/M metagenome (GOLD analysis project Ga0308174, IMG submission 203894) | Soil microbial communities from UC Gill Tract Community Farm, Albany, California, United States - DLSLS.P.R2 | ecosystem: Environmental > Terrestrial > Soil > Agricultural land | place: USA... | reverse complement strand
TCAAGTCGACGCCGCGAACTATGACGCCATCGAGATCCGTGTGCGCGGCATCTCGCCCGATCAGAAGCTCGCCGTGTTCTGGCGCAATCGCTTCGACCCCAAGCGCACGTTCACCGTGCAGGCAACGGCGCTCAACGACATCGTCTTTCGTGCCAGCGTCGGCAAGGACGCGAACTGGGCCGGGCCGATCACCGGCCTCGGCGTGGTCATCGTCGGCACCCTGCATCGCCCCTTGATCATCGAGTCGGTGCGCGCGGCGAGCACGTCGGCAGTGAGCACCGTGCGCGAAACGCTTGCAAGCTGGGCGGGCTTCGAGCGATGGAACGGGCAATCGATCAACGTCGTGCTGCTCGGGGCCGACAGCCAGGCGCTCGCGCTGCCGTTTTTCGTCGCCACCAGCGCTCTCGTCGCGATCGGACTGTGGCTTGCATTCACGCGGCGTCAGTCACGACGCGCGCAGCTCATGGGCGCGATCGCAATCATGGCCCTCGGCTGGCTGCTGCTGGATGTGCGCTGGCTCGTCAACCTCTCGCAGCAGGTTCAAGAGACCGCCGAGGTGTTCAGCGGCAAGAGCTGGCGTGACAAGCGCCTCGCAGCCGACGACAAGCAACTCTTCGAGTTCATCGAGCGCGCGCGCAATGCCGTCGATGCGCGCCCCGGTCGCGTGTTCTTCACCTCCGACTTTGCCTACTTCAGGGCGCGCGGCGGCTACCACCTGCTGCCCTTGCGCTCGGTCGCCAACGTCTATCATCGCGAGCTCTACGATCCGACGGTCTACCGCAGCGGGGACTACATCTGTTTCTTCGCGCGCAGCGGTGTCAGCTTCGATGCCCAGCAAGGGCTTCTGAGCTGGGACGGCAAGCCGCCGATCCACGCCGAGCTGGTCACGGCGCAGGGCTTCGGCGCACTGTATCGGGTCCTGGGATGAGTGCCGTCGCCCTCGTGCTCAGCCAGTGCGTGGCACTGTTCCTCGGTTCCGCTGCGGTTGCGCTGCTGATTCGTCGGGGACCGGGGGCGGTGGCCGCGATCGCCGGCTACGGTTACCTGCTGGGCCTGATCGCCATGACCCTCGTGCTGCGCGTCATGAGCGTTGTCGGGGTCGATTGGACGTTCGTCGCGCCGGCCGCGGTTGCGCTGATCATGGGCGCCGGCCTGCTCGCGCTGAACCGCGCATGGCTCACGCAGCGGGATCTGCCGCTGGCTGTCGAGCCTGGCACGCGTGCGTCGCGCATCGCCGTGTGCTTGATCGCCGTCGCGATCCTCGCGCACCTCGGCCTTGTCGCTTATGAAGCGCTGACACGGCCGCTGTTCCCGTGGGACGCGTCGGCGCAGTGGGCGACCAAGGCGCGGGTCTGGTTCGACGCCAAGCACATCGTGCCGTTCGTGGATGATCTCACCTGGGCCCGGGCTGCAAGCAACGCGAACCTGTACACCGATGCTCATCCGACCTATCCCGCGACCGTGCCGTTGTTCCAGACCTGGGCCGCGTTGGCGTGGGGCAGCTGGGACGACGCGGTGGCCAACATCTCCTGGCCTTTGACGCTGGCGGCACTCGCGGCCGCTTGCTACGGCCAATTGCGTCGACTGGGCTTCGTGCCGCTCGCCGCAGTCGCGGTGGCCTATGCCGTCGTGTCGCTGCCTTTCGTCGACGTACACGCCGCACTGGCGGGCTATGCCGACCTCGCGATCTCGTCGCTGCTCGCGCTCTCGCTGCTGGGCCTCATGCAGTGGTCGCGCACGCGCTCGCCGCGAGACGCGCTGCTGACGATGCTTTGCGCGCTCGCCCTGCCGCTGCTCAAGGCTCCGGGCTGGATCTGGCTTGCAACCATTGCTGCGGGCCTCGTGTTCTCGGTCGTGCCATGGCGCGTGTTCCGCGTGGCCGCAATCACGGCGGCATTGCTCGTCATCGGCGTGCTCGGCTATTCCATCGAGGTCGGGCCGGTCACCGTTCTCGGCTACGTGCTGCAGGGCCAGCCATCAGGCGTCGTCAACTCGCTGATCGCGAATCTGTACGTGTTCGCAAGCTGGCATCTGCTCTGGCTCGTCGTGCCGCTGCTGCTGCTGGCGGATCGCAAGCGTCTGCTCCATGCATCGATCGGACCCGCGACGGTGACGGTCGCAAGCGGAGCGGTGTTCCTCGCCGTGGTCTTCTTCTTCTCGAATGCGGGCGAGGAAGGCGTGGAGGCGATCACGACCATCAACCGCGCGATCCTGCACATGGTGCCGGCACTGGTGTGCTATGCCGCCGTGCTCGTCGACGACCTGTGGCGACTCACCGGTGAAACGGCCCCGCCGCCAGCGATCGCTGCAACATGAGCGCCTTCCGCAGGCTGCTCAAGAATTCCGCGGCGAACGTTGCCAGCGGGGCAGCCAACGCGATCCTCGCGCTTCTCCTGCCGCCTGTCCTGGTTCGTCATCTCTCGGCCGACGTCTTCAGCACCTGGTCGGTCGTGCTGCAGATTGCGGCCATCGTGAATCTGTTCGGCTTCGGCGTGCAGGTGGCCGTGGGTCGTTACGTCGCTCATTGCACCGCATCGGGCCAGGAGCGCCTGCGGCAGGAGATCGTGAGCACCGCGTTCGCCGTGTTATGGAGTTCGGCCCTGCTCGCCGTCGGTGTTCTTCTCGTGCTCGCGGTCTTCACGCCGCTGCTGTTCCCCGGCATGCCGCAAGCGCTGCATGGCCCCGCGCGACTGGCTCTGCTGCTGGTCGGAGCGAGCTTCGCGTTCTCGCTTCCTGCAAGCGTCGCCGCAGGCGTGTTCACCGGCTTCCAGCGCAACGAGTTGCCTGCCTATGTCGTCGTCGGCTCCCGTATTGCCATCGCCGCCGCCTTGGTCGTCACCGCCTCGCTGACCGGGGACCTGGTGGACATGGCATTCGCCTACGCCGTCATCAACGTCGCTGCCGCGGGGGTGCAACTGTGGCTGCTGCACCGTATCTACCCGGAGATCGCCTTTCGCCGCAATGCGGTGACGCGGCAGGCAGCACGCGAGCTGGTCAGCTATTGCACCAGTCTCACGATCTGGTCCCTCGGCATGCTCGCCATCGGGGGACTGGACTCGGTGATCGCCGGCCGCATCGACTTTCACTGGGCGGGCTATTTTGCCGTCGCGGGCAGCATCGTCACCATTATCGTGGGCGTCCAGGCCGCGCTTCTGCAGCCGCTGGTCGCCGTCTCCGCCCAGCTTCACAGCCAGGGTGCGCGCGATCGCCTCGGCGAGCTGCTGATCGAGGCGACGCGCACCAATGCGCTGTTCTTCGCCTTGTCCGTGCTTCCCCTCTATCTTGCAGGGGCGCCGCTGCTCGAGCTGTGGCTCGGGGAGCCGTTTGCGCGTGAAGTGCTGCCTGTGGCCCAGGTGCTGCTGCTCGGCATTTATGCGCGGCAAACGCTGGCACCGTTCGCGACCATCCTGCTGGGGACAGGCGAGCAGCGGCTGGTGATCGTGACGGTGGTATACGAAGGTGCGACCAAGCTCATACTGAGCATCGCCCTGGGCTCGCTGCTGGGCCCCATCGGCGTGGCGCTGGGGACGCTCGCCGGAGGACTGATCTGTCTTGCCAGCAACATGGTCATCAATTTCCCGCGCGTCACCGGCTTCACGACGGATGTGCCGCGCTTCCTCGTTCACGGGATTGCGATGCCCACGCTCGTGATGGCGCCGATGGTCGCGATCGCATGGAGCGAATGGAGCCTCGGTCCGTCGCTGACCGTCGCGACGCGTGCGCTGACCGCGCTCGCCATCGTCATCGCCGCGGCGGCGATGGCACGCCCTGCACTCGGGCGCCTGCGGGAGCTGGTGTGAGCACGTCAGGCGAAGGGCTCGCGCGGAACGCGCCGCTTGCGCGCGAATCGGGCAAGCCTTGCCCGCTGTGCGGCGCGGAGGCTGTGCTCGAGCCGGAGCGTGTCGCCGGCTATCAGCAGCCGCTCGTGTTCGACGTGTATGCGTGCACCCATTGCGAGACCAAATTCGTCGACCCGCTGCAAAGCTTTCCGGCCGTGTACGACCTGATCTATGCCGATCTCGAGCACGTGCGCGGTTACGCGCGTTACGCCCGTTACGCGAGAGCCATCAAGTCGCGGCGCGACCCGCTGGCCTTCCTCGCCGATGAAGAGGACGCCTACTGGGCGATCGCATCCTGCCTCGAGGCCAACCCGAAGGGCCGCGACGCGCGCATCATCGAAATCGGCAGTGGCCTGGGCTATCTCACCTACGCCGTGAGCCGACGCGGTTACGACGTGCGCGGCGTGGACATCTCGAACGTCGCCGTGAGCAAGGCACGAGAGCGCTTCGGACCTCTATACGAGCAGGGCGACATCTTCTCGCTGCCGGCCTCGCACGAAGCCGCCTTCGACATGGTGATCATGACGGAGCTGATCGAGCACATCCCGAACCTGATGGACTTCGTCGCAGCCGCGGTGCGCCTGCTCAAGCCCGGCGGCCAACTGGTATTGACCACACCGAACCGGCTTGCGTCCCCGCCCGATGCGCTCTGGGATACCGATCTTCCCCCCGTTCATCTCTGGTGGCTGTCGGAGCATTCGGTGCTGCAGATCGGCGAGCGCCTGGGCATGGGGGTGCGCTTCGTGGATTTTGCCGAGTTCAATCGTACGCACGACACTCTGGCACCGGGCACATTCGTGGTCGGTAGCGCGAAGCAGGAACCGGTCTTCGACGCCGACGGTCGGATGCTGGCGCGTTCGCACCCGCTGCGGCCGCTGGCGCGAAGACTCGCCTTCGCCGTCGGACTCGGCGCGTATCGACGCGCGAAGCAGCGCCGTCGCGCCGGCAAGCAACAGCCCGAAGCGAGGAGGGCCACGCTTTGCGCCATCCTGACGCACTCGCGCTGATCGCGCAGCGCCGGGTGGGCACGACGCCCGGATATGGCCACGAGCGGCACCACGACGGACGATCGTGCAGCGTCAGTAGGTCGCGCGCCCACCCGAGAGATCGAACACCGCGCCGGTCGAGAACGAGCAGTCTTCGGTGCACAGCCAGCCGACGAGAGCGGCGATTTCCTCGACCCTCCCGAAGCGGCCGACGGGAATCTTCGACAGCATGAAGGCGATGTGCTCGGGCGTCATCTGGTCGAACATCGCCGTGTGCACGGCCGCCGGCGTGACGCAGTTCACGCGGATGCCGGACGTCGCGAGCTCCTTGCCCAGGCTCTTGGTCAGCCCGATCACGCCGGCTTTCGAAGCGCTGTAGGCCGATGCATTCGGATTGCCCTCCTTGCCGGCGACGGATGCGATGTTCACGATGCGCCCGTAGTTCTGCTTCAGCATGTACGGAACCACGGAACGATTGCTGTGGAAGACACCGTTGAGATTGATCTCGATCACCTGCTTCCAGGCGTCGACGGGATACTCCCAGGTCTTGAGGTTCGGCCCGGTGATGCCCGCGGAGCACACCAGCGCGTCGATGCGGCCAAGCGCATCGAAGGTCTGGCGCGCGGCCTCGTCGACCTCGTCTGCGCGGGTGACATCGAGCGCGCGCGCATCGGTGCCGGCGCCCAGGGCCGAGCGTGCCTTGTCGAGCGCTGCGCGGTCCCGATCCCAGAGGCTCGCACGCGCGCCGCTGGCGATCACGCGCTGTGCGATGGCAAAGCCGATGCCACTGGCGCCTCCGGTGATGGCGCAGACGCGACCGGCGAGATCGAGCGTGTTCATTGTTTTTCCTTCGCTTGAACAGAATGTCGACGGATCGGAGAAAATCCGAGGACATGAACTCTAGCTCAAAACAGCGCGACCCCCGGGTCCTGCGGTTGGCGCTGCTCATGGTCGGGCTCGGCGCCTGTGCACTGATGGGCAGCGCTGCCGCAGCGATCGAGTCCGCCGAGGTCGTGCGCGTCGTCGACGGCGATACGCTTGTCGTTGCGAACGGGAACCGGACATCGACCCTGCGGCTCGTCGGCATCGCCGCGCCCAAGACGTGTCAGCCGCTCGCACAGCGATCGCGACGCGGATTGCAGCTCGCGATTCATCGCGAGCCCATCCGCTACGAGCGCATCAGCGGACGTGCCGGCAGCGTGTTCCGCGCACGCGTCACGCTCCGTGATGGCAGCGATGCGAGTGTGCGCCAACTCGAGAACGGGCTGGCGTGGATGCTGCGCGACAGAGCAACGGATCGGGTCCTGGCCGCGGCCGAATCGCGTGCGCAGCACGAGCGCGCAGGGCTCTGGAACGATGCCACGGGCAGTCCGTTCGATCCGCGCAAGGAGCGCGCGACCTGTCCGAATGACGACGGCACGACGGGCGCCAGCAAGACCGCTGCACGCCTGCCCGACGGCTCACGTGCGCCGACCGTCAAGCTCCCGCCGGCAAACACCGCGCAGCGCGCCACCGTGGCCTCTCGCGACAGCAGCGGACGACGCGAACCGCCGATCGCGGGAGCGCCGCAGGCAGCGCGCAACGAGCTTGCACCCGCAGGCGCATCACTCCTGCCGCCTTCGCACGCACAGGCCGCCGCGCAGGCCGATGCAGCGGACACCGCCGCCTCCGAGCCCGCGCCCAAAGCGCGTCCGGCAGACAGGCTTTCCCACTTCCATTACGACCCGGCGGGAAGGAAGGTGCTCGAGCGGCCGGCTCGGTCCAGCAGCGAGTCGGGAGTGCCGGACGACAAGCAGCGCGACGATGCAGCAAAGCGAAGCCAGCCCTGAATAGGCACGCTTGCTGCGTGAGCCGAGGCCCAGTCACTGCGCGAGGCCTAGCCACTGCCGCGGCCCCCACAACAGCGCAAACATGCATCCCCACCAGTTACCTGCATTTGCAGACGACGACAAGGTGCGCGTCGTCGTCGAGTCCCCGCGCGCCGCGACGGTCAAGTTCGCCTACGAACCGGAGCTTTGCGGCTTCGCTCTCAAGCGCGCGCTGCCGGCGGGCCTTGCCTATCCCTTCGACTGGGGTTTCATCCCCGGAACTCGCGCCGAAGACGGTGACCCGGTCGACGCGCTCGTGCTGCACGATGCTTCGACTTACCCAGGCGTGATTCTCCATTGCAAGCCGCTGGGCATGTTGGTCGTCGAGCAGGATGAGGAGTCGGCCAAGGGTCCGCAGCGGACGCGCAACAATCGCGTGATCCTGCAACCTGCGTGGGAGAGCCGGCTGGGTCCATTCAACGAGATTACCGACCTGCCTGGTCGCTTGCGCGCGGAGATCGAGCAGTTCTTCCTCAATACAACGTTCTTCACGACGAAGAACGCGACGTCGGGTGGGTGGCAGGATCGAGCCGCGACGCTCGCCTTCGTTCGCAGCTGCGTGCAGCCGAAGCGGTAGTCGGGACGCGGGACGCAGCAGCGCTGAAGCGTGCCGCCGCCGGCAAGCACGACACGCCGACAAGGAACGACACCTCGGAGCCCGCTCTTGAAAAAAAGGGCCGAGGTGTCGTTCACCTCCACTCGCGGATTCGCTTCACGAAGCGATCCGCGCGTCACTCAAGCGGCGTGTTACTTCGTGCCGCCGCCGCTCGTGCTCGAGCTGCCACCCGAGGCGGAGCCGCCCTTGCTGGTGCCGGAGCTGCCTGCGCTGCCTGAACTCCCGCTGCTGCCTGCGCCCGAGCCGCCGCTCATGCTCGAGCCGGTGGAGCCCGAACCGGAGCTGCCACTCATGCCCGAGCTGCCGCTCATGCCGGAGCCGCTGGAACCGGAGCTGCCGCTCATCCCGGAGCTGCCGCTCATGCCGGAGCTCGAACCGGTGCTCTTGGTGGATCCGGAGTGGCTCTTGCTCTTCTTCTTGGACTTGCTGCTGGTGCCGCTGCTCCCGCTCTTCGACGAAGAACCGGACCCCATTGCACCGCTGCCCGAGCTTCCGCCGGTGCCGCTCGTTGCTGAGGATCCACCTGTGCCTCCGGAGCCGGTCGACGACGATGTGCCTTGTGCGTTCACCGCTGCGACAGCAACGCCGAGCGATAGCGCGATGACGATTTGTTTCATTCGAAGACTACCCACGATGAACTCCTCTGTAATGGTTATTGGGGAGCAGCCGATCTAGCACCACTCATGCCAGAGGACACGCGCACGGTGCCCCATCGGCAGCCCCATCCACCTCACGAGGCGCGCCATTCGTGCAGGCAAATAGCACTGACCCAAGGCCGCAGATTTTGCCGAGTGGTCAACCGCCCTGGCGCGTACCGGACTTGCTCTTGTCGGCGACGCCTTGCGTGTCTTCGATGAGACCTGCACAGTCGGCATCTGCCGCCCCGCCGGTGTCGATCAGAGGCAGCAACGCGGCGATCGGAGTCAAGGCAACACCGAGCGCAACAGAGGCACCCACGCGAGCCAGCAGGGGACCGGCGGCAGGACGCACGTGCGGCGTTCGGAAGCTGCCGTCGACGACGATCGGGCCACGCAAGGCCATCAGGCTGGGCCGCTTCGATTTCGCTTCCAGGCGGAAGTCGTACTGCTCGGTCTTGAAGTCGGCGCTGCCCTGGCCAAGGATTTTTTCCGCGGCGGTATCGACCACCAGCGTACGCACACCCCACTGGCCGTTGTCGATGCCGAAGTCGGCAACCGCACACCGGATCGAAGCGTTGGCGTCGCCACGGAGCAGAAGCTCGGCGGCGTTCGCAAGGTCGAGATTGCTCAAGACCATCGTCAGCTCGCTCGCCTGCCCACCCCAGTTGATCAGCGCGAGGCTGCCGTTGCTCGACGCGAGCATCTCGGCGATGGAGTTGCCGTGGCCGGTGAACTGCAGCCGTCCACCCAGCTTGCCTGCATTGCCCTTCGGGGGCTTCAGCGACGGGAACACGCGTGCCAGCTCCACGTTGCGCAGGGTGGCGTCGGCCTGTGCCTTGGGAATGTTCTCTCGGCCGTCGACGACCAGATTCAGCACTGCGTTGCCGCCGCCCAGTCCGAAGTTCGCGGGCTGCAGCTTCAGCACTCCGTTCTGCAGCTCGAGCCTTGCGTCCAGCTTGTCGAGCGGGATCGTCGCCGCCATGACGCGCAAGCCCTTGAGATGCACGCTCGCGTCGGCGGCGCGCAGGCCAGCTAGATCGATGGGGCGCGCCGGAAGCACCTTGCCCGTCGTTTCCTGTTTCGCCACTTCCTTCTTCTGCTCGGGCGTGCCCCTCGTGCCGGCTCCGGGTGGCGGCAGGCCCACGAAGCCGCCGAGGTCGTGATAGTCGAGAAGCTGCGACGTGAGATCGGCCTTGATCACCGGCCGCTTCCCATTGCGGTCAACGGACAGTTCTCCCGCCACGTCGCTGTTGCCGATCTTTCCCTTGATCTGCTGCATGGACCACACGCCGCCCGTGTGCCTGAGCTCGCCGCTGAGGCGGTAGGGAGGCGTCCACGGCAGCGTGACCGGGATCAGCGGGTAGAGCTGCGAAACATCCTTTCCCTGGAGCGATACCGCACCCCCGAGCTCGTCTGCACGGGAGGGCACGATCGTGCCCTGGTAGCTCGCGGCCGTTGCACCGGCCCGCGCCTGGAGATCGATCTCGTACGGCCGGTCCTTTTGCTCCAGCGCCAGCGGGGACGCCGCCTGTCCCTTGAGCGTAAAGGGCTCGCCGTTGTAGGTTCCGCGTCCCTGCACCTGGATGGCATCGCGGGACTGGTCGCCCGCAACCGACGCGACCGCGACCGTGATGTCGGTCTTCAGGCCCGGGTCCACATAACGAACGCTGCCGGCCTCGATGCGCAGACGGCCGATGGCAGGCAGCGCACCGCCCGTCGACGGCTCGTTGCCGAAGGTCCAGTTCGCGTCACCCTGCTGGTTGCGCTCGAGCACGAGCTTTGGAGCCGTGAGCGCGACCTCGGGCAGCACCACCTGACCGTGCAGCAGCGGCAACAGGTCGATTCGAACGGCGAGGCGCTGTACGTCGGCCATCCGCGGCTCCGTGCTCCAGGCCTTGTTCGCAAGCGTGATGTAGTCCGCGGTGACCAGCGGGTGCAGCGAGAGGTCCACGTGCAGGTCGCCGTTGATGGCGAAAGGACGATCGAGCTTTTGGCTGACGTAGCGCGAGATCGGCCCACGCAGCATGTTCCAGTCGAACAGGGCGATGGCGACGACGATCACCAGCACCAGTGCGCCCAGGCCAATCACCCATTTCCTGTTCCCAGCTCGCATTGGTGGCTCGACAGTTGTGGCTCGACAGTTTCTATGTTCAAGGCTTGGCGGACGCACCGCGCCTGTGGACTCATCGCGCTGAGGCATGCCGTTCGCCGCCCGACGCACGGCCGTCGCCTGCTAAATGGGGCGGGCGAGTTCGCGAACGGCAAAGCTTACAAGTGCCTTGGCGCTTTCGGGAACGCCGGAGCGGTGATTCCGACCTTGCAGGCGGGAACAAGCGAAAACCGTGCTTGCCTAAGCATCCATAGCC
>Ga0308174_10001748_pt1 | contig 10318 bp, 10 predicted proteins | sample PhyPR2_FD_203894 | JGI IMG/M metagenome (GOLD analysis project Ga0308174, IMG submission 203894) | Soil microbial communities from UC Gill Tract Community Farm, Albany, California, United States - DLSLS.P.R2 | ecosystem: Environmental > Terrestrial > Soil > Agricultural land | place: USA... | reverse complement strand
CATCCACCGGACCAGATCGACGCCCCATACCTGTTCGGTGACGCCGTGCTCGACCTGCAGGCGTGTGTTCACTTCGAGAAAATAGAACTGCTGCGCCGCGCTGTCGTAGACGAACTCGACGGTGCCAGCAGAACGGTAATCGACAGCTTTCGCGAGCCGGATCGCCGCATCGCAAAGCGCATCGGATACGCCTTCGGGCAGGGAAGGCGCGGGCGTCTCCTCGAGCACTTTCTGATTGCGACGCTGCACCGAACAGTCGCGCACGCCCAATGCAATGGCGTCGCCTTTGCCGTCGCCAAAAATCTGCACTTCGAGATGCCGCGCGCGCTGGATGTACTTTTCGAGGAACACGCCCGCATCGCTGAAGTTGTTTTCGCCGAGGCGCCTGACGGCATCGAAGTGTGCGCCGAGTTCACCGGCATTCCAGCAGACGCGCATGCCGATGCCTCCGCCGCCCGCCGTGCTCTTGAGCATCACCGGATAGCCGATGCCTTGTGCGGCTTCGAGCGCAGCCGGAAGGTCTTCGAGCAGGCCGGTGCCTTCGAGCATCGGCACGCCTTCCCTGGCGGCGATTGCACGCGCGGTATGCTTCAGGCCGAACGCGCGCAACTGGGAAGGCGTCGGTCCGATGAACGCGATGCCCGCCGCTTCGCATGCTTCGCCGAAGCCCGCGTTCTCGGACAGGAAGCCGTAGCCCGGATGTATCGCCTGCACGCCTTCCGCACGCACGATGTCGAGAATCTTCGCCGTGTCGAGATACGTCGCCGACGCCGGACCATCGCCCAGCGTGTGCGCAATCGACGCTTCGCTCACGTGGCGGCTCGCTCTATCCGCCTCGGCATACACGGCGACCCCGGTGACATCGAGATCTCGCAAGGTTCTGAGAATGCGGCACGCAATGGCGCCGCGATTGGCAATCAGGATCTTCTCGAACATGGACAGGGAGGGTCAATCGGAGGCGGGCCGTCCCGCCGTGAGCATGGAGAGCCGCGGTCGTCCGCGGCTGCGGTCGCATTAGCGACAGGTGCGGTTCAGTTGTTCGCGCGTGGGCGGCCAGCAACGTCCCGAACGCACCAGCATCAGGCGATAGATCCAGTTCCGGATACGCTTCAGTTCCATATCATCAGCTCCGCCGGCGTCGGGTTATAGGCGTTGCACGGATTGTTGAGTTGCGGGCAATTCGAAATCAGCACGATGACGTCCATCTCCGCGCGCAGCTCCACATACTTGCCCGGTGCTGAAATACCGTCCTCGAACGTGAGGCCGCCTTCGGCCGTTACCGGCACGTTCATGAAAAAATTGACGTTCGCGCCGATGTCGCGCTTCGCCAGCCGTCCATCGTGCGCGCATGCGCGCAGAAAGTTGTCGCGGCAGCTATGCATGTAGCGCTTATCCAATGCATAGCGAACGGTGTTGCTCTCTTGCGCGCACGCGCCGCCGAGCGTGTCGTGACGGCCGCATGTATCCGCGACGATGGTCAGCATCGGATTGCCGAGATTCGAATACAAAACGGAGCCCGACGTCAGATAGAGGCTTTGCTGCCGACGCAACGTGCGCTGCGGATCGAATCGCTCGCGCGGGTTCAGCAGGCTGTAGAAGAGCGTATCGACGGCCTGATTGCCTTCGAGATCGACGATGCGAAGCGTCTGTCCGGCTTTCACTTCGTGCAGCCACGGTTCGCCCGCAGCGAGCGTTTCGCGATAAATCGCGCGTTCTGGATGTTTGTCGCTGACGGTAAGCGTGCTCGTCATGTTGTTCATCTCCGGGGTTCTGCTCAAAGAAAAAACCGTTCGGTGTTGATGAAACCGCGCACGTTCTCCTCGCAGGCGGTGCGGCAGAATTCGGCGACTTCAGGATGCGATTCGCGCAGTTCGAGCTTGACCGGCTTCGGCGAATACTCGGGATGCGGATCGAGCGGATGCTGGATCGCGGTGAGCACGACGAGCGTGTTCATCGGCGCGTAGAGCTCGATGTAGTCGCCGGCTTTCGAGTTGCCGGGAGAGAAGGCGAGCGCGCCGTCAGCGGTTACATCGACGCGGCTGAAGAAATTGAGCGTCATCAGCAGGTCCGGAACGCCGAGTCCCCACTTGCTCATCTCGACGAGCAGGTTGTCCGTGCCGTTGCGATGGAACGCGTTGCGAAGCTCCTGATAGCGGCCCGCGCCGTATCGATCGAAGACTTCTTCCGCGTTCGATACGCCGCCGATGCTGTCGTGCCAGCCGCATGTATCGGCGACGATGGCCGCCAGCACGCGGCCCATGTCCGAATAGAGGCAATGCCCGGCCGTGAGCTTTGCGGTGTGCTGGCACTTCAGCGAATCCGGCAGATTGAGACGCTCGCTCTTTTCGCTTGCGTTGACCATCATCGCGCTGACGTTCGCGCCGCCGCGCAGATCGGTAATGCGCAGCGACTGTCCGCGTTTCACGATCAGCGATGTATGTCCGCCGCCGGGCACGGTTTCTTCGAGTAGCAATGTCATGGAATGAGCTTCCTTTAGTCGGAGACGAGTTCGATCTTCGATGCGCCCTGCATGGCGGCCTGCGCGATGTGAAGCGCCGACGCGGACTCGCGCGTACGGTCGAGCGGAATGTCGTAGGTGATGCGCGCGCCATAGGCGCCCGGAGCTTGCGGGTCGGCGCGCACCTTGTCGAAAACGAGCACGCGGCTGCCAAGCGTGAAGCCTTCCTTGAGGTCGTGCGTGACCATGAAGATCGTGAGCTTCGATTCGCGCCACAACTCCGACAGCAGACCGTGCATGTCCTTCCGGATGCCGGGATCGAGCGCGCCGAAAGGTTCGTCGAGAAGCAGCACGCGCGGTTTCATCATCAGCGCCTGCGCGATGGCGAGCCGTTGCTGCATGCCGCCCGAGAGTTGTTGCGGATACTTGTTCAGCGCTGCGCCGAGTCCCACGCGCTCGAGCATCGCGGCGGCTTCGTCGCGGGCCGCGCGTCGCTGTGCCCCGAACAGCCGGCCCGTGAACTTCGCCCGCGGCAGTTCGAGACCGAGCATGACGTTGCGCAGCACGCTCAAGTGATCGAACACGGAATAGCGTTGAAACACGACGCCGCGATGCGCGTCCGGTTCAGCCGGTAGCGGTTGTCCGTCGAGCAGAATCTCGCCGCGCGTCGCCTGTTCCTGACCGAGCAGCAGGCGCAGGAACGTGGACTTGCCGCAGCCCGACGCGCCGACCATCGAACAGAATTCCCCCTCCTTGACGGTGAGGTTCAGGCGTTCGAGCACGACCTGATCGCCGTAGTTCTTCCATAGGTTGCGAACGACGATCATCGTGCGCCTCCGCCATACCAGGGAAAGCACCATTGCGTGAGGCGTCGCAGGAGCTCGTCGGTGAGCCATGCGAGCAGCGTGATCCACGCGACATAGGGAAGAATCATGTCCATCGACAAATATCGCCGCACGAGGAAGATGCGATAGCCGAGTCCGTCGGTCGATGCGATCGCTTCTGCGGCGATGAGGAAGAGCCACGCAGCGCCGAGCGACAGCCGCATTGCGACGAGCAGGCGCGGCAAGAGCTGCGGCAAGACAAGACGCAGAATCAGCGTCCAGCTATTGGCGCCGAGGGTTTGCGCCTTGACCCACAATTCAGCCGGAATTTCGCCGGCGCGCGCGTGAAGGTCGCGAATAATCATCGGCGTGATCCCGACGACGATGAGCACGACTTTCGACAGTTCATCGAGACCGAAGACGATGAATAGGATCGGCAGCACGGCGAGCGGCGGCACCATCGATATGACGGTGATGAATGGCGAGAGCGTCGCGCTCGCGAGCGGAAACGATCCGGTCGCGAGCGCCGTCGCTAATGCAATCACAGCGCTTACGATCAGACCGATGCCGAGCCTTCGCAAGCTCGACGAGGTATCGGCCCACAGCAGATACTCGCCGGTGCGCTTGTCTTCCGTGAAGGCGGCCGATCTCATCGCATCGCTCATCTGCGTCGCGCTGGGCAGCAGCTTGTCGTCCGGATTCGCGGCAAGGCGCATGGAAGAGCCCGCGAAATAGACCACGAGCAGCACGACGAACGGCAGCAGGAGCAGCATCAGGCCGCCGGTCCTGCCTGGATGTCGATTGATGAGTCGCATGGTGACCGCCTCGTTGTCAGAGCCCGCGATGCCGGCTTTAGAGCTTGCCTGCCGCCGCCATCTCGACGTACGTCGGATCGAAGCGCAGCTTGACGTTGTTCTTGTTGCCGACGACGACGCCCTTGTCGAACGCCATGCCGACCGCGTCCGCGCTCTTCGCGTCCTGTCCGAGCAGGCCGTGGTCGAACGAGAACTTTGCGACGCGCGACATAATCTTCGGCATGTCGGGGCTGGTGACGAAATCGAGCGCAGCTTTTGGTGTATAGAAGAGGGCGGTCGTCGAGAGCTGACCTCTGAAGTTGACGAGGTCGGTGCCCGACGCCTTCGCCATCGACGTGAGTGCGCTCGTGGTTTCGGGCGAGTTGCCATGCATCAGCGCGACCATCTCGAACCACGCGCCGGTCAATGCCTTGCCGAGCGCCGGGTTGTCCTTCAGCGTCTTCGTGTTGACGACCATCATGTCCATGATCTCGCCGGGAATCTTGCTGGAGTCGAAGACCTCGGTGACGTTCGGCTGCGCCCTGAGATCGGCAAGCATCGGATTCCACGTAACGGCGTTCTGCACCGCGGGCGTGGCGAAGGCGCCGGAGATATCGGCATCGGATGTATTGACGACCTTGAGGTCGCGCTCGCTCATATGCGCGCTTTCGAGTGCGCGTGCGAGCAGATAGTGGGAAACGGAGAACTGGACGAGGTTGATCTGCTGGCCTTTGAGATCGGCGATCTGCTTGCCTTTGCCCTTGATTAGCACACCGTCGTTTCCGTTCGAATAGTCGCTGACGATGAGTGCAGTCGAGTCCACGCCGCCCGAAGCGGGAATGGTGAGGGCGTCCATGTTGGTCATGGCGCAGCCGTCGAATTTTCCGGCCGTGTACTGGTTAATGGACTCGACGTAGTCGTTCAGCTGAACGACATCGACATTGATGCCGTACTTCTTCGCCCATTTGGAGACGATGCCCTGCGTCTTTGCCTGGCCCCACGGCATCCAGCCCGCGTAGATGGTCCAGCAAACCTTGAAGTCGTTGCGCGGCGCGGCGAATGCGGCGCTGGACGCGAAAGTGGCGAGGGAAATCGCGGCGATGCCAAGACAGCGGGCGAGCTTGCGCATGAGGTTGACCTCGGAGGAGACGGTTGGCGACGGCAGGGAGCAGCGCAAACATCGCGTTCTCTCCCGGGCTTTTGTCCCGCCGTGTAACCTCACCTGAGGTCGACAGCTCTCGGACCAGCACCTGCACGAGGCAGATCGGAACCCTAGCCGTCCATTTCCAGATTGTTTGATGAACCGGATGATGCGCCGGCTCCTTGCACGGCTTTATAAGCGGGAACCGTGCCACCCCGTTACTGCGCGTGTTCCCGCGATTGGCGCTTGTTTCTTGCCCTGTGGATGTGAAACGCCGCACGCCGACGCGCCGGTATGCACCGCAATCGGGCATTCAGAGGCGCGGCCCGGATTTGTGCGTCCAACGCTGTGCGCAGGACGCTCGGGTTGTGCGGTCTCGAGGTCAACGCCCGGTTTGTGAAAGCCGGACTCGGCGCACAGCATGTCCCTGCTCGTGACTTTGCGACTGCATCCGTTTTTCAGGAACAAAGGGGAGGGCGGCGTTGACCGCCATCGTCGCGTACGTTCGGTTCGCGTGAATACCCGCGTCGCCTTCCAGACGCGGCATCGGCTGCCCGGTAAGACGCCTCATCGCGAGACCAATCTGCGCCCGGTCGAACTCATCCTCGCTTTGCCTGCCCGCTGGCACGGGGATGCGGCGCCCATGCTATCTTGCGATTTTGTGATCGCGCCCGATGCGCAAAGTCGTGCGGGCTGCGCGTATCGGACCGGGCGACTCGTCGCCAAGCCGTGGCGCACGCGAGGGTAAGGCGTCGCTTGCAGGCAAAGCCGTCGATGAACGCAGCGCGCGTGAAGCCGCCGATGCAAGATTCACCGAGGCGCGCGACAGCAGCGACAGGCGAATCAAGCCGGAGCCAGGCCGCCGCGCACAGATGCGAGCGCTCCTGGAAGCCGCCACGCCGGAGATTGCATGTGCGATATCGACCGACGCTTCGAACATCAGCCTACGTTTGGCGTGCCTTACGCGCGCATCGGCGCGAGGCGAAAGTTACGGGCTGCGCCTGTCTTGCATCGGATGCACCGGTGGACGATACAGGGTATGCGTTCTGCTAACCAGTTCCGCGAAGTCACTAGCCGCCCGGGCATGCATAAGGTGCCGGGGACGGAAACGACGGTAGGCATGTATGCCGCTCTGAATTCCGATACCGTCAAGAATGTGGCGCATGCCGACCGCAAGACGGCTTATACCGTCGTCGTGTTGAATACTGAGCAGTACCTCAGGACGGAACCCTCGCAGGTCGAAGTGAAGATGGGCGACCGGGTATTCACCAGCACCGCTCCCCGGGCGGCTCTAGCCACACCGCGACGGTTTCGCACGCAGTTGCATACGGCTGCGATGCGCTGCGGAATACATTGAGTTAGCGCAAGCGAAGCAGGAGCGAGGCGATGCATATGGGCAGCTACTTGCCGGTCGGCCCGTCCGGCGAGTCAGGCTGTGGGTCTGGCAGGCCGACATCGGGAAGATCAGCGGGTTAGTTCCGAGAAGCGCATTGCGAATGGTCGGCGGCTGCTGGAGGATCGTTGAACCGGACCGCGTGCTGGTGTTCACGTGGAGTCGTGCCGACGATTCAGGTCATCGTCCGGAGTCGCGCGAATCCCTGTCGAGTTTGCATCGCGCAGTCGCCAGTTTCGCAGACGTGCGTTTCAATGGCGGCGAAGTCGCAGGTTCAGCCGATTACGAAGCCAAGGAAGCCTGACCCACGGAGGGTGTGTTGACCATTGAAGCCGTCTGGTTCTTGATAGTCGGGGCCCTGATGGTCCTCATGGCGATCGGCCGAAAGATCGTCGAGCGTTTGCCGATGACCGGCGCGATGGTCTACCTGGTGGTGGGCTTAGTGCTCGGTCCCGCATGCACCGGGTTGCTGTCCATCGACGTCGAGCGCGACGTTGCGCTCCTGCGCACGCTCACCGAGGCAGGCCTCGTCGTTTCGCTCTTCGCAATCGGAATGTACCTCCGAGTCGAGCTTTCGAGCCCGCTCTGGCGGCTGACGCTGCGCCTCGGGGGCCCGGCGATGCTCATCACTATCGCTGTCATGTTCGTCGCGGCGCGCTGGGGCCTGGGGCTTGCGGTAGGTCCCGCTCTGCTATTGGCGTCCGCTCTCGCACCGACCGACCCGGTTCTGGCGAATGAACTGCGCGTCGAGGAAGCGGGCGACGACGAGCCACTGCGCTTCGCCTTGTCGTCGGAGGGCGGCATCAATGACGGCGCCGCCTCGCCGATGGTCTACATCGCACTCGCGCTCTGCGGGGTTCAGAGTCTCGGCAGCGGCAATCCATGGACGTTCGCGCTTGCCATCGCATGGGGACTGGCGAGCGCAGTTTTCGTCGGATGGGCGCTGGGCGCAGGTGTCGTCGTGCTGGTGACCAGACTGCGCACTCGCTACGACCATGCGCTCGGGCTGGAAGGATTCCTTGCGCTTGGCCTCGTCGCTTTGGCGTACGGCGCCACGCTTATCGTCGATGGCTACGCCTTTATCGCGGTGTTCGTCGCAGGGGTCGCGCTGCGCCGTCAGGAGATGAAGGCGACCGGCGAAAGGCCGCCGAATGAGGTGCTGGAATCGGTCGAGCGCGGCCAGCGCGAGGAGGCAGCGAAAGACCCGGAACTGGCGCACGCTTACATCGCCGAGAGCATGATGGGATTCTCGGTCGAAATCGAACGCTTCGTCGAACTCGGCTTGATGGTCATCATCGGCAGCGTCGTCTCCGCGCACTGGCGCGAACTGCTTCACTGGTCCGTCATATGGCCGGTCCTCTTTCTATTCATCGTTGCGCGCCCGGTGGGTAGCAGCCTCTCGCTCGTCGGCTCGTCGATGGATCGGCACCAGCGCGCGCTCTCAGGGTGGCTAGGCTTGCGCGGCGTCGGTGCGTTCTATTACCTGCTGTTCTCGCTCGAAAAGGCAGGCAGCGGCACCGTCGCCGCGATCATGCCCGTCATCCTTGCGGCGATTGTCCTCTCGGTGCTTCTGCATGGCACCACTGCGACGGTATTGCTCGACCGATACCTGAGAAGGAAGTAATCGGGCCAAGCATTTTCCTTGAACGACCGCAGCAATCGTTGAACTGCGATTCGCAGCGGTTTCACTCACGCGCCAAGTCCAAAGAATCGCATGTTCGCTCTGCGGTTCAACTGATAGACAGGATGGAGATTGCTTGACGCACCTTTGGCGAGAGGCGCGTCGCGACTAGTGTATTCATCTAGACGTCTCGCCAGCGTCACTGTGTCGTCATGTTAGCTTCCTAGAATCTCGACAACGTTCAAGCCCGCAATCATGTGCGGCAAATCGAGGAAGTCATGGACGCAATTCGCATCGAGCGTCTCACCAAGACGTTCAGGAACGGCCGTAAGGCACTTGACTCGGTCGATCTTCGCATCGAAGAGGGCGAAATGGTGGCGCTCATCGGCGCGTCGGGCTCGGGGAAATCGACGCTCCTGCGTCATATCTCGGGCTTCATTGCATCAGACGCGGCGCCTTCGCATGTCACGCTGCTTGGGCGGCCGATCCAGCAGAACGGCAAGATCGTGCGCGAAGTGCGCTCTATTCGCCGCGACGTTGCTTTCGTGTTTCAGCAATTCAATCTTGTCGGCCGTCTCTCGGTGATGACTAACGTGCTTGTCGGCGCGTTGTCACGCGTGCCGCTTTGGCGTCGTCTATCGGGTTGCTTTCCGCAAGGCGAACGTGCGCTCGCGATGGACTCACTGACTGCAATGGGCATTGGCGAACACGCGTTCGAACGTGCGAGCAATTTGTCGGGCGGCCAGCAGCAACGCGCTGCACTGGCGCGCGCGCTCGTGCAGCGAGCGCGCATCGTGCTGGCCGACGAACCTATTGCATCGCTCGATCCCGAATCTGCGCGGCGCGTGATGGAACTCATGCAGTCGCTCAATCGCGATCACAAGTTGACGGTCATCGTGTCCCTGCATCAGATCGATATTGCGATGAAGTATTGCCCGCGCACCGTTGCACTGCGTGACGGGCGCGTGGTCTACGACGGCCTTTCCGAGCGGCTTACGCCCGAGGTGCTGCGCGATCTCTACGGTGCATCCGCAAGCGAGTTGCTTGCGCAGCCTGCCGCGAACGAACGCATCGGCGTTCAACCCTCGAAGCCGGCCGCCGCATTTGCATCGGTCACGTCGGCCGCCAGCTACTGAAACATCAACTTTTACCTGGACCGTAACCATGAAATCAGCACGTTTCTTCGTGGCGGGCGTTGCGCTTGCATCGTGCCTGTTGAGCCAAACGGCGCTCGCCGAGACGCTCAACTTCGGCATCATCTCGACGGATTCCTCATCGGCGCTGAAGCAACGCTGGCAGCCGCTTATCGACGACCTCAACAAGCAGACGGGCCTCGAGGTCAAAGCGTATTTCGCAACGGACTACGCCGGCATCATCGAAGCAATGCGTTTCAACAAGGTGCAGATGGGCTTCTTCGGCAACGCATCCGCAATAGAAGCGGTGGACCGCTCAAATGGCGAAGTGTTCGCGAAAGTAAAGTACAAGAGCGGCGAGGCGGGCTATTACTCGCTCATCATCACGAACGCTAACAGCAAGTGGAAGAGCATCGATCAGGTGCTCAAAAACAGCCACGATATCAACCTCGGCTTCGGCGATCCGAACTCGACTTCCGGCACGCTCGTGCCTTCCTATTACCTCTTTGCGAAGAATGGGCTCTCGGTAACGACCGCATTCAAGAGCGTGCTGCCGTCGAGCCACGAGGCCAATATGCTCGCGGTGGTCAACGACAAGATTGATGTCGCGACCAACAACACGGATATGCTGGATATCATCAAGACACAGCATCCCGAGTTGTATCCGAAAGTCCGCGTGTTGTGGAAGTCGCCGCTGATTCCGTCGGACCCGCTCGTATGGCGACGCGATCTGCCGCAAGCAACAAAGGACAAACTGCGCATGTTCTTCGAGCACTATGCGCAGAAAGATCCGCATGAACAGGCTGTCATGGCGGCAATTTCGGGCTATTCGGGCTTTGCGGATTCATCCGATGCTCAACTTCGGCCGATTCGCCAGATGGCTCTCTTTCACAAGAAGGAGCAGGTTCAGAACGACGCTCATCTCGACGACGCCGACAAGAAAGCGCAGATCGC
>Ga0308174_10001747_pt1 | contig 10319 bp, 7 predicted proteins | sample PhyPR2_FD_203894 | JGI IMG/M metagenome (GOLD analysis project Ga0308174, IMG submission 203894) | Soil microbial communities from UC Gill Tract Community Farm, Albany, California, United States - DLSLS.P.R2 | ecosystem: Environmental > Terrestrial > Soil > Agricultural land | place: USA... | reverse complement strand
CCGGCGGCCGCACCCGGGCCCCCCGGGGGCGGGCCCGCCGCACCGAGGAGCGCCCGTCGTGACCGTCCGCGTCTACCAGCCGTCCACCCTCGCGCTCCTCGCCGAGCAGCACGCCGCCGGCTCCGTCGAGGTCACCGACGAGGCGGTGCTGCCGGAGAGCGACGGCGAGGAGGATGAGTACGCCGCCCTGATGACCGCCGCCGACGCCTCGACCGCCCGGCAGGCCGGTGACGGACCGGGCGCGGGCGGACGGCGCGTGGTGGTGGTCGTCGAGGTGGGCGAGGCGCCGACCACCGGCGACCGGGTCCCGTGGCGGCGGGTGGTCGCCGTGCACGCCGACACCGAGGCCCGGCCGGCCGACGCCGACCCCGACGACGACCTGGGCTGGTTCGCCACCCAGGAGGTGCCGCACCTGCTGGCCGACGCCGGGACCTGAGCCCGGGATCCGGTGCCGGCAGGACCCCTCGGAGCGGACCGGTGCCGCTGGGTACAGTCGCCGTCATGGACGCTGTCACCACACCCCCGGCTCCCATCAACGAGCCGAACCTGAGCTACGCGCCGGGCAGCCCCGAACGGGACGCCCTGGCCGCGGAGATCGCCCGCCTCGAGAACGAGCAGAAGGACCTCGTCGCCCACATCGGCGGCGAGCGCCGTGCCGGCGGCGGCGAGGCGATCGAGGTCGTGCAGCCGCACGACCACCAGCACGTCCTGGGCGTGCTGCACAACGCCACCCGGGCCGACGCGCAGGCCGCGGTCGACGCGGCGTCCGCCGCCGCGCCCGGCTGGCGCGACATGGACTTCGACGACCGCGCCGCGGTCATCCTCAAGGCCGCCGACCTGCTCGCCGGCCCGTGGCGGCAGCGGCTGAACGCCGCGACCGTGCTGGGTCAGTCGAAGACGCCGTACCAGGCCGAGATCGACTCGGCGTGCGAGCTGATCGACTTCTGGCGCTACAACGTCCACTACGCGCGCGAGATCCTCGCCGACCAGCCGATCGCGAACAGCCGGGGGGTGTGGAACCGCACCGACCACCGGCCGCTGGAGGGCTTCGTCTACGCGATCACGCCGTTCAACTTCACCGCGATCGCCGGCAACCTGCCCACCGCGCCGGCGCTGATGGGCAACACGGTGATCTGGAAGCCCTCGCCGACCCAGCAGCTCGCCGCGTCGCTGACGATGGAGCTGCTCGAGGAGGCCGGGATGCCGCCGGGCGTGATCAACATGCTGCCCGGTGACGGGCTCGCGGTCTCCGAGGTGGCGCTCGCGCACCCGGACCTGGCCGGCATCCACTTCACCGGCTCGACCCCGACCTTCCAGCACCTGTGGCGGGAGGTCGGCAACAACATCGACCGCTACCGGTCCTACCCGCGGATCGTCGGCGAGACCGGCGGCAAGGACTTCATCGTCGCGCACCCCTCGGCCGACCACGAGGTGCTGCGGACCGCGATGATCCGCGGTGCGTTCGAGTTCCAGGGCCAGAAGTGCTCCGCCGCGTCGCGCGCCTACGTCGCCCGGTCGGTGTGGGAGCGGATGAAGGACTCGTTCCTGTCCGAGATCGAGTCGATCACGATCGGCGACCCGACCGACTTCACCAACTTCATGGGTGCGGTCATCGACGACCGGGCGTTCACCAAGCACCAGGCCGCGGTCGACCGGGCCAAGGCCACCGACGGGCTCGACATCCTGGTCGGCGGCACCCTGGACGACTCCAAGGGCTACTTCGTGTCCCCGACGGTCGTGGAGGGCGGCGACCCGACCGACGAGATGTTCACCACCGAGTACTTCGGGCCGATCCTGGCCGTGCACGTCTACGACGACGGCCACTTCGAGAAGGTCGTGGCCTCGATGGAGTCGATCGCGCCGTACGCGCTGACCGGCTCGATCATCGCCCAGGACCGGCGGGCGATCGCGTGGGCGCAGCGCGAGCTGCGGTTCGCGGCCGGCAACTTCTACATCAACGACAAGCCGACCGGCGCCGTCGTCGGCCAGCAGCCGTTCGGCGGCGGCCGGGCCTCGGGCACCAACGACAAGGCCGGCGCCGCGGTCAACCTGCTGCGCTGGACCAGCCCGCGCTCGATCAAGGAGACGTTCGTCCCGCCGACGGACTACCGCTACCCCTACCTCGAGCGGGGCTGAACCGCACTCGGCAGTCCTGCGCGTGCAAGACGCGCCGACTCGACCCGGCCGCCCTGCAGGTGTCGGTAGGACCGTACGGGAGGATGGGCGCGATGGACGTCCCGCTCGCCGCCGTGCTCGCGACGGTGCTGCCCCAGCCGCCCCGGCTCGCTGTCCTGGCGCAGGTCGTCGCGGAGCACCTGGGCGCCCTGCACCCGGTCGAGAAGGTGCTCACGCTGGTGCTGGCGTTCGGCCCGTTCCTGCTCCTGGCCGTCGTGATCGTCGTACGGCGTCGCCAGGACGCGGCGGCCGAGGCCGGCCGCCGCGTCCAGGAGACAGCGGAGCCTCAGGACCCCGACAGGTAGTCCCGGCCCTCCGCGTTCTCCGCGGCGAGCGCCTTGCGGAGCATGTCGGCGACCAGCGCCTCGATCTTCGCGCCGACCAGCGGCACCCGGACCCGGACCTCGAGCTCGACGGTCTCGACCGTGCGGCCGCCGGACTCGACGAGGTCGGCGCTGCCGCTCATCTCACCCGGCTTGCCGGGGATCGTCACGTCCACGTCGGCGTGGTCCCGGCTGGTCCACGTCTCCTGCTGGACGATGCGGATCTCGTCGCCGACCAGCTTCGTGGCGAACGACGGCAGTCCCTTGGCCGGCTGGACCTGGTCGATCGTGACGACCGACGCGGAGCCCCGCGGCTCGACCGTCGCGGTCGCCCGGATCACCCGCATCCGCTCGCACACCCGCTCCCGGAACTTGGGGTCGTTGAGCATCGCGTGCACGGCCTCGGCCGGGGCGTCGTACGTCAGCTCCTCGCGGACCTTGGTCGCCATCAGCGCTCGCCCCTCGGCCGCGCCCCGGCGGGCATCTCGAGCACCTCGGTCGGCGCGGCGTCGTGGGCGAGCTCGTGTCTGAAGTTCATGGGGGCCATCATGCCCACATGGAAGACGGCCTCGAGGAGACGTTCGTCTCGTTCGGCGAGCAGGGCGCCCAGCTGACCTACGGCAGCTACCTGCGGCTGCCGCAGCTGCTGGACGCCCAGCACCTGGAGTCCGACCCGCCGGCCCACGACGAGCTGCTGTTCATCACGATCCACCAGGTCTACGAGCTCTGGTTCCAGCAGCTGCTCCACGAGGTGGCCGCCGCCCGCGACGCGATGCTCCGGGGCGTGGCCGGGCCGGGGGGCGGCCCGCTCTGGCGGGCGCAGCACCTGCTCACCCGGGTCCACGTGATCGAGCGGGTGCTCGTCCAGCAGGTCGACGTCCTCGAGACCATGACGCCGCAGGACTTCCTCGAGTTCCGCCAGCGACTCGCCCCGGCCAGCGGGTTCCAGTCGGTGCAGTACCGCGAGCTGGAGTTCCTCAGCGGCGCCAAGGACGCCGGCTACGTCCGCCGGTTCAAGGGCCTCACCGAGGGCGAGCAGCGCCGGCTGGCCCGGCGCCTGGAGGAGCCGACGCTGTGGGACGCCTACCTGGCGGTGCTCCGGGGGTTCGGACTGGCCTGCGACACGGACGAGCAGATCACCGCCTCGTTGCGGACGGCGGCGCACGACCGGGACCGGTACGCCGTGGTGTGGGCGCTCGGCGAGGCGCTGCTCCAGCACGACGAGCTGGCCGCGAGCTGGCGGGCGCGCCACGTGGTGATGGTCGAGCGCATGATCGGCGCCAGGTCGGGCACCGGTGGGTCGAGCGGGTCGACGTACCTCCGCTCCCGGCTGCCCCTCCAGTACTACCCGCTTCTGTGGGGCCTGCGGAGCGATCTCTGACGGACTGCCCTACAGTCGGAGTGTGTCAACGACGACGCGTGATTTCTCCCTGTCCGAGGTGATCGCCAAGGCCGCTGCGGTGGCCGGTGAGGACGGTGCCGAGGGGGGACCTCCGAGGGACCGCGTCGAGACGCTGTTGAGGGCCTACTACCGGCACGTCGCGCTCGAGGACCTCGCCGAGCGGGCACCGGAGGACGTCTACGGCGCGTTCGCGTCGCACTACCGGCTGGCCGGCTCGCGACCCCAGGGCACGGCGCAGGTCCGGGTGGTCACGCCGACCACCGGCGACGACGGCTGGAGCGCCGGCGCCCGGACCGTCGTCGAGGTCGTCGTCGACGACATGCCGTTCCTCGTCGACTCGCTCACCATGGAGCTCTCGCGTCAGCTGCGGGACGTGCACGTGGTCGTCCACCCGATCCTGGAGGCGGTCCGTGACATCGCCGGCGGGCTCCGCGAGCTCCGGCCGCTCGACGGTGCCACCGCCGCAGGGAGCGTCGGCAGCGCCGGCCCGTCGGACGGCACCGAGGGCGCCGACGGCGACCGGGAGGTCGTCCGGGAGTCCTGGATGCACGTCGAGATCGACCGGCTCCCCGACCTCGAGTCGGCGCAGGAGGTCGGGGCGGGCGTGCAGCGGGTGCTCCGCGACGTGCGGGAGTCCGTCGAGGACTGGTCGAAGATGCACGCCCAGGTCGCCGACATCGTGCACGAGCTGACGACCGCGCCGCCCGCGACCGTGGACGCCGAGGAGGCCCGGCAGGCCCGGGACCTGCTGCAGTGGCTGGCCGACGACCACTTCACGTTCCTCGGCTACCGGGAGTACCAGCTCGAGCCGCGCGCCGACGGGGAGTACCTCCGTGGCGTCCCCGGCACGGGCCTGGGCATCCTGCGCGCCGACCAGGACATGTCCGCCGGCATCGGACGGCTGCCCGATCCGGCCGCCGCCAAGGCGCGGGAGAAGAGCATCCTGGTCCTGACCAAGGCCAACTCCCGGGCGACGGTCCACCGGCCGGCGTACCTCGACTACGTCGGCGTCAAGGTGTTCCGCGACGGCGAGGTGGTCGGCGAGCGCCGGTTCCTCGGCCTGTTCTCCAGCGCGGCCTACACCGAGTCGCTGACCCGCATCCCGCTGCTGAGCGACCGGGCGGATGCGGTGCTGCAGCGGCTCGGCTACGAGCCGGCCAGCCACGACGGCAAGGCGCTGCTCGACACGCTCGAGACCTACCCGCGCGACGAGCTGTTCCACACCACCGTCGACGAGCTGGCGCCGATGGCCGAGGCCGCCATGCACGCGCGCGAGCGGCGCCAGCTGCGGCTGTTCATCCGGCGCGACGCCTATGGTCGCTACGTCTCGGTGCTGGTCTACCTGCCGCGGGACCGCTACAACACCACGGTCCGCGAGCGGTTCTCGGAGATCCTGCGCGACGCGCTCGGTGGCGAGAGCGTCGAGTTCACTGTGCGGCTCACCGAGTCGACCACCGCGCGCGTGCACTTCGTCGTGCACCCGCCCAAGGGGGAGTCGATCCCCGAGATCGACACCGCCGAGCTCGAGCGCCGGCTGACCGAGGCGTCGCGCTCGTGGCGCGACGACTTCACCGCGGCCGTGCTCGCCGAGCACGGCGAGGAGGCCGGGTCGGTGCTCGCGCGCCGCTACCTCCACTCGTTCCCCGAGGCCTACAAGGAGGACTTCGACCCGCGCACCGGGTCGGCGGACCTCGGCCGACTGGAGTCGCTGAAGGTCGGCGCGGACGACGCGGCCATCGACCTGGCGATGTACATGCCGGAGGGCGCGGCCCCGGGGCAGGCGCGGCTGAAGGTCTACCGCATCGGGCCCGCCCTCTCGTTGTCGGAGATCCTGCCGATGCTGGCCTCGATGGGCGTCGAGGTCGTCGACGAGCGGCCCTACCAGCTCGACGGGCTGGACCGGCCGACGTACCTCTACGAGTTCGGGCTGCGGCACGCCCGGGAGCTCCCCGAGGACGCGCGGGAGCTGTTCCAGGACGCGGTCCGAGCCGTGTGGGAGGGCCGCAACGAGATCGACGGGTTCAACGCCCTGGTCCTCGACGTCGGGCTGACGTGGCGGCAGGCCACCGTGCTGCGGGCCTACGCCAAGTACATGCGGCAGGGCGGCTCGCCGTTCGCCCAGGACTACATCGAGGCGGCGCTGCGCGGCAACGGCGCGATCACCCGGCTGCTCGTCGAGCTCTTCGAGACCCGGTTCGACCCGGCCGCGGGCGTCCAGGGGGACGGCGGGCGCGACACGTCGGCGGCCGAGGAGGACGTCGTACGCCGGATCACCGCCGCCCTGGACGACGTCGCCAGCCTGGACCAGGACCGCATCCTCCGCTCCTACCTCACCCTGCTCCGGGCGACGCTGCGGACGAACTACTTCCAGACCGGCGCCGACGGCGCGCTGCACCCCTACATCTCGCTCAAGCTCGAGCCGGACGCGATCCCCGAGCTGCCCCAGCCGCGGCCGCGGTTCGAGATCTTCGTCTACTCCCCGCGCGTCGAGGGCGTGCACCTGCGCTTCGGCGCGGTGGCCCGTGGCGGCCTGCGCTGGTCCGACCGCCGCGACGACTTCCGGACCGAGGTGCTCGGCCTGGTCAAGGCGCAGATGGTCAAGAACACCGTGATCGTGCCGGTGGGCGCGAAGGGCGGGTTCTTCTGCAAGCAGCTGCCCGACGCGACCGACCGTGAGGCGTGGCTGGCGGAGGGGATCGCCTGCTACCGCACGTTCATCTCGGGGCTGCTCGACATCACCGACAACCTGGTCGACGGCGCGACCGTGCCGCCGCGCGACGTGGTCCGTCACGACGGCGACGACTCCTACCTGGTGGTCGCCGCCGACAAGGGGACGGCGACGTTCTCCGACATCGCCAACGAGGTCGCCAAGAGCTACGGCTTCTGGCTCGGCGACGCGTTCGCCAGCGGCGGCTCGGTCGGCTACGACCACAAGGCGATGGGGATCACCGCCAAGGGCGCGTGGGTCTCGGTGCAGCGGCACTTCCGCGAGCGCGGCATCGACTGCCAGAGCCAGGACTTCACGTGCGTCGGCATCGGCGACATGTCCGGCGACGTGTTCGGCAACGGGATGCTGTGCTCCGAGCACATTCGCCTGGTGGCCGCGTTCGACCACCGCGACATCTTCCTGGACCCCGACCCGGACCCGGCGACGTCGTTCGCCGAGCGCCGGCGGCTGTTCGACCTGCCGCGGTCGAGCTGGCAGGACTACGACACCTCGCTGATCTCCGCGGGCGGTGGCGTGTTCCCGCGGTCGGCCAAGCGGATCGCGGTCGGCGAGGAGGTGCGGCGGGCGCTCGGGCTGCCCGGCGACGTCACCGCGATGACCCCGCCGCAGCTGATCTCGGCGATCCTCAAGGCACCGGTCGACCTGCTCTGGAACGGCGGCATCGGCACCTACGTCAAGGGGTCCGCCGAGCCGCACGCCGCGGCCGGCGACAAGGCCAACGACGCCATCCGCGTGGACGGCCGGGACCTCCGGGCCCGTGCGGTCGGCGAGGGCGGCAACCTCGGCCTCACCCAGCTCGGCCGGGTGGAGTACGCCCGCGAGGGCGCCGAGGGCACCGGCGGCCGGATCAACACCGACTTCATCGACAACTCCGCCGGCGTGGACACCTCCGACCACGAGGTCAACCTCAAGATCCTGCTCGACCGGGTGGTCAAGGACGGTGACCTCACCGAGGAGCGCCGCAACACGCTCCTGGCCGAGATGACCGACGAGGTCGCCGACCTGGTGCTGCGCGACAACTACGAGCAGAACCTGGCGCTCGCGAACGCCGAGCACAACGCACCCTCGATGCTCCACGTGCACGAGTACTGGATGCGCCAGCTCGAGCGCCAGGGCCACCTGGACCGACAGCTCGAGGGCCTGCCGTCACGCAAGGAGGTCGCCCGGCGCATCGACGCCGGCGAGGGCCTCAGCTCCCCGGAGCTGTCCGTGCTGCTGTCGTGGACCAAGATCGCGCTCGCCGAGGACCTGGTGAGGTCCGACATCGCCGACGACCGCTACTTCGACCAGGACCTCCGCGCCTACTTCCCGGAGCCGGTCCGCAAGGGGCTCCCGGTCCCGATCGAGCAGCACCAGCTGCGCCGCGAGATCATCGTGACCCAGGTCGTCAACGACCTGGTCAACGCCGCCGGCACCACGTTCTGGCCGCGGTTGTCGGGGGAGACCGGTGCGTCGGCGGCCGAGCTGGCCCGGGCGAACTTCGTCGCGCGGGAGCTGTTCGGCTCGTTGCCGCTGCGGCGGGACCTGGCCGCGCTGGACAACCGCATCGACGCCTCGGTGCAGACCCGGATGCGCCTGGAGATGCGCACGCTCGTCGAGCGCGCGTCTCGCTGGCTGGTCAACAACCGGCGTCCGCCGCTCGACAGCCAGGGCATGGTGGACACGTTCACCGGCCCCGTCCAGGCGGTGATGGCGCAGCTGCCGGACCTGATGGTCGGCCGCGAGCTCGCGGCGTACCTCGAGCGCCGCGAGGAGCTGCTCGCGGCGGGCGTCCCGGACGAGCTGGCGGCGCGGGTGGCGGTGCTCCAGACGGCGTACCCCGTGCTCCACGTCGTGGAGGTCGCGCTCCGCGAGGGCCTGGACCCCGCGCTGGTCGCACGGGTGCACTTCGCGCTCGGGGAGCGGCTCGGGCTGCCGGTGCTCGTGCAGCGGATCGAGGACCTGCCCCGCGGCGACCGCTGGCAGACGATGGCGCGGGCGGCGCTGCGCGACGACCTGCAGGGCGTGCACGCGCAGCTCACGACCCAGGTGCTCGGGTCGACCTCGCCCGAGGACTCGGTCCCGGCGCGGGTCGCCACCTGGGAGGACGCCGACCAGGTCGTCGTCGGCCGGGCTGCGGGCACGCTGGAGGAGATCTGCTCCGACGAGCATGCCGACCTGGCCCGGCTGTCGGTGGGCCTGCGGGTCGTGCGGAGCCTGCTCGCCACCGGCTGAGCGTCGGGACGGCCGGACGCACTAGGGTGCGCGCGTGACCGATCTCGCCCGGGCCGGAGTGGCCGACACCGCACGCCTGGTCGCGGGCGGGGAGATCTCCGCCCGCGGCGTCGTCGAGCAGGCCCTGGCGCGGATCGAGGCGCGCGACGGGGAGCTGAACGCGTTCTCGCGGGTCCTCGTCGACGAGGCGATCGCCGAGGCGCAGGCGCGCGACGACACGCTCGCCTCGAACGGCCCGGTCGGCCCGCTGCACGGGGTGCCGGTCGCCATCAAGGAGGAGCTGGACGTCGCCGGGAGCGTCACCACGTTCGGTGGGCTCGGCAACTCGACACCGGCGGCCGCCGACTCCCTGGTCGTGGAGCGGCTGCGGACCGCGGGTGCGGTCATCGTGGGGAAGACCCACATGCCGGAGTTCGGGGCGTGGCCGTTCACCGAGTCCGCGGCGTACGGCGTCACCCGGAACCCGTGGGACCCCTCGCGCAGCCCGGGCGGGTCGAGCGGCGGCACCGCGGTGGCGGTCGCGGCCGGCATGGTGCCGGTCGGGATCGGCGGCGACGGGGGCGGCTCGATCCGGATCCCGAGCGCGAGCTGCGGCCTGTTCGGCCTCAAGCCGCAGCGCGGGCGGGTCTCGACCTCCCCGCACGAGCACCTGTGGTGGGCACTCGGCACGGCCGGGCCGTTGACCCGCTCCGTGCTGGACAGCGCCCTGGTCTACGACGCGATCCGGGGCAACGTCGACGGCGACCGGTTCCTCGCCAGGGGCGACGAGCCGTTCGTGGCCGCGGTCGGCCGCGACCCCGGCCGGCTGCGGATCGGCTGGAGCACCCGGCCCGTCGTCCGCGGCGTGCGCCCCGACCCGCTCCACGTGCGAGCGGTGGCGGACACCGCCCGGCTGCTGGCCGACCTGGGCCACCAGGTGCACGAGGTCGACCCGCGCTACCCCGACCCCACGCTCGCGTTCGTGCCGCAGTTCCTCGCCGGCGTCGCGACCGAGGCCGACGTCGTCGAGCACCGCGACCGGCTCGAGCGGCGTACCCGCCAGACCCTGCGCCTCGGCTCCTGGGCCACCCCGCGAGTGGTGGAGCGCGCGCTGCGCGAGGGGGAGAAGGTGTCCGCGCGGGCGAACCGGGTCTTCGACGGGCCCGGGGGCGTCGACGTGCTGCTGACCCCGGCCATCGCCCACCGGCCGCCCCGCGTCGGCCGTCTCGACGGGGTCGGCACCGTCCGCGCCGCGCTGCGGGCGCTGCCGATGATCGCCTACGCCGCCCTGTGGAACGTCGCCGGCAACCCCGCGGCCTCGGTGCCCTGCGGGCTCGGTCCCGACGGCCTGCCGGTCGGCGTGCAGCTGGTCGGCCGCACCGACGACGAGGCCACGCTCCTGTCGCTCTCCGCCCAGCTCGAGCAGGCCCGCCCCTGGCCGCTCCTCGCGGGGGACTGAGCCGGCCGACGCCCGGTGCGCCGGCGTGCGGGGGGCGGT
>Ga0308174_10001746_pt1 | contig 10321 bp, 4 predicted proteins | sample PhyPR2_FD_203894 | JGI IMG/M metagenome (GOLD analysis project Ga0308174, IMG submission 203894) | Soil microbial communities from UC Gill Tract Community Farm, Albany, California, United States - DLSLS.P.R2 | ecosystem: Environmental > Terrestrial > Soil > Agricultural land | place: USA... | reverse complement strand
ATAACTGAAACTACAGCTATGAAACTGGAATCTTCGCGGATTGCTTCCGAAGTAAGCCGGATTATCGATGAAACGCCGGTGTTCGACATGCACACCCATCAATACCCGCCGAGCTTTGACAACCTATTTTCGTCGGGAATCGATGACCTTCTGACGTACCACTATTTAATAGCAGAGTTGTTTCGGTCCGCAAGCATTCGAACCGGGGATTTCTGGCGCCTCTCGAAGCCCCAGCAGGCCGACCTGATTTGGGAGACGTTGTTTGTGCGCAACACGCCACTGTCGGAAGCGTGCCGGGGCGTGATCTGTGTCCTGCATGCCTTCGGACTAGACCCGCAGGCGACGACGCTGAAACAAGCACGTGAGTTCTTCCGGGCAAGCCGGCCGGAAGATCATCTCGAACGAGTAATGCAGTTGGCGGGAGTGAGCGACATCGTAATGACCAACGATGTTTTTCACGAACCTGAAACGGCCTATTGGAAGTCGGAGGCCGCGCAACATCCAAAGCTTCACGCCGCCCTGCGCATGGATCCGCTGCTGAACAACTGGGAGCAGACTTACCAGATTTTAAACGGTCAAGGATACGCCGCGACACGGGAGATTGATTCGGAAACAATCGCGGGCGTTCGTCGCTTTCTCCAAGCCTGGATCGCGCGCATGAAGCCACTCTATATGGCCGTGTCTCTGCCCGATACCTTCCAATATCCCGAGGAGTCCGCGAGGGGCCGTCTGCTCCGGGAGGTCGTTCTGCCGTTAGGCCGCGAAGCAAAGCTTCCGCTAGCGTTGATGATCGGGGTGCGCCGGGCAGTGAATCCAGAACTGCGCGATGCGGGCGACGGCCTGGGCCGTGCCGACGTCGGGGCGGTCGAGCGGATCTGCGCCGAGAATCCGGACAACCGTTTTCTGGTGAGTATCCTGTCGCGCGAAAATCAGCACGAGCTATGCGTGGCTGCCCGCAAATTCAGCAATCTGATGCCCTTCGGCTGCTGGTGGTTTCTGAACAATCCGTCCATCATTCGCGAGATTACGGACGAGCGACTGGAAATGCTCGGGGCTAGTTTTATTCCGCAACACTCCGACGCCCGTATCCTGGACCAGATCATCTACAAGTGGAAGCACTCCCGCCATACTATTGCGGAATCTCTAACGGGCAACTACCTGGCGCTCGCTCGGGATGGATGGGCCCTGAAAACCGACCAGATCAAGCGCGACGTGGAACGGCTGTTTCAGGGCAACTTCAGAAGCTTCGTCGGCCTGCCGCCGTTTGCACGCTAGTTGCGGCAAAGGGCCGGCGGTGGTCCGATTACGCGTTGGCCCTCACAAAGGCCTTTACAGTTGCAAGAGGGCGGGATAAAGATGTCGTCGGCCGCACGTCGTAAGCCCCAACGCAAGCCGGTACGATAAACGTCTCGGCATAGTGCACGACGAATGGCTCGAAGGCACCGGCCGGGCTTTCAACAATTGCTTCGCTGCCCTCCACCAAATTCAGTACGTTCACTCCGCCCTGTGTATTGTGCGGGACGGGCCCGGTAAACCAATGACGGCGGGTCTCGATGAACTCTCTACGATGCAGCCCGGTTCGCTCTTCCCGCCAGCCGCTTCCTGAACTGAGCAGTTCCACCCGATTCACCAACTCGCGTTCCACCCAGGGCGTCGTTCGATCCCACTGGATGTTTGGCAGCCCATGCTGAAGATGAATCGGGCGCGGGCGGCCGTCCAGCCCCAGGCGTCCCCAGTCCCAAAGCTTGAACGTAAAGATGTAGGGAGTCGCGCTAATCTCCAGCACCATGCTGTCGCGGCCGGAGCAGTGAACTGTTCCCGCTGGTATCAAAAAGTGGTCGTGTTTCTTGGCAGGCCATTGGTTCACGTACTGCCCGGCGGGAAAGGGGGGTCCGCCTTCCTGCGCGGCTTGAAGCGCTTCAGCCATCGCCTCCGGATTCACACCGTCTTTCAATCCCAGAAAAACACAAGCATCGGGTCCGGCATCCAGCAGGTAATAGCTTTCGTCCTGTGTGTAGTGCATGCCGAAGTGCTCTTGGATGTACTCCGTCAAGGGATGTACTTGCAATGAGAGATTGCCGCCGCCCATGGTATCGAGAAAATCGAAGCGGATGGGAAACTCCGTGCCGAACCGTGCATGAACGGCATCGCCCAATAACTCACGCGGATGAGCAAACGCTGCATCGATGGACGGAACTTCTACACGGTGCGGACCGAAGCCGAGCAGCAGACTGTTTTCTTCGGGAACACAATCGAAACACCAGGCGTAGTTCGGAGCATCGCCCGGCAGATCGCAGACTTCGCGCATCCATTGACCGCCCCAGGGCCCCGGATCGAAGAATGGTACCACCCGAAAGGGACGCTTGGTTGTCATGCTGAGCCCGCGACGAAACAGGTCGCCCGAGATTAGCTTTGGCTCCCTTCGATCGTTGGTGTCGAGAAGGAAGTCGATGCGTGGCAACAGTCGCTTTTTCAACCGGTCGGCTACACGCCAATCCACGAAAAAGGCGCGCTTGTACTTTGCGGCGGCGCTGTCGCCTCTGTTCTCGACTCCTAAATTGCTTATCTCAAAGCCCCGTTGGCGCTTTTGGATTTCCCACCGCGCCAGATCGGCGTACACGAGGACATCGGGATTCGGCGCAGCCAGCAGGGCTCCCGTTCCGATGACAAAGAACAGCCCTTCATTCGACCCGGCCAGCAGATCCGCACTCTGGCGAAGCAGGCGTGCGTCGACGAAATCCGAGAGTACGAGGCCCGACAATCTCCCGAACACGGGGTCGTCGGTTAAGTCTCGCGCCACCAGATCGTCGACTTCAGAGAAGGGTTTGAAGTAATCTGCGCTTCGGACAATACGCGCGGAGGGATACGAGTGCCGGATGGCATGAAGCAAGTCATGCTCGAACACGCCGGGGTAACACTCGATGCAAAGAATCGCCTTTCCGCCTGCGGGGACCGCTCCAGCAATGCGATGCAGAATATCCCTCCAGCCTACAGTGCAATCCGCGCGATCAGAAGTGACGGGAACGAAGGGATACTTATCGTAGTTGGATTTCATTTTGCTGAGCGATGAGGGGCCATGCGCCTAAAAGCGCGGCGTCGCTGCCCAGGGCCGCTGTGCGAAACTCCACTTTGCCCCAGGGGGTCCAGGCCTTTGCTTCAACGTGCTGCCGCAGGGCTTCGAGAATGGGGTACGAGCTCTTCATCACGCCGCCTCCGACAACGACGAGATCCGGATCGTAAGCATGCACCAGCGATAACGCGCAAGCCGACCAGATCGCGATGCAGCGGTCTCGTATTTCTTTTGCAACGTGATCACCGCGATCTGCCCAGTGGAACAGAGCTTTCAGATCGAGCCGTTCTTCTTGAGCGAGAGCGCTCGACTGGAATCCCGGCCAATTGCGGGAGACATCCTGCAACGCATAAGTGGACGCTTCGGCTTCAAAACACCCGTCGGCGCCACAGGAGCAGAGCCGTCCCTCAAGAGCTACGGTGAAGTGCCCTCCGAGACATCCCGCCTGAAAGTGTTTGCCCCGCAACAATCGACCTTCCGAAATAACGGCCGTGCCGATTCCCGTACCCAAGGTCATCATGACCACATCGCTTCCCTGAGCACTTCCGGCGTGGTGTTCCCCAAGCAGGGCCATGCGCGTGTCGTTTTCGAGAGCCAGCGGAAGGTTGAATGCAGCTCTTGCCCAGCCGGGCAGATCGATCGCCGTTGCATCGGGAAACTTTCCGTTGGCCGCCAACACTCGTCCGGCATGCGGATTCACCAGGCCGCAGAAGCCGAAGCCCACTCCGGCATACGCACCCGGGTGCCGTTCCGCAATGGCGTGCAAAGTTTGCTCCAGCGCGGGAAGCAGGTCAGCCAGGCGGTTGCGACTGTCGGCTTCGATGCTGACGGACTCTAATAATGTGTGGTCTTCCACGGCGCCACACGAGATGTGCGTTCCGCCGATATCTACGGCCAAAACCTTCATTCGATGATGTGACGCCGCGCTGAACCAATTGGATATACGAAGTATGCGGTCCGGAGGCTCATCTGTCAAGGCGGACCATCCAACGACGAGCAAGGGTGCTGGTATATTGATGCTGCATGCGGGCGAATAGTACCGGCAAATTGAGAGTGCTTGGCGTGGACGATGTTCGCGAGACGAACGAGTTGAAGTTCTTGCACCTTATTCGCGACCGGCAGCCGATCTCGCGCGCCGATCTGGCCAAAGCAACAGGATTGCGCGCCGGGACGGTTTCGGTGATCGTCAACCGGTTATTGAAGGCCGGCATCATCTATGAAGGAGAGGAAGCGCCGTCCAGCGGAGGACGGCCCGCAACGTACCTGCAGGTTAATGCCGAGAAGGCTTACGTGGTGGGAATCAGCATCGGCGTGCACCAGACGACTTACGCGGTAAGCGACTTCAACGGCCGGATTTTCCACCAGCGCACGCTGAATACCGAATCCGACGCTCAACAATTCCTTCAACGGCTAGGGCAGAACATCGCTGACCACATCCAGACGAACTTTCACCGCGAGCGGATGGCAGCCGTGGCCGTGAGCGTTCCGGGATTGATCGAGCGGACTGAGGGTAAAGTCGTTGTGTCGCCTAACCTGGGGTGGACGGATGTCCCGATTACTTCCATTCTGGAAGCTGAGCTTGGACTCCCCGTCCATATAGAAAATGACGCGAATGCGGCAGCGCTCTCCGAGCTTTGGTACGGCCCCATGGAGATATGGAGCGCGCACACGGTTTTGTTCATTCTGGTTGTCGAAGGCATCGGAACAGGGCTGATCGTCAACGGCGAGGTCTATGCGGGCAGTCGGCTTGGAGTGGGTGGATTTGGGCATCTTCCCATCGATCCCGCGGGGCCGCGCTGTTCCTGCGGAAACGTTGGCTGCTGGGAGGCTCTCGCCTCGGACGCAGCCACGCTGGAGCGATTTCGGCGTTCCTGCCCGGAGAATGCAGGCAAGGTCCACAGCATCCACGACCTCCTCGCGTTGGCACAGGCAGGCAATGCGTGTGCCCGTCGGGAACTGCTCACCACCGCTTCTCAGATTGGCCGCGTGATCCGGGGATTGGCGCATGGAATCGCCCCGGACGCTATTGTGATTGGCGGCCAGATCGCGAAAGCATGGCCTCTGATCGAGCCCGCTCTGAAACAGGAGATGCACAGCAAGTACTTCGTGAACGGAATCTCACTGCCTACCCTGCGGCCCGCGAGCGTTGAGCATCCCAGTTTATTCGGCGCCATTCCCGTTGCGCTCAGAAGTGTGTTACAGAGGCGGCGATCGGTTCAGAAAGCGTAGCGGCTTTATTCTTTCGCGATTACCCTTACGGTTACGACTTCGAATGGCTTGAGCGAGACGCGAACGCTATTGTTCTGCACGGGCAATGAGCCTTCGTCGTCTTCGACGCCCGATGTCAAGCGGGCCGATGCGATTTCGGCGTGAGGGAAATGCACGGTCGCCTCTTCGGGTTGGCCTGCGGTTTCGGCCAAGCGCAGTATGGTTCCGTGGTTGTCTTCGGCTTTTTTCCACGTGCTTAACAGAACGTGCTGGTTATCTATATCCAAGAAGCCCTGTCCTTCGGGAGGTAAAGGGCGCGGCGGATTTCCGGCCTTGTCCTGCCCAACGACATGGTCCACTTCGGCGGGCCGCATCTCGTCAGCTCCGAGATGAGTCAGCGCATCGCCGTCCAGCTTGGAACCGCTGGTCATCGCGTAGCGGAAACTGAATTCTCCGCCCTGCCCTGCCCGGTAATTCGTATGCCAGTAGTTGTTCATCAGATACGAAAAGATGGTCCCGGTCTTCGGCTGAAACACACCGGGCCACTTGCCACGGTTGATGTCGCCGAAGCTGGCGAGCGGCGCATCGACAGGCACGATACCGACCGCGACGCTGGAATCATGCGCGGCCATCCATCCTTGGATGTTGAACCATTCCAAGCTCGCTCCCTTCATCAAGTCACGGGCTGGATTGATCCAGTCCTGCTGCGTGGCGTACATAAACCCGGGCTGGGATACCGCAACCGGGAAGGCGATGTACACGCCTTCCTTCTTCGTCGTGTACTGCTTGTTTATGTGATACCGGAATTCGATCTTTTTCTGGCCATCGAAGAGCAGAACCTCGGTTTCCACCTGTGGAGTGTTGACGCTGGAGCTCGTCAGGCGAATCGATTGGCCCCAAGGCAACTTCTCCGTTCCCAGATATTTGCCATTCTCCGCGGGATGCACGGTCAGAACGCCGGGAGCAAGCGCCGGAAACGGATTGATCATCTGGGTGTCGCCGTCTCCTCCGGTGACGTAAAGATACTGTCCAAATTTATAGGGGCTAGTGGAATCCACCAGCTCGCGCTGCAGTTGCTTGTCGTAGATGCTGGAAAGGGAGCCGGTTCCTCCATCGATTTTGATCCGGTAGAACTGATTTTCTATCGTTTCGTCGCGGGCGACTGTGGGCTGGGAGGAATCACCATTCTGATCCTTAGAAATACTGAAGCACTTGTATCCGACGGCGGGGAGATTCTTAGCAAGGAAACGCACGTGAAGGAAGCCCTCCTTGTTGGAGAGAACCTGCAGAGGAACGTCTGCGTGGGTGCTTAGATCGGTCAACCTAGAGTGCTCCGGCAGATCGGCTTCGGCGATAGCATCGCGGCTCCAGTTCAGGGAGTTGAAGACGACGAGCGTTCCAGCGGGCACATGAATCCGGTCAGCAAGCTGGCTCAGAGAACGGTTCATCACGTCTTCAATCTCGACGGCGCCGCGTTCGGCGCGATCGTCCTTAACGCGGAGCTGTTTGACGGATTCGTCGTGCTCGGGCTGCGACACGGAATTGTAGGACAGCCAGGTGTGCTCGGAAAAGAGAATGATATTCCGCCAGATATCGCCGAAGAGTCCGGCGGGCGGGTTGTAGTTTGCGTCGATCGTGTGTGTCAGCGTTGAAAGGACCTCGGCGGATAAGGCGCGATGCTGATTCTGGCGGTCTTCCGCCGCGAAGTAAGCGTCGCTTCCAATGCCGTCCTCCCAATATGGACCGCCGTCTCCCTTGTAGGTGGGCAGATCCTTGCCGTAGTGTTCATCGACATAGTGGAAGAAGTCGGGAAAGGTTGCGTAATCCAGCTTGGGATAGGCGTAGCGGCTATTCCATCCGGTAGCGAAGGTGGCGATTTGAGGATACAGGTCTGTGTTCTCTACCTGGGCTCCGTAGAGTAGAGCAACATCGGGCTTATAGTCGGGCTTTGAGTACGCCTGCAAATAGATGGGCAGGGATTCCCGAACGGCATCGAGTTCCGGCGGGAGGCCGAAGAGTGTCTCGATCTGTTCGTAGTGGCGCGAGTACCAGAACAGAACCTTCTTGCCGTCGGGACCCTGCCACCAGAAGGGTGACTTCTCGTTCCAGTGCTTGTAGTTGAATATAGGAGCGCGATCGTTGTTGGCGGCGGCTACCCAATATTTCACGCCGCTGCTGGCGAGCACGGAGGGATAGCTGCCGGTGTACGTGGGGACATCGGTGATGTTGGCATATTCAAATGGGAGCTTGTATTCGCCAGACAGTTTCTTCGAGTAGTAAAGAGACCGGTAAAGAGTTTCGAGCGAGGCGTAGCCTGTGAGAAGGTTGACGTATTGAGCTGGCATCGCCATTTTGCCTGTGCGGATCAGGTTCAGAATTTCGTTGCGCTTATCCTCGGGCCTGGTGATGAGCAGTTGCTGAAGATTCCAGGAGCCGTCCATGGAAAACCGGAAATCAGGATGCTCGTGGATTAGATCGGCGGCTTGCGTCAGCACTCTGGCCTGCGTCTCGGCAACCTTGCCTTGATAGTCGGTGTAGCCGACGTCCAGGTGAGTGTGCGGGACGACGAAGATGGTCCACTTGCGCTGCGCGGTTAACGCGACGGGAAAGCTTCGGTGCTGGCCGGCACTGACCGAGAGTGTTCCGTCTTGGGTGCCGGTCCATTCGGGGATTTCGAAGAAGACGCGCTCTTCGCCGAAATCGTGGCCACCCTTCAACTGCTGTTTATAGCGGGCACCATTTAGCAGAAGCTCGGCGGTACCGGGCTTTAACGGAGAATTGGACCGGATGAAGGTATCGACGATCTCGGCGAGTCCATTGGCCTGGTGCTTGAAAAACACCGTAGGGGTAGCGTCGGCTGTAATGGTTGCGGCTTGCTTGCCTGAGGTGCCCTGGTCGAAGCTGAGAGCGTCGTAGCCGATGCCGGAGAACCGATCCTGGTCTTCGGGCGAGACGGGATTGTCCACACAGGTGATCGTAATGGTGTTTTCGCCGTTCTTCAGAAAGGATGCGGGGATCTCGGCCGTGATGGTGCTCTGGGATTCGTGAGGATCGAAGGCGTAGGAGAAGTCGGAGCGTGAATAGCTCAGTTGCGGATGCAGGTAGAAGACGCCGGTGTGTCCGTTTACATCGATCTGTAGCGCGGGAACCCGTGGATAGCGAATGAGGGTGCCGATTTTCAAGGAATAGGTTCCGGCGGTGGAATCGAGCGGAAATGAGATGCGGTATGGCTGCTTGACGGGCTGAGTTCGGGGCCAGTCCTGCTTCCAGTCGCTCTTGCCCACTCGATAATCGACTGCGCTGCTCGCGGCCTTACTTGAGAACTCAACGGGCGACTGGTTCCATTCGCCGATCTGCCAGAGGTGGCGGACTTCGGCGCGTGCCGAGGCGACAAATGCAAGAAAAAAGCAAAGCGCAAACCTATTCAGCAAGTTCATCTTAGTTGGAAGCCAAGATAAAGCTTATGTTTGCGCTACGGAACTGTCAATAGCGTTTGAAGTTAGTGGGCCGGATTAGGCACGCTCTTGTTTACTGTGTCGTTGAAGATCTCGTTCAGGGTGCGCTGGAGTTCCTGGGCATTCCGTTGCTGCTCTTTGCTGAGCTCCTCCTGCTTTGCGCGGAGTTTTTCCAGTTGCTGCTTCAGTTCGGGCCGAATCTGCATGTTTTCCAATTTTGACTGCATGCCTCCCATTTGAAGCTGCATCCGCATGGCGTCCTTGGTGATCTTATCGACGTTGATGTGAGCAAGCTGGTCTTGCAGATTTTTCATCTGTAACTGCAAGTGATCGAACATCCGTGGGTCAATCTGCGGATGTATCTGCAGGTTCAACTGCTGGTGGAGCTGGCGATTGATCTGCTTGTCGGCGAGCTGAATGTGCTGCCGAACGAGGGCGGCCTGTTTTTTGGCGAGTTCGGCTTGCTTCCTGGCGAGTTCAGCTTCCTGACGGCTGAGTTCCTGCTCTTCGGACAGCGTGCGCGGCGGCTTCGGAGGTTTAGGCGCCGCTGGCTTCTCCGGTTTCACTACAGGCGCAGGAGCGACGGGCTTGGCGGGGCTCGCGGGACTGGCCTGGACCGGGAGCGCCATCAGGTTGGGCAACTGCAGGCTAAGCACTGAGACAAGCGAGAGGAGGCAGGCCACGCATCCCAGGCTCTTCGACGAGATGCGCGTAGTGATGGATCGGGTGTTGTCCAACAGTACTTCGATGCGCCGGCCGAGTTGCGACTCATTCTCGATGGCGAGGCCCATAAGGCCTGAGTGAGGAGAACGCGCGCAGAACTCGGCGATGGCGGTCAGAGAGATGGCGTAGGCGCGGGGCTGCTTCGAAGAGAGCACCCAGTCGTCACAGGCAATTTCGCGCTGGAGCTCCATTTTTCCGGCGATGAAGCGAACGAGCGGATGCCAAATGAAAAGGGCTTCGAGTATCCGCTGGATGGCTATCGCCCAATCGTCGTAGCGACGCACATGAGCGAGTTCGTGGATCAGTATGCCGTCGAGTTGTTCCGCATTAAGCCGGGAAAGGGTGGAATCGGGCAACAGAATAGCGGGCCGGCGATAGCCGATGACGGCCGGCACGGAGACGCCGTTGGAGACGCCGAGAGTGACGGGACGGCCCCGGTAGGTGGTCATCAACAAGTTTTGCCAGCGGGCCTCCAGCTCATCGGGCGCAGGCCATGCGGACCGCTTGAGCACCAGGGTGAAGCGAAGGGCGACGGCGATGCGAACAAACTGGAGTGCGGCAGCCAACGTCCAGAGCAGCACGAAGGCAGAGGTCGGCGACAGGGGAAGCGTGAAATTGAGATGAGCGGGGATGAGGCTATAAGGAACCTTGCGCGGGGTCGTTACGGGAGCCGGAGCCTGCGGCAGGGCGATAGCGATCTGGTCGATGCCGGGCGTGCTTTCGACGGCGAGTACCGGCGTCAGGTCTTTTTGCGGCGGCGGCGCAGGGTGAGGCAGGAAGGCTTGGCCCAGCGGCAGGAAAATCGTGAAGGCAAGGACGGCGCACCAGGCTCCGTAGCGCGTGGTGGACGACCATTTCTTCGTCC
>Ga0308174_10001745_pt1 | contig 10325 bp, 6 predicted proteins | sample PhyPR2_FD_203894 | JGI IMG/M metagenome (GOLD analysis project Ga0308174, IMG submission 203894) | Soil microbial communities from UC Gill Tract Community Farm, Albany, California, United States - DLSLS.P.R2 | ecosystem: Environmental > Terrestrial > Soil > Agricultural land | place: USA... | reverse complement strand
GAAGTCGTGCTCGATCCGGCGATGGCCCCCGTGCGCGCCGATTCCGGCCAACTCAGGCAAATGCTGCTGAACCTTGCGGCGAATGCAAAAGACGCCATGCCGAACGGCGGCAAACTGACCATCACCACTAGCGATGCGGGCCCGCATGTGCGCATTTCGTTTTGCGATACCGGTATCGGAATGACGCGCGAAACCGCGGAGCGGCTTTTCGAGCCTTTCTTCACCACGAAAACCCGCGGCAAGGGAACCGGTCTCGGACTTTCCATCGCCCACGGAATCGTTGACGATCTCGGCGGCGAGATCGACGTCGAAAGCGAACCCGGCAAGGGCGCGTGCTTCACCATTCTGCTACCCGCCGAACGTAATACGTGAAATATTCTTCTTTCTCGAGGCTTTTATCTTGCGCTTCGTACAGAACCTCCTCAGCACCGGCTTCATGCCGCACGTCTACTGCCTGCGCGATCCCGCGCTTATCGCTCTGCACGCCATCTCCGACGCAATCATTGCCCTTTCCTATTTCCTCATTCCGGTCTCGCTGATCCTGCTCGTGCGCCGCCGCGGCGACCTCGCTTTCCGCTGGGCGTTTGTGCTTTTCGGAGTCTTCATCCTTGCGTGCGGCTCGACTCACCTTCTCGCAGTCGTCATTCTTTGGTATCCCATCTATCGGCTCGAGGGCCTGATAAAGCTGCTGACGGCGGCCGCGTCCCTGCCCACCGCGATCCTGCTCATCCGCCTCGTCCCGCGCGCGGTCGCTCTGCCCGGACCCGAAGCATTGTGGAAGCTCAATTCCGAACTGGAAGATCGCGTCCGCGAGCGAACCGCGGATCTCGAGCGCGCCCTGTCGGAGAAAACCGTCTTACTGAAGGAAGTCCACCATCGTGTGAAAAATAATCTCGCCGTGGTGGCCGGAATGCTCGGGATGCAGTCCGCTGCGGTCGATGGGCCCGGCGCCGTCAGGGCGCTCGCCAACAGCGAACAACGCATTCTCTCAATGGCGCTCATTCACGAGCACCTCTACGGCACCGAGCATCTCGATGGCTTGAATTTCGCTGAATACGCGGAGCAACTTGCCAGTGAGCTATGCGTGTCATTCGCCGTCGATCCCGCGCGCATTTTCGTCACGGTCGATGCGCAACCTCTCAAACTCGGCGTAGACATCGCGCTGCCCTGCGCGCTCATCCTCAACGAACTCCTCACCAACGCCATCAAATACGCTTACCCGCGCGGCCAAAGCGGCAAGATCGTCGTCTGTTTCGGGCGGCTGGATAACGGCGATCTCCGCCTTTCGTGCCGCGATGACGGCGCCGGACTGCCGCCCGGCTTCACGCTCGATCAATCCAAATCATTGGGCCTGCGGATCGTCAAAATACTCGCCACCCAAATCGGCGCGGACGTGACCGTCGAACACCGCAACCCCGGAGCCGGTTTCGTCCTGACATTCTCGGCGGCATAGCTTTTAGCCCGCCATCTGCGCGGTACTGTGCTTGCTCCCGAACATTCTGTAAAACACCAGCCCGATAATCAACCACGCAAAAAAACGCAGCCACGTGAGAAGCGGCAAACCCGCCATCAGTACGATGCAGCAGACGATCGAGAGAATCGGCACCAGCGGAACCAGCGGAACCCGAAAACTGCGCGGCCGCTCCGGCTGAGTCCGCCGTAAAACGATCACGCCCGCCGAAACAACAATAAAGGCAAACAGCGTCCCGATGTTCGAAAGCTCCGCGAACGTATCGATGTCCCAGATCCCAGCCGGAATCCCCACCACAAAGCAGGCGATCCACGTGCTCACGTGCGGCGTCTGGAACACATGATGCACCTTTGCGAACATCTTCGGCAGTAGCCCATCCCGCGACATCGCGAACCAAACCCGCGCCTGCCCATACTGATAAACCAGCAGCGACGAGATCATACCCATCAGCGCCCCGAAAGTCACCACCAGCCGCAGCCGGTTGTACCCCAGAGCCTTCAGCGCCTGCGCCACCGGGGAATCGTTATTCAACGTGTCGTACCTCGCGATCCCCGTCAGCACCAGCGCGACTGACCCATAAAGAATCGTGCAGACGATCAGGGTCGCGATGATTCCGAACGGCATGTCGCGCTGCGGATCTTTGCACTCCTCCGCCGCCGTCGAAACGGAGTCGAATCCGATATAAGTGAAGAACACCAGCGACGCGCCCGTCAGAATTCCGGAGAATCCATGCGGCGCAAACGGATGCCAGTTGCCCGGATGAATCGCGCCGGCCGCTCCCACACAGAACACCACGATCGCGCCCATCTTGATCAGCACCATCGTTGTATTCGCGCCCGCGCTTTCCCTGACCCCGCGCACCAGCACCCACGTTACGAGCAGCGTGATCAGCAGCGCCGGAATATTAAAAACGCCCGCCGGCTGCCCCGGCGCGGGGAACGCCGGATAGGCAATCGCATCCGGCAGATGCCATCCGAACATGTTGTCGCCGAGATCCTGCAGATAAGCGGAGAACCCCACCGCCACCGACATGTTCGATACCGCGTACTCGAGGATCAGGTCCCATCCGATGATCCACGCGAAGATCTCCCCCAGAATCGCGTAGGCGTACGTATACGCGCTTCCCGCGATGGGGATCATCGACGCCAGTTCGGCGTAGCAAAGCCCCGCGAAGAGACACGCGATCGCCACCAGCACGAAAGAAATCGTGATCGCAGGCCCCGCGCCCGGACGCCCCAACAGTGAACCGGCGTGCGCGCCATTCATCATGAGATCGAGCACGGTCGCGTGGAAAATCGACTCGACCTTGTCGACCTTTCCCGCCGCCGCCGTTCCTGTGAGGGTGAAAATGCCGGAACCGATCACGGCGCCGATTCCCAGCGCGGTCAGGCTCCACGGACCAAGTGTTTTTCGAAGTTGCTTCTCGGGCTCCTGCGAAGCGGCGATCAGCGCATCGATGCTCTTGGTTCGAAGGAGCCCCGTCCCCATTGAGCTGGCTATCGCTTGCGCTGGCCCTTGACCATCTGCTTGACCTTTTTCTTCATCGAGCCGCGGGCCACCCCCGATGCGCGCTTCGCTTTCGGCGCCGCCTTCTTGCGCGCGGCGCGCTTTACCTTCTTGCGTTCTTCTTTGTTCTCTACGTTCTTCGTGTTCATTCGATTTATCGGTTCAGGACCGTTTCAGTCCCGCATATTTCTCCACTAATTTCTTCATCCCGTAGCGCTGGAAAACCACCACGAGCTTGGCATCGTCTCCATCGCCCTCACGGCGGACAATTGTGCCCAGCCCGTATTTAGGGTGTTCTACTACTGTACCTGTTTGTGCCGGCCGTTTGGGAGCCGGAGGCGCCTTGGGAAGTTCCACCCGCGGCTTGACCGGCGGCACTGGCGACTGCGCAGCCGGACGCTGCTGAGCAGGCGGAGCTGCCGGGCGCAGCGGCGTATTCACCCCGCGATCTTTGAAGAACTGCTGCACGTTCGCCACCGAGTTGTACGTCTTCCCCGTATAGAGATTGCGCTTCGCGCTCTCCCGCACGCTCCAGCGCTCCGCCGTCAGGTCCACCTGGGGAACATCCGATTCGCCGTCGTCCACCCCCAGACTTATCGTCAGGTTCGACGGCACTTCCCCCAAGAACCGCGACTTGAGACTGCGCTCCTGCTCACCCCCGCCGAACCTCCGGCGCCACTTCGCCCACGACAGGACAAGCCGCTTCTCCGCCCGTGTCATCCCCACATAGCAAAGCCGCCGCTCCTCTTCCATCGCCGCCTCGCTGTTGAGCGACCGGCTGTGCGGGAACAACCCCTCTTCCATCCCCGCAAGGAACACCACCGGAAACTCCAGCCCTTTCGCGTTGTGGATCGTCATAAGCGTAATCAACGCCGATTCGTCGATGCTGTCCGCATCCGCTACCAGCGCCGCGTGATCCAGAAAGTCGGCCACCGTCTCCCCGCGCTCAACCGATTCGGCCGCCGCGTTCATTAGTTCGTTCAGGTTCTCCAGACGCGCTTCGGCTTCCGGCGTGTTCTCCTGCTCGAGCATCTTGCGATACCCCGTGCGGTCTTCGATGATTTTGAGCGCTTCGTTGAGCGGCTGCGTACGCACCGCCTCCGCCAGATCTTCAATAATGTTGCGGAATACCGCCACCGCCGAATGCGCGCGCGTGCCGAACGCGTTCTCCTCCAGCATGCGCCCGATCGCATCCCACAACGAGAGACCGTTCTCGCCGGCGAACTTCTCCGCCTGTTCGAGCGTCGTCCGCCCGATCCCGCGGGCCGGTACGTTAATGATGCGGCCCAGGCTGATCGAATCGCGCTGCGAGACCGCCAGCTTCAGGTACGCGACCATGTCCTTCACTTCCGCCCGCTGGTAGTAGCTGAACCCGCCGACGATGTTGTACTTGCGGTTGTACCGCCGCAGCGCTTCTTCGATCTGGCGCGACTGCGAGTTGGTGCGATAAAGAATGGCCACGCGCCGGTCCGGACGCTGCCGCAGAATCTTCTCGATCGTGTCAGCAATGAAGAGCGCCTCGTTTTCGGCGTCGTGCGCGGGATAGATGCTGACCAGATCGCCTTCGTCCGCTTCGGTCCACAACCACTTACCCTTGCGCTCCTGGTTGTTAGCCACCACCGTACTCGCGGCCTCCAGAATGTTCTTCGTCGACCGGTAATTCTGCTCCAGCCGGATCACCTTCGCGCGCGGGAAATCTTTTTCGAAATCGAGAATATTGCGGATATCGGCTCCGCGCCAGCTGTAAATCGACTGATCCTCGTCACCCACCACGCAGACGTTGTCGTGGCTCTGTGAAAGCAGCCGCATCAGCTCGTACTGGCTGCGGTTGGTGTCCTGATACTCGTCGATCATGATGTAGCTCAACCGGCGATTCCAGGCATCGCGTGTTTCTTTGTCGTGATAAAGCAGCCGCACCGTTTCGAGCAGCAGATCGTCGAAATCGAGCGCATTCGCCTGCCGGAGCGCCTTTTCGTAATCTTCGTAGACCGCCGCCACGCGCGTCATGCGCGGATCGGTGGACTTACTGTAAAGCTCCTGCGGCGTTTCTTTCTGGCTCTTGGCCTGGCTGATCTGCGAAAGCGTCGCGCGATACGGCATCTGCTTCTCATCGAGGCCCATCCGCCGGTAGGCGGCTTTGATGATGGCGAGCTGGTCCTCGTCGTCGTAGATCGAAAAAGTGCGGGTGAAGCCCGGCCGAATGGGAGCGAGCGCCTCCCCATCGCGCCGCAGCAGCCGCACGCAGAACGAGTGAAAGGTGGCGATCAGCGGGCTCGAACTGAGGTTCGCGCCTTCGAGCAGTGCCCCCACGCGCGCGCGCATCTCGCCCGCTGCTTTGTTGGTGAAGGTCACCGCGAGGATCGCGGACGGAGGCACATGCCGCGCCGTGATCAGATGCGCGATCCGATGTGTGATGACTTTAGTTTTGCCGCTGCCCGCACCGGCCAGAATCAGGACCGGTCCATCGGTTGTTTCCACGGCTTCACGTTGTTGGGGGTTGAGACCCGAGAGAAAATCCACTACCGGACCATTTTCTCAGGACGGTGTTCACGGCGCACAATTACATGAAGCGCGCCACGGTGACGCACACTCGCCTGGGCGCCCCGAGTACAGACAATCCGCAAGCATCGGCGGCTTCAGATCACCCGCTTCGTCGAGTTCGAACCCAATTCGCGATAATCGCGTAGCGAACGGGCGATCTTCTTCATGGGTTCGATGCTCCTTGAACGAATCGAACCCCACCCGCGTAACACGCCACGGGGAGATCCTTCGCCGTTGCTCGTGAACTCGATACGCGTCCTGGCAGCGCTGCGACCGGCTCGTCCACCGCCATCAGCGCATTTGATGTGCGGATTTGATTTCTCCCGCCGCCCTGGACTCTCCCAGTCGTTTGCCACTTTCCTGGCTTCGGCCCAGGCAATCTGCTCATACGAGCCTGCAAGCCGCTTTGCCGGAGATCATCAAGGCAACGGGCAGAAAATCGAGATTTGAAGCACGGGTGTCCCGGGAACTTCTGTTCGTTGCGTCCGGTCTTGTCAGGGCGAAGCGAGCGCAGCGGTGTAAGGGGAGTGCCCGCCGCCAATGAGTTCGGCCTTCGCCCGTCAGCGCCGAGGTCATTCCACACTCTCGCTGTCAGGCGCTCCTCGATTTACGTTACGGCGCCCAGCAGGCTCGCTTTTCCGGCCGCGGCTTCTAGCGCGTCTGTGAGGCTATTGAAAACACGTCTGACCAGGCAGGAAAGACGGGAATGCGCCTAATTCATTGGAAACTTTATGGCGGAGAGAGAGGGATTCGAACCCTCGATAGAGTTTCCCCTATACACGCTTTCCAAGCGTGCGCCTTCAACCACTCGGCCATCTCTCCCCTTCGGGAATGCTGGATGATAAAAACGAAGAAGCTCCGCATCTCCTCAACATGAGGCAGACGCGAAGCTTCAGGATATCACGCAGTTTGGAAATCAGCGCTCGTTAACGGGCTCGACCGCCGCCCACGGGACCACCACCGCCGCCGCCAGAGCGAGCGCCGCCGCCCCCCGCGCCCATTCCGCTGCCAGCTGATGCGCCGGAGAAGCCGCCGCCACCGCCGCCGCTCGGGGCTCCGCCGCCGTTAAAACCGCCGGAATTGCTGTTGGCCGCCTGGTTGGCTGCAAAACCGGAATTGTTGTTGCTGCCGCCGAATCCACGGCTGCCACCCGCTGCTCCGCCGCCGAAACTCGGGCGAGCGATTGCGGGCGAGAACGCTCCGCCGCGCGCGGAAGCCACAGTGTGCGAACCCGCGCCGGCGACGGGCACCGCGATGCCGGAATGTCCGCCGGTCAGACGGCCGGGGGCTCCCGAGATCGGACCGCCGCCATTGCCTGCCGTCCGAACCGTGGTTCCATTGATCGGCTGGGGCACGAACGTCGTGGTGCGCGCGCCGCCGCCGCCATACCAGGTGTAACCGCCAGGCGTGTAGAAGTCATAGATCGATCCCGGACTGAAGAAGCCATATCCGAACGGGCTCCAGTAGGTTCCGGTATACGGCATGTAGGTGTACATGCCCAGCATCGGGTTGAGATACCAGCCGCCGCCGAATCCGCTATTGAAGCCAAGTCCGGGATACATACCGCCCGTATACAAACTATTCAGGGAGTAGCCGTTAGCCGACAGCGACCGCGCCGATGCCATATTCGCGGCCGAAAGCGCCGCAGAGCGATCACGCGCCCACAGGTAGAGATCGTCCGCCTGCTTTTCGTCGAACTTCTCGCTCGGAAGCGCCGCCGCCAGAACAACCAGGTGACCTTCCTTTACAGTCGTCTTCGTGCTGCCAGTGATGGCGGCGTTAGCCTCACCCTTGTAAACCTTCATCTGGGCAGGGCTTGAGGTCAGTTCGAAAATTCCGTACTTCAGAGGCTGAAGCTGGTAATCCTTGAAAACGATCGTAACCGCCGGATCTTTGACCGAGGCGCCCGGATCGTCAGATTCGAGAATTGCCGAGCCGGAGACAAACTGGACGCGCGTGCTGAGCAGGCGATTATCCAGCATCTTGATCTCGGTGTTCTCGCCCATCCGAAGATAAACACCGGGGGTCAGAAGAACTTCCGCCCGTCCCTGTTCCGTCTGAATCGTACTATTTTCTTTGATTTGCAGGAAGCTTCCCGGCTTGTAATCCACCGCTTTGCCGTCGATGGAAACCGCTCCGTCGAAGTAATGAAGCAGTCCGGAATGAGCCGAAGTGATCGACTGGGCGAAAGAAGCGGTCGCCGCCGCGATAAGTAACGCTGCTGAGGCTAAAACTCGATGGGTGTACATGGATTACCCCTTATTGGAGATGATCCTCCCATGCGCAAGCAAAGTCAAACGGCATCAATGTTAAATATGTAGAGATACAGCACCATGAAGCGCCGCGACCTGATCTCTTCCATCGCCATGACCGCTCTTTCCGCCGACGCACAGAAGCCCGCCTCCGCACCTACTGACGCGCCGCCGTCGATTTATATTCCAAAAACTCATCTAGTGGAGGATCGTACATTCCTGCACGATTTCATGGATGAGTTCCCGTTCGTCGATCTGGTAACCGCCTCGCCCGCGCCGCGCATTACACATATTCCCGTGCTGCTGGATCGGTCCGCGGGTGAGTTCGGGACCATCCACGGCCATATCTCCAAACAAAACGAGCAGACCGCGGCTTTCGATCAGAAGCAGGAGGCCGTTATCGTCTTTCGAGGCCCCAACCGCTACATTTCACCTGCCTGGTATCAAACAACTCCAGCCGTTCCGACCTGGAATTTTGCCGTAGTGCATGCGACAGGACGATTGAAGCCAATCACCGACCCGAAAGCCCTGCATGCGTTCCTGGCACGGCTGATCCGGACGTTCGAAAGCCGGGAGGACGGAACACACTACGATTTCTCGGCGCTGCCCCAAACCTACGTGAACGGCATGCTGACGGGCATCGTCGGATTTGAGATGCCGATCGAACGGCTGGAGGGCAAATTCAAGCTGGGCCAGGAGCGGCCTGAAGGTGACAGGAAGGGAATTCTTGCGCACCTTCAGACGGCAAAACCCGGGCCGTCGCTCTACGAAATGACAGAGGCGTTTTACAAACGGAAGATCTAAGCCGCATATCTCACACACCGCTTCGAATTCGTAGCAAGCCGTTGTGGGGTCAAAGCTTCCGCTTTGCCGCCGTGCTTCGGCACGGCGTTCTGATTTTCGGCGTGCCCCCGCACTTTCCGGAAGAGGTTTGAGAGTGCCGCCGGACTCCGTCGGCCTGGTCATTTGCAACATGTGAGAAATCGCCGCTAAGCCGCCGCGCCTTCGGCGTGCTGAAATCTCACCGAAACCAGCTTCGAAACGCCCGCTTCCTGCATCGTGACGCCATACATCGCCTGCGCGGACTCCATTGTCTTCTTCGAATGCGTGATCACGATGAACTGCGTATCCACCGCCATCTCGGCGAGCAGGCGCGTCAACCGGCCGATATTCGCCTCGTCCAACGGCGCGTCGACCTCGTCGAGTACGCAGAACGGGCTCGGCTGATATTTGAAAATCGCCATCAGCAGACTGAGCGCCGTAAGCGCCTTCTCCCCGCCCGAAAGCAGCAGGACGTTCTGCAGCTTCTTGCCCGGAGGCGAAGCAATCATGTCGATGCCGCTTTCGTTGACGTTCTGTTCATCCGTAAGGCGCATTTCGCCGGTGCCGCCCCCGAATAGCGTCTGGAAACATTGCTTGAAATTCTCGTTGATCGCCTTAAACGCTTCCGAGAAGCGGTTTTGCGAGAACTCGTCGATTTCCTGGATGGCCTTTTCGGTATCGCGAATGGAGTCGAGCAGATCCTGGCGCTGCGCCGTGAGGAAATCCTGTCGAAGCTGAGCTTCCTGGTGCTCCTCAAAGGCGCTGGGATTCACTGCGCCCAGGTTTTCGATTCTTGTCTTTGTTTCCTGATAAGCCTTCTCGACCGCCTGAAGGATTTCCGGCGTTGTGTCGGCCGGAGCCTCGAGTTCCGCAACCGCAACGTTGAGTTCCTTGCGGCTGGTTTCATCGAGGAACTGCAACTCAGATTGCCTGCGCGTCAGCTCCACTTCGATTTCGGAACGCCGGGCGTGCCCGGCTTCAATCCGGACGCGAAGTTCGCGCAGCACTTCGTCCGAAGCGGCGAGCGCCTCCCGCTGCTTCCCTTCCTGCTCAGACATTTCGAGAACGCTGCGCTCGGCGAGCGCAATCTGTTCGGTGAGCTTGGTCAGCTTCTGATCCAGCTCGATATTCTCGTTCAAAATGCGCGCCCGGTTTTCGCCCCACCGCTGCACTTCCGCGCCGATCTGTTGACGGCGGGCGGCCATTTCCCGCGCCTGATTCTCCAGACGGGACAACGATGCGCGGCTGCCCCGATGCCGCTCTTCGAGGGCCGCTAACTGGGCGCGAAGCACGGAATGCTCTTCGCCGATACGATGCGCATCCGCCTGCGCGCCTTCCAGCTGTTCCCGCAGCGCTTCGAGGGCCTGTTCGCGGTCCGCCCGCTCGCCGTCTTTCTGTTCCACCAGCGTCTGGTTCTGCGTACGCTTTTCGTGCGCGCGCTCTTCTTCCCGGGTAAGCCGCTCCAGTTCGAGCCGCGCCACCGAAATCCGCGAATTGGCCCGGTTGATTTCTTCCGAAGTGCGGCGCAGATCGTGATCGAGCGAGACCGCTTCCTTCTCGGACGATTGCTGCTGCTGCCGCAGATTTTCCAGCGCCGACTCGAGCGCCGACGTTTCCTTCTGAAGATTCTCCTGTTCGGCGGTCTTGCCGCTCAACAGCAGTTCCTGCTCCCGCAGCTGGGCCGCAAATTCGCGGAGTTCACGCTTGAGCACGAGAGGACCGCTCGATTTCTT
>Ga0308174_10001744_pt1 | contig 10327 bp, 7 predicted proteins | sample PhyPR2_FD_203894 | JGI IMG/M metagenome (GOLD analysis project Ga0308174, IMG submission 203894) | Soil microbial communities from UC Gill Tract Community Farm, Albany, California, United States - DLSLS.P.R2 | ecosystem: Environmental > Terrestrial > Soil > Agricultural land | place: USA... | reverse complement strand
CGTCGCCGGTGAGCCGTGCGCCTCCATGCCGACGGCGTCGAGCACGGAGTCGGGGCCGCGGCCCCCGGTCATGTCGCGGATCGCGTCGCCGAGGTCCTTCTCGTGCTCGTTGAGGTCGACGACCTCCACGCCGCGGGCGCGGGCCCGCTCCAGCCGCTCCGGCACGAGGTCCACTCCGATCACGCGGTAACCCTTGTGCTGGGCGATCCGGCAGGCGAAGTCACCGATCGGGCCGAGGCCGAGGACGACGAGCGTGCCGCCGTCGGGCACGTTCGCGTACTCCACGCCCTGCCAGGCGGTGGGCAGGATGTCGGACAGGTAGGCGAACCGGTCGTCCGGGGGACCCTCCGGCAGCTTGATGTGGGTGAACTGCGCCTGCGGCACCCGGAGGTACTCGGCCTGGCCGCCGGCCACCTCGCCGTAGAGCTTGGAGAAGCCGAACAGCGCCGCGCCCATGCCCTGGTCGCGCACCTGCGTCGTCTCGCACTGGGTGTACAGCTGCTGGTTGCACATCCAGCAGTGCCCGCAGGAGATCTGGAAGGGGATCGCGACCCGGTCGCCGACCTTGAGGTCACCGGCCTCGGAGCCGACCTCGACGACCTGGCCCATGTTCTCGTGGCCGAGGATGTTGCCCACGCCCATGAACGGCGCCAGCGGCTCGTAGAGGTGCAGATCGGAGCCGCAGATGTTCGTGGTGGTGACCCGGATGACCGCGTCGGTGGGCTCCTGCACGAACGGGTCGGGGACGTCCTCGACGCGTACGTCACGCTGCCCGTGCCAGGTCACTGCCTTCATGAGGTGCCCCCTCGATCGCAGAACGGATGTCTGCGGTCGGGGTGCCCGTGCCTGGTGGAACGAAACTGTCTGGACCGTTATCGAAGGGCGGTCACGAGCGAGCTGCCCGACTCCCCGAACGGTTCCACGACGAATCCGAGGTTCCACAGGACGTCGCCGATCACGGCGCTCATCGACTGCTGCACGGTGGCGTGGGCCGCCGCGCCGCGGCTGTGCTGCACGCTCATCCGGTCGTGGGTACGCCAGCTCACGACCACCCCGCCGGAGGCGACCTCGGGCATCAGGACGACGCCACCGGCCGGGTGCGCCGACGGCCCGTCGTGCAGCGGCAGGCCGGCCTCGACCAGGGCGGCGGTCACCTCGACGACGAGGGTGGTGAGCGGGTCCTCGTCGGAGAGCAGCTCGTCCCACTCGCCCGGGAGCCGGTCCAGCTGGTCACCGAGCTCGGCGAGCCATGCCCGCTGCTCGGGCGAGGGGCGGCGCGCGACGCCGCCGTCCGCCCGCTCGGCCCCGTAGACCGAGACCGCGTCGAGCCCGGTGGACAGCGCCGCCCAGTCCGCGTCGACCTGGTCGTCGAACGGGCCGGCCACGACCCGCTCGGTGTCGTCGACCAGCCACCAGCCGGGCGTGCCGGTGATCTTCGGCGGCGCGGTGCGGACGGTGCCGGCCGGCGCGTGGCCGCGGCCGTGCGCGGCCCGTGCCGCGCGGCGGGCCTGGCGGCTGCCCGCAGGGTGGGACCGCTGGGCCTGGACTGCCGAACGCTCACGCTCGCGCGCGCCGTTGTGCTCGAACTCGTAGCGCGCGGTCGAGCTGATGCCCAGGACGACCACGACGCCGATCAGCATGACGAACCCGAGCACGGCGAACGCCGGCCATCCCATCGTCGCGCCCATGGTCACGCGTGGACTCCCTACACCCGTTGCCGCGGCGGGAAGGTGCCGCGGACAGGCCAAAACCTATGGGCGGGGACGGCGCCGCCGGCGCGTCGGGACACGGCCCGGAACGCCCCGTCACCGGATCGTTGCGACGCGCCTGCGAGACGGCCGGTGATCTGTTGCACCGTGCACCGTCATGTCGACATGCGGTGCGTCTACCTGCGAAAACACGGTCATCGACCGTCCGGTCGTCCCGGAGCGACACCTGGCGCGGCGTGTCGGACGACGACGGACGGCGTGGTGTCGGAGCTCAGAACATCCGGACCTTCACCGCGATCGGGCTCACCGAGCCGGGCTACCCGACAGACGCCCCGCCGCCTGTCCGACGAGGGACAGGGGCAGGTCATGGACACCGTTGGCCGCCGTTCCGGAGCGCCCGGGCCGCGACCAGCGAGCCGGCGTCAGGCGGCCCCGGCCAGTACGGCGGGCCCGACCGTACTGCGGGGATGGAAGGCGAGGAAGTTGAAGCCGTGGACGGTGTCGGTCTTGATTCGTGCCACGTCGTCCGGCTTGCGGATCTCGACCGGTCCTTGCTTGGTGCAGGCGTAGACCCGGAAGCCGAGGCCCTCGAGCACCGCTCGGGTCGAGGTGTGCTCGGCGTCGCTCCCGTGGTCCTCGTAGAGCAGGACTGCGTCGCGGTTGGCCAGGGTGTCCTTGCCACCGGTGAGCGCGGCGGACTCGGCGCCCTCGACGTCGAGCTTGATCAGCAGCGGCCGCTCGTCCGGCCAGTAGCGGTGCGCCACGCGGTCGATCGTCGTGGTGGGGACGCTGGTCGTGTACTGCCCCTCGGCCGCGGACCGGGTGCCATGCAGCACGCTCGAGCCGGCGTGCCACTGCGGGTGGCTGGTCATGGTGACGGTCATGTCAGGCTCGGACCACAGCGCCGCCTGCTCGCACACGAAGCGGTCGGCGTTGAGGCGGGCGTTCTCCCTCAGTCGTTCGAAGATGGCCGGCACGGGCTCGACGGCGACCACGCGTCCGGGCTCGTCGCACTCGGCGCTGGCGACGACGCTCCAGTAGCCGAGGTTCGCGCCGCCGTCGAGGAACGCGCAGCCCGCCCGCATGGCGGCGGTGAAGTACCGCTCGAGCTCGGGTTCGTAGTGATACGTCGGGTCGAGCAGCTTGACCGCGTACCCGTCGCCCAGCGGCACGAGGAAGCGGCCGTGGCCGGTGTCGACCACGGCGTCGTTGTGCGGCGCGAACAGGCGCGCCAGCCGCCAGGTCACCCGGTGTGCGCCGCGTTGCCCGATCGGACGCGCAGCCAGGACCACCACCCGGAGAATCCAGAGCTGCACCTGGGCCTGCACGCCACCACGGACGTCGTGCACCCGCCGCCACAGGCGGGGGACGCGCCGGATGAAGCCCTGCGGGATCCCGAGGCGCTCAGGAAAGGATCGAGGCACCGTGCTGGGCCTCCAGCATCGACGTTCGAACGACAACGAATGCGGCCACCCTACGGTCGTCCGTAGCTCCCCGCCCAGATCCGGAGCCGCCCCGACGCACGACCGCCGGCGTGCGGGACTCCCCTGCGGAGGGCGTGGGATTCGAACCCACGATGGGTGTTACCCCATAGCGGTTTTCAAGACCGCCGCCATCGGCCACTAGGCGAGCCCTCCTGGCCCGTCGAGGCTAGTGCCCACTGGTTCGCGCCGTCAGAGCGGGCGGATCGTGCCGACGACGTGCTCGGTGTCGGTCGTGGCGTTGCGGACGGCGAAGTCCCATCCGCCGCCTGCCTGCGCGGTCGACAGCGTCACCGTGCTGGGGAGCAGTAGCGGCTTGCGGAAGCTGACGTCGAGGCTCAGCTCGTCGGGCAGCCGGCCGGCGAGCGCCCCGAGCGCACGGGCCTTCACCCACATGCCGTGCGCGATCGCCCGCTTGAAGCCGAACGCCTTCGCGGTCAGCCCGGAGAGGTGGATCGGGTTCACGTCGCCGGAGACCTTCGCGTAGCGCCGCCCGGCGTCGTCCGGGATCCGCCAGGTCGCGGCGGCCCGCTCCAGGGCGCCGACCGGCACCTCGATCTCTGCGTCCGGAGCACCGTCCGGCGCCTTCGCCCCGCGCGACAGGTACGTCGACGTCGACCGCCAGACCTCCTCGCCGCCGGCGGACACGGTCGCGCGGAGGTCCACCGCGGCGCCGCTGCGGTGCTGGGCGTAGTTCTCCGCCCACACCTCCAGGTCGAGCGGCTCGTCGGCGCGGATCGCGCGCAGGACGTCGATCCGGTTGCGCACGTGTACCAGCCCGGGCAGGGCCAGCGGGAAGGAGCGGTCGGTCATCAGCTGCATCTGCAGCGGGAACGTGAGCATGTGCGGATACGTCGCCGGCAGGACGTCGTTCAGCGGCAGCCGGCAGACCCGCGCGTACTCCGTGAGGTGCGTCGGGTCGACGGTGACGCCGTTGCGGGCGAGGTGCTCGTCCGGCAGTCCGCCGCCGCGCCCGAAGGCGGTGGCGGCGGCCTTCGCGTAGAGGAGGCCGAGGTTCGGGGAACTGTCGAGAACGGTCGTGGCCATCACGCCCCCAGCAGCGACTGGCCGCAGACGCGCACGGTCTGGCCGTTGACCCCGCCGCTGCCCGGCTGCGAGAGCCAGGCGATCGTCTCGGCGACGTCGACCGGCAGACCGCCCTGCTGCAGCGAGTTCAGCCGCGAGCCCACCTCGCGGGTGCCCAGCGGCATCTTCGCCGTCATCTCGGTGACGATGAATCCCGGCGCCACGGCGTTGATCGTCGCCTTCCGCTCGGCGAACTGCGGGGCCCACGCGCGCACCATGCCGATGACACCGGCCTTCGACGCGGCGTAGTTGGTCTGCCCGCGGTTGCCGGCGATGCCCGACTGGGAGGAGACGCAGACGACGCGGGCGTCCGGCTTCAGCACGCCGTCGGCGTCCAGCAGCGCCTGGGTGATGTCCAGCTGGGCCTGCAGGTTCACCGCCATGACCGAGTTCCAGCGGGCCGGGTCCATGTTCACCAGCAGTTTGTCGCGGGTGATGCCGGCGTTGTGAACGACGATGTCCACCCCGCCGTGCCGCTCCTTCAGGTGCTCGACGAGCCGCTGCGGGGCGTCGTCGGCGGTGATGTCGAGCTGCAGCGCCGTCCCGCCGACGTCGTTGGCGACGCCCGCCAGCGCGTCACCGGCGGCCGGAATGTCGACCGCGACCACGTGCGCGCCGTCCCGGGCCATGACCTTGGCGATCGCGGCACCGATGCCCCGCGCCGCCCCGGTGACGACCGCGACCTTGCCGGCCAGCGGCTTCGCGGGGTCCTCGTCGGCCGGGAACTCCGCTGCCGACAGGGTGACCGCCTGGCCGTCGACGTAGGCCGACCGCCCGGACAGGAAGAATTTCACCGGCGAGGCGATCGATGCGTCCGCACCCTCCGGCACGAACAGCAGGTTCGCCGTGGATCCGTTCAGCAGCTCCTTGCCGATGGAGCGGACCAGTCCGTCCAGCGCCTGCCGCGCGGCGGCCTGGGCCGGGGAATCGGCGTCCGACGGCGGGTCGGCGAGGATCAGCACCCGGCCCGTGGCCCGCAGCCGCTTGATCGCCGGGGACAGGAAGTCGTGTGCGCTGGCGAGATCGGCCGGCGTGCGCAGGCCCGTCGCGTCGAGGATCACCGCGGCGGGCTTCTCGCCGTCCGTCGCGCCGTCGGCGGTGACCGGCGACTGCACGTGCACGCCCTCGGCGCGCAGCAGCTCGGTCAGCGCGTTCCGCAGCCGGCCCTCCCCCGCCGAGCCGACGACGGCCGGGCCGGGCAGCAGCGCCTGCCCCGGCTCGTACCGGCGCAGGACGGCCGGCCGCGGCAGGCCCAGCTGCTTGGTGATGGTCGTGCCGACGCCGGAGTTGGCGAAGTTGCGGTACCAGTCGCTCACTGGAGAGGTCTTCCTTCCGAGTTCCCGGCGGTTTTCGCACAAACCGCCGGACGATTTGTGCGAAAACCGTCGGGGATGGGTCAGGACTCGAGGATGGCGACGACGCCCTGGCCGCCGGCCGCGCAGATCGAGATCAGGCCGCGCTTGCCGGGGCCCGCTTCGTGCAGCTGCTTGGCCAGCTGGGCGACGATCCGGCCGCCGGTCGCGGCGAACGGGTGCCCGGCCGCGAGCGAGGAGCCGTTGACGTTCAGCTTCGAACGGTCGATCGAGCCCAGCGGGGCGTCGAGGCCGAGCTTGCCCTTGCAGAACGCCGGGTCCTCCCACGCCTTGAGCGTGGAGAGCACCGTGGAGGCGAACGCCTCGTGGATCTCGTAGAAGTCGAAGTCCTGCAGGCTCAGCCCCTGGCGGGCCAGCATCACCGGCATCGCGTAGACCGGCGCCATCAGCAGGCCCTCGCCGCCGTGCACGTAGTCGACCGCCGCGGTCTGCGCGTCGACCAGGTGGGCCAGCACGGGCAGGCCCCGCTCGGCGGCCCACTCGTCCGACGCCAGCAGCACGGCGGACGCGCCGTCGGTGAGCGGCGTGGAGTTGGCGGCCGTCATGGTGGCGCCCTCGCCCTCGCCGAACACCGGCTTGAGCGTGGCGAGCTTCTCGACCGTCGAGTCCGGCCGCAGGTTCTGGTCGCGGGTCAGCCCGAGGTAGGGGGTGATCAGGTCGTCGAAGAAGCCGCGGTCGTAGGCGGCGGCCATGTTCCGGTGCGAGCGGACGGCGAGCTCGTCCTGCTCCTCGCGGCCGATCTCCCACTCCTTGGCGGTGATCGCGGCGTGGTCACCCATGGCCAGGCCGGTGCGCGGCTCGGCGTTGCGCGGGATCTCGGGCACCAGCTGGCCGGGGCGGATCCGGGCCAGCGCCTTGAGCCGGTCCTGGAGCGTCTTGGCGCTGTTCAGCCTGATCAGGATGCGACGCAGGTCGTCACCCACGGCCAGCGGGGCGTCGGACGTCGTGTCGACGCCGCCGGCGATGCCGGACTCGATCTGCCCCAGCGCGATCTTGTTCGCGACCAGGATCGCGGCCTCGAGGCCGGTGCCGCACGCCTGCTGGACGTCGTAGGCCGGGGTCGTGGCCGACAGCTTCGAGCCCAGCACGCTCTCGCGGGTGAGGTTGAAGTCGCGGGAGTGCTTGAGGACGGCGCCGGCGACGACCTCGCCCACCTGCGCACCCTGCAGACCGAAGCGGGCCACCAGTCCGTCGAGCGTCGCGGTCAGCATGTCCTGGTTGGACGCCTGCGCGTACTTCGAGTTCGAACGGGCGAACGGGATCCGGTTCCCGCCGACGATCGCTGCCTTGCGAGCCGGGGATGCCATCGGAACCTCCATGGTCGGTCTAACGGGACGGTACTCACGGTACGCGGTACTCGCCGTAACAATAAATCCAGGCGCTTGAGACCTTCGTCGCAGGACAAGATCGCGCACGCCCCTGGCGGGCGCGACTCGAACAGCTCATGCGGTGGGGACACCCACCCGGAAGACGCGGAGCTGCAGGGCGAGCGTGGCGTAGTACCCGACCAGTGTCGTCAGCTCGACCAGGCCCTGCTCGCCGATCGCCTCCCGCCCGGCCGCGTACTCCTCGTCGGTGAGGTCCGAGGCATCCAGCAGGGCCCGGACGACCCGGAGGGCGACCCGCTCCGCGGGGTCCTCGAACGACACGTCCTGGCCGGCGAGCACGGCGGCCACCTCCGCCTCGGTCAGGCCGGCGTGCAGCGCCAGCGGGACGTGGGCGTAACGCTCGAAGTCGCTGTCCCAGTGCGCGGCAACGGCCAGGATCGCCACCTCGCGCGTCCGGTCGGACAGCACCGAGCGGTACCGCACCGCCGCCCCGACCGCCTGGAGCGCGCCGCCCACCGCCGGGCTGTGCAGCATGATCCCGAACGGTCCGTTGAGCCGCCCCTGTTCGTCGACGAGCTGGAACAGCTGAGGGCCGGCCGACCGTGGGCCACCGGTGATCTCGTCGTAGAGCGCCCGCTGATCGGCGTCGAGTTCATCGGGCGTGACGTGGGGCAACCTCATGCTGACAGTCTCACCGGTCGGGCAACGCCGTGATCCGGACCACGTCAACTGGCGGTACCGCAGGTATCGGATACTGTCTTTTACATGAAGTCCGAGCTGGTGGCTGCCGGGGACGCAGCCGAGGATGCCCGCGACCGGCGGGACAGCAGGTGGGACGAGCACCGGCGCGCGCGGCGCGAGCAGCTCGTCGAGGCGACCCTGGCCGCCGTCGGCCGGCACGGTCCCGGCGTCGGCATGGAGGAGATCGCCGCCGAGGCGGGCACCAGCAAGACCGTGGTCTACCGGCACTTCGCCGACCGCTCCGAGCTCTACGTCGCGGTGTGCAACCGGGTCGCCTCCCAGCTGCTGCCCAAGCTGCGCGCCGCGATCGAGAGCGGCAGCAGCGGCTCACCCCGCTCGATGGTGGCCGCGGCCATCGACACCTACCTGGCGTTCATCGAGAGCGACCCGCAGCTCTACCGGTTCGTCGTCCACCAGCAGACGCTCGACCGGCCGCCGACCGATCCGATCGACAACCTCTCCGACCTCGTGGGGCAGCAGGCCGCGGCAGCGATCTCGGTAGCGCTGCAGCAGGCCGGACGCGATCCGGCCGCCGCGGGGCCGTGGGGGCACGGCGTCGTCGGGCTCGTCCGCTCGGCCGCTGACTGGTGGCTTCGGGCCGAGCACCCCATGCTCCGCACGGACCTCGCAGCTCACCTCACCGATCTCGCCTGGGCCGGCCTGTCCGGCGTCGTGGCGTCCGAACCCGACAGCGCATCACCGATCAGCTTGGAGGCACAGTGACGACGAGCCTGCCCGCCACGGTCGACCCGAAGGCCATCCAGGAGATCCTGGACGGGCGTTGGGCGCACGTCCGCAAGGACGCCCGCGAGAACCTCGACGATCCCGACTTCCTGCCGACCTACGGCGAGAACGTCCAGGAGGCGCGCGAGCGGGTGACGCGCGCGGCCAAGAAACTGGCCGGCACCGGTCGCGTCGGGTACGGCTTCCCGAAGGAGTACGGCGGCGAGGACGACTCCGGCGGCTCGGTCACGTCGATCGAGATGCTCGCGTTCGGCGACCTGTCGCTCATGGTCAAGGCCGGCGTCCAGTGGGGCCTGTTCGGCGGCGCGCTGCAGCTGCTCGGCACCAAGGAGCAGCACGACAAGTACCTGCGCGACGTCATGAGCTTCGACCTGCCCGGCTCGTTCGCGATGACCGAGACCGGCCACGGGTCCGACGTCCAGCAGCTGCGGACGACGTGCACCTACGACCCGGAGACCGAGACCTTCGACCTGCACACGCCGCACCAGGCCGCCCGCAAGGACTACATCGGCAACGCGGCCAAGGACGGGCGCATGGCCGTCGTCTTCGCCCAGCTGATCACCCAGGGCAAGAACCACGGCGTGCACGCCTGGCTGGTGCCGATCCGGAACGAGGACGGCACGCCCTGCGCCGGCGTCACCATCGAGGACGACGGCCCGAAGGCCGGGCTCAACGGCGTCGACAACGGCCGGCTGACCTTCGATCACGTGACGGTGCCGCGCGACATGCTGCTCAACCGCTACGGCCAGGTCGCCGCCGACGGCACCTACACCTCGAGCATCGAGAACGAGACCCGCCGCTTCTTCACGATGCTCGGCACGCTGGTCCGCGGCCGGGTGAGCGTCGGCGGCTCCGCGTCGTCGGCCACCAAGCTGGCCCTCGACATCGCCGTCCGCTACGGCGACGTGCGCCGCCAGTTCGCCGCCCCCGGCGAGGAGCGCGAGATCGTCATCAACGACTACCTGGTGCACCAGCGCAAGCTGCTGCCGGCGCTGGCGACCACCTACGGGCTGCACTTCGCGCAGGGCGAGCTGGTCGAGACCATGCACGACGTGCAGAGCGCGGTCGACCTCGACGAGGAAGCGCAGCGCGAGCTGGAGTCCCGCGCCGCCGGGCTCAAGGTCGCCCAGACCTGGCACGCCACCAAGACGATCCAGATGTGCCGCGAGGCGTGCGGTGGTGCGGGCTACCTGCAGGAGAACCGCCTGCCGCACCTCAAGGCCGACACCGACGTCTTCACCACGTTCGAGGGCGACAACACCGTCCTGCTGCAGCTGGTCGCCAAGGGCCTGCTCACCGGCTACCGCGACACGTTCGGCTCGCTCGACGGCTGGGGCCGGGTCGGTTTCATCGCCGACATGGTCCGCGAGACCGTCCTCGAGCGGACGGCGGCGCGGGCCCTCATCGCCCGCCTGATCGACGCCGTCCCCGGCCGGGACGACGAGGTGCCGATGCTCGACCGCGGCTGGCAGCTGAAGATGTTCGAGTTCCGCGAGAAGCACGCCCTCGAGGGCGCGATCCGGCGGCTGCGGAAGAACTCGACCACCGAGGGCATGGCGCCGTTCGACATGTTCAACGACGTCCAGGACCACGTCCTCAAGACGGCGCAGACGCACATCGAGCGCGTCGTCCTGGAGGCCTTCGTCGCCGGGGTCGACAGGACGGCAGACGCCGACGCGAAGGCGCTCCTCGACAAGCTGTGCGACCTCTACGCGCTCTCGGCGATCGAGGCGGACAAGGCATGGTTCCTGGAGCACGGGCAGCTCACCCCGGCCCGGGCGAAGCTGCTGACCGCGACGGTCAACCAGCTGCACAAGGAGCTGCGGCCGCACATGATCACGCTCGTCGACGCCTTCGCGATTCCC
>Ga0308174_10001743_pt1 | contig 10327 bp, 8 predicted proteins | sample PhyPR2_FD_203894 | JGI IMG/M metagenome (GOLD analysis project Ga0308174, IMG submission 203894) | Soil microbial communities from UC Gill Tract Community Farm, Albany, California, United States - DLSLS.P.R2 | ecosystem: Environmental > Terrestrial > Soil > Agricultural land | place: USA... | reverse complement strand
TGCCTGGCCTGGGTGCGGGGCGGTCGCTCGCTACGCCGGCTGCTGCCGCTGCTCCCGCTGGGTCTGCTCGCGGTCGCCCTCGTGCCCGCCGCGTCGTCCGGCGACTACTGGATGGCGCCCGTGCTGGGTGTGTCGGTCGCAGCCCTGGCCGCGTCCTCCGGATGGACGGCTCGCTGGCTCTCCACGGGCTGGATGGTCGCCGCGGGGGAGGCGTCGTACTGCCTCTACATGACGCACTACCTCCTCCAGCCGCTCGTGCGCGGCCTGCGGCAGTGGGGCGACGGCGCCTGGTGGTCGGCCGCCCTCGCGCTGCTCGCCGTCGTGGCCGCGCTCGGCGCCGCGGCGTGGCTGCTGCACGTGGCCGTCGAGCGCCCGGCCCGCCGCCGCCTGTACGCCCGCTCCTGATCCGGATCATCGCGAGCGCGCCGCTGCGGGAGACGTCCCGGTCTCCGAGGCCACATCGCAAGGGTCTGTCCTCGCGGGGACCACGTCACTGAGCGCGTCTTGTGCTCTCTCCCCGCCACGACCGTCAGCCGCCCCGGGGAGGGCGTCGGCTGTTCGGGGGACCGAACAGGACGATTAGGGTGCCTCGTGAGCCGCTGGTAGCCTTGGGACTGCCGTAGACCGGCCGCGGATCCAGAGCGCCCAGGTGAACCAGCCCTGAGGCACCGCGCAACGATTCCACGAAGGAGCAGTGTCGACCCATGCCGTTGAGCACCGACGTCAAGCAGAAGATCATGACCGACTACGCCACGCACGAGGGCGACACCGGTTCCCCCGAGGTCCAGATCGCGCTGCTCACGCAGCGCATCCTCGACCTCACCGAGCACTCGCGCCAGCACAAGCACGACCACCACAGCCGCCGCGGCCTGCTCCTGCTGGTCGGCCAGCGCCGCCGGCTCCTGCGCTACCTCGAGAGCGTCGACGTCGAGCGTTACCGCTCGCTGATCAAGCGCCTCGGTCTGCGCCGCTGAACATCCGACAGGGACGGTCCTCCACGAGGGCCGTCCCTGTCGCATGGGGCCGGCACTGATGCCGTCCCGGCACGACCCGCACGCGCAGTCGCGTGCACGCACCACCAGAAGAAAGCCCGCGCACAACGACGATGCGCGTGGATGTTGAGAGATACAGAAGGAGGGCCCAATGGAGGGTCCAGAGATCCAGTTCGCCGAAGCCACCATCGACAACGGCAAGTTCGGCACCCGCACGGTCCGGTTCGAGACCGGACGCCTGGCCAAGCAGGCCGGCGGCGCCGTCGCCGCCTACCTGGACGAGGACACGATGCTCCTCTCCACCACCACTGCCGGGAAGCACCCCCGCGAGGGATTCGACTTCTTCCCCCTGACGGTCGACGTCGAGGAGCGGATGTACGCCGCGGGCAAGATCCCCGGCTCGTTCTTCCGTCGTGAGGGCCGCCCGTCCACCGACGCGATCCTCACCTGCCGCCTGATCGACCGCCCGCTGCGCCCGACCTTCACCAAGGGCCTGCGCAACGAGGTCCAGGTCGTCATCACGGTGCTCGCGCTCAACCCCGACCACCAGTACGACGTGCTCGCCATCAACGCGGCCAGCGCCTCCACGCAGATCTCGGGTCTGCCCTTCTCCGGACCGATCGGTGGCGTCCGCGTCTCCCTGATCGACGGCCAGTGGGTCGCCTTCCCGAACTTCTCCGACATCGAGCGCTCGACCTTCGACATGGTCGTCGCCGGCCGTGTCGCGGGTGACGACGTCGCGATCATGATGGTCGAGGCCGAGTCCACCGAGCAGACGTGGGACCTGGTCAAGAACGAGGGCAAGCAGGCCCCGACCGAAGAGGTCGTCGCCGAGGGCCTCGAGGCCTCCAAGAAGTTCATCAAGGTCCTCTGCGAGGCCCAGGCCGACCTGGCGAGCAAGTCCGCCAAGCCCGTCCAGGAGTTCCCGATCTTCCTCGACTACGAGGACGACGCGTTCGCCGCCGTCGAGGCTGCGACCGCGGCCGACCTGACGCGGGCGCTCACCATCGCCGGCAAGCAGGAGCGCGAGGAGCGCATCGACGAGATCAAGGAGGCCGCGAAGGCCTCCCTCGCCGGTGAGGGCAAGGAGTTCGCCGGTCGCGAGAAGGAGATCTCCGCGGCCTACCGCTCCGTGCAGAAGAAGCTCATCCGCCAGCGCATCCTGCGCGACAAGGTCCGCATCGACGGCCGTGGCCTCGCCGACATCCGCGCCCTGGGCGCCGAGGTCGAGGTCCTGCCGCGCGTGCACGGCTCGGCGTTGTTCGAGCGCGGCGAGACCCAGATCATGGGTGTCACCACGCTCAACATGCTCCGCATGGAGCAGCAGCTCGACACCCTCTCGCCGGTGACGCGCAAGCGCTACATGCACAACTACAACTTCCCGCCCTACTCCACCGGTGAGACCGGTCGGGTGGGTTCGCCGAAGCGCCGCGAGATCGGCCACGGCGCGCTGGCGGAGCGGGCGCTCATGCCCGTGCTGCCCACGCGGGAGGAGTTCCCCTACGCGATCCGCCAGGTGTCCGAGGCCCTCGGCTCCAACGGCTCGACGTCCATGGGCTCGGTCTGCGCCTCGACCCTGTCGATGCTCAACGCCGGTGTGCCGCTGCGCGCCCCGGTGGCCGGCATCGCCATGGGCCTGGTGTCCGACGAGGTCGACGGCCAGACGCAGTACGCCGCGCTGACCGACATCCTCGGCGCCGAGGACGCGTTCGGCGACATGGACTTCAAGGTCGCCGGCACGCGCGAGTTCGTCACGGCCATCCAGCTCGACACCAAGCTCGACGGCATCCCCGCGTCGGTCCTGGCCGGCGCGCTGACCCAGGCCCGCGACGCTCGTCTGCACATCCTCGACGTCATGAACGAGGCCATCGACACCCCCGACGAGATGAGCCCCTTCGCTCCTCGCGTCATCTCGGTGCAGGTCCCCGTCGACAAGATCGGCGAGGTCATCGGGCCGAAGGGCAAGATGATCAACCAGATCCAGGACGAGACCGGCGCCCAGATCTCGATCGAGGACGACGGCACCGTCTACATCGGTGCGACCGACGGTCCGTCGGCCGAGGCGGCGCGTGCGATGGTCAACGCCATCGCCAACCCGCAGATGCCGGAGGTCGGAGAGCGCTTCCTGGGCACCGTGGTGAAGACCACGACGTTCGGTGCGTTCATCTCCCTGCTGCCCGGCAAGGACGGCCTGCTGCACATCTCCGAGGTGCGCAAGCTCGTCGGTGGCAAGCGGATCGACAACGTCGACGACGTCCTCGCCGTCGGCCAGAAGGTCCAGGTCGAGCTCAAGGAGGTCGACCCGCGCGGCAAGCTGTCGCTGGCCGCCGTCCTGCCCGAGGGTGAGGGTGCCGACGTCGCCCCCGCCGACGAGGCTGCCGGCTCCGACGAGGCGTCCGACGCCGCCGACTCGAACGACTCGAACGACTCCGGTGAGGAGCGCGGCGAGCGTCGCGAGGGCGGTCGCAGCCGCAACCGCCGTCGTCGTGGTGGCGAGCGTGGCGACCGCGGCGACGCCCCGGAGAGCGCTGCCACGGCCACGTCCGAGGACGCCAGCTGACGTTCGACCCCAGCACGTCCCGAACGGGCCGGCACACCTCACGGTGTGCCGGCCCGTTCGGCGTCCACGGCCGAGAGCATCCAGCGACCCGGCCCCAGGGGGTTGCGCTCCGGCTCCGGGCACCGAAGGCTGTGCCCATGGCTGATGAGCGGACGTTCGTGGTGGTCGGTGGCGGGCTGGCGGGAGCCAAGGCCGTGGAGGCGTTGCGGGACAAGGGTTTCGAGGGGCGGCTCGTGCTGTTCGCTGGCGAGGACCACCTGCCCTACGAGCGCCCGCCGCTGTCCAAGGACTACCTCAGGACGGGGGAGGGCCTCGACGACGCGTTCGTCCACGACCGCGACTGGTACGCCGCCCACGACGTGGAGGTGCGCACGAACACCGTGGTCGCCACCCTGGACCGCCCGGCGCACGAGGTCGTGACCGAGGCCGGCGAACGCCTCCACTGGGACCGGCTGCTCCTCGCCACCGGCAGCTCGCCCCGCCGCCTGACCCTGCCCGGGGCAGACCTCGACGGGGTACTCAGCCTGCGCACCATCGAGGACAGCGACCGGCTCCGTGACGCGCTGCGGCCCGAGCGCCGGTTGGTGCTCATCGGAGGGGGGTGGATCGGTCTCGAGGTCGCGGCAGCAGCACGCGAGGCAGGCGCCCACGTCACCGTGCTGGAGACCCTGGACCTGCCCCTCGTGCGCGTCCTCGGCCCGACCGTGGCACAGGTGTTCGCGGACCTGCACCGGGAGCACGGTGTCGACCTGCGCACCGGCGTGACCGTCGAGGAGATCACGGGGGAGCAGGGCACGGTGACCGGCGTGCGGCTGGGCGACGGGACGACGGTGCCGGCCGACACGGTCGTGGTGGGGATCGGCGCGGCCCCCAACGTCGGGCTGGCGCAGGAGGCCGGCCTCGACGTCGACAACGGGGTGCTCGCGGACGCCGTCGGCAGGACGACCGACTCCGACGTCTTCGTCGCGGGCGACGTCGCCAACGTCGAGCACCCGTTCCTCGGTCGTCGGGTCCGGGTCGAGCACTGGGCCAACGCGCTCGACCAGCCGCCGCTGGTCGCCGCCGCGATGCTCGACCAGCCCGGTCCGGAGCCGCAGCTGCCGTTTTTCTTCAGCGACCAGTACGACCTGGGGCTGGAGTACCACGGCCTCGGCAGCCCGGACGACGAGGTCGTGGTCCGGGGCGACCTGGCGGGGAGGGAGTTCCTCGCCTTCTGGCTGCGGGACGGGGTGGTGACGGCCGGGATGAACGTCAACGTGTGGGACGTGGGCGACGCCGTCAAGGGCCTGATCCGCTCCCGTGCCCACGTCGACCGGGCGAAACTTGCCGATGGTGACGTGCCCTTGGAGAACCTGACCTGACCTTTACCTTCTGGACGGCTTCCATACCTCCCCAAGGCCATCTGTCCATGTTTGACTGCACCCCTGGCGCCGGGCCCGCATCCATGGGCGGCGCATTCTTCGGGAACAACTCGGGTGTGGAGGACTGCTGTGCGCGAACGCCGCAAGCAACTGATGGGGGCGGCGGGCGCGATAGCGCTCACCGCTGGGGTGGTCTCCGTGGCGACGAGTGCGCAGGCCGCACCGTCACCGGCGGCCAGTGTGGTGATCAACGAGGTGTACGGCGGCGGCGGCAACTCCGGCGCCACCTACAAGAACGACTTCGTCGAGCTGGTCAACACCAGCAGTGCGCCGGTCAAGATCGACGGCTGGTCGGTGCAGTACTCGTCGGCCGCGGGCACGGCCTGGCAGACGACGGCCGTGTCGGGCACGCTCCCGCCGGGTGCGACCTACGTCGTCCGTGAGGCGGCGGGCAGCGGTGGCACCGCCGATGTCCCTGCCGACGCCACGGGCTCGATCGCCATGGCGGGCGCCGCCGGCAAGGTGGCCCTGGTCAACGCAGCCGCGCCGCTCTCGGACTGCGGCGCCAAGTCGACCGCCACCCCCTGTTCGGGCCTGCCCCAGGTCGTCGACTTCGTCGGCTTCGGCAGCACGGCCAACGACTTCGCGGGGTCCGCCCCCACCGTGGCCCCGAGCAACACCCTGTCGGTGTCGCGCAACGCCGCCCACACCAACACGGCTGACAACAAGGCCGACTTCAGCACCGCGGCGGCCACGCCGGTCGCCTGTGGGGACGCGTGCGTCCCGGCCCCGACCGGGCCCCGCACCGCCACCATCGCCGAGGTCCAGGGCACCGGCGCCACCTCGCCGCTCGTCGGTGAGACGGTCGTCGTCGAGGGAGTCGTCACCGCGGCCTACCCGACCGGCGGCTTCAACGGCTTCTTCCTGCAGACCCAGGGCACCGGCCCCGAGCCCCGCACCGACGGTGCGTCGGACGGCGTCTACGTCTTCCAGCCGGGGACGTTGTCGCCCCAGGCCGTCGTCGGCAACTTCGTCCGGGTGACCGGCAAGGTCAGCGAGTTCGGTGGCCTCACCGAGATCTCGACCACGGCGTCCGACGTCGTCGACGCCGGCAGTGAGTTCAGCCCCGTCCAGGCGCTGACGACCGGGTGGCCGACGAGCGACACCGCGCGTGAGTCCATCGAGGGCATGCTGTTCCAGCCCACCGGTGCCTACACAGTCACCAACACCTTCGGCACCAACCAGTACGGCGAGGTGGGCCTCGCGGTCGGCACCACGCCGCTGCTCCAGAACACCGAGGTCGCCAAGCCCGGCAGCCCCGAGTCCGCCGCCGTGGTGGTCGACAACGCCAAGCGCCTGGTCACCCTCGACGACGGTGCCTCGACGAACTTCACGGCGAGCAGCTACTCCGCCACGACCTGCGGCGCCCGGCCGGTGCCGTGCCTGCTCAACGCGGACAAGACGCCCGCCTACGTCTCCACCACCGCGCCCGTCCGCGTCGGTGCGCCGGCCAGCTTCACGGCTCCCGTGGTCGTGGACTACCGGTTCAACCTGTGGCGCTTCCAGCCGACGGCGCAGGTCGTCGGCCCGGACAACGCCGCCTCCCCGGTGACGTTCACCAACACGCGGACCGCGGCGCCCGACACCAAGGACCTGAGCCAGCTCGGCACCCCGGACCTCAAGGTCGCGTCGTTCAACGTGCTCAACTACTTCACCGATCTCGGCGACGCCGACCCCTCCTGCCTCGCCTACTACGACCGCGACAGCAGCGGTGACACGGTGCGCGACGGCTGCGACCGTCGCGGTGCCTGGGACGCGGCAGACCTCGCCCGCCAGACCGAGAAGGAGGTGTCGGCGATCAACGCGCTCGACGCCGACGTCGTCGGCCTGATGGAGGTCGAGAACTCGGCGCAGTTCGGCCACTCCCGCGACGAGACCCTGTCGCGCCTGGTCGCCGCGCTCAACGCCAAGGCCGGCGCGGGCACGTGGGCCTTCGTGCCGTCGTCCACGGACCTGCCGCCCACCTCGCAGCAGGACTTCATCACCACCGCGATGATCTACAAGCCGGCCACGGTCATGCGGGTCGACCGGTCGCGCGCCCTGGGCGACCAGAGCGGGACCGGCCAGGCCTTCGTCAACGCACGTGAGCCGATCGCGCAGACGTTCAAGGCCAAGTACGGCAAGGGCGACAAGTTCCTCTTCGTCGTCAACCACTTCAAGTCCAAGGGCTCTGCGGGACCGTTCCCGGGCGACGCGGACTCCGGCGACGGCCAGGGTGCCTCGGTGACCAGCCGCATCCTGCAGGCGCAGGCGCTGCGTGACTGGGTGCCCGGTGTGGCGGCGGAGTACGGCGCCAAGGCCATCGTCATGGCCGGCGACTACAACTCCTACACGATGGAGGACCCGCTCGACGTCCTCTACGAGGCGGGGTACACCGACGTGGGCTCGAAGTTCGACCCTGGCCAGTACTCGTACTCGTTCTCGGGCCTGTCCGGCTCGCTGGACCACATCCTCGTCAACGAGGCCGGCCTGAAGATGTCGACGGGCGCCGACCACTGGAACATCAACAGCGGCGAGTCCGTGGCGCTGGAGTACAGCCGCTACAACTACCACTCGACCGACTTCCACGACCCGGGCCCGTACCGCGCCTCGGACCACGACCCGGTCGTGCTGGGCCTCAAGGCCTTCGTGAAGTAGCGCGTCGGTCCGCGCGACCCCGGTCGCGAGGACCAGCGGAGTCGTCGATGGCGGGTCCGGCCCCACGGGGTCGGGCCCGCCGTCGTTAGTCTGGCCCGGTGAGCGCGACGACGAAGGTGGCAGTCATCGGGGCATCCGGGCGCATGGGTGGGGAGGTGTGCCGGGCCGTGGAGGCGGCCGACGACCTCGAGCTCGTGGGCCGGTTCGACCACGGCGACGACCTCGGCGACCTCGCCGGGGCGGACGTCGTGGTGGAGTTCTCGGTGCCGGACGCCTCGCCTGGCAACGTCGCACACTGCGTCGAGCGTGGTGTCGACGTCGTGGTGGGCACGACCGGCTGGGACGACGCGCGGCTGGAGTCGCTCCGGGACACCCTGGCAACGCACCCGGAGGTCGGCGTGCTCATCGCACCCAACTTCGCCATCGGCGCGATCCTGATGATGCGCTTCGCGCAGCAGGCAGCGCGCTTCTACGAGTCCGTCGAGGTCATCGAGCTGCACCACCCGGCCAAGGTGGACGCACCCTCGGGCACCGCAGCCCGGACCGCCTCGCTGATCGGCGCCGCCCGCGCCGAGGCGGGCCTCGGGGACGTGCCCGACGCCACGACCCAGGACCCCGGTGGGGCGCGCGGAGCCCGGGTCGACGGGGTGCCGGTGCACTCGGTGCGGCTGCGCGGCCTCGTCGCCCACCAGGAGGTGCTGTTCGGCGGCGTGGGGGAGATGCTCACCCTTCGCCACGACAGCTTCGACCGCAGCTCCTTCATGCCGGGCGTCCTGACCGCGGTGCGGGCGATCGGCGACCGTCCGGGGCTCACCATCGGGCTCGAGCACGTCCTCGGCCTGGACGACTGAGTGCGCGAGAAGGTCACCGCCCTCGTCACCCTCGTCGTCCTCGCCTTCTACGCGGCCACGATCGGGTGGCGCGGCGTCGAGCTCGTGGCCGACGGTCGCCCGGTCGCCGTGCTGCTCGGCGTCGCCGTCATCCTCGTGCCGCTGGTCGCGCTCGCCGCGATGTTGCCGCTGGTCCGGCTGGCCCGGGACGGCGCGCGGATGATGGCCCAGGCCAACGCATCCGGGGCGCACGGTGAGTGGGCCCGGGAGCTCGAGCAGGCGGAGGAGTGCCGCATCGCCCGCGACCGCAAGGGCGAGCAGGCGCACTACCGTGCCGCGGTGCGCGCCTGGCGCGCCGACCAGGGCTGACCGGCGAAGCGCTCCGACGATCAGGGCTGACCGGCGAAGCGCTCCGACGAGAAGGCCTGACCCGAACAGGGCTGACCTGCGGAGCCCCGCGGCATACGGTGGGCGCATGCACCGTTCACGCATCGGCATCGTCCTCATCGACCACGACGGCGAGCACTACGACGCAAGCCTGGCGTTCTGGGCGGGGGTGCAGGGGACCCGCCCGCGGCCCGACGGTGCGTACGCCTCCGTGGGCGAGGTGGGCACGCTCAACCTCGAGGTGCAGCGCCTCGAGTCCGGCGGCCCCCGCGTCCACCTCGACATCGAGTCCGACGACGTGCCGGCCGAGGTACACCGCCTCAGGAGGCTCGGCGCGACCGTCGTGGAGGAGCGGCAGGGCTATGTGGTCATGCAGGACCCGGGCGGCGTCGTGTTCTGCGTCGTCGGCATCCAGACCGGCGACCGGTTCGTCGAGGACGCACTCGAGTGGCCGTGAGCCGCCAGGTGTCTTGACGGCTAGGGCAGCCCGAGCAGCCGCAGCCCGGCGGCGACGGCCGCGGCGAGCACGACCACGACGATGAACGGCGCCCGCAGCACCAGCGCGACGACGGCCACGCCGACGGCCGCGGCACGCGAGTCGACCACGACCGCCCCCGACGACGAGGTGAGCGTCTGCACGCCGACCAGCGCGGCCAGCAGGGCGATGGGCAACGCCGAGGTGACCCGGGTCGTGCGGTCCCCGTCCAGCCACGAGGCCGGCACGAGGTGACCGGCGTACTTGAGCGCGAAGGCGAGTGCCGAGGCGAGGAGCACCGCGGTCCACGTGCTCATCGCACGGCCTCCTCGCCGGCCCAGTGGTGCGGCGGCGCCGGGTCGTGGTGGGCTCGTCGCCACACCCCGGCGGCGAGGGCAGTCGTGGCCGCGACCAGGACGGGGACCCCGGCCGGTGCGTGCGGCGCGAGGACGACCGCCACGACCGCCGCCACCGCAGCGATGGCGAACGCGTCCGCCGAACGCAGCCGCGGCCACAGCAGCGCGCAGAAGGCTGCTGCCGCTGCTGCGTCGAGGCCGTAGCGGCGCGGGTCGCCCATGGCGTCGCCGGCGAGGGCGCCGACGAGGGTGGCGAGGTTCCACAGCACGAAGACGCCGAGGCCGGTGGCCCAGAAGCCGAGGCGTCCTGCGGCCGCCTCCGGCTGGGCGACCCCGACCGCCGTCGACTCGTCGATGGTCAGCTGGGCCGCCGCGACCCTGCGGGGGCCGCGAGCGCCCAGCAGCCGTGCGACCTGGAGGCCGTAGAGCCCGTTGCGCACCCCGAGCAGCGTCGAGGTGGCGATGGCCGCGGGCGCCCCGGCCGGTCCGGCGGCCAGGACCCCGACGAACGCGAACTGTGACCCGCCGCTGAACAGCAGCAGGGACAGCGCCTGGGTCTGCAGCAGGTCGAGGCCGGCCGCGACGGACAGGGCGCCGAAGCTCACGCCGTACGCCCCCGTCGCCACGGCGACGGACAGTGACTGCCGCAGGACGGCTCGGCGACGGGCG
>Ga0308174_10001742_pt1 | contig 10328 bp, 10 predicted proteins | sample PhyPR2_FD_203894 | JGI IMG/M metagenome (GOLD analysis project Ga0308174, IMG submission 203894) | Soil microbial communities from UC Gill Tract Community Farm, Albany, California, United States - DLSLS.P.R2 | ecosystem: Environmental > Terrestrial > Soil > Agricultural land | place: USA... | reverse complement strand
TGGAATGGCGTGCCGTTCTTGGCTTCGCCGCTGGCGCTCCGCGGATTGCCAAAATTCCACGATCCCGCAGTGCAAGTGCTCGCCAGACCGGCGGATTGGTGCGGCGCGCTTCAATGGGATCGGCTGCTCGAGCTCGCCGGTACGCCACCCGCTCGCGAAATAGCTCAATGGTTCAATCTGTCCGAGTCGGTCGCCCGTCTGGACGAGGCGCTTACGCGTTTGGCGCCTAGAATTGCTTAGGGCGTCGTCGGCCGCGAGTAGCGGCACATCAGGAAGTTTGGTCCCCCTCACTTCGTCTCGCCCTTCCGGTACACGTGCGGGTTCTTGTAGGCGCCCGGCAGGGTCTTCAGGATCGTCGTGCGCAGCGCGTTGTCGGCCTGCATCACGAGGTCGGAGAGGCCCGGGCCTTCGCCCCGGAACGAGGTGGCGTGGAAATAGTCCTGCTGCTCCGGCGAGACGGTCGAGAAGTAGTAGTTCGAGACGCAGCAGCGCTTGCCGTCGTGGCGGATCTCGTTGACCGAGTGCCATGAGGTGCGGTTGGTCACCATCAGCACCAGGCGGTTGAACAGGCTCGGGATGGTGCGCGGCGTGGTGAGCGGGCCCTCGTCCCACAGCTGCAGCGAGCCGCCGTACGCCGGACGCCAGTCGGGCGTCACGTAGTAGAGCAGGTTGAGCACGCGGTAGCGCGCCTGGCCGCCGTCGTGGGAGTTGTCGAGGTGCGGCCGCAGGTAGCCGCCCTTGCCCATCAGGCTGATGCCGCCGGCGTAGAGCTCGGTGTCGGGCTCCAGCGCCTTGAGCCCGGTGATCTCGCCCACGCGGGCCACCACCCGCGGGTCCTGGAAGGCGTAGACCGCCTCCTCCAGCAGCGGGTCGTAGCGGTCCATCTGGGCGGCCACCAGCTTGTGCTCCTTGATCGAGCGCTTGAGCATCATCTGGTCGGTGGCCGGGAAGCGCTCGTAGATGTCGCGGGCGAGCTCGGCCGGCAGCAGGTCGTCGATCCAGGTCGAGCCGACCCGGCCCGGCTGCCGGAACTCCGCGGCCATACGTCCGGATTCGGCGTCGAGGCGCTCTACTATCCGGCCTGCGATGACTGTTCGATCCACCACCAGACGCCTCCCCATGAATGCTCGATATCTCCGACCCTATTGTCCGGAATTAGGTGGGGCCGGGCGCGGCCGTGACGGCCGGCGTGGGGCAGCGGTTCTCCGTCAGCGGTCCGGCAGGGTCGTCGATCAGCCAGCGCACCCGGTAGCGGGCGCACAACTCGCGCACCTGCGGCGCCGTCAGGTTTTCGGCGAACATCAAGAGCGGCCGATTGGTCAGCCACGGGTCGTTGCGCACCGACATGATGTCGATGCGCAAGGTGTTGTCCTGCACGACCAGCACGTCGGCCGGGATGGCGCGGATCTGGCGCATCGCCGCGGCATGCGGATGGGTGGTCGCCCAGGTCCGCCAGGCGAGGAAGGGGAACAGCACGATCAGGCTGGCCGCCGCCGCCGCCCCGAACACGGCCGCCCGGGCGCGCGGATCGGCGCGCTCCGAGATGCGGCTCCAGCTCAGGCCGGCGAGCAGGCAGAGCGCGCCCATCAGCCCGTGCAGGTAGCGGTAGCCCCAGCCGTGGCCCTGGTAGGGCATCAGGGCGAAGGCCGCGAGGGTGGTGAGGATGACGCCCATCACCAGGGCGCGGGGCGCGCCGCCCTGCTTCAGCGCCGGCCGGACAGCCAGCAGGGCGAGCGGCATGGCGAGCAGGCTCTGCCAGGAGAGGAACCGGGCCAGGTTCTCGATCATGAACCCGGTCGCCGCGATGGGCTGGAACTTGCGCAGCAGATCGAGCGCGTGGGCCGCGACGGCGGGCGCGCCGCCCGCGGCGACGGCGGCCGCGCCGGCCCGCGGAATGGCGCTGGCGACGGTCTGCGCCGCGAGCCCGGGCCAGGCCGCCCAGAAGAGGCCGATCGCGGCGTAGGCGAAGGTGTGCCAGAGCGCCGGCCTCCAGCGCTTGGCGAGCCACATCTCCGCGACGAACGGGGCGGCGAACAGCGGGTTGAAGATCAGCTGGTGCAGGCCGGTCGCCAGGAACGCCACGCCGGCCGCGGCGCCATGGCCGAGCCTGCCGCCGCGCAGCACCAGCCACAGCCAGACCATGTTCAGCGCCAGGTGCGCGCTCATGGCGTAGGGCGTCATGGCGGTGATCAGCAGCTGCGGGGTGGTGGCCAGCAGCAGCGCCGCGGCCCAGGCCGCGTTCGGCCGCTCCGGCCACAGCCTGCGGCCTGCGCCGTAGGTCGCCACGACCGCGATCCCGGCCCACAGCGGCGTCATCAGGCTCATCGCCCCGAGCTTCGCCGCCAGCGCCAGGAAGGCCGCGTTCACCGGCAGGTACTGGGACGCCCAGTGCGCGCCGTCGGGCGAGATCCGGATGAAGTTCGGCTGCAAGGCTGCCGCGTACGGCCGCCACGCCGCCGGGATCTCCGCCAGCAGATGGCCGCTCGCCAGGATGCGGGCGTCGAAGCGGGCCATGAATTCGTCGAGCGCCAGGGCGTAGCCGTCATAGACGATGCGGCTCCCCGCCCAGCAGATCGCGGCGACGGCCAGCGACAGCAGGGCCGCGGCGCGCCAGCCGGGCGGCCGCGCCTTGGCCGGCGCCCAGGCCGGCGGCGTCAGGTAGAGCGCGTAGCCAAGGGCCAGCATCAGCATCGCCGCCGGCAGGTCCTGGGTGAAGAAGAAGATCTCCGTCAGGCCCAGGTTGGCGAGCACGAAGGGATAGAAGAAGCCCAGCGCGACGATGGCCACCATCCAGCGGCGCCAGGCCATCAGGCTGGGCGCCAGGAAACGGGTCGCTTCCGGCGCCGACAGGGCCGCCAGGCGCCGCCGCGCCGCGACGACCTCGCCGCTCACGCCAGGGCCCGCCTGGCCGTGAACAGCACCGCGCGGCGGGTGACGAAGGTGAGCACGAAGCTGACGCCTGTGGCGGCGACCTTGCCGAGCAGATAGCTCTGGCCCAGGCCGTCGACGGCGGCCTTCATGACCAGCTGGTTGGCCGCCAGGCCGAGGAGGCCGATGGCGAAGAAGCCGGCGAACTCCATCCGCCGGTCGGCGAGCCGGCGCTCGCGGAACACCAGCGTCACGCTGATCGCATAGTGCAGCACCGCGCCCGTCGAATAGCTGATCGCCGAAGACGTCAGGTAGTGCAGCCCGGCCTGCGAGGTCAGCAGCCACAGCAGGCTGAAGTCGAGGCCGAGCGCGACCACGCTGGCCGCCAGGTAGCGCCAGAACTCGCCGGAGACGGCCCCCAGCCGGGCGGAGAGCCGCACGGCGAGCGCAGGTTGGTTGACGACGGTCACGATGAGCCCCCCGCGATCCGAGCTTACGCCGCGGCCTTGCGCGGGACCAGCCGTTCGCTCTTCAGCGCCTCGACCGCTCCGGACACGCCCGCCTCGGCGTACTCGGCGTCCTCGTTCACCTGCCAGACGTCGTAGCGCCGCTCGCCCGCCAGGATGTTCTCGACCGTCAGCATGGCGGTCATCATCGCGTGGTCCTGGTTGTTGTACTTATGCATGCCGTTGCGGCCCACGAGGTGCAGGGTCGGAAAGCTGCCTTCCAGGTCGATCCGCACCGCCTCGACGTTGGCCTGGTAGGCGTCGTCATAGACCGGATAGGCCTTCGGCTGGCGCACCACGCAGGCGTCGACCACGTCGGCGGGGTCGATCAGGCCGACCTGGCCGATCTCGCGCTTGGCGAGGGCGATCAGGTCCTCGTCCCGGGCGGTCCACACGCCGTCGCCCTCGAAGCAGAAGTACTCCAGCCCCAGGCAGGCCAGCTCGGGGTCGGGCACCATCTCCGGCGACCAGGAGCGGAAGTTCTGGATGCGGCCCACCTTCACCGAGGGGTCGTGGATGTAGATCCAGTTGTCGGGGAAGTTCCTGGCGTTCCTGGCGACCAGCGCGACCGTCACGAAGTCGCGGTAGCGCAGCGCGGCGGCCTGCGGCCGGCTGGCCGGCGCGGGCGACAGCGCGGCGGCGAGCTCGACGATCGGGGCGGAGGAGATCACATGGCGGGCGGTGATGGCCTTGGCGGCGCCCTTGGTGTCCCGCGCGGTGACCGTCCAGACCTGCGAGGCGGCGTCCCACGTCGCCGTCTCGAGGCTGTGGCCCATCAGGATCTGGCCGCCCTGCGCGCGGGTCTTGGCGGCGGCGGCGTCCCACATCATGCCCGGGCCGCGGCGCGGGTATTCGAAGGTCTCGATCAGCGTCTTGACCGTCTCGCCGCCGGCCTTGCCCTTCAGGCCCAGCGAGCGGGTGAGCGCGTCCATCACCGCGGTGGCGAGGTTCAGCCCCTTGATCCGCTGCGCCGCCCAGTCGGCGCTGATCTCGTCGCAGCTCATCCCCCACACCTTCTCGGTGTAGGTCTTGAAGAAGATCGAGAACAGCCGCTCGCCGAACTGGTTGCGCACCCACTGGTGGAAGGTGCGCGGCGCCTTGACCGGGAACAGCTTGGCCCAGCCATAGGAGGCGACACAGGCGGTCGAGTTGATGAGCCCCAGCTTGAACAGCGCCTCGAAGGCCTTCAGCGGATAGGCGAAGAACTTGCCGTTGTAGAAGATGCGCGACAGCCTGGGCCGGGAGATGAAGTCGTCCGGCAGCAGCTCGCGCCAGAGGTCGACCACCTCCTTCGACTTCGAGAAGAAGCGGTGGCCGCCGATGTCGAACAGGAAGTCCTTGTAGTTCACGGTGCGGCTGATGCCGCCGACGTAGGTCGGGTCGCGCTCCAGCACCGTCACGCGCCGCCCGGCCTTGGTCAGCAGATAGGCCGCCGTCAGGCCGGCCGGGCCCGCGCCCACGATGAGGATGTCGGTGTCTGTGCGCACGGCCTGTTCCATTCCCGCTCAGTGGGCCGCCGCGCGGGCGGGCCGAAAGGTGAAGATCCTTTGCCCGGTGTACGAGATCGAAGCGGAAATCGCCGCGCACGGGGGGATCAGCAGCACCGGATGCAAGCCGGGCGCCACGGCGCTCAGCGCCAGGAACAGCGTGAAGTCGGTGCCCTGCGCGACGGCCGCCACGGCCGCGTAGCGCGCCAGCTCCTCGCGCTTGCGCCGGCCGGACCGCTGGAAGGTCAGCCGCCGGTTCAGCGCCCACGTGAGGCCGGTGGCGGCTGCGATCGAGAGCGCCCGCGAAACCGCCCGGCCGCCGCCCAGATGGCTGATCGCCAGGAACACCGCGGCGTCGAGCGCCAGCCCCGCCGCGCCCACCAGCCCATAGCTCGCCACGCGGCGGGCTTCGGCGAGAAGCTCCTGGCGGCTGAGACGACGCATCGCACCCCCGAAAACCGGAAACCCCCGACCCGGTTGTGGACAGCCACAGTCCAATCAGGACCTTTAGAGGCTGTAAACTGCGGCATGTGAGCCTGCCGGCGCACATCCGGGGGGAATCTGATGGACGCCCAAGCCGCGCCGCCGCAGGCGGCCGACCAGCCGCCGGAGATCCCGACCGGCCTCCTGGCGCTGATGGTCAGCGCCGTGGTGGGCTTCGTGCTCTGGTCCTGGGGTGGGGCGAAGGTCGCCGGGGCGCTCGGCGACACCGACGATGCGCTCAGGCTGGTGCTGGTCCGCGATCTGGTCAGCGGCCGCGCCGGCTGGTGGGACCAGCACTTCGCCCGCCTGCAGCCGCCGCTCGGGATGGACCTGCACTGGTCGCGGCTCGTCGACGGCGGCATCGCCGGGGTGGAGAGCGTCTTCCGGCTGTTCATGGATCCCGCCCATGCGGAGCTCGCGGCCCGCACGGCGTGGCCCTTTCTCTGGCTGTTCCCGGTGATCGTCGCGGCGCTCTCGATCGCCCGCAGCCTGCGCGGGCCGGTGGCGGCCTTCCTCTGCGCGGCGCTGATCCTGGTGAACCTGCCGCTGTTCGCCCAGTGGGCGCCCGGCCGCATCGACCATCACGACGTGCAGATCGCGCTCGCCATGGTGGCTCTGGCCGGCGCGGTGCGCGGCGGCCGCGGCGGCTCGATGCTGGCCGGGGCGGCGACCGGCCTCGGGCTCGCCGTCGGCATCGAGGGGCTGATCTTCGAAGCCCTGATCGGCGCCGCCGTGGCGGTCCGCTTCCTGATCGATCCGCGCGGGGAAGGGCGCCCGGCGCGCGGCTACGCGCTCGGCCTGGCCGCCACCCTCCTGCCCCTGTTCCTGATCGAGACGCCGCCCGCGCGCTGGGGCGTCTCGGTCTGCGACACCATCGGGCTCAACCTCGCCGCAGGCGTGGCGGTCGCCTGCGCCGGCCTGGCGGCGGCGACCACGCTGGCCGCGCGCCGCGGGCCCGCCGTCCGGGCGGGCTCGATCGGCCTGGTCGGCGCAGCCGCCGGGGCGACCTACCTCGGCCTGCTGCCCGCCTGCCTGCACGGCCCGCTGGCCCAGGCCGATCCGCGCCTGTGGCCGGCCTGGCTGTCGCACATCACCGAGATGCGCTCGCTGTTCATGGGCTTTCCCGACCTCGGCGACGGCTTCGCCATCAGCGAGATCATCTACCACGCCCTGGGCGTGGCCGCCTGGCTGTGGCTCGGCCGCCGCTCGGCGGAACGCACCGTCGCCTGGGGGATGCTGGGCGCGTGCCTGGCGGCCGGCGTCGCCGCCGAGAGCCAGGCGCAGCGCATGAGCTTCTACACCGCCTGGTTCGCCACCCCGCTGATCGCCGCGGCCGTGACGGAGCTGGGGGCGGTGTGGTTCCGGCGCCGCCTGGCGCCGATGGTGATCCTTGCGGTCGCCGCCTCGCCGACCTGGGCGTCCGCGGCCATCGGGGCCCTGGCTCCCGCCAACCACGCCGTCGCGGGCGAGCGCGATCAGACCGCCTGCACCGCGCCGGCCGACTATCGCCGCCTGGCGGGCCTGCCGGCCGGTGTGGTGCTGAGCGAGACGGATCTCGGGCCCTATGTGCTCGCCACCACCTCCGACGCGGTGATCGCCGCGCCCTATCACCGGATGGCCTGGGGCATCCTCTCGGCGCAGGCGGCGCTCGGCGCCTCGCCGCAGGCCGCGGAAGCCCCGGTCCGCCGCCTGCACGCGACCTACGTCGTGGCCTGCCCGCCGCGTGGCCGCGACCGGCCGCGAACGCCGGCGCCGCCGAAGAGTTTGCAGGCCGCGCTCGAGCGCAAGCTCCCGCCCGCCTGGCTCGACCCGCTGTCGGCTCCCGCCGAGCCCGTGCAGATCTACCGCGTGAACCCGGCTCGACCGTGATCCTGCAGCGGCAAGCGAGACTACAAGACGGCGGGTCGCGGCCGTGTTAAGTCTAGCGCCATGTACGACGACTTCCATCCGGCTCGGCTCCGGGGACTGATGTCGGTCCTGCTCGACGTAGTCTTCGCGATGCTCGTGCTCGTCGTGCTCCTGACCTCCGTGCTCACTCTGCTCAGCGACAACGCGCGCGACCAGCTGGCGCGGGCCTATGCGCGCCAGTTCGGCTCCAAGACCGAGACCGATTGCCCCGCCGCGTTCGGCAACGCCTTCTGGTTCGCCTGCGCCAGTGAGGTCCGCCGCATCAACATCGCCTCCGCCACGGGCGCGCCGCACTCGGGGCTTGTCCGCGTGGCCGACCCCCCGGCCGGCGCGGCGCCCCGCGCCAAGCCCGCTCCAGCGGTCAAGGCGCCCCCGGCCAGGTAGCGATCTGCAACTTTCCCGCGCGCGACGGGTTTCCCGAACCCGTAAGCGTGACGGAGCTGTCGTCTGAAACCAGGCCTCTTAGGATATGCGCCAGGCGCTGCGATCGCGCCGCCCCGCCCGTCCCGCTGGCGCCGGCTTGCGCCCTATCTGCTGCTGGGGCCGGTGTCCGGCCCGCTGGTGGCGGGGATCGTGACGAGCCTTCGCGCGCACCGACCGGTGATGGCGGCGATCTACGCCGCGGGGCTCGTGGAGTTCCTGATCATCCTGCCCCTCCTCGCCGCTCACCTGGGGGCCCGGGTGCTGCTGTGAGGGCATCGGCTCATCAGCTCCACGCCGGAGCGGGCGCGACCGGATAGCATGCCTTCGCCGTAATCGGCACATTCACGTTCACGAACCCTGTCGAGATGCGATAGGTGCCAGACGCCTGCACCTGCCGGCAACCGTCGGCAGTATCATCAGCGGGGGTGAATGTTAGCGAGCTGAGCTTTGGTCCTTCGTACAGAGCTTCGGCATAAGTAGTCGTGTTGGCGATGGTCGTGCAACTGAGCCCGCTGTTCTGCTGGCTCATCGCGGCGCAGCGAGCGCTCTGTTCGACCGCCCAGTGAAGGCTCGAACTCGCATAAACCGCATAGCAGAGGTGGAAAATCCCAAGCGCCAGGATCAGCATCGCCGGAAGGACGATTGCAAACTCGGCCGCCGCCGATCCCGATGTAAGTTGGTCAAAGCGACGCATCGCAGCTCACAGCATCTTTATCCAGTGTGTCCGAGTCACGATTGAGCTCAGCAGGCTCGTGATGGAGGCGAGCCCGAACAGTGGCGTGAAGGTATAGGATACCGTCACGCCCACATAATCACCGCTTGAGCTTGGGCAGTCGGCGTTCGACTTGGCGCCGGACTTCACGATTCCCAAAACGCACTCGCTCTTATCTGTGACGGTCACGTTGGAGCCGAGTGACGTGCTTTGCGAACCCGTGCTTATCGAGCTGTCGTAGGTGGAACAACTATCTTTGATAGGCGCAGCATTAGTCTGACCGCATGCTACGAAGACGTTTTGCACGGCCATCTGCGCGGCATTTGATACTTGCATTGACTTATATACGTAGAGACCCAAGTCGGCGACGTTCACCAACGGATACGCCAGAATCAAAAGCCACAGGGCGAACTCGACCGCTGCGGCGCCCTTTCGATCACGGACCAACTCCGCAATACCGCAGTGCTCCTGCGGCATTTGCCTAATGACGCGGGACATTTCAATCACTGCAGCAGAGCCACGACAGGAATCGTCGGCAGGTTGGCGCCGGCTTGCCGGCAACCCTGGGTCGCCTCCAGGAAGCTCTCGCCACCGTTGGAAATGATGAACTCCGCGTCGATGCCAATGCACTTGTTCGGGGAGTTGCTGGCTTTGTCGATCGTGCCTGAAATGGTCACGGCACCATTCACGTCGTAAATTATCCCGGTCAAGTGCAGGGGAGGTGAACTCTGTCCGCCTGAGGTGGTGATATCCTGCGGACAGCCACTACCGGTCGCGGCGCTCGAGCAGGCGGTGAACTTTCCGTTCTTAACAGAACCTCCTTGCAGGCTCGGGTCCACCACGATCGCCAGTCCCGACCAATCGTCGGTTTTGCTGGATGGCGCCGCGAAGTCGAACCCGCCGCTATTCCCCCAGTTGATCAGCGGACTGGTGAGCTGAGTTCCTGTGAAGAGCAGTGTCAGACTGCCGCCTGAGCTGCTGCTGATGACAAAATTGTTGAGGTTAAGCCCGCCATTCTCAAACGCGAGGATCGTCTGATCGCCGCTTATCGTGATCGCAGATCCGAGAGTGACGTTGCCGCAGAAGAAGTTCACGGCGCCCTGCGTTATATTCGTTTGCGTGATCACACCACCCGTGGGGGTCGTGCAAGTCGATGGCGGATGTGCGGAGTTGAAGTCGCTCATAGCCGTCGTAATCTGAGCGGTCAGCGGGTTGGTAAAGGTAACCCCGCTCTGCGGGTCCGACCCGCAACTGTTTTGACCGCTCTTGGTGCCGTTGCTGCCACCCGCCGAGCCTACCGGAACCCCGATATCAGTATTACTAGAATCGCATGTCAGGTCCCCTCCAGCTAACATGCTACAACCGCCAAGATCGGGCTTGGTGCCGCCGCCGTTGAACTTGATATCCTGCTGAGAAACTAGGCAGTAGAAGGTCGTTCCGGTGACCGTCCCCGCGATCGCTGAGGCCACTATAGTCTTGGCCGTCATGCCGCTGTTTGGGTCGCGATATCCGACGATCCGAGTCAGGTAGAGCGGCACGGTCCGGGCGATGACGACTTTGTAGCAGGTTGGGCTGACAAGGTTCGCCGCTGCTCCGGCCGGACAGAGCGACGTCCCGGCCGTGGGGGTGACCGTGACGTTGTTTTGACCATCAACGTAGCCGTATTTGACGGTGACCTTGTTCGCCTCAGTCGTATCCGCCTTCATCGCCGCCGCAATAACCGCCGAATCGGCCGCGTTCTGCTGCGAGCGATGATAAAGATACCATGACGATGTCTCACCGCCGATCGCGAATGCTCCCACGATCGGCACCACCATCAGCGCCAGGATCGGGCCGATGTTGCCCCGCTCGTCGGAGACCCAACGAGCGAGGCGGCGCAGCAGCGCGCGGCCGCCGGTAAGCTTCGCTTTGGAATCCACGGTTTCAACCCCCTGGTCCGAA
>Ga0308174_10001739_pt1 | contig 10339 bp, 6 predicted proteins | sample PhyPR2_FD_203894 | JGI IMG/M metagenome (GOLD analysis project Ga0308174, IMG submission 203894) | Soil microbial communities from UC Gill Tract Community Farm, Albany, California, United States - DLSLS.P.R2 | ecosystem: Environmental > Terrestrial > Soil > Agricultural land | place: USA... | reverse complement strand
GCTCGCCGACGAGCTCGATCCGCGCGCCGAACTGCTGTTCGGCAAGCCGCGCGAGCTTGGCATGATGGCCGGCATCGAGCAGGACTGCGAGGCCGTATTCGTTGTCGGCTGGCATTCGCGCGCGGGCACCGCCGGCGTCCTCGCGCATACGATCAACGGCTTTGCGTTCGCGCGCGTCTGGATGAATGGTGCCGAGACCGGCGAGGCCGGTTTGTACGGCGCGCTCGCCGCGGAATTCGGCGTGCCTGTTGCGTTTTACAGCGGCGACGATGTGTTCGTGGCGGAAACGGCGCCGCACTTTCCGGGCGCGGTCGGCATCGTCGTCAAGCGCGCCCACGGCAACCGTGTCGCGACGAGCCTGTCGCCGTCGGCCGCGTGCGCAGCGATCGAAGCCGGTGCCGCGCAAGCCGCCGCGCGCGCCGGCGACCTCGCCGTGCGGCCGATCACATCGCCGCTCACGATGCGCGTCGACGCCACGAGCGTCGCGCTGGCCGATCTTTTCGCCATGTTGCCGATCGTTCGGCGCAGCGCCGCGGCAAGCGTGGAGTTCTCCTCGCCGACGATGCGCCACGCGATCAGGGTGCTGAACAGCCTGTCGGCGATGTCGTTCATGCTGCGCTGACGCGCCGTGCCAGGCCCAGCGACCGATAGAGCGCTTCGTAGCGCTGCACCATGAGCGAGGCGCCAAAGCGGCTTTGCGCCTGGCTGCGGCAGCGATGACGATCGAGGCGTACGGCGCGGGGGATGGCCGCGGCCATCGCGTGCACGTCGTCGACGAGATAGCCGGTGACGCCTTCGTCGACGACCTCGGGCGCGCTGCCACGCGCAAACGCGACGACCGGCGTGCCGACGAGCATTGCTTCGATCATCACCAGTCCGAACGGCTCTTCCCATCCCAGCGGAAACAGCAGAACCGAAGCGCCGCGCAACAGCGCGATCTTCTCGCCGTGATCGAGCTCTCCGAGCCATGTCGCCTGCGGCGAAGCATGCGCTAGCCGCGGCGCGAATTCGTCCGCGAAGTACCGGTCGTAACGGCGAACGCCGCTCCAGTGCGGGCCGGCGATGCGCAGTGGAACGCCGGCCTCGCGCGCCGCATCGATCGCAAGATGCGGCGCCTTCTCGGGACCGATGCGCCCGAGAAACGCGCAGTAGCCTGCGTCGCCCGACCCCGGGGGAAATTGCATCGGGTCGAGCCCGTGCGGAATCACGACCAGTCGTCCGCGCAATTCCGGCAGCAGTCGCGCCTGCCGGCGTGACACGGCAACGCAGCTGGCGTTGCTGCGGATGTACGCGCTTGCCAGATCCGGCACGCGCGCGCCATGGATCGTCGCGACCAGCGGACACGTCACCCCCCGGGCCGGGATCAGCGCGTCGGGCAGATTCACGTGCACGATGTCCGGTGCGAACGCCGCAACGTCACGCAAGGCGAATCGCGCATGCTCGCGCTCGGCCGACGCATCGGGAGGCCAGACCGGCCGCGCAAAGTGCGCGCGAAGCCGACCTGCCGGATGCGAATCGCCGGTAGCGTAGACGACCACGTCATGCCCGCGATCGACGAGCCCGCGCGCAAGCGTGCCGACAAAGCATTCGATGCCGCCATACGCGGGCGGTGGCACCGCAGCCGCGCAGGTGGACACGAGCGCGACCTTCATTGCAGCAGCCCAAGAAGCGCCGCTTCGTGGCGCTCGACGCATGCGGACATCGAGAACGCATGCAAGGCGCGGCGGCGAATCGCGCGACGGTCGAGCATGCGCGCACGACCGATGGCAGCGACGAGTGCGTCCTCGTCGCCCGCATCAACGAGGAATCCGCCGATGCCGTCTTCGACGACCTCGGGCAGCGCGCCGCGCCGGTACCCGACCACCGGACATCCGGCAAGCTGCGCTTCCGCCGCGACGAGCCCGAACGGCTCGTCCCATTCGACCGGCATCAGCACGACTGCAGCGTGCGCCATGATCCGTGCAAGCGACGATCGCGGCATCGGCGCAACCACGCGGGATTCACCGAGGGCCGCGGCGACCTCGCCATCGAAATAGTCGCGATCGTAGACCTCGCCCACGACCAGCGGACGCAATCCGGCCGCGCGCCCCGCGCGAACGGCCGTCACGGTGCCCTTCTCGCGCGAAATGCGGCCCGCGCTCAATGCGATGTCGTCGATGGGCGCTTCGCACGGTGGCACGAAATCGGGCACGCCATTGGGAAGCGCGATCACATCGCGGCCAAGCGCCTTGCTCCAGGCCGCTGCGCAATGCTGCGACACCGTTGCAAGCGGCTCGCTGCAGTCGCGCACGGTTGCGACGATGTCTGCGCGCATCGGCGGCAGATGCAGCGTGTGCAGCACGGGCAATCCCGCGCAGCCCGCGATGGCCTCGCGATCGAACGCGTGCTGGCTGACGACGTCGTGCCGACCGTGCTGCAGGCGCGCGAACAGCGCATCGAACACGCGTTGCATCGCATCCGTCTCGTCGCACGCGTTTTCCCGCAGCAGCACGAAGCGTCGCTGCACGCGCGGGTCGACATCGACCGTCTCGACCGCGACGCCTGGAACCGTCGAGCCCGCCGCTGCATAGATCACGACATCGTGGCCGCGCTCATGCAAACCGCGCGCAAGATCGCACAACAAATGCTGGTTGCCGTAGGGGTGCGCGTCGGACAGCGGGGCGACGAGCGGCGCGACAACCGCGACGCTCAGCCGCGCACGCACAGCTCGAGAAATTCGCGGCGCAGCGAGTCGACACGCTCGTAGCATCCACGCCACGTCGTCGTTGCGGTGAACGCCTCGCTGTCGCGCACGCCGCGCATGCGCGTGCAAAGATGCGCGGCCTCGATCCGTACCGCGACGCCCTGCGCCGACACCAGCGATTCGAGCGCCGCGGCGACCTCGCGTCCGATCCGTTCCTGCATCGTGAACCGATGCGAAAACTGGCGCACCACGCGCGTGAGCTTCGACAGTCCGATCAAGCGGTCGGACGCGACGTAGCCGACCCATGCATGGCCGAAGAACGGCAGCGCGTGATGCTCGCACAGCGCAGTCAGCGGGACGGGGCCTTCGACGACCTGCGCATGCTCTCCGGCTTCGCCCGGGATCCGCTCGACGGCAAAGCTCGTGGCGAGCTTCGGATCGATCTCGTACCCGGACGTCGCCTCGATCCACGCGCCCAGCAGCCGCGAAGGCGTGTCACGCGTTCCCTCGCCGGACAGATCGAGGCCCAGCGCGGCGAGGATCTGCGTCAGATAGCCTTCGAAGCGTGCGCGATCTGCCGGAGCGAGCGGACGCGACCGAGGTGTCGGCCGCACGGCCATGAGGCGAGTCGGGTGAGTGCTCATCGCATCCGGATTTCACTTCGCACGCTGTAGTGATGACATCGGGCGTGCGACGGCGTTCGCTTCGTCGGACAGGCGCGCGGAACGCCGTTGCCTGGGCGTTCAACGAGCGGCAGCGAGCGACGGTGGGTTCAGGCGCTGCGGGCGTTCAGCGCGTTCGCGGCGGTACGCCGAGCTCCTCGTAGATCGGCCGCAACACGGTACGCACCATGGGAAGCTTGCGGCGATACCAGAGTGCGGCGAGAACGGCCAGTACGCCGTTCAGCGCGAATGTGAAAGGCGCCCCGAATGCACCCGCAATTGCGCCGGCCGCGAGGTTGCCGAGCGGCGCAACACCGAGGAAGGCAAGGGTGTAAAACGCCGCGATGCGTCCGCGCAGGCGATCGTCGACGATCGTCTGCAGGATCGTGTTCGCCGACGCGGCGGCGAGGATCGTGCCCCCGCCGACGAGCATCAGCAGAAGCAGCGCAAGCGGATAGATGCGGATATAGGCGAAGGCCGCAAGCGCGACACCGCTCGTCGCAACGGCGAACATGATGAGGCGGCCGAGGCCGCGGACCGTTGCCCGGTGCGCGAGGTGCAGCGTCGATGCGAGCGCGCCCACGCCGGCCGCAGACAGCAGGTAGCCCAGCGTGTGCGGGCCGCCGCCGTAGATGTCTTTCGCGTACACCGGCATCAGCGACGAATACGGCGAGATCGTCCATGCGAGTGCGGCGACGAGCGCCAGCAGGGCGCGCACCGGCTCCAACGCGCGCACATAGCGCACGCCTTCCACCCAACTCGCCCACCAGCCGGATTTCACCGCCGGCCGGATGTCCACCGGCCAGTCCATCTTCGAGATCGCGATGATGACCGCGACGAACGAAAGTGCATTGAGAGCGAAGCACGCGGCCTCGCTCGTGAGGGCCAGCAGCAGCCCCGCAAGCGCCGGGCCCACGACGCGCGCCGTGTTGACGAGCATCGAGTTCAACGCAATGGCATTGGCAAGGTCGCCGCGGTCGGCAATGAAGTGCACGTACATCGACTGGCGCAATGGCGTGTCGAACGCCGAGCAGGTGCCAAGCCACAATGCGAGCACGATCAGGTGCCACGTCTCGATCCATCCGAACGCCACGAGCACCGCCAGCACGATCGCCTGCGTGAGCATCAGCGACTGCGTCACCAGGAGGCCGCGACGCCGGTCGATGCGATCGGCGAGCACGCCCGCAACGTTGCTGAAGAGCAGGATGCCGACGTTCGCGCAAAAGGCGACGACGCCGAGCAGCCACGCCGAGTTCGTGAGCCGATACGTGAGCCAGCCCATCGCCACCTGCTGCAGCCACGTCCCGATCAGCGACAGCCCTTGCCCGGTGAAGAACAGGCGGAAGTTGCGGTGCGCGAGCGCGCGAAACGTGTGCGGGAGGGCGGGCTTCACGACCACGCTATCGTACAAGGTCGGACGCGAGCCTCGGAGCAGGCGCGAATGACGCGCTCGAGCAATGGTGCCGAGAATGCAGACGCTCCGCGACGCGCTCGGTCACCGATAAGCGGAGCGAGCGCAACGGGCGGTGCGCGGCGCGCCGGAACGATGGCGAACGACATCGGTCTTCGCTTGAGTGGTTCGTCGCGTCCCGGCGTAACGCCGCGCGGCGAACCCGATCCCCCAACCAGGAGACATCCATGCAACGATCTTCGCCAAACCCCGACCCCCGCTACCATGTGCAGAACATCGAGAAGATGCTGGGCGACGTCATCACCCACCTGCGCGACGACGTAGGCAAAGTGGACGAGCCGAAGGCACAGGCGTTATTCGAGACCGGCGCCGAGGTGCTGCAGGGCCTGCGAACGGCGTTCGTGCATTACCAACAGGACCGTGAGCCGGGCATGCGCCGGTAGGCTCACGCCCGGTCGAGCCGATAGATCGTCGACTCGCCGTACGCCTTCGCAAGCGGCAGCCGGCCGACGTACTCGAGCGCAAACGCATTGTCCCCGGCAGCCGCGAGCGTCGCCGCGAACGCTTCGCTGGCGTAAATGGTCCCCGGTTGCGTGACCGGCTCGATGCGCGCGGTGCGCGTGACGCTCGAGCCGAAGTAGTCTTCACGGCGCATCACCGGATCGAAACCGCGAAAGACCGGTCCTGCGTGAAGCGCGATGCGAATGCGGCTCGTCGACGGCAGTCCCGCCGCGGTCCAGTCGACGTCGAGCGTGCGCTCGAGGAAGCCAATCGCGAATTCGGCGGCGTCGTGCGGCAGGTCGAAGACCACGTAGAGGCCGTCGCCCCAGGTCTTCGCGTCGAGTGGCTTCACGCTCGCCTCGTTGATCTGCGCCGCAGCGATCTTCAGAAAATACTCGTGGAACTGCGGCGCGAACACGTCCAGCACCTGGCTGAAGCCCGCGAAGTCGGCGAACAGCATCGTTTTCCACGCGCGCTGCGGCCGGCCGACGACGCGTGCAGCGCGCTCGGATACGGCAGACGACGCATGATCTGCACCGGATCCGCGGTTGCCGACGTCCGTCGGCGCATGAGCGTCGCGGATCGCGCGAAGGTCGATGACGTCGGGCGAACCGAGGTTTCGCCACCACCGCTCGCACGCGGCGCGCGTGCCGCCGACATCGCCGCTCGACGAGGGATCCATCACGCACAGCATTGCCGGCGTCGTCTCGAGCTGCGCTGCCCGCAGGCGCGAGAGCCCCTCCACGAGCTCGGCCGCATGCTCGAACAGCGTATCGTCGCCCAGGTGATTCTCTTCGGTCGCCATGATGACGCGCGCCGCGCGGCCGAGCGCGGCGTCGAAGCGTTGCACCCATTCGTCCCCGCCGACGGCGACGCTCGTACGGACGAAATCGTGCCGGTCGAACGGCAGCACGATGTTGACCTCGGCGTTCCTGGCGAGTGCCGCCTCGATGAAGAGGAGGTCGCCGCCGCAGGCTGCTGACGCGAAGACGATCGGCTGATGAAGCGCGGCGAGGCGATGCTCGAGCGCCGCGCGCACGGCGGGGACGAGCGAGGACGGGAAGCGCGGTGCGTGGCGTGTACGCGTATCCACCATGTGCCCGCTGAACGCGACGACGTCCGGCACGCGCAGGATCGGCAGCAGCGTGCGCGCTTCCGGAATGACACGCGCAAGCAGGCGCAACTGCCGGCGCATCGTCGCGATGATGCCCGCATTGTCGTTTGCCAGCGTGCACGCGGCCGCGTAGCGCCGCGCGGCGCCGGCAACATCGCCGAGCAGCAGCTGCGCTTCCGCTTCGGTGGCGACGTCCCACGCCGAGGCCGGCGAGCGTTGCACGACGCTCGCGTGCACTTCACGAGCGAGCGCGCGGGCCGCGTCGCGGTCGCCGAGCAGCAGCGTCAGCGCCGCGGCATTGATGCCGGGATGCGTATCGCGCGCATGCCGATACGCGTTGAGGTATTGATCGCGTGCGCGCTCCAGCAGCTTCATCGCGCCTTCGCGCTCCGGCGCGCGATGGAACGCGTCTTTCAGCAGGCGAGCGCGTACGCTCAGGATATCGGCCGCGAGCGCCGGCGCATGCGGCGCGGCCTCCGCCTGGTCGAGCAGCGCGTGCGCGACGTGCACGGCGCCTGCACGTGCATGCGCGAGCGCACCGAGGTAGAGCAGCTCGGGATCGTGCTGCTGCGCGCCGGCCGCCTCGCGAAATGCGTCGCACGCATCCCACGGCGCGCCGCGATCGAGAAGGTCCCGAATGACGTCGATGTCGGCGCGCGTCCCGCTTCCCGCCGCGCTTCGCGCTGCGGGACCGATCGGACTGACCCCGCTCATTCGTGCTCGTGGCGGTCCATCCCGCTCACGACGCCTGCGCCTCGGCGATGTCGGTGCGCAGGCGGCGCACGCTGATCAGGCGGCGCATCTGCTCGGGCAACGCATCGATCAGCGCCGCGGCTTCCCTGAGCTCCGCGGCCTTGCGGTGCGAGCCGGCGAGCGCCGACGCATAGAGCGCGGTTGCGAATTCGATGCGCTGCAACTGATCTTCATTGTCCGTCCGCTCGTGGAGCTTGCGCTGCATGTCGAGTACCGGGTCGATCAGCCTGTGCGCCTCGTCGTTTCTGCCGAGCCGCGCCGCAATCATGCCGGCGAGCACGGCCTGGGTGCCGGCGTCGCGCTGCTCGCCTAACGTTCGCGTGGGGATCTTCGTGCGCAGGGTGAGTGCACGCTGGATGGCGCTTTCCGCTGCCGCGTAGTCCTTCAGGCGGTACGACGCGCTCGCGATCGTGCGGTACGCAAGCTCGAGCGCGACATCGCGCGATTCCGCCTGCGCAGCGATCGGGGTGCGGATCTGCTCGAGGCGCACGGCCGATGCCCGTGCGAGCGAACGCAGCGTCGCGAAATCACCGTCGGCGGTCGGAATCGCCAGCGCACCGTAGCCGAGACCGTTCCCCGGATAACCGTAGTAGCCGAGGAATTCCGGAGCGAACGCGCGGCCGAACGCGCCGGCCGGCAGGTCGCGGATCGCCAGTGCGACGAATCGCCTGTTTGCCGCCAGCGTGGCTTCGGCACCCTTTCTGTCGCCGGTATCCGCGTCGAGCTGCGTCAGGTATCCCGAGGCAAGTCCGAGGACGCTACCGATAAAGGCGACTTCCCTGACGTGCTGCCCGACGTCGAGTGCGGCCTGCATCTGGTTGCGCGCTTCGTCGATTTCGCCGAGCACCCAATAGCTTGCGGACAGCTGCATGCGCTGGTCGGCCAGGTTGTTCCACGCGATCTGGTTGGTGGGATCGAGCCGCACGATCGCTTGCCAGTCGCCCGCGGCCTCGCCGGCCATCGCGAGTGCCTTGCGGATGTGGAGCTCCGTCCATTCGACGTTGCCAAGCGTGCCCAGCATCAGGCCTTCGGCACGAAGCGCCGACATGTCCCCCGGACGGCGCTCGAGCACCTGTCGCGTCACGCGATGCGCGTCGTCTCCCACCTTGCGCACGTCGTCGAATCGTCCAAGGCTCTGCAACGCAGCCATCTGCCACGCGGAGGCCTCGGCATAGGCATCGGCCGCCGGGAGGTCGTCGAGCTTCAATGCGTCGATGCCGCGAAACGCGTCGCGGGATTTCGCGAGCGTGGCGACCGCGGCCTCGTTCTGGTTCTCGCTCGCCTGTGAAAAGCCGAGGATTGTCGTCGCAAGACCATAGGCCCGCCGCGCGGGCGTCGATGGCGTAGCCGCATCCATCAGCGGCTGCAGCACGGCGACTGCCCGGTTCGCGATATCGATCGCCCCGGCACGATTGTTGAGGCTCGACGCGACGCGCGCCTGCGTGGTGAGGCCGAGACCGAGGCCGACCGTCGTCGCCTCCGAAACGTCGCCGTCGCTGCGCAGCTTCGCGAGCGTGCCGACCGCATCGGTGAGGGCCGTGCCGCTTTCGTCGAGCTTCGACTGGTTGCGCAGCGCCGCGCCGTACCGCACCAGGGCGAGCGCGCGATTGCGGTCGGTCTCGCGCGTGCGCAACTCGGCGGGCAAGGCCGCGTAGTAGTCGACGGCACGCTTCGCAAGCGAAGCGACGATGTCGAGGCGTCCCAATGGCTCGAGCTCGAGATAGAAATCATCGAGCAGGTACACGACCAGCTTTTCCGCTTCGCCCCTGGCACGCTCGGCGAGCGTGCGCGTCGTCTGCGCCTGCGCCTCGGCCTTCTGCGCGCGCCGCATGCTTTCGTATCCGAAGAACGCGCTCGCGATCGCGGCGAGTGCCAGCACGCCGCAGATCGTCGCGACCTGACGTGCACGAACGAGCGCCTTGCGGGTGTCGCGCTCGCGCGCCTGCTGCGCGGCGAGCTTGCGCTCGGCGTCGTCGCGCGCCTCGCGCTCGCGGCGAAGGTCGCGGCTGGCGCGAACGACACTGCACAGCACGTCGTGCGTGAGCTCCACGCGGCGCACGTCCAGCCGCTCCTCGATGCGCAGCAGGCGCCGGTCGACGAGCGTTGCAAGCGTATCGGGTGCGGCGGCCGCCGCGGCGAACGCCTTCTTCACCCGCTCCTCGGCGAGACTTTCGCGGAAGCCCGACTCGGTCAGGAGCTGGTCTTCGATGAAGTGGCGCACGCCGCTCGGCTGATCGGCGAGCGCGCGCTCGTAGAACTCGACGAGGATCGTGTCGTGGGACCCGGCGAGAAGATCGGCCGAAATCTCCGCGCGGCCCTGCGCGACCCGCGTGTTGTTGAGCTCGCGGCAAATGAGCGACAGCAGCGACGGCTCGACTTCCGCGTTGCGCAATTCAGCGCCGCCGGCGACGAAGCGCACGATCGCCTCGGCCACCTCCTCCGACACCAGCCGGCCACCGGGCTTGACGACTGCCTCCAGCGCCTGCTCGCCGGTCATCGGCGCGAGCCGCATCCGGTTCTGCGTGATCGACGGCATCGCGCTCTTGAACGTTTCGAGATGCGCGAGGTAGTCCTCGCGCAGCGCGATCAGCACGCGGTAGTCGCTGCGTGCGAAATCGAACGCGTCGGCGATCGATTCGTCGCTTTCGAGGCGTGCTTCGACCGCCTGCGGCGGCCGATTCTCGACGAGGTCGGCGAGCTCCTCGACGAATTGCGCCGCGCGCCGGCGTCCGAAATCGTCGCTTTGCGCAAGCGTGAAGATCTCCTCGAACTGATCGAAGATCAACAGCGGCGTGAGCGGGCGTCCGGCCGAATCGCGCAGCACGTCGCCACGATGATGCAGAAACTCCCACAGCGATTCGCCGGGCACCGCGACGCCGACATGCGTCCATTCGCCCGACGCGTCGCTTTCACGGAAGATCGCCTGCTTGATCTGCTCGGCCGGCGGCGGTGCTTCGCGCGAATAGTCGATGCGCACGTACACCGGACAGAAGCCGAGCCCGCGCAAACGGGGAACGATGCCGGCGCCGAGAATCGAGGTCTTGCCGAGCCCCGACTTGCCGAAGAGCAGCGTCAGGAGCTTGCGCTGGACGCGCCGCGACAGCTCGGCGATCTCCTCCTCGCGTCCGTAGAAGAACGCGCGCGTTTGCTCGGTGAACGATGCGAGTCCGAGCCACGGATTGTCGGCATCGACCGACAGCTGCTGGGCCACAGCG
>Ga0308174_10001738_pt1 | contig 10342 bp, 8 predicted proteins | sample PhyPR2_FD_203894 | JGI IMG/M metagenome (GOLD analysis project Ga0308174, IMG submission 203894) | Soil microbial communities from UC Gill Tract Community Farm, Albany, California, United States - DLSLS.P.R2 | ecosystem: Environmental > Terrestrial > Soil > Agricultural land | place: USA... | reverse complement strand
CGCTGACCCGCCCCGGCGGTCGTCCCGCCGTCTCCCCGGGTGACCAGGCCGGTGACCAGCAGCGCCAGCAGCACGACGCAGGCCACGGCCGCGACGCCACCGGCCCAGACCGCGGCGCCCGGGTCCCGGCCCCCGGACACTCCTGGCGTCAGGTCCCGCCCGGACGGCCGCCGGTCCGCGAGCAGGTGGAACACCACGGGCAGCACGAACGGGACCAGGAAGAGGCCCAGCCAGTCCCACAGCGTGTTGCCGGTGAAGCCGGTCCACGTCCAGCCCAGCAGGTAGCCGCCCGTGACCAGCACCCCGAGCGTGGCCCCGGCCAGGGACTCCGCCACCACCCACCGGCGCCGGTGCCGGTCCCTGCTCTGCAGCCACACCGGGAGGAGCGCCAGCGTCAGCGGGAGGACCGACATCTCGAGCCAGTCCCACAGCTTGCGGGTGCCCTCCTGGCCGCGGTACCCGGTCCAGGACCAGTGCAGGACGTAGCCGCCGACCAGCACGACGAGCAATGCCGTGAGGATCGGTGCCGCGACGAGCAGGTGCGTGACCAGCGGCGGCAGCCCGCGTCCGCGGCGAGGGGGCTGCTGCTCGGCCGACGCGTCCGGCGTACCGGTGCCTGCGGCTGAGCGAGGTCGCATGGCCCCTCCGAATCCGCTCCGCGTCCGCTGCTGCGGGGATGCCTCCCCGCACGCAGCAGCGGCACTGCCCACGAGCGCACCCCGTCGAGGACCGACCGTGCCGGCGAGGCGCCGGTCCCGGGTCAGGACGCTAGGCAGCGTGGCCGTCGAGCCGACATAGCCAATGCGGGCCAATCTCGACCGCGGCCCGCCGGCCGATCACGACCGTCGTAACCACCGCCCGGTGGCGGCGCGTGCTAGGGGGTGTCCACGACGTCGAGCCGATCGGGGGCGTGCGATGGCCCGGCTGGGCAGGTCGTCGTGGTCAGGCCGGGCCACGGCGCGGACCCGGACCGCCCACCCGGGATGGTCATTCCTGACCCTTGTGCCCCGACTTGGTGTACGGCGTGGCGGCCGGAGTTCTACTCGGGAGCAGGACCCGCGGGTTCGACGGGGAGGTGGGGCAATGTCGGTGGTGTTCGCCGAGTGCGACGGCGTCGTGGTGGGGATCGGTGCCCGGGGCAGGCGATGGATGGCACGACCCGAGGGGTGTCGCTGGCGACTGGAGTACCGCGACGCGGGCCAGGTCACGGTGACGTACGTGGGCACGTTCGGGAGCCTGACCGCGGCCAAGGAGCAGGCCTGCAGCAGCACCTGACGCCGGTGCCTCAGCAGCCCGTCCGGCCGGATGTGGCGGATCCACCTCAATATCCGGACAGGTGGGGTTTTACCGACCACGGGGCGAAAACGGTGTGTCGGAGTGGTGCATCGTGCGCGAGACTGTCTCGGGTCGAGGGGGCTGTCAGCGGGGTGTGACCGGAGGGCTGCACGATGAGCCACAGGGACGACGCCGGCGTGCGCGAGGATCGAGCGGTCGGGACGCGGCGGGGAGTGCCCACCGGCCGCCTGCACGTCCGGTTCGCGGCCGACCCGGCCAGTGTCCCGGGGGCGCGCCGGTTCGTGGCCGACGGCCTGCACGCCTGGGGTCTGGAGGACCTCGAGGACGATGCGACGCTGTGCATCAGCGAGCTGGCCGGCAACGCCGCGCTGCACGGGCTCAGCACGTTCATGCGGATCGAGCTGTGGCGCTCGGGCGACGTGCTGCGCCTGAGCGTGGAGGACGACGGTGACGTGCCGGCCGACGTGGTGGTCCCGCGCGCCGACTACGTCCACGACGCCGGCACGGTCCACGAGCTGGAGACCGAGCCGACCACCGGTCGCGGGCTGGCCATCGTGGGCTTCCTCGCCCGGGCCTGGGGCGTGGAGCGCACCCGAGGCGGCAAGCGGATCTGGGCCGAGCTGGGCGGTGACGGCGCGCTGCCGGCGGCGCCACCGGCTCCGCCAGCCGAGGGGGTGACCGAGCGAGGTCCGGACGCCTGGCCGCTCCCGCCGGACTGGGCGCTGGTCCGGCTCGCCGGCTGCCCGGTCCGGCTCAGCCTGCGCCAGGACGACCACCTCGACGAGCTGGTCCGCGAGTTCCAGCTGCTCGCGGCCGACCAGGACAACGACGACTCGCTCGCACTGGTGCGGCAGATCGAGGGTCTCCTGCACTCGCCCGCGCACGCGCGTTTCACCGGGCGCCGGCTGGCGCAGGAGGCCGCGCGCGCAGGCTGCACGCACGTGGACATCGACATGGCCATGCCCCGGCTGGCCGCGACCTGGGTGCGTCAGCTCCACGAGGCCGTGCGGGCCGCCGACAGGCTGTGCGAGGACCGGCGGCTGCTCACCCTCGCCTCCACCGAGGACCTCAGGCTCCTGCGCGCCTGGATGACCGAGGAGCTCGTCGCGCAGATCGAGAACGGTGACGCCCCGCGGACCTGGGACGACTGGCTGGCGCTGCGCGGCTGACCGCTCGGGTCGGCTGCGCCAGGGTCGGATCTGACGCGGACCCGGGTCGTAGCACCACTGTCCGATGGTGGCCCGCCCCCGGACGGGCGGATAAAGGCAGCACCCCACGAAAGGTGCTGACATGAGGAAGATCGCCATCCTGACCGCCACGACCGTCCTGGTCCTGACCGGCGGGTCCACCGCCGTCGCGTTCGCCGCCGGCAGCGACGACGGTCCCGCTCACCACCGCGCCGCGGCCCGGGCCGCTTCGGCGGGCGACGACCACCGCAGCCGCCGGGCGGAGGCCGGTGACGACCACGGCCGCCACCACGCCCGCCACCACGCCCGGCACTCCAGGGACGACGCGGCCCGGCACCACGCCCGGCACTCCCGGCACGCCGAGCCCGGGGACGACCACGGCGACGACCACGGCGACGACCACGGCGACGACCACGGCGACGACCACGGGGGCCGGCACGGGGGTCGGCACGGGTCCGACGACTGACCCGTGGCGGCGGCTCGCTCCCCTCCCGGTGGGGCGAGCCGCCCGGCGGTCGGGGACGATGGGCGCGCCATGTCTCTCCTCGACCGCCTGCCCGCCGACCCTGACCCCGACGCGCTGTTCGAGGCGTTCGAGGCCTGGGCCTCCGAGCAGGGCTTGACGCTGTACCCGGCGCAGGAGGAGGCCCTCATCGAGGTCGTCACCGGCGCGAACGTCATCCTGAGCACCCCGACCGGCACCGGCAAGAGCCTGGTCGCCACCGGCGCGCACTTCGCGGCCCTCGCCCAGGGCCGCCGGACGTTCTACACCGCGCCGATCAAGGCCCTGGTGTCGGAGAAGTTCTTCGCGCTGATCGCGGTCTTCGGGGCCGAGAACGTCGGCATGCTCACCGGTGACGCCGCGGTCAACGCCGGAGCGCCCATCGTCTGCTGCACCGCCGAGGTGCTGGCCAACATGGCGCTGCGCGAGGGTGCCGCGGCCGACGTCGGCCAGGTGGTCATGGACGAGTTCCACTTCTACTCCGAGCCCGACCGCGGCTGGGCCTGGCAGGTGCCGCTGCTCGAGCTGCCGCAGGCGCAGTTCGTGCTGATGTCGGCCACGCTCGGCGACGTGTCCCGCTTCGAGGCGGACCTGACGCGCCGTACAGGGCGGCCGACCGCGGTCGTCACCAGCGCGACGCGGCCGGTGCCGCTGACCTACGAGTGGGCGCTGACGCCGTTGCACGAGACCCTCGAGGAGCTGCTGGCCACCCACCAGGCCCCGGTGTACGTCGTGCACTTCACCCAGGCCGCCGCGCTCGAGCGGGCCCAGGCGCTCACGAGCATCAACGTCTGCACGCGCGAGGAGAAGGACCGGATCGCCGAGCTGGTCGCCGGCTTCCGGTTCAGCCCCGGCTTCGGGAAGACGCTGTCGCGGCTGGTGCGGCACGGCATCGGCGTGCACCACGCGGGGATGCTGCCGAAGTACCGCCGCCTCGTCGAGCAGCTCGCGCAGGCCGGTCTGCTCAAGGTGATCTGCGGCACCGACACACTCGGCGTCGGCATCAACGTGCCGATCCGGACCGTGGTGTTCACGGGTCTGGCGAAGTACGACGGACGCCGCCAGCGGATCCTCAAGGCGCGGGAGTTCCACCAGATCGCCGGCCGGGCGGGACGTGCCGGCTACGACACCGCCGGCACCGTCGTGGTGCAGGCACCCGACCACGTCGTCGAGAACCACAAGGCGCTGCAGAAGGCCGGCGACGACCCGAAGAAGCAGCGCAAGGTGCAGCGCAGGAAGGCGCCCGAGGGCGCGGTCACGTGGACCGAGGACGTGTTCGACCGGCTGGTCGCCGCGGAGCCGGAGGCGCTGGTGTCGCGGATGCGGGTCAGCCACGCGGTGCTGCTCAACGTGATCGCCCGCGAGGGCGACCCGTTCGTCGCGCTGCGCCGGCTGCTGCGCGACAACCACGAGGACGGCCGCGCCCAGGTCCGGCTGGTGCGGCGCGCGGTCGCGCAGTACCGCTCGCTGCTGGCCGCCGGCGTGGTGGAGCGGGTCGAGCCGCCGGGCGAGGACGGCCGCGCGGTCCGGCTCGTCGAGGGGCTCCAGCTCGGCTTCGCGCTGAACCAGCCGCTCTCGACGTACGCGCTCGGTGTCTTCGACGTGCTCGACCCCGAGCTGCCGACGTACGCCCTGGACGTGGTCTCCGTGGTCGAGGCGACGCTCGAGGACCCACGCCCGGTGCTCGGTGCGCAGGAGCACAAGGCGCGCGGCGAGGCGATCGGCGAGATGAAGGCCGACGGGATCGAGTACGACGAGCGGATGGAGCTGCTCGAGGAGGTGTCCTGGCCCAAGCCGCTGCAGGAGCTGCTGGAGCACACCTACGACGTCTACCGGCGCAGCCACCCCTGGGTCGCCGAGAACGCCCTGTCGCCGAAGTCCGTGGTGCGGGACATGTACGAGCGGGCCATGACGTTCGCGGAGTACGTCGCGTTCTACGGTCTCGCGCGGTCGGAGGGGCTGGTGCTGCGCTACCTGGGCGATGCCTACCGCGCCCTGCGGCAGACCGTCCCGGACAGCGTGCGCACCGACGAGCTCGACGACATCGTCGAGTGGCTCGGGGCGGTCGTGCGGCAGACGGACTCCAGCCTGCTCGACGAGTGGGAGGCGCTCACCGACCCGGCCAGGGCGGTCGAGCCGGACGTCGCGCCGCCGGTGCCGGAGAACATCACCGCCAACGAGCGGGCGTTCACGGTGCTGGTCCGCAACGCGCTGTTCCGGCGGGTCGAGCTCGCCGCGCTGCGCCGCCCCGACGACCTCGCGGCGCTCGACGGGTCGTCGGCCGAGGACTGGCGGGCGGCCCTGGACGCCTACTACGCCGAGCACGACAGCATCGACACCGGACCGGACGCCCGCGGCCCGCGGATGCTGCTCATCGAGAAGGCCGACCGGCTCTGGCAGGTGCAGCAGATCGTCGGCGACCCCGAGGGCGACCACGACTGGCGCATCGTCGGCACCGTCGACCTCGACGCGTCCGACCTGGAGGGAGAGCTGGTGCTGGACGTCGACGGACTGGTGCAGCTCTGAGGATCACGCGTCCTGCGCGAGCCGGCGCAGCGTCGCCATCGCCCGCTCGGCGTCCGGCGCCGCCACCAGCAGGTGGTCGTGGTGGTGGCCCGCCAGCACGTTGCAGCTGATCCCCTCCCGGCCGAGCGCGGTGGCGAACGCCGCCGTGAGCCCGACCGCCGCCAGCGACGAGTGCACGGTCAGCGTGATCCACCGGGCGACGTAGTCGTAGGCCAGCCCGAAGATGTCCGCGGCATCCCGGCGCACGACGACGGTCAGGCCCTCCGGCTCGCGCACCGTCGCCTCCACCGGCAGCCCCGCCGGCACGTCCACGACGGTGGCGTACACGTACTCGCCGTCGCGCAGCACCGGCTCGAGCGAGCGCAGCAGCACCGCGAGGTCCGTCGTCCCGGCCATGCCTGCGATTGTCCCTCGCGGGGCGGGATGGACCCGGCCGGTCAGACGAACGCGCTCTCCCCGGTGATCGCCCGGCCGACGATCAGCGTGTTGATCTCGCGGGTGCCCTCGTAGGAGTAGATCGCCTCGGCGTCGGCGACGAACCGGCCCACGTGGTGCTCGAGCAGGATGCCGTTGCCGCCGAGCACCTCGCGCGCCCAGCCGACCGTCTCCCGCATCCGGGCGGTGGTGAACGCCTTGGCCAGTGACGCGTGCTCGTCCTCGAGGGCGCCGGCGTCCTGGAGCTGCGCGACCCGCACGCACATCGCGGTCGCCGCCACCACGTTGCCGAGCATCCTCACCAGCAGGTCCTGCACGAGCTGGAAGCCGGCGATCGGCCGGCCGAACTGCTCGCGCTCCTTGGTGTAGCGCAGCGCGTGCTCGTAGGCGCCGCGGGCGCATCCGGTCGCCGCCCAGGCGACGCCCATCCGGGTCACCTTGAGCACCTTGGAGGTGTCCGCGAAGGAGCTCGCGTGCGCCAGCCGGTCGGCCTCCGGGACGCGCACGCCGCGCAGGTGGATCTCGGCGTTCTGCACGACCCGGAGCGCGATCTTGTCGCGCTGCACCTCGAAGGTCATGCCCTCGGTGCCCCGCGCGACCACGAACCCCTTGACCTGGTCGTCCTCGACGTCGCGCGCCCAGATGACCACCAGGTCCGCGAACGACGCGTTGCCGATCCACTTCTTCTCGCCGTCGAGCACCCACGTGTCGCCGTCGCGGCGCGCGGTGGTGGCGAGCCCCCGGCGATGCCCGAGCCCTGGTCCGGCTCGGTGAGGCCGAACCCGCCGAGCAGCTCCATCCGGGCCATCGGCGGCAGCCAGCGCTGCTTCTGCTCCTCGGAGCCGCACAGCTGGATCGACCCCATCGCCAGCCCGCCGTGCACGCCGAAGAACGTCTGGATCGACGGGTCGACCCGGGCCAGCTCCAGGGCGGTCATGCCGTCGGCCAGCGCGCTGCGACCGGGGCACCCCGGCCCGTCGTACGGCAGGCCGGCGATGCCCAGCCCGGCGAGGCCGGGCACGAGGTCGTGGGGGAACTCCGCCCGCGTCCAGTAGTCGTTGATGACCGGCTCCACGTGCTTCTCCATGTGCTCGCGCACGCGATGCAGGCGGGCGCGGTCCTCGTCCTCGAGCAGCAGCTCGAAGCCGAGGAAGTCGGAGCGAGGGGAGTCACCGAGATCCATGGCTGGAGTATGGCGCCTGCGTGGAACATGCTGGTCGGATGGGGACGAAGAGGAACGGGCACGCCGCGCTGATGACCAAGTCCGGCGCCAGCGCGGGAAGGGTGCCCATCGTGCCGATCGGGGACTACGGCTTCCTCAGCGACGGCGAGGTGTCGGCGCTGGTGTCCCCGGGCGGTTCGGTCGACTGGATGTGCCTGCCGCGCTTCGACTCGGCCAGCGTGTTCGGCGGGATCCTCGGCCGGCACGCCGGCACGTTCCGGGTGGCGCCGCTCGACGTCACGGTCCCGGCGGACCGGCGGTACCTGCCGGGCACGATGATCCTGGAGACCAGCTGGGGTACGCCGACCGGCTGGATGATCGTGCGGGACGCGCTGCTCATCGGGCCGTGGCACCACGAGGCCGACCGCTCGAAGACCTACCGGCGCACCCCGAACGACTACGAGGCCGAGCACATCCTGCTGCGCACGATCCGGTGCGTTTCCGGCGAGGTGCAGACCATCATGGGCTGCGAGCCGATGCTGGACTACGGCCGCACGCACGTGCACTGGGACTACACCGGCGACGGCTACGGCCAGGGCGAGGCGACCGCCGACGGCCACGACGTCCGGGTCACCCTCACCACCGACATGCGCCTCGGGTTCGAGGGCGGCCAGGCCAACGCCCGCACGCTGCTCAAGGAGGGCGACGTCCGGTTCGTCGCGCTGTCGTGGGGCGGGGCGAAGCCGCCGACGACCTATGCCGAGGCCTACCAGCGGCAGGTCTGGACGGCACACCACTGGCAGCACTGGCTGGCCCGCGGCCAGTTCCCGGACCACCCGTGGCGCAGCTACCTCCAGCGCAGCGCGCTGACGCTCAAGGGCCTGACCTACTCACCCACCGGGGCGGTGGTGGCGGCCGGCAGCACCTCCCTGCCGGAGACGCTCGGCGGGGCACGCAACTACGACTACCGGTTCACCTGGATCCGCGACGCGACGTTCGCGCTGTGGGGGATGTACTCGTTGGGCTTCGACTGGGAGGCCCTGGACTTCTTCTCGTTCATCGCCGAGATCGCCGAGCGCGACGACGACCTGCAGATCATGTACGGCATCGGCGCCGAGCGGCAGCTGGAGGAGTCCGAGCTCGACCACCTGCCCGGCTACGCGGGCTCGCGACCGGTGCGGATCGGCAACGCCGCCTACGCGCAGCGGCAGCACGACGTCTGGGGCGCGCTGCTCGACTCGGTCTACCTGCACTCCAAGGCCGTGGACCACCTGGACAACCGGATCTGGTCGATCCTCGACAAGCAGGTCGGTGAGGCGCTCAAGCACTGGCGCGAGCCGGACGCCGGCATCTGGGAGGTGCGCGGCGAGCTCCGGCACTTCACCTCCTCGAAGATCATGTGCTGGGTCGCGGTGGACCGGGGCGCCCAGCTTGCGCGGATGTCGGGTGAGGAGGGCAAGGCCGCCGAGTGGGAGCTCGCCGCCGACGAGATCAAGCAGGACATCCTGGCCAACGGCGTCGACCACCGCGGCGTGCTCACGCAGTACTACGGCGGCACCGCGCTGGACGCCTCGCTGCTGCTCGCGCCGCTGGTGCGCTTCCTGCCGCCCGACGACCCGCGGATCCGGGCCACCGTGCTGGCCGTCCGCAACGAGCTGACGGTCGACGGACTGGTGCTGCGCTACAAGGTCGAGGAGACCGACGACGGGTTCACCGGCGAAGAGGGCACGTTCACGATCTGCTCGTTCTGGCTGGTCTCCGCGCTGTGCGAGATCGGGGAGTTCCACAAGGCGCGCAAGCTCTGCGCCAAGCTGCTGTCGTTCGCCGGCCCGCTCGAGCTGTACGGCGAGGAGATCGACCCGCACAGCGGCCATCACCTCGGCAACTTCCCGCAGGCGTTCACGCACCTGGCGCTGATCAACGCCGTCCTGAACGTCATCCGCCTGGAGGAGCGGAACGGCGACGGCCCGCACCCGGGTTAGATGTTCGCGACCTCCTCGCCGCGGCCACCGCGCACGGCGAGCCCGGCGAACGCCGCAGGCGGCTCGCGCCACGGGTCGGGCAGCGAGCCCGCGGCCGCCGCCTGCACCGCCGCGACCACCCGGTCCGGCTTGAGCGGCATGTCGAGGTGCCGCACCCCGAGGTGGCTGAGCGCGTCCACCACGGCGTTCTGCACGGCCGGGGTCGAGCCGACCGTGGCCGACTCGCCGATGCCCTTGGCGCCGAGCGGGTTCAGCGGGGTCTCGGTGACGGTGTTCGCCAGCGTCATCGGCGGCATCTCGGTCGCCGCGGGCATCGCGTAGTCGACGAAGCTGGACGTGGTCGGCTGGCCCTCCCCGTCGTACACGAACTCCTCCCACAGCGCCTGCGCCACCCCCTGCGCGACGCCGCCCATCTGCTGGCCGGCGACGAGCAGCGGGTTGAGGATCCGGCCGCAGTCGTCGACCGCGACGTGCCGCACCGGCGTGACCAGCCCGGTCTCGGTGTCCACCTCGACCACCGCGACGTGTGCGCCGAACGGGAAGGTGGCGCCGTTCGCCGCGAAGTCGTGCTCGGCCCGCAGGGGCTCGCCGTCCTCCTCGGCCCGGGCCGCGACCTGGGCCCAGGTGACGCTCGCGCCGGGCACGCCGGCGACGCCGAACGAGCCGTCCTGCACCTCCAGGTCCTCGGCGCTCACCTCGAGCAGCGACGCCGCGATCTCGCGGGCCCGGGTCAGCACCAGCTCGGCGGCGCCCCGGACCGCGCTGCCGCCCAGCTGCAGCGACCGGGAACCGCCGGTGCCCTGGCCGCGCGGCACGACGGCGGTGTCGGACTGCTCGAAGCGCACCGACTCCATCGGCACACCCAGGAAGTCCGCGGCGATCATCGAGAACGACGTGGCGTGCCCCTGGCCGTGCGCGGAGGTGCCGGCGCGGACCGTGACCACGCCGTCCTTCGACACCTCGACGAGGGCGTACTCACCGCTGCCGCCGCCGGTCACCTCGACGTAGCAGGCCATCCCGATCCCGAGCTGTCGCACGTCGCCGCGCTCGCGCCGGGCGGCCTGCTCGGCCAGCAGCGCGTCGTAGTCCGCGATCCGCAGCGCCTCGTCGAGGGCGTGCGCGTAGTCGCCGGTGTCGTACGTCGTCCCGGTCTGCGTCGTGTACGGGAACACGTCGCTGCCCAGCAGGTTGCGCCGGCGGATCTCGGCCGGGTCGATCCCGAGCTCGTCGGCGGCGAGGTCCATCACCCGCT
>Ga0308174_10001737_pt1 | contig 10353 bp, 8 predicted proteins | sample PhyPR2_FD_203894 | JGI IMG/M metagenome (GOLD analysis project Ga0308174, IMG submission 203894) | Soil microbial communities from UC Gill Tract Community Farm, Albany, California, United States - DLSLS.P.R2 | ecosystem: Environmental > Terrestrial > Soil > Agricultural land | place: USA... | reverse complement strand
AGCGGGTGGCGCGCATCGCCGCCACCTTGATGAGCTCACCCGCGATCTCGCGGATACGCTCCTTCATCTTGGACTTGCGCCTTTGCCACGCCTCGCCGCCGAGACTGTCGAGCGTGACGCTCTCGCTCTCGCTGCCGTAGCGGCTCAGCAGTTCGATATTCTCGACAGGGACGTAGAGCTTGTTCCCACGGTTGTACTCGAGCGCAACGCAGTCGTGCGGCGAGTTGCCGACCTTGATCTGTGTCAGGCCTTCGTAGCGCCCGATGCCGTGATCCGCGTGGACGACGAGGTCGCCGGGCGTGAGGGTCGCCAACTCGGCAAGGAACGCGTCCGCAGCCTTCCGCTTCTTGCGCCGCCGCACCAGACGATCGCCGAGCATGTCCTGCTCGGTGAGGACGGCGATCTCCGGCGTCGTGAAGCCGTGATCGAGCGGCAGCACAAGCAATGCGGGCTGAGTCTTCGAACCAAGCGCTTCCTGCCAGCTATCGACCTGCTTGTGTGCTTTGAGGCCGTAGTCTTCGAGAAGCCCGGCGAGGCGCTCACGGGCGCCGCGGGTGTAGCTTGCGAGCACGACCTTGTGTCCGCTCCGCCGCAGGTCGCCGACTTGCTTGACTACGGCCTCATAGACGTTCGACTGCTGGGCACGTTCCGGCGCGAAGTCCCGGGCCGGCTGCACGCCAAACTCGATCACGCGGTCCGACGCTGGCTCGGGAAAAGGCGTCGCGAGGTGCATCGGCCGAGCGGCCACGACGTCGTTCCACTCGCTCTTCATCACGTACAACGAACTCGGCTCGAGCGGGCGGTAGCTGCCCGGCTCGCCCTCCATCGCGCGGACGCGGTTCTGGTAATAATCCTCGATCGCCTCGCGCCGACTGGTCAGCGCCTGGTCGGCAGCGGTGTCGCGGATCACGAGATCGCCGTCCCCGAGGTGATCGAACAGGGTGGCAAGGCGCTCTTCGAGTAACGGCAGCCAGTGCTCCATGCCGGCCATTCGGAGCCCGTCGGATAAGGCCTGGTACAGCGGGTCCTGAGTCGACGTGCCCCCGAACTTCTCGCGATAGCGAGACCGGAACCGTTTGATGGTGTCGACGTCGAGGAGCGCCTCCGAGGCAGGCATCAGGACGAAGGCGTCCGCCTTGTCGGTCGAGCGCTGGTCGACCGGATCGAAGCGCCGCACACTATCGATCTCGTCGCCGAAAAAGTCGAGCCGGAGCGCCAGTTCACCACCGGCGGGGAACAGGTCGATCAGCGAGCCTCGAACCGCATACTCCCCGGCCTCAGCTACCGTGTTCGCGCGCTGATAGCCGAGCGCATTCAGTTGCTGGACGAGCGTCTCCCGCTCGATCCGCTCGCCCTCGGCGATGCGTCGCGTGAGCTGACGCACGCGGAATGGCGTCAGCAGCCGCTGCGACGCGGCGCTGGCCGTCGTGACGAGAAGCTGCGGCTTCTCGCGCTTGGCTTGTAGCGCACTTAGTGTTGCGAGGCGTTCGGCCATCACCCGGAGCGCCGGCGATGCACGATCGTAGGGCAGGCAGTCCCAGCCCGGCAGCGTCCGTACCTCGACCTCCGGAGCGAACAACGGGACTGTTTCGGCAAGCGCACGCATCGCCGCCTCGTCAGCCACAATGGCGACCGCCCGCCCGCCCGAGCCGGTCCCGTTAGCGACGCGCGCCAGGTCGGCAGCGAGCCACGGCAGGAATCCGGTCGGAACGCCGGCAAGCGTCAGCGGCTTGTCGGCGCGGAGCACGCGCTGGAGCGATTCAGTCATCGTGCAATCCGGATATAGTCGAGCTTCTGGAGGGCTTCGATCATGGAACCTCGGAAGCGCTCGGGCGGCGCGGCGGTTCCTAGCGCCCAAGCCATGATGTCCACGTCCTGCTCGTCGAGCATGGCTTCGAACTGCGCGCGCTGCTCGGCGGTCCAGCTTTCGTGGTGCGCGTCGAAATATCCGCCGATCAGCAGGTCGGCCTCCTTGGTGCCGCGATGATGCGCGCGCCAGGCAAGGCGCTTCAGTTCCGGGTCTAGGGGCATAGGCTTCCATGTAGTCACTGCTGCGCCTCATTGCGAGGCGCGGAACAGCCGCTAACAGGTGCCAATGCGGCCCGAAATCCTCAATCCGCTGTTCACGGAAGCGGAGGCGCTGAAAGGCGTCGGGCCGCAGGTCGCCAAGCTGCTGAAAAAGCTAAAGCTCGAGCGCATCGTCGACCTTGTCTATCATGTGCCGACCGGGGCGATCGAGCGTGTGCGGGCACCTGGCGCTTCGCCTGTCCTTCTTGGGCGCAACGTCATTCTGGATGTGAAGCCGTTCGAGACGCGCGAGAACCGGTCAGGCCGTGGACCGACGCGAGTGTACGCCTTGGATGGCGAGGGCAACACTATCACGCTCGTCTACTTCAACAATCCGGGTTGGGCGAAGCGCAGCCTCCCGGTCGGCGAGATGCGCACGGTCTCGGGCAAGCTCGAAGCTTATGGCGACGAGTGGCAGATCATCCACCCTGAGGTGAGCGAACCGGGGCAGGGGTCACAGCCGGCACTCCGTGAGGCAGTCTATCCGCTGACCGAGGGACTCACGAGCCGGCGCCTGGGTGAACTTGTCCGTGATGCCTTGGAGCGTGCGCCCGAGCTTCCCGAGTGGATCGAGCCGGGGCTGCTCGCCCGCGAATGTTGGTCGCGATGGCGCGGGTCGCTTGCGCTGATCCACCGGGAACCCGCTGCAGACGCAGCCCGCAAGCGCCTCGCTTATGACGAGGTCTTCGCCAACCAGCTCGCGCTGATGCTGCTCCGCCAGTCGCAGCGGCGGCATCGGACCGTCGCGCTGCCCGGGTCCGGTGAGCTCACGGCGAGGCTGCGCCTGCCTTATGACCTCACGGGTGCCCAGCGCCGTGTCGTCGAAGAGATCCGCGGCGACATGGTGCAGTCGGCGCCGATGCTGCGGCTGCTCCAGGGCGACGTTGGCTCGGGCAAGACCCTCGTCGCCCTCCTGGCGATGCTGACAGCCGTGGAATCGGGCGCGCAGGCGGCGCTGCTTGCGCCCACGGAAATCCTTGCCCGGCAGCACCATGCGACCTTGCTCAAGCAGCTCGACAGCATCGGCGTGCGGGTCGCCATCCTCACCGGCCGCGAGAAGGGGCTCGCGCGTAACAGCGTGCTGATGGGCCTCGCGGGCGGCTCCATCGACATCCTCGTCGGCACCCACGCCATCTTCCAGGAGAAGGTCGCTTACAAAAAGCTCGGCCTTGCCGTGATCGACGAGCAGCATCGCTTCGGCGTCTCGCAACGGCTGCTGCTCTCCTCCAAGGCCGAGCATCCGCCGCACCTGCTGGTGATGACCGCCACGCCGATCCCGCGCACCCTGACGCTCACCCAATATGGCGAAATGGACGTCAGCCGCATCGACGAGATGCCGCCAGGACGAACTCCGGTCGAGACGCGAGTGATCAGCGACGAGCGTCTGGTGGAGGTCATCGAAGGTCTGGGGCGCCACATCGCCGACGGCAACCAGGCCTATTGGGTCTGCCCGCTCGTCGAAGAAAGCGAGAAGAGCGACGCGGCTGCCGCGGAGGAACGCGCCCGGGTCCTCAGGCAGAGGTTCGGCGGCGACAAGATCGGTCTGGTCCACGGCCGCATGAAGGGGCCGGAGAAGGACGCAGTCATGAGCCGCTTCGCATCGGGCGAGCTGGCGGTGCTCGTCGCGACCACGGTGATCGAGGTTGGCGTGGACGTGCCCAACTCGACCCTGATGATCGTCGAGGGCGCCGACCGGTTCGGCCTTGCCCAGCTTCACCAGCTCCGCGGGCGGGTGGGGCGGGGCACCGGCAAGAGTGTCTGCCTCCTGATCCGCGGCCAGACGCTGTCGGAAGTCGGTCGCGCGCGCCTCGCGCTGATGCGAGAAACCAGCGACGGCTTCCGTATCGCTGAGGAGGACCTGCGCCTCCGCGGTCCCGGCGAGATCCTCGGCACACGCCAGTCAGGCGAAGAGGCGTTCCGCGTCGCCACTCCGGAGGACGTCCAGACTTTGGCTCCGATTGCGCAGAGCGACGCCATGCTCCTGCTGGAACGGGACGGAGGGCTTGCCGGACCTCGCGGGCAGGCCGCGCGTATCTGCCTCTATCTCTTCGAACGCGACCAGGCGGTGGGCCTGCTCCGCTCCGGATAAGGATCTGATCGAATGAACCCAGCCGCGCTGTTGCCCGTCCTCCTCGTGCTCGGCGCGGGCGGGATGATTGCAATGCAGGCGCCAACAAACGCCATGCTCGCGCGTGCCGGCGGATCACCTGTTTTGGCCGCGCTCATCTCCTTCGCGGTCGGAACCGTCGCGCTGCTCATCGTCTGGCTGCTTGGCGGCAACCGCCCCGGCACCGGGGCGTTCGCCAACCTACGCTGGTATGCGTGGCTGGGCGGGTTCTACGGCGCAACGTACGTCGCCGTGGCAGCCTATGCGGCGCCTAGGATCGGCCTAGCATCGTTGATCACCATCGGCATCGCTGGCCAGATCGCGATGGCGCTCTGGCTCGATCAGGCCGGGGCGTTCGGACTGCCGCGCGAGCCGATCAACCTCGGCCGAATTGCCGGCGCAGTGCTGGTAATCGCCGGCGTGGTCCTCGTCCGCCGGAGCTAGCGGACGAGGAGCGCGTGCCGCTTCTTGCCCAGGCTGAGCTTTAGTGGCTGCTCGCCAGCGGTCAGCATCAGGCCCGGATCGCTGACGAGTTCGTCGTCGATCCGCACGGCACCCTCCGCGACCTTGCGCTTGGCCTCCTTGTTCGAAGGCGTGAAGCCGACAGCCGTCAGGGCGTTCGCCACATTCATGCCCTCGCCGAGGGACAGGGTCGGCAGATCTTCCCCGGACGCGCCCTGCTCGAAGGTGGCCCGCGCGGTCTCCTGAGCCGCGATCCCCGCCTCACGTCCGTGCAGCATCGCTGTAGCTGCGGTCGCAAGGACGATCTTCGCCTGGTTGATCTCAGCACCGGGGAGGCTCTCCAGACGGGCGATCTCGTCCAGCGGCACGTCGGTGAACAGCCGCAGGAACTTCCCCACGTCCGCATCCTGCGTGTTCCGCCAGAACTGCCAATAATCGTACGGGCTCAGCAGGTCGGCATTCAGCCAAACCGCTCCGTGCGCCGTCTTGCCCATCTTCGCGCCGTCGGCGGTGGTGATCAGCGGCGAGGTCAGGCCGTATAGCTCCGTCCCGTCGATCCGCCGGCCGAGCTCAATGCCGTTGACGATATTGCCCCACTGGTCCGACCCGCCAAGCTGCAGCCGGCACCCGGCCCGCCGCGAGAGCTCCAGGAAGTCGTAGGCTTGCAAGATCATGTAGTTGAACTCGAGGAATGTGAGCGGTTGCTCGCGGTCGAGGCGAAGGCGCACGCTGTCGAATGTCAGCATGCGGTTGATGGTGAAATGCCGCCCGACGTCCCGCAGGAACGAGATATACTCGAGCTTGTCGAGCCACTCTGCATTGTTGAGCAATATGGCGTCGCTCGGCCCGTCGCCGAACGTGAGGAAGCGCTCGAACACGCGCCGGATCGAGGCGACGTTGGCGTCGATCTGCTCGGGGGTGAGAAGCTTGCGGCTCTCGTCCTTGCCCGACGGGTCGCCAACCTTCGTCGTTCCGCCGCCCATCAGCACGATCGGCTTGTGCCCGGCCTGCTGAAGGCGCTTGAGCAGATAAATTTGGAACAGATGCCCGACGTGGAGGCTCGGGGCGGTCGCGTCGAAGCCGATGTAGCCGGGCACAACCTGGCGATCGGCAAGCGCGTCGAGCGCCGCGGCATCGGTGATCTGATGGATGTAGCCGCGCTCGTCGAGAAGCTTCAGGAGAGAGGAATTGTACGAACTCATCATTGCCGCTTAGCCTCGTTAACCCTCGGCTGCTAGGATGCGCCAATGCAGCTCAATCTAGTGCCGCATCCGGACACGCCCCCGTCCGACCCCGAGTTCAAGCTGTGGGTCAACATCGACCACGCAGGAGCGCTCGGCGTCGTCGCCTCGACCAACATCTGGTTCGGCATCGGTGCGCCGGCGGGTCGCTTCGTGGTCCCGGAAGCTGCCGAACAGCCACACCGGGCGGAAGACCTTTGGCAGACGACCTGCTTCGAGGCGTTCCTGCGGGCGCCGGGGGAAGAGGCCTATCGCGAGTGGAATTTCGCCCCGTCAGGCAACTGGGCCAGCTACGACTTCACCTCGCATCGAGAGGGCCGGGCGGAGGCTGATGTTGCCGACCCGTACATCCGCATGGAAGACAATTTGACCTGGTGGGCAGTCGGCGCAACCATCGCCGTCGACGCCGACATACCGTGGAAGCTGGGCGTCTCCGCCATTCTGGAAGAAAAAGACGGGACCAAGTCCTATTGGGCCCTGGCCCATCCGCCCGGCGACAAGCCGGACTTCCACGCACCTGATTGCTTCGCCGCAAAGCTTCCCTAGACACGGGGTGCATGACCCAGTTCGGAATCGACCGGCTCCTCGCCGAGCCTGAGCTTCGCCGTCCCCTCCAAGGCAAGAGGGTGGCTCTGCTGGCCCACCCCGCATCCGTGACTCGTGACCTGACGCACAGCCTCGACGCGCTCGCCGCCACCGGCCTGCACCTCACCGCCGCCTTCGGTCCACAGCATGGCCTTCGGGGGGACAAGCAGGACAATATGGTCGAATCGGACGACTTCACCGATCCGGTCCATCAAATCCCCGTGTTCAGCCTGTATGGGGAGGTCCGCCGTCCGACCGGGCAGTCGCTCGGCACCTTCGATACGATCCTAGTCGATCTTCAGGACCTCGGCTGTCGAATCTACACCTTCATCACGACGCTCCTGTATGTGCTCGAGGCGGCGGCGGAGCAAGGCAAGAGCGTATGGGTCCTCGATCGTCCGAACCCCGCCGGCAGGCCAATCGAGGGGCTCACCTTGCGACCGGGGTGGGAGAGCTTCGTGGGTGCAGGGCCGATGCCGATGCGGCACGGCCTAACGCTCGGCGAACTTGGCCACTGGTTCATCAAGCAGTTCAAGCTCGATGTCGACTATCGCGTCATCGAGATACACGGTTGGCAGCTGTCGGCCGGGGCCGGTTTCGGTTGGCCGTCCGAGCGCATCTGGATCAACCCGAGCCCGAATGCCGCCAACCTCAACATGGCGCGCGCATATGCGGGCACGGTCATGCTCGAAGGCACCACCCTCAGCGAGGGCCGGGGCACGACTCGGCCGCTCGAGCTATTCGGAGCGCCGGACCTCGAGCCAGCCAGGATCATGAGCGAGATGGAAAAGCTTGCGCCGGAGTGGCTCGCCGGCTGCAAGCTGCGTGAGGTCACCTTTCAGCCGACTTTCCACAAGCATGCGGGCGAGATGTGCCGCGGGCTGTTCATCCACGCCGAAGGGCCGTTCTACGATCACGAAGCGTTCAAGCCGTGGCGCCTCCAGGCGCTTGCCTTCAAGGCGATCCGGCGGCTCGACCCCGACTACCCGCTGTGGCGCGACTTCCCGTATGAATATGTCTTCGACAAGCTCGCGATCGATGTGATCAACGGCTCGCCGCTCCTGCGGGAGTGGGTCGACGACCCGGAAGCCGTTCCGCAGGATCTCGACTTGATCACCGTTCCCGATGAGCAGGCCTGGGCCGAGGAACGCGAACCGTTTGTCATCTATCGATGAATCCTCGGTAATTCGTCGATTAGTCTGGTCCACAAGTGCAATTTCTGTTGCACCTGTGTGGGGTGGCTGACACTACTGCCGGCTCGATCGGGAACGGAGAGTGACATGCGAGTTCAATTGGTTCTTGCGGCTATCGGAATGGTGGCAGCGGTGCCGGCCTATGCCGATGCTCCCACAACCAATGCAGCCCAGAATGCGACCAACTGGGAGATCTTCCAGAAGCTGTATCCGTCCCGTGCTCTCGCCGCGCGCGAGGAAGGCGCAGTCGGCTTCTCTGTAACGATCGACCGAACTGGTGCCGTTACCCAGTGTCAGGTGACACACAGCAGCGGTCATCCGCTGCTCGATCAAGAGACGTGCAACCTTGTCACGCTGCACGCTCAGTTCCAGCCGGAGCAGGGACTCAGCGCCTCGCAGGTCAGGACTCACACCGGGGTGATCGCATGGAAGCTCCCCGCCAGCGTCACGCAGCTACAGGCTCCGCAGACGATCGCATCGGCTGCTTCTGAAAAGGTTATCTGCAAGAAGACGGTCCGGATTGGCACCTTGGCTGGCTTCGAGCGCACTTGCATGACTCAGCGCGAGTGGAACCGGCAGTCCGACGAGATGAAGGAGCCTTGGGCCGACGTCCAGGGCAAGAAGGGCTCGACGAGCGGGAACTGACCCGCACGCGCCTTCGCTCCCGCTCGTGGTTAACGAAGAAGTAGGAGGTTGATGCCTATCCCTGCGTCACGTTTTTGACGCGGGGAGCGCGCCTTTCATGGCCACGCAGGGCATCGAGCAAGTTACTGAAAACGCCATTCGCGCCGTTGCGCGCGATTGCGGATCGCTGTCGATGGAGTGCAGCGACGTCGCGGGGTATGTGAAGGGCGTCTCCGACCGGATCGGCGAGCACATGAAGATGCTCGACCAGCTGGAGGAAGTGACAACCCGGCTGCTTGGTGACCAGGGCCGCGTCAGCGACTCCACGGATGAGGCGCGGCTTCTCTCGGAGCAGGCCAAGGCGAAGCTCGAAGCGGGCCGCGAGGCGATCGACGGCACGATCGAGGGCTTCAAGGGCCTCACTGACCTGATCGTCCAGCTCGGCGAGCGCATGGCCGGGTTCGCCTCGGCAATGAGCCAGGTCCAGACCGTTTCCTCGACCATCGAGACCATCGCCCGCAAGACGAACATGCTGGCCCTTAACGCAACCATCGAAGCCGCCCGCGCCGGCGATGCCGGCCGCAGCTTCGCCGTCGTCGCGGCCGAGGTGAAGAAGCTCGCCCACGACACCCGCGCGGCAACCAGCCAGATCGCGTCCACCATCGGCGAGCTGACCCGCGAGGCCGGGGCCGTCACAACCGAGATCAAGACGGGCGTCGAGCGCAGCCGTGCCGCGCAATCGGGCTTCGGCACGATCAGCGAAACCGTGCGGGAAGTGAGCGAGATCGTCGGAATGGTCGACCGCCAGACCGAGGGCATCGCTCACTCCACCAGCATGATCCAGACCAGTGTCGACCGCGTGAAGGCCGGGCTCACCGACTTCGCCGCCGATGCCCGCGACAACGGCAAGGAACTGCTCACCGCCGAGAAGCGCCTCGCGCACCTGGAAATGCTGTCGAACACCATGCTCGACACGCTCGCGAATTCGGGCGCCGAGATCGACGATACGCCCTTCATCCTTCGCGCCCAGGAGACCTGCCGCCGTATTCAGGCCGCTGTCGAACAGGCGATCGAAGCCGGGGAACTCACTGTCGACGATGTTTTCGACAGCGATTACCGCATCGTCGAGGGCTCCAATCCCGTTCAGTACAACGTGCGCTTCAACGACGCCGCCGACCGTCTGGTGCAGCCGATCCTGGACGCAAGCGAGAGCTCCGATGGTCGCATCATCGGCTGCGCGATCGGTGACTTGAACGGCTACCTGCCGACGCACCTCAGCAAGCGCAGCCATCCGCAGGGGCCGGACCCCGTGTGGAACGACGAGCATTGCCGCAACAAGCGCATCCTGATCGACGACACGACGCGGATGGCGCTCGCCAGCGACCGCCCGGCGACACTCGCCACCTATCGCATGGAACTGGGCGACAAGTTCATCCCGGTGAAGAACGTCTTCGTGCCGCTGTGGATCAAGGGCCGCCGCTGGGGCAACTTCGAGCTTGCCTACCGCGACGACTAAGCTGCCGGGAACTACGGTTCCCGAAAGCTTACCGCGTCATAAACCCCGTCTTTACGCCCTTGCGTTAGGACGGACCTACTAAGGCTCGGCCTGAGCCAGACGAGGGGAGAGGAATGGCAGTCAATCGGTCCGTCGGCCGCTACGAGGCCAGCGTTGCCGAGACCCAGCTCGCGCGCGTCGCGGGCGAGGGTTGCGCCCGCCATCCGTATCTGAGCACGCTGCTGGAAGTATCGGGCCGCCACTCGGGCCGTGATGTCGCCGATGCGGTCCACCTCTTGTGCAGCCTTCATGGCCGCTATCCTGGCCTCATCGAGATTGCGCTTCAGCGCTGCCCGAAAGGTCCCGTCCAGGATTGGCTGACCCGCGCTTCGGAAAGTTTCGAGCGCGAGCGGCTGTACTTGGTCAGATTGACCTCGGCCGTGGGCCCGCTTCCCAGTACGCCAGGTGCTGCGGAGACGGAGGCCAGCCTGATGGCCGCCCGCCATGCGCTGGAGACTCTGGCGATGTCGGAGCGCAACGGCTGCGCCCTGGGAGCGGCGACCGCCCTGGTGGGCGACT